>Ga0164290_1000605_pt1 | contig 102925 bp, 96 predicted proteins | sample Micstemetagenome_FD_108782 | JGI IMG/M metagenome (GOLD analysis project Ga0164290, IMG submission 108782) | Contaminated culture microbial community from soil near Moab, Utah, USA - Microcoleus steenstrupii SON62 (Illumina Assembly) | ecosystem: Environmental > Terrestrial > Soil > Soil crust...
GCGTGGGGGAGGGTTGGGTGGGGGCGGTGCCGCGGATCGCGGCGATGCCGGTTGATCCTCGACAGCGCTCGCCCCGACCGTTGCAGAAGGCACGCCCTCGCATGCGTGGTTCCGGACTTCACCGCCCCCACCCCGCCTCCCCCGGCTGGCGCCGAGGGAGGAGTCCGGTCGCGCTCGAGCCCTCCCCCGCCGCCGGGTGGGAGGGGGTTTGACGTGGGCGCTGTTCGGCCGATGGTGTGCGGCGTGATGATGAAGGACGTTCCGTGAAACCGACCCTTGCCGATCCCGACGACGATCCGTTCCTGTGGCTGGAGGAGATCGAGGGGGCGCGGGCGCTCGATTGGGTGGTGGGGCAGAGCGCGGCCACGCTTTCACGCTTCGGCACCGGCGGCTTCGCCGGCGACCGTGACGCGCTCGCCGCCATCATGGACCGGGCCGACAAGCTGCCCTTCGTCACACGGCGCGGAGGCCTCCTCTACAACTACTGGATCGATGCCGCGAACCCGAAGGGGTTGTGGCGGCGGACGACGATGGAGAGCTTCCGGACGCCTGCGCCCGACTGGGACGTGCTGCTCGACCTCGATGCGCTCGCCGCCGCCGAGGGCGAGGACTGGGTCTGGCACGGGGCGGGAACGCTCGGGCCCGATCACCATCGCGCCATCCTGTACCTGTCGCGCGGCGGCAGCGATGCCGTGACTTTACGCGAATTCGATCTCGGCACGCGGGCCTTCGTCGCCGGCGGCTTCGTCCTGCCGGAAGCCAAGGGCGCCATCGACTGGCTCGACCACGACAAGCTGCTGCTGCTCTCCGCCTTCGGCGGTGACGACAAGGCGACGACCGCCGGCTATGCGCGGACCGTGCGCCTGTGGCGGCGCGGCTTCGATCCGGCCAAGGCGCCGGTGCTGTTCGAGACGGTGGCGACCAGCATGAATGCCTGGGCCGGGGTGGACCGCACCGGCGGGCCTGAGCGGATCTGGTACGGCGAGAAGCCCGACTTCTTCACCACCCGGTACTGGCTCGGCGACCGGGTCGGCACGAAGACGGCGATCGACCTGCCCGACGACTGCGAGCTGATGGTGCAGGGCGACTGGATGGCTGTGAAACGGCGGACCGCCTGGGCGATCGGCGACGTCACCCATCCGGCCGACACGCTGCTGGGATCTCGCCTCTCCGCTTTCCTCGGCGGGGCGCGCGACCTCGCCGTGCTGTTCGAACCGGGCGAGCGCCGCGCGCTGCAGGGGTTCCACTGGGTGGACCAGAAATTGCTGGTCTCGATCCTGAACGAGCTGAAGCCGGTCTTCGATCTGCTGACGCCGGGCGATGATGGCTGGGCGCGCGAACGGCTCACCGGCCTGCCCGAGATCGGCGTCGTCGGCGTCGAGCGGCTGGACCGCGAGGAGACGGAAAGCGACGGCACGCTCCTCGCGAATATGCAGGACCCGCTGACGCCGCCTTCACTCGCCCTGATTGAGCCGGGGAAGGCGCCGGTCATCCTGAAACAGTCGGCCGCCACCTTCGACACACGCGGGCTGGTGGTGAGCCGCCACCAGGCGATGAGCGTGGATGGCGAGCGCATCCCCTATACGCAGATCGGCCCGGCCGGCGCCTCGGGCGACGCGCCGGTGCATATGACCGGCTATGGCGGCTTCGCCATCCCGAGCCAGCCCTACTACAACTCCGCCATCGGCAAGCTGTGGCTGGAACGCGGCGGCACGTCCGTCATCGCCAATATCCGGGGCGGCGGCGAATTCGGCAGCCGCTGGCACGAGGCGGGGCGCGGGGCGCGGAAGCGGCTTTCGCATGACGACTTCGCCGCGGTGGCGGCCGACCTCGTCCGGCGGGGCGTGACGAGACCTGCGCGCATCGCCGCCGAGGGCGGATCGAACGGCGGGATCCTGATCTCGAACATGCTGGTGCGCTATCCGGAGCGGTTCGGGGCCTTGTTCTGCACCATCCCGCTGATCGACATGCGCCGGTATTCGAAGCTCCTGGCCGGGGCGTCGTGGATCGCCGAATACGGCGACCCCGACAAGGCGGAAGACTGGGCGCATCTCGCGACCTACTCCGCCTATCACCTGGCGGAGGCGGGCCGGGCCTATCCGCCGATCCTGATCGCCACGACGCGGAAGGACGACCGCGTGCATCCGGGCCATGCGCGCAAGATGGCGGCGAAGCTGCAGGCGCTCGGCTATGCCAACGCGCATTACTACGAGCCGGCGGCCGGCGGGCACGGCTATGGCAAGGACAATGCCGAGCGCGCCGCCTTCACCGCGCTCGGGATGAACTTCCTGCGGCGCAGCATCGGGTGGGCGTGAGACAGCATCACACGTCGCGAACCACTTCTTAGCCCTCCCCCGTGTCGCGAAGCGGCATGGGGGAGGGTTGGGAGGGGGCCGACGCCTGCGCCATGCGTCGATCTCGCGCTTCGGCCCCCTCCCAGCCTCCCCCATCTGCGACGGGGGAGGAGACGCGATCAAAGCCCTCCCTCAGCTTTGCTGGGGGAGGGTTGGGTGGGGGTGGTGACGCATTGAAGCACCGTTCACAACTTCACCACCCCCACCCCGCCTCCCCCGGCTGGCGCCGAGGGAGGAGTCCTGTCGCGCAGGCGGAGAGGTATTTGCATTTGCAAATATCTCCGGCCGCGCGCATGCTTTCCCGATAACAAGGGAGGCGACGATGGCGCTCGATTTCGGCTATTTCACGCTGAGCGACAACCGCTACAAGGACAATCCGCGCTCGGCCGAGAGCTTCGTGAAGGACATCTATGCCGAGGCGCTGTGGGCCGAGGAGGTCGGGCTGAACTCGGCCTGGATCGGCGAGCATCACTTCAACCTGCTCGGCGTGAATGCGAGCCCGCTCGCCATGCTGGCGCAGATCGCCGGGGCCACCAAGCGCATCCGCCTCGCCCCCGCGGTCACGCTGCTGCCGGTGCATCACCCGCTGCATGTGGCGGAAGAATGGGCGACGCTCGATCTCCTCTCCGGCGGCCGGGTCGATTTCGCCGCCGGGCGTGGCTACGACCGGCTGGAATACGCGCCCTTCGGGGCGGATTTCGCCAGCTCGTCGGAACTCTTCGCGGAAGGGCTGGAGGTGCTGTGGCGCGCCTGGACGGAGCCCGGGAAATGGTCGCACAAGGGGCGCTTCTATCAGTTCGAGGATATCGAGGTGCGCCCGAAGCCGGCGCAGAGCCCGCTCCGCCCCTATGTCGCCTGCTTCTCGCGGCCGTCGATGGAACTGGCGGCGAAGAACGACTGGAACATCATCTACGCGCCCTTCGCCGCCGCCATGGTCTATGGCTCGCTGGCCGATGCGGTGGCGGCCTATCGCCGGCAATGCGAGGAGACGCATGGGCGGCCGGCGCGCCGCGCCATGTGCAGCTATTTCATCCATATCGCGGGCAATGCCGAGGAAGAGGCCTATGGGCGCGAGGCGCTGATCCGCTATTTCCACGAGGCGCTGATCGCGGCCTTCCCCTCGTCTTCGGGCGAGAAGCCGCCGCCCACCTACGCCTATTTCACCGAGATCGTGAATCTGCTGCGCGACATGCGCCCGGAGAAGCTCACCTCGAAATCGATCCTGGTGGGCAGCCCGGCGAAGATCATCGAGGATCTGAGGGGCGTCGAGGCGGCAGGGATCGCGGAGGTCATCCTGTACTTCAACTACGGCGGCAAGCCGCATGCCCTGGTGAAGGAGCAGATGCAGCGCTTCATGGCCGAGGTGGCGCCGGCCTTCGAGGGGGCGCATGGCAGGCTCGGGCTGCGTTGATGGTGGTGGGCCCGTCCGCGTCCTTCGAGACGACCGCTACGCGGTCCCTCAGGATGAGGACTATTTCTGGAAATTTCATCCGGGCTCCTCATCCTGAGGGCGGGCGGAGCCCGCGTCTCGAAGGACGAGGAGGCCGCAGCACCACCGCCGGGCCACGCTAGTGCTGCCGCTCGACGACTATGTCCCCTATCTCCTGAACCGGGCGGGGGCGCGGATCGCCGCCGCCTTCTCGGCCGAGCTTCGGCCCTTCGGCATCACGCTTCAGATGTGGCGGGCGCTGGCGGCGCTGTCGGATCGCGACGGGCAGACGGTGGGCGATCTTTCGATCCGCACCAGCATCGAGGTGTCGACGCTCTCCCGCGCGCTGGACGGGCTGCAGAAGAGAAAGCTGCTGGAGCGGCGGCGGCGCGCGGGGGACGGGCGGATCGTGACGACGCACCTCACCGCGGCCGGCCGGGCGATGACCGCCCGGGTGACGGTGATCGCGCGGGCCTATGAGGCGATGGCGATCCAAGGTCTGTCGCCCCGCGATGTCGCCACGCTGAAGCGGCTGCTGCGCCGGCTCTATGCGAACATGGATCAGCCCCGCTTCGGCCCCCAGGGCACGAAGTAGACCGAGGCCGCCGAGGCGATGCCGAAGGCGGCCATGGCGAGGCCGATCAGGGCGAACATGGTCCATTGCTCGGCCCCGGTGGCGGCGAGATACCAGCCGCCCAGCGCCACCATGACGAGCCTGAGCGTGCCGGCCAGCACCGGGCCCAGCACCTTGCCCGCCCCCTGCGAGCAGAAGTAGAGGCAGAGGCCCAGACCGAAGAGCGCATAGGCCGGGCCGGCGAGGCGGAGATAGCTGCGCGCCGAGGCGAGCACGGCCGGGTCGTCGGTGAAGAGGCCGGACCAGAGATCCGGGAAGAGCGCCACCACGATGCCGACGGTGCCGACCATGGCGGCCGCGAAGCCGCCCGCGGTCCAGGCGGCGCGCCGCGCGCGGGCGATGTCGCCGGCGCCGATCGCCATGCCGACCAGCGGCACGCCGGCAACGCCGATCGCGAAGGTGATCGGGATGAGCAGGAATTCGAGCCGCGAGCCGATGCCGTAGCCGGCCAAGGCTTCCGTGCCGAATTCGGCCACCAGCCGGGTCAGGATCAGCACCACCAGCACCGTCTGCACCGGGGAGAGGCAGGAGATGGCGCCCACTTTCAGGATGTCGCGGAACAGGTCCCAGCGGATGACGGCGCCCTTCAGCGTGAGGGAGACGCGGAGTTTCCCCGAGAACAGGATCCAGGCGAGGAAGAGCGTGCCCCCGGTGAAGGCGATGGCCGTGCCGGCGGCGACGCCCGGCATGCCGAGGCGCGGCAGCGGCCCGATGCCGAGCCCGAGACCGCCGCCGATCAGCACCTGGGCACCGGCGACGAGGAAGAGCGTGGCCGAGGGCACCTTCATGTTGCCGGAGCCGCGGATGATGGAGGCGAGCGTGTTGGTCATCCAGATCGCCGGCGCGCCGAGGAAGACGATGTTGGAATAGAGCAGCGCTTCCGACAGGGCCTCGTCCCGGCCGCCGAGCAGGGCGTAGATGCCGGGACCGAAGGCGATGAAGACGATCAGGAAGAAGGCGCCGAAGAGGAGGCCGATCAGGGCCGCGTGCAGTGCCAGCGAACGGGCCCGGGCCTCGTCGCCGGCGCCGAGCGCGCGGCTGACGGCGGAGGAGACGCCGCCGCCCATGGCGCCGGCCGACATGGTCTGCTGCAGCATCACCATGGGGAAGACCAGCGCCATGCCGGCGAGCGACGCGGTGCCGAGCTGGCCGACATAGACGGTCTCGGCCACCGCCACGAGCGCCGTCGCCAGCATCGCCGCCATGTTGGGCAGGCTGAGCCGCAGGAGCGTGGGCAGGATCGGCGCGGTGAGGAGCGGGTTCGGCTTCGCCGCCGCGGGCGGCGGAGCGGCGGGCGGAAGGGAGGCGCCGAGGGCGGCGGTGGTGGCGGTCATGGCGCGGCTCCTCGCGGATTTATCTGTATATACAGGCATTTGACGGATATCGGTGGTTCTTGGGGGCGGCTCATCGGGGCGGCTCACCGGGCCAGCCGGTCGAGCATGCGGTCGAGGGCATCGTGCAGCATGGCCGCGTCCCGCTCGCCGAGCGCATCGACCACATGCTGCTGCGCCCTGGCCCAGACCGGCTTCGCCGCCTTGTGCACGGCGAGACCCTTCTCGGTGAGGTGCAGGAGCCGCGCGCGCTTGTCGTTCGGATCGGGGGTGAGGCCGACCAGGCCCTGGCGCTCGATCGGGCGGAGGTTGCGGGTGAGCGTGGTGGGATCCATCACCAGTTTCTCGGCCAGCTGGCCGACGCTGACGCCTGGGAAGCTGCGGATATGGCCGAGCAGGCCGTATTGGGTGATGGTGAGGCCGGCGGCTTCCAGATGCTGGTCGTAGATCTGCGTCACCCGGCGCGCCGCCTTGCGCAGGCGGAGCGCGGTGCAGCCCGTGGGGGGCGCAAGGGCGATGTCGGGCAGCGGAGCCATGCACCTAGATATCCGCATATGCAGGTAATTTCAAGGGCCGGCGGCGGCGCGGGGCCGCCTTAAACCCTGTTGCAGGGGCGCACGGGTATCGCCACACTCCCGCCGCCACAAGAAACCGACAGGGAGAAAGCAAAGTGGGTACGACGCGTCTCAGCAGACGTCACGTCATCGCGGCCGGAACGGCGGCGGCGGCCTTGGCCGGCAGCGGTGCCGCCTTCGGCCAGGGGGCATGGCCCAACAAGCCGATCAAGATCGTGGTGGGCTTTCCCGCCGGCGGCCTGACCGACGCCTATGCCCGCGCCTATGGCGAGAGCATCGCACAGAAATACGGCCAACCGGTAGTGGTGGAGAACCGCCCCGGGGCGGGATCGATCATCGCCTGCGAGCAGGTCGCCAAGGCGGCGCCGGACGGCTACACCTTCCTCTTCACCATCTCGACCGCGCTGCAGCAGAACCAGGTCCTGTACAAGAAGCTGCCCTACGACCCCAACAAGGACTTCGCCTTCATCGCCGGATTCGATGCCGGCCAGCTGCCCCTCTCGGTGCACAAGGACGTGCCCGCGACCGACATGAAGAGCTTCGTGGAATTCGCCAAGAAGCAGAAGACCACGATGGGCACCTATGCGCCGGGCAGCTTCCCGCACATGGTGGCCCAGCAGCTGAACAAGCTGCACGGCACCAAGTTCGAGGCGGTGCACTACAAGGGCGAGACGCCGATGTGGCAGGACCTGGGCTCGGGCCAGATCCACGCCGCGATCGGCAGCTTTCAGGCGCAGTCCCCGCACATCCAGGCCGGCAATGCCCGGCCGATCGGCGTACCGACCAAGGTGCGCTCGCCCCGCCTGCCCGACGTCCCCACCTTCTTCGAGCAGGGCTTCACCGAATCGATCTTCATCACCGAGGGCTGGATCGGGATGCTGGCCCCCGCCGGCGTACCGCGCGAAGTCGTCGACAAGGTCTGGGCGGCGATCAAGGAAGGCGCCGAGACCGAGCGGCATCAGACGATCCGCAAGAACTTCGGCATCGCCCGCACGCCCTGGAGCCCGGAGGAGTTCGAGAAGCTGTTCCGGGTCGACGGCCAGCACTGGATCGCGCTGGCCCGCGAACTCGGCGTCACCCTCGACTGATCACGACCCCGCAGGCGAGGCGCTTCAGTTGTCCTGAAGCGCCTCCTTGCGGGTCCGGGCGATCGCCGGCAGCACCGCCGCCACCAGCAGCACGGCTGCGATGGCAAGCAGGGTGGCGCTCAGCGGCCGCTGGATAAAGACCATCGGGTCGCCACTCGACAGCTGCATCGCGCGGCGGAAGAACTCCTCCATCTGCGGCCCCAGCACCATGCCGAGCAGGAAGGGCGCGCCTTCGCAGCCGAGCTTCGCGAAGACGTATCCGATCAGCCCGAAGAGGGCGAGGAGATGCACGTGGAACATGCTGTTCTGCACGCTGTAGGCGCCGATGCAGCAGAACAGGAGAATGGTCGGATAGAGCAGGCGGTAGGGCGCCGACAGCACCTTCACCCAGATCCCGATCATCGGCAGGTTGATGATGACCAGCATCAGATTGCCGATCCACATCGAGGCGACGATGCCCCAGAAGAGATCGGGCCGCTTCGTCATCACGTCGGGGCCCGGCTGGATGCCCTGGATGATGAGCGCGCCCACCATCAGCGCCATCACCGCGTTCGAGGGAATGCCGAGCGTCAGCATCGGAATGAAGGAGGTCTGCGCGCCCGCGTTGTTGGCCGATTCCGGCGCCGCCACGCCCTCGATCATGCCGGTGCCGAACTTCTCGGGCGTCTTCGAGATCTTCTTCTCGAGCGTATAGGCGGCGAAAGCCGCGAGCGTGGGGCCGCCCCCCGGCAGCACGCCGAGGAAGGACCCGATCGCGGTTCCCCGCAGCACGGGGGCGACGGAGCGCCGCATGTCCTCACGCGAGGGCCAGAGCGAGGTGATCTTCGCCGTGCCGGTCGGGCGGGTCAGGCGGCGTTCGAGGTTGAGGATGATCTCGGCGACGCCGAACAGCCCCATCGCGATCGGCACGAAGTCGATGCCGTCGGAGAGCTCGAAGATGCCGAAGGTATAGCGCTGGGCGCCGGAATTGACGTCGGTGCCGACCAGGCCGATCAGCAGACCGAGCAGGATCATCGCGATCGCCTTGAGGACGGAACCAGAGGCGATCACCACCGCCGCGACCAGGCCGAGCGCCATCAGCGCGCAGTATTCCGTAGGCCCGAACTGCTGCGCCATCCGCGTGAGCCAGGGGGCGAAGAGCACGATCAGGAGGGTGCCCACGGTGCCCGCGAAGAGGGAACCGACGGCGGCCACCGAGAGGGCGGTTCCGGCCTTGCCCTGCCGCGCCATCTGGTAGCCGTCGAGACAGGTGACGACCGAGGAGGCTTCGCCCGGCAGGTTGACCAGGATGGCCGTGGTCGATCCGCCGTACTGCGCGCCGTAGTAGATGCCGGCCAGCATGATCAGTGCCGCCACGGGGGGCAGGTGATAGGTGATCGGCAGCAGCATGGCGATGGTGGCGACCGGGCCGAGACCCGGCAACACCCCGATCAGGGTGCCGATCATCACGCCGACGAAGCAATAGGCGATGTTCTGGAAGGTGAGCGCGACGAGCAGCCCGTCGCCCACATGACCGAGGAGATCCATCTCACCAGACCCCGCGCAGGATCGGGAAACTCATTCCGAGGCCGATCTTGAAGATGCCGATCGAGAGGACGGCGAGGAAGACGGTCAGCCCGACGGTTTCCCAGCGCCGCGATTCGGCGCCGCCGAGCGCCGCCAGGACGACGAGCACGACCAGCGCCGGCAGCAGACCGGCCGCCTCCAGCAGCAGGCCGAAGGAGAGAGCCGCGACAGTGACCAGGATCACCGGCCGCCAATGCCCGAAATCGACCCGGGCACCACCGCGCAACAGCCCGCGCCCGGCCATGGCCGCGCCCAGGACGATCAGCGTCCAGGACAGCAGCCAGGGCACGTAGCCGGGGCCCATCCTCGCCGCCGTCCCCATGTTCAGATCCCTGCCCAGGATCAGAGCCAGTGTCCCCATCCCGGCAAACATCAGCCCCGACAGCACGTCGATCCCGGCCAGCCTGCGCATTCGGCGTTTCCCCTCTCCCTGGACGCCTCTTGCGGGCGTCCTTCCCTCTAGCACCCTCGCCCGTCGTCGGCCAAGGGCGCCGCAGGTTCAGATTGTCGCAAGCACCCCCGCATGCGCACCGAGGAAGTCGTCGAAGGCCTCGGCATAGCGATCATAGTCGGCGGCATCCAGCGGCAGCGACAGGCTCATGAACCCGCGTCGGGCGAGATAGACCCCCCGCGCCAGCATTTCCAGGTGGAACAGCTTGCGCAGGTCGGGCGGGGAAACGGCGTCGGCCACGCGCTCGATCGGGCTGCGCTGGAAGTGCAGGCAGAGCATCGATCCCCGCCCGGTCACCTGGGCCGGCGCGTCATGCTTGGCGGCGATCGCGTTCAGCCGGGCGCGGAAGTCCTCGCCCGCCTGGTTGAGGGTCCGGCAGGCTTCGGGCGTGAAAACCTCACCCAGACCGGCGGCCCCGGCGGACATGGACAGGACGTTGTTGTTGAAGGTGCCGGCATGCGGGAGGAAGCCGGCCTTGGTCGGATCGAACCTGTCCATCAGGTCGGCGCGGCCGCCGAAGGCACCGAAGGACGCCCCGCCGCCCAGATACTTGCCGAAGCTGGTGAGGTCGGCGTGGATCCCGAGCGCCTCCTGCATGCCACCGGGTGCCAGCCGCGAGGTCATCACCTCGTCGAAGATGAGGACGGCGCCGGCCGCCGTGGCGGCGTCGCGCACCGCCTGCAGGAACTCCACGGTGGCCGGGATGACGCCGCCCGATCCCTGGACCGGCTCGAGCAGGATGCAGGCGAGATCAGCGGCCTCGCGGGCAATCAGGTCGGTGGCTGCCTGCGGGTCGTTGTAGCGCCCGATGACGAAGGGAAACGGAGCGTTCACCGCCGCCGGGCCGCTGACGAAATACATCAGCGCCCCGTGATACCCGCCGGCGAAGACCATGACCTTCGATCGGCCGGTCGCCGCCCGGGCGAGCGACACCGCCATCAGGTTGGCCTCCGTCCCGGAATTGCAGAAGCGCACGCGCTCGACGCTCGGAAAACGGGCCACCATCAGCGCCGAAAGGCGCCCTTCCTGGGGATTGGGGGCGCCAAATCCGAGACCGCCGTCGATCGCCTTGTGCAGCGCCGCGGTCAGGACGGGATGCGAGTGGCCGTAAAGGCCGGCAGTGTATTCGCCGAGGAAGTCGGCGTAGTCGTGCCCGTCGATATCCTCCAGATGCGCGCCGGATGCCTTGCCGACAACCAGCGGAAAGGGATCGTAATGCAGCGTCGTTCGGGTATTGCCGCCCGGCATGCTGGCGCGCACGGTTTCGAACCGCGCGTGGCTGAGCGGATTGGCCGCGACATAGGCGGCTTCGGCCTGGCCTACCGCATCCTCGAGCGTGACGTTGCGCTTCAGTGCAACCGACATGGTTCCTCCCGCGTTACCGGCGGCGATCCTGCCACATTCCCGCCGCTTCGCGATCGTAGCAAGATCAGGCGCCGGCTTCCTGTAGACTCTCTCCATGACCGCAAAACCCGATCCGCTTCTCGACCCGCAACCGGCTCGCCGGCGCCTGCCCTGGCGCTGGATCGCCGTTGCGCTGATCCTTCTGCTCGTCCTCGGCATGCCGATCGGCATGCTGATGAAGCACAAGGTCGACGACGACCCGACTTTCCAGCTCGGGGAAGGTGAAGTGCCGGCCGGCGGCAGCCGGGCCGTCGCCATGGCGGCGGCGCTGATTCACCGGGAGGTGGACGTGAACGGCTGGGTCGCCAACGATCCCTGGTTCATGCCGGGGCACTGGATCGACAACATGCCGAACTTCCAGCAGGGCATGATGGCGGCCATCGCCCGCTTCTCGATCGAACTCGCCGATCAGGTGGGCCGGGCACGGGGCACCAGCCAGACCGACACCGACCTGCGGGAAGCGGCGGGACGGCTGCAGTTCCCGGGCGACAAATGGATCATCGACCTCGCGACGTCGCCCTGGCCGCAGTCTTCCAGCGAGGAGCAGTACCGCACCGGCCGCCGGGCGCTCCTGAACTACAACAAGCGGCTCGGCGACGGGCAAGCCGTCTATGAACGGCGGGGCGACAACCTGATGGCGACGATCGACCGCCTAGCGCTCGATCTCGGCTCCTCCTCGGCGGTGCTGGAACAGCGGATAGCGGAGTTCGGCGGCAGCGTGTTCGATACCCGCGCCGACGACATCTTCTACTCCGTGAAGGGACAGTCCTACGCCTATGCGATGGTGTTGCGCGAGTTGGGGCGCGACTTCCAGGCCCTTCTGCGCGAGCGAGGCATAGAGTCGCTCTGGGCCAACATGATCTCCTCGCTGGACCAGGCAGCGGCGATGAACCCCTTCGTGGTGCTGAACGGACTGCCGGACGGAGTATTCTTTCCCAACCATCTGGCCGCCCAGGGCTTCTACGTACTGCGCGCCCGCGCCCAGATGCGTGAAGTCACCAATGTCCTGCTGAAATAGGGACTCAGCGGGGCGCGGCGGCGCGGCGCAGGCGATCGTTGATCGCCCGCCCGAGCCCGCGTTCGGGAATCGGCATCACCGCGATGGCGGCGACACCCGGCCGGTCGAGCGCCCGCAGATGGGCATAGAGGTTGCTGGCAGCCTCGGCGAGGTCGCCTGCCGGACTGAGATTGAGAACCATGCATCCGCCGTTCGGGACATCGGGACCGAAGGCGAGCAAAGCTTCGTCCGCGCGCGCCGAAACGATGTCGAGGCGCACCCGGGCGGTGGGCGCGTAGTGGCTGGCGAGCATGCCGGGCGCGGCGACGATGCCCGCTTCAGGCATGGACAGCGGGCCGATCAGGGCCTCGATCGCCTCCGCGGCGACGCCGCCGGGACGCAGCAGAACCGGATGGTCCCCGGCGAGCCCGACGATCGTGCTCTCCACGCCGACGAGGCAGGGGCCAGCATCGAGGATGACGGCCAGCCGGTCCCCCAAGGTCTCCACCACCGGCGCGGCCTCGGTGGGCGAGATGCGCCCCGAGACATTGGCGCTGGGCGCGGCCAGCGGGCGGCGCGCCGCCCGCAGCAGGGCCTGCGCCACAGGATGACCGGGCACCCGCAAGGCCACGGTCGGCAGTCCCGCCGTGGCCAGATGAGAGACCGGCGCGCCCACCGCGCGCGGCAGCACGAGCGTGAGCGGCCCCGGCCAGAAGGCTTCCGCGAGCCGGCGGGCCCTGTCGTCCATGCGGCCGAAGCGCTCGGCTTCCGGCGCTTCCGCGACATGGACGATGAGGGGATTGTGCGCGGGCCGGCCCTTGGCGGCGAATATCGCCGCAACGGCCAGATCGTCGCCGGCATCGGCGCCGAGACCGTAGACCGTCTCGGTCGGGAAGGCGATCAGGGCGCCGCGGCGAACAGCCGCCGCCGCTTCGGCGATGGCGCGCGGGTCTGCGGCGGAAAGAACGAGGGCGGCGCACATGGCGAAGCCGCTGATACACGGCAGGCGCGGATTCGGCCAGAAAACTCGCGAGCGCCCATTCGCGCCGCGATCGGGAACCCAAAGCAGGGTATAGTCGTTCAAGCGATCCCGCCCCCAGATCACCGGTTCATCGAATTGCGCCTGACCATCGCCGCTCTTCTCGCAGTCATTGCCGGTCCGCTGACCGCGCTGGCCCAAGGCATCGTCCCCACGCCCCCGCAGCCCGCGCCTGGCGATCCGCCGCCGCCCGCGCCTCTGGCGCCGCTGGAACAGCGCCCCGACGGCATCCTGACCTTCCAGGTCGAGAACGACGTGCTGTCGCGCTGGGCCACGGATACCGACCGCGATTACACGAGCGGACTGCGTCTGGGCTGGCTGTCCGCGCCGCTCGCGGACATGCCGGACTGGCTCGTCCGGGCGACGACGATTCCGACCGTGTTCTCGGAACCCCAATCCACCAGTGTCATCCGCCGGTGGGGCCTGTCGCTCGGCCACAACCTCTATACGCCGGAGAATACGGCGTCCCGGGCGCTCGTCCCCGACGACCGCCCCTACGCGGCCTGGCTCTATGTCGGCGCTTCGGTCCAGTACGCCTATACGATCAACGGCGTGCCGCGCTGGCTCGACACCATCCAACTCGATATCGGCATGATCGGCCCGGCGGCCAAGGGCGAGACGATCCAGAACGACTGGCATGGCCTGATCGGTGTCGACAAGTCCTTCGGCTGGGACAACCAGCTGCGCAACGAGCCGACGATCGGACTCTCGATGGAGCGGCGCTGGCGCACCGGCATCGTCGACATCGTCCCGGAGTGGGGACTGGAAGCGGATGTCATTCCCTATGCCGGCGCGGCGCTGGGGAATGCGGTCACCTATGCCAGTTTCGGCGGCATCCTGCGTCTGGGCAACGATGTGGGCGACGATTTCGGCCCCCCCCGCAGCCGACCGGCGCTGCCCGGGTCGGAGGCCTTCACGTCGAAGGACGGCTTCGGCTGGTATCTGTTCGGCGGGCTCGGCGTTCAGGCCTTTGCGCGCAACGTCTTCCTGGACGGCAACCTGTTCCGCGACAGCCATTCGGTGGACAAGAAGCCCTTCGTCCTGGAAGGCCAGCTCGGCCTCGCGCTCGTCTTTCCCTGGGCGAGAGTGACGTATACGCATGTGATCCGCAGCGCCGAGTTCGAGGAGCGCGAGCGCATGCATCAATACGGATCGTTCTCGATCGCGCTGCCCTATTAGAGCAGCGCGATCACACGGCAGGATCAGCCGCGGCCGTTGCGCAGCACACGGCCCGGCAGAACCGCGCCCGACGCGAGCGTGTCGGCGCCGTTCCGCCGAATGGTGCGGCCGTTGACGATCACCGCCTCGATGCCGAACGCCTCCGCCCGCAGCCGATCCGCCCCACCGGGCTGATCGTAGACGCGGCTGAGACTGCCGGCGCCGACGGTGGCGGGATCGAACACCACCACATCGGCGGGTTTGCCTTCGGCGAGGACGCCGCGGTCGTGGATCCCGAAGACTTCCGCCGGGCGCTGGGTCAGCTTGTGAACGGCTTCCTCGATGCTGAGTTGCTTCTTCTCGCGTACCCAATGCCCCAACAGATGCGTCGCATAGCAGGCGTCGCAGAGTTGGCTGGCATGCGCGCCCGCGTCCGAAAGCGCGATCACCATGTTCGGATCGGCCAGCAGTTCGCCGACTTCGCTTTCGTCGTTGTTGAAGATGGCGAAGCGGAAGCGGGCCTTGAAGTCGCTCTCGAGGCTCAAGTCGAGGGCGAGATCGATCGGATGCTTGCCGCGCTCGGCAGCAACTTCGGCCAGGGGGCGTTCGTCCAGTTCGGGCTGGCCCGGTGCCAGCGAGATGACGGTGCGCTCGAACCAGTTCGCGAGCGGCGTGCGGCTCTCGGCCGAGGAATCCTGCAGGAATGCCTTGCGGAAGGCGGGATCGGCATAGATCGCCCCCCTGCCCTGGCGATCGGTCTTCATGGTCTGGGCGAAGAGCGGGCGCATCTCGAAGGGGAAGGGTTCGTTGAAGTCGAAATCGAAATTGAGCGGCCGGCAGGCCACCTGCGGCACGATGCGATGACCGGCCTGCGCATTCTTCGCCGCCCGCTCCTGGTGGCGCCGGTGCGAGCCCGGCCCGGCGAGGCCGGAAAGCAGGGCGGTCCAACTGATCGGCACGTCGTGCTTCTCGGCGAAGGCCTCGAACTCGTTCCAGAGGAGCGTCTTGCCGATGGTGGCCTGGAGGATGCCGGGCCGTTCCGCCGCCATGGCGCCGACCAGGGCATCGATCTCGCTGATTTCGGCCATGCGGCTCGGCACCGGGTTGCCGTCATAGCCGTTGTGCGTCGCGGCATGGGAAGTGGCGAAGCCGAGGGCGCCGGCCGCCATCGCCTCGCGGACCAGCTTGCCCATGGCCGCGACCTCGGCGGGATCGGCGGCGCGGCGCACCGCGTCCTCGCCCATCACATAGGTGCGAAGCGGCGTATGGCCGAACAGCACGCCGAGATTGATGGCCGAGCCCCGCTTTTCCAGGACGTCGAGGTATTCGGGGAAAGTCTCGAAACCCCAGTCGTCGCCGACGCCGGCGCGAATCGATTCGACGCTCATCCCCTCGACCTTCTCGAGCGTGCGCAGGATGAGGCCGCGATGGGCGGGCTGGGTCGGGGCGAGGCCGAAGCCACAATTGCCGATGACCACGGTGGTGACGCCATGCCAGGGCGAGATCGAGAGCATGCGGTCCCACAGGACCTGGGCGTCGTAGTGGGTATGCACGTCGACGAAGCCGGGCGAAACCACCCGGCCGGTGGCGTCTATGGTTTCCGCCGCTTCGCCGTCGATTCGCCCGATCGCCACCACACGGCCGTCCTTGATGCCGACATCGCCGCGGTAGCCCGGCTTGCCTGTGCCGTCGACGATGGTGCCGCCGTTGATCCTGATGTCGAAGGCCATGGGTCGTTCCTCGTGGTTTCTGGTTCGTTGGCGTCCAGTGTAGCGCCGAACCAGCCCGAAGAAAAAAGGCCGCCGGAACGAACCGGCGGCCCAAGTCTAGGGAGGAAACGCCCAAGAAGGGCACTGACGCCGAAGCGTCACGAACAATTTATGTTGCGACGCAGCAGATGTCAAGGGTGGGAGGCTAAGACTTTGGTCGGATGGTCTTTATGAATCTTCAATCTTTTCATCAATTTATCATACAATCATCAAGCCGGTGTGCAGCGCCGTTGCTGCATCGCAGCATCAATCGTCGAAAGCGGCGTCGATCGCGGCCTGATCCAGGGTGACCGGGCGACCGTGTATCAGCGCGCTCGCCTGATCCAGCAGGTGCCGCGCATCGGTCAGCAGGATCGTCACGTCGACGGCCAGGCGTTCGCCGTCGCCGGATTCGATCGCCGCCTGGAACTGCGGAAGGCTGCCGGAGATGAGCGCGTGTAGCATGTCGACAATGCCATCGAAGGGCTGACGCACCTCGAGCGGCGACAGGCGATAGGCGTCGATCGCGAGATCGCGTTCACGGAAAACACTGTCGCGGAAATGCGATTCGTAATCCTTCGCACTCCAGGCGAGGACGTCGGGCAGGCAGTCCGGAACGTCGGGCAGCATCTCGACCAGCATCAGCACTTCGTTGAAGTGGTTGAGGTAATCCGTCGCCAGAAAGGTTTCGGGATTTATCGTCGTGCCGATCAGACGCGATTTCAGCGCCGCCCTCTCGGCGGCAGATTCACTCACCCGGGCCTCCGCAGCGCTTTGTCATTAATGTGCACACTTTACAATGTGTCGACGCGCCTGCCACAGGAATCGCGAGCCAGTACAGGGGACTAGGCGAGGGATGGGGCTCGCCTATATAAGGGTGTCATGATCGGATTTGATCCACACGCCGAGGATGTTCGCGACCGCATCCGCGCCGCCGGCCTCAGGCCGACGCGGCAACGCGTGTCCCTGGCCCGACTGCTGTTCGAGGGCGACCCTCGGCATATCTCGGCCGAATCCTTGCATGCCGAGAGCAAGGCGCAGGGCATTCGCCTGTCGCTTGCCACTGTCTACAACACCCTGCACCAGTTCACCGCCGCGGGATTGCTGCGCGAGGTGGTCGTCGAATCGGGGCGCAGCTATTTCGACACCAACACCTCCGAGCACCATCATTTCCTGGTGGAAGGTACCGGAGACCTGATCGACATCCCCGCCGAAGCGATCGAACTGAAGCGCCTGCCGCTTGCGCCGGACGGTCATGCCGTGAGCGGTGTCGAGGTGATCATCCGGGTGAAGCCATCAGCCCGCAACTGAGAACCGCTCGCATCCAATTTAAAATCATTCCAAACTATTGACAGCATCGGAGCCATGCGCATAAATCCGGCGCATACGGAGGAGGTGTCGGGGTCGCAGCACTGCATCCTCCGTCGAAAGCATATTTCGGCAGCCAGTAGGAGGGTAGAATGCCGTCACTCAAGGGAAGCAAGACGTTCGAGCATCTGAAGGAAGCCTTCGCCGGCGAGAGCCAGGCGAACCGCCGCTACCTCTATTTCGCGCAGAAGGCCGATGTCGAAGGCTACAACGATGTCGCCGCCGTGTTCCGCTCGACCGCGGAAGGCGAGACCGGCCATGCGCACGGCCATCTGGAATTCCTGGAAGAGGTCGGTGATCCGGCCACCGGCGAGCCCATCGGCGGCACCGCGCTGAACCTCAAGGCCGCCATCGCGGGCGAAACGCACGAGTACACCGACATGTATCCGGGCATGGCCAAGACCGCGCGCTCGGAAGGCTTCGACGAGATCGCCGACTGGTTCGAGACGCTGGCCAAGGCCGAGAAGAGCCATGCCGGCCGCTTCCAGAAGGCGCTCGACACGCTCGGCTGATCCGGACGGACGGAGCAGTACACACGATCGATAGCGGAGCCCGCCGGCCCCGGCGGGCTCCTTTCCATTCGCAGGCGCCCCGACGCCGAGAAGCGGCGCCGCGATGCGGGGACATCCATGCGCGAAGGCAGCCTCGAACCGCCCACCCGTCATCCGCTGGCCTGGAACGACCCGGATTTCCATGACGAGGTGAAACTCGACGCGGAACTGCGCCGCGTCTTCGACATCTGCCACGGCTGCCGGCGCTGCTTCAATCTCTGCGACAGCTTCCCGCGCCTGTTCGACCTGATCGACGCCTCGCCCACGGGGGAACTGGACGAGGTGAAGTCGGCGGATTTCAAGCCGGTCGTGGACGCCTGCACGCTCTGCGACCTCTGCTTCATGACGAAATGCCCCTATGTGCCGCCGCACGAGTTCAATCTCGATTTTCCGCACCTGATGCTGCGCTATCGCGCCGTCGAGCATCGCAAGGGACAGACGAAATTCGTCGAGGAACAGCTTTCCGAGACCGACCGCAACGGCAAGCTCGCCGGACTGGTCGCGCCGGTCGCCAACTGGACGATCGACCGCCACAACGGCCTGACCCGCCCGGTGCTGGAAAAGACGCTCGGGATCGACCGCGCCGCCGCCTTGCCGAAGTTCCACGGCAAGACCTTCGTCGCGCGCGCGAAGAACGCGCCCCCGCCGGCGGCGGAGGGGCCGGGCAAGGGGCGCAAGGCGGCGCTCTATGCCACCTGCTTCGTGAACTACAACAATCCCGCCATCGGCGAGGCGGCGCAGGCGGTGCTGTCGAAGCAGGGGGTCGAGACCAAGGTCGTGCATCCGACCTGCTGCGGCATGCCGAAGCTGGAACAGGGCGACATCGCCGATGTCGCCGCGCGGGCGAAGAAGGTGGCGGCGGAACTGCTGCCCCTGGTCGACCAGGGCTACGACATCGTCGCCCTCGTCCCCTCCTGCGCCCTGATGCTGAAATTCGAATGGCCGCTGATCCTGCCCGATGATGCCGATGTGAAGCGGCTGGCGCAGGCGACCTTCGACCTGTCGGAATTCGTGGTCGACGTGGCGAAGAAGGGCGGCGGTCTCGCCGCCGGGATGAAGCCGCTGGAAGGTGGTGTCGCCATGCACCTCGCCTGTCACGCGCGGGCGCAGAACATGGGCCCGAAGGCCGCCGAGATGCTGCGCCTGATGCCGGGGGCGGATGTCGCCGTGATCGAGCGCTGCTCGGGCCATGGCGGCAAATGGGGCATCATGAAGGACAATTTCCAGACCGCGATCAAGGTCGGCAAGCCGGTCGCCCGCCAGGCGGTGAAGAGCGCCAAGGCGCATATCGCCAGCGAATGCCCGCTTGCCGCCGAGCACATCGTCCAGGGTATCGAGATGCTGGGCGAGGAAGCGAAGGGCAAGGCGCCCGCGCGGTCATGGCACCCGATCGAGCTCTTGGCCAAGGCCTATGGGATCACCAGATGAGCCATATGACGATGAAGCGCACGATCACCCCCGCCGATCTCATCCCGCTCGCGCAGTATGCCGCCGAACGGAAGGGCCGCCGTCAGGCCGTGGTGGCGCTGAAGCGCGACCGCCGCCTGGAAGTGGGCCCCTTCTGCACCTTCCACTTCGAGAACTACGACACGATGTGGCACCAGGTGCAGGAGATGCTCTACATCGAAAAGGGCGGCGAGGAGCAGGTCGCGGACGAGTTGCGGGCCTACAACCCGCTGATTCCCCAGGGACGCGAGATCGTGGCGACGGTGATGTTCGAGATCGAGGACCCGGTCCGCCGCGCCCGCGAACTGGCGCGCCTGGGCGGGGTCGAGGATACCTGCACCATCACCCTCGGCGGCGAAGCGGTGCGGGCCGTGTCGGAATCGGAGGTCGAGCGGACCAAGGAAGACGGCAAGACCTCCTCGGTGCATTTCTTCAAGTTTCCCCTGACAGAAGCACAGGCCGCCGCCTTCAAGGACTTGAAGACGCCGGCGACGCTCGGTTTCAGCCATCCGCATTACGGCCATATGGCGGCCATTCCCGAGAATGTGCGCCGCGCGCTGATCGCCGACCTGGACTGACGGCGGGGAAGACCGGGCGGCGTGTTGCCCCCGCCTGTCATAATTCTGCAATAAATCGGGTTGCCCCGATCGAATGGTGGGCCCACCATCGCGGCCCCATCGATTCCGGAGCGCACCCGAAAGAATGAACGCGACCGAGGTCCTCCTCCATCTGGCAGGCGGCGTGGCACTGCTGCTGTGGGCCGTGCGCATGGTGCGGACCGGAATGACCCGTGCCTTCGGCAGCGTGCTGCGCCGGGCGCTGGCCGCGGGCGGGCGGAGCCGCCTGGCGGCTTTCGGTGTCGGCCTCGGCGTGACGGCGCTGCTGCAGAGCAGCACGGCGACGGCACTGATCGTCTCGTCCTTCGCCGGGCGGAAGCTGGTCACACTTTCCGCGGCACTTGCCATGATGCTGGGCGCCGACCTCGGCTCCACCGTGGCCGCCCAGATCCTCGCCTTCGATCTCGGGCACCTCTCCCCGCTCCTGATCGCCGCCGGGGTCTTCGCCTTCCTCGCCTCCGGCACCGACCGCGTGCGGCATGCCGCCCGGATCGTCATCGGGATCGGCCTCGTCCTCCTGTCGCTGTCGCTGATCCGCGGCGCGGCGGAGCCGCTGCGGAGTTCCGCCACCGTCGGCCTCGTGCTGGCGGCGCTGGAGGACGAGGCGCTGATCGCGATCGCCGTCGGCGCGATCCTGACCTGGGCCGCGCATTCGAGCCTCGCCATGGTGCTGTTCGTCATGACGCTGGCGGCGACCGGGACGGTATCGCTGCCGCTGGCCCTGGCCCTGGTCCTGGGCGCCAATCTCGGCGGCGCCATGACGCCGCTGATCGACCAGTGGGGTGCCGCGGCCGAGGCGCGGCGCGTGCCGCTCGGCAACCTCCTGATGCGGGCCGTCGTCGCCGTCGCGGCGCTGCCCTTCCTCGAGCAGATCGCCGCCTGGGCACCGCTCGCCGCCGAAGGGCCGGCGCGGGCCTCGATCCATTTCCATTCCGGCTACAACCTCGTGGTCGCCTTGCTGGGACTGCCGGTGATCGGGGCCGTCGCCTGGGCCACCATCCGCCTGCTGCCGGCGACGCCGATGGCGGACGACCCGGCCGCGCCGCGCTACCTCGATCCCGGGGTCGTCGACAGCCCGTCGGAGGCGCTGGCCGCCGCCGCGCGCGAGACGCTGCACCTGGGCGACCTCGTATCCGACATGCTGGCCCGCACCATGACCGTCTTCGAGAAGGACGACGGCAAGATGGCGAAGGCGGTCGAGGATGCCGACGACGCGGTCGACAAGCTGCACGAGGTGATCAAGCTCTACCTGATCCAGGTCTCGCGCGGCGAGATGTCGCTCGAGGAGAGCGGGCGCTTCGTCGAAATCCTGACCTTCGTCACCAATCTCGAGCATGTCGGCGACATCATCGACAAGAACCTGATGGAGCTGGCGGCGAAGAAGATCAAGAACCGCTACGCCTTCTCGCCCGAGGGCCGGGGCGAGCTGGTGGCGCTGCACACGCGCGTGACCGAGACGATGCAGCTGGCGCTGAACGTCTTCATGACCCGCGATCCGGCGCTGGCGCGCCGGCTGCTGGCCGAAAAGACGGAGATCCGCGACGCCGAACTCGCCGCCGCGCAGAGCCATTTCGCCCGGCTGAAGCAGGGCCGGCCCGAATCGCTGGAGACCAGCTCGATCCATCTCGACGTCATCCGCGACCTGAAGCGCATCAACGGCCATCTCACCTCGGTCGCCTATCCGATCCTGGAAGCGACGGGCGAGCTGGCGCGTACCCGCCTGAAGGCGCCCCAGCCGGCCGGCGAAGCGCCGGGACGGGCGGAGCCCTCGCGCGGCTGAACCGGCGCGCCTATTCTCGACCCGATGAAGAGCATCTTCGATGCCGCGCTGCTGCGCCGCCGGAAGGAACGCGCCGCCGGCAGCCTTGCGGCACACGGGTTCCTGTACCGCGAGGCGGCCGAGCGGCTGGCCGATCGCCTCGCCGATGTGAAGCGGACCTTCCCGCTGGCGGCGGAGATCGGCGGCAACACGGCCGCGCTGGCCGAGGTGCTGGCGGGCGGCACCGGCGGCGTCGCGACGCTGGTGCAGGCGACGATCTCGCCCCGTCTGCCGGCCGCGGAAGGCCATCTCCGGGTGGTGATCGATCCGGCCTCGATGCCCTTCGCCCCCGCCCGCTTCGACCTGGTGGCGAGCGTTCTCGGCCTGCATTGGATCGACGACCTGCCGGGCACGCTGATCCAGATCGGCCGCAGCCTGAAGCCCGACGGCCTCTTCCTCGGCATCCTGCCGGGCGGCGGCACCTTGCGGGAACTGCGCGAGAGCCTGCTGCAGGCGGAAGCGGATCTCGAGGGCAGCGCGTCCTTGCGTGTCGCGCCTTTCGTCGATGTGCGCGACGGCGCGGCATTGCTGCAGCGGGCCGGCTTCTCGCTGCCCGTCGCCGACACCGAGACGCTGACCATCACCTATGCCGATCCCTTCGCCCTGCTGGCCGACCTGCGTGCGACCGGAGAGACAAATGCGCTGAGGGAACGCAGCCGCCGCTTCCTGCGGCGGGGGACCCTATTGCGCGCGATGGCGATCTATCGCGAGCGCTTCAGCGACGCCGGCGGACGCGTGCGAGCCAGTGTCGAACTGGTGACGCTGACCGGCTGGGCGCCGCATGCGAGCCAGCCGAAGCCGCTGAAACCGGGCAGCGCCAAGAGCCGGCTGGCCGAGGCGCTGGGCACCACCGAGCAGCCGGTCGCTCAGAGGTAGTCGCGCAGCATCGCGATCAGCGGCACGTCGGCGGGCGGCACGGGGAGGTCCTTCATCTCCTTCGGGCGCAGCCATTTCAGCGCCTGGCCTTCGAGCGAGCGCGGCGTGCCTTGCCAGCGGCGGCAGAGATAGAGCGGCATCAGGAGATGGAACTTCTCATAGGCATGCGAGGCGAAGGTGAAAGGCGCCAGGCAGGCCGACTGGATGTCGATGCCGAGTTCCTCGCGCATCTCGCGGATGAGCGCCGCCTCCGGCGTCTCGCCGGCCTCGATCTTGCCCCCCGGGAATTCCCAGAGGCCGGCCATCGGCTTCCCCGCCGGCCGCTGGGCCAGCAGCACCCGGCCGTCGGCGTCGACCAGGGCGACGGCGGCGACCAGGACGACGGGAAGGCTCACGAGCGATAGTCGGCGTTGATGTCGATGTAGCCGTGGGTGAGGTCGCAGGTCCAGACCTTGGCCGCGCCCTTGCCGACGCCGACATCGATGCCGATCTGGACTTCCGACTGGCGCAGGTGCTGCGTCGCCTTGCCCTCGTCGTAGTCGGGGCGGATCATGCCGTCCCTGGTCACGGCCTGGTTGCCGATGGAGACGACGATCTTGTCGCGATCGGCCTTCTCGCCCGACTTCCCCACCGCCATGACGATGCGGCCCCAATTGGCGTCCTCGCCCGCGATCGCGGTCTTCACCAGGGGCGAATTCGCGATCGAGAGCGCGATCCGCCGCGCCGCCTTGGCATTGGCGGCGCCGGTGACGTTCACCGTCACCAGCTTCTTCGCGCCTTCGCCGTCGCGGGCGATCTGTTCGGCGAGATTCGCCATCAGGGCGAAGAGCGCCTGGGTGAAATGCACCAGGCGCTTGTCGCCGACCGAGGCGACCGGCTTGTGCGCGGCCGAACCGGTGGCGAAGCACAGCAGCGTGTCCGAGGTCGAGGTGTCGCCGTCGACGGTGAGGCAGTTGAAGGACTGTTCGTTGCCCTTGGTCAGCAGCGCCTGCAGCACCTCGGCGGGGAGTTTCGCATCGGTGGCGATGAAGGCGAGCATGGTCGCCATGTCGGGGGCGATCATGCCCGAGCCCTTGGCGATGCCGTTGATCCGCACCGACACGCCGTCGATCGTGGTGGCGGCGGTGGCCACCTTGGCGAAGGTGTCGGTGGTGCGGATGGCCTCGGCGGCGTAGCGCCAGGCATCGGGGGCGAGCTGGCCCGCGATGGTGGTCACCGTGGCGGCGATCTTCTCATGCTGCATGATCTGGCCGATCACGCCGGTGGAGGCCAGCATGATCTCCTTCGCGGTAGCCCCCGAAGCGGCGGCGGCGGCCTTCGCCACCGCCTCGACCGCCGTCCGGCCGGCCTTGCCGGTGAAGACATTGGCGTTGCCGGCATTGACGACCAGCGCCCGGGCCTTCCCCTTCGGCAGCACGCTTCGGCACCATTCGACCGGGGCGCCCGGCATGCTGGACTGGGTCAGGAGCCCCGCCACCGTCGTGCCCTTGGGGAATCGCATCAGGAGCACGTCGGCCCGGCCCTTGTAGCGGGTGCCGGAATTGCCGACAGCGATCTCCACGCCCGGGATGGGCGGCAGCCGCGGCCCGTCCTTGGGCGCGAGCGGCGAGACGGGGATGGGCTTGCTGGCCATTGTCGTTATTGCTTCTTCGGCTGTTCGGGGCGGGGATTGCCATCCATGTCGAACTGTTCGACCTTCGCATTGCTGCGCAGCTTTTCCACCATCGCGGTGATGGTGTCGCGCGCCACCTGCTGGCGCAGTTCGTCCTTCGAGGCTTCGAATTCCGGCGGCGGCGCGGTGCGGCGCTCCTCCAGCTTGATCACGTGCCAGCCGAACTGGCTCTTCACCGGGGTTTCGGTGTAGGCCCCGGGCTTCAGGGCGAAGGCGGCCTCGGTGAATTCGGGCACCATGTCCTCCTTCTTGAAGAAGCCGAGATCGCCGCCCGTGGCGGCGGAGGGACCGGTCGACTTCGTCTTCGCCAGCGTGGCGAAATCGGTGCCCTTCTTCAGTTCCGCCACCAGGCCCTTGGCCTCGTCCTCGGTCGCCACCAGGATGTGGCGGGCGCGGATCTCCTCGCCGGCCGGGTTGTCGGCGATCATCTTCTTGTAGGCGTCGCGCAGCTTCTCCTCGGTCATGCCCTTCTCGACCTCGCGGCCGACATAGACCTCCTGCAGCGCCCGCTCGCGCGCCTCGGCGACACGCTTCTTGACCACCGGGTCCTCGCCGATATTGGCCTTCTCGGCCGCGGTCGCCATCAGCTTGCGATCGATCATCTGGCTCAGCACCAGGTCGAACAGATAGGCGGGAGGAAGGCTGCGATACTGCTCGGGCAGGCCCTCCATCACGGTGATGACCTCGGAACGGCGGATTTCCGTCCCTTCCACGCGGCCGACCACGGCATCGGTGGGCGGGTTGAGGTTCATCACCGGCGCCTGGGCCCAGGCCGTGCCGGCGAGGGCGGTGCAGGCGAGGAAACCGGCAACCAGGGCCGGCCGCAGCAACTTCGACATCCAAGGCTCCGAAAGCGCCATTCAGGGAAGGCCGGAGACTAGCCGTTCGCCGGCCGGTCGGCCAGCAAACGCAGCAGGGCATCCAGCCCAAGCACATAGGCGTGAATGCCGAAGCCGGAGATCAGGCCGTGCGCGGCCTCGGCGGTGATCGACTTCTGCCCGCGCCGGTCGAGGCTGGTCATATGCACCTCGACCAGGGGAAAGGTCATGGCGCGCAGACAGTCCCGGAGCGGATAGCCGGCATAGAGCCAGGCGCCGGGGTTGTAGAGGAGGCCGTCCACCCCCTCCTCCTGTGCGGCCCAGAGCCGGGCGATCGCCTCGCCCTCGTGGTCGGAATAGAAAATGTCGAGCGCCGCCCCCTGCCCGGCCGCATGGGCGAGCAGGAGCGCGTCGAGCTCGGCCGCCGTGGTGCGGCCGTAGAGTTCCGGCTGACGGCGGCCGAGATAGCGCAGGTTGGGGCCCTGGAGCAGCAGCAGGCGCCGGGTCATGGCGCGGCGCCCGCGGCCAATCGCCGATTTTGATGCAAATGCCGAAACGGCCGGATTCCGCTGCCCGAACAATTGCTTGCGGGCGATAGGCCAGCGCTGCTGGCGGAAGCCTGGTTCCGCCCGCGGCGGAACCGGGCTTCCGGACAGGTGCCGCAGTTGTTGAGGCGCAGTGATTTCATCTGATGCGCTTCCGATCTCGATTAGTGGGCATTATACCGCTTCAAGCAAAACGACACAAGCGCTGGTCTGGAGCGGAAGCGGGCTTCCGCCCACGCATCCGTGAAGACCACGGCTTCACCGGCACTCACCCAGGGCTTACCGTGACCAGGATTCTGGGGCGATGCCGAGCCGGCGTCGGCCTTCCGCCGCAACAGCCCTTGCATTCGCCCCGGCCGGAGCAGCCGACAAGCCGAGAGGCATAAAGCCGAAGTTGACACCCCTCGATACACACTTTATGTCCTAAGGACATAAAGTGTGAACACATATGACGCTGTTCTCATGCTGCTTGTTCCGTACAATTTTGATTCTTCTCGGATATTTTCGATCCATGCTCCCGCTGTCATTGACATGATGCTCTATACGAATTATCGTCCTCAGGACGATAATTACTTTATAGATCCGTGAACGCAGTCGGCATCCTTCGGGAGATCCTGGAACGGTACCAGCGCCCCGTCATCACGGATCATGACCTGAAGCTGATGATCCGGCGCTTGTATGCCGGATTGATCCAGACGCCCACGCCTTACCAGCACAGCGGCGCGGCCCCTTCGCCCGCTGTGATCGCGCGCATCATCGACGGCCTGCGGCGCGACCGCGTCATTCGTGACGATCCCGATTTCGGCCCCCCCGTGCATCAGGTCTTCGACGTCCTGGACCAGTCGGCCGAGGCCGTCTGCGCCGAGGTCGACCCCTTCTCCTACATCTCGCATCAATCCGCGCTGCAGCGGTTCGGTCTCAGCGATCGGAATCCCGTTGCTCTCGTGCTCACGACCCCAGATGTCGCGCTTTGGCGGGAAGAGTGCGACAGGCTCATACCCGAGGAATTGGCGGGACTGCCGTTCAGCGGCACGCCGCCGCGGCGCCGCCGCATCGGCATCCCGGAACAGGTCCGGAAGCGCCCGATCCTCGTTCACGAAACGAAGCACCCGGGCGCATGGCGGCGCATGGCCGACAGCCGTGTTCGCCTCGCGACCATCGGACAAACCTTCGTCGACACCATCACACGCCCGTCATGGTGTGGGGGTATGAACCATGTGCTGGAGGTATGGGACAGGCATGCCGACCTCTACCGCGACGAGATCATCGCCGCCGTCGAAGCCTGCCCCTACAAGCTCGTCAAGGTGCGTGCTGGGCATCTGCTGAGCGAAAGGCTGGGGATCGCCGATGCCCGCATCGATGCCTGGCACCAATTCGCGCAACGCGGCAGTTCGCAGAAACTGGACCCCGAACGCCCCTACGCTCCCAGCTTTTCCGAGCACTGGATGCTCTCGCTCAATGCCTGAGGAACGGCCGCCCGAAGGGATCGACCTGTCCGACTGGGTGGCCAAGGCCAGAGCCGATCCGGTGAAGTATCGACAGCGGCAGGTTACCGAGATCCTGCTCAACGCCATCGCGCTCACACCGGAACTGGGATCCCAACTGTATCTGAAGGGCGGCATTCTGATGGCGTTGGCCTACAACAGCCAGCGCACGACCGGCGACGTCGATTTCTCGATCCAAGGACCGCCGGAAATTCGGGCCAGCGAAATCCGGAGCCTGCTCGACCGCTCGCTGCAGCGGGCCGCGGCTGTCTGCGGCTATCCCGATCTGGTCTGCCGCGTGCAGGGACGGATCCGAGAGCGGCCACGGCCGGAAACCTTTCACACCGCGACCGCGCCCGCCCTCGAAGTCACCATCGGCTCGGCCATGCGCGGAACGAACGAGGAGGTCCGCCTCGGCGACGGGCGGGCCATTGCGGTACTGCGGGTCGACATCAGTTTTCGCGAACCGGTGGAGACGATGCAGCGTCTCGTCATCGACACCGGCCGTACGATCAGCGCATATGGACTACCCGATCTCGTTGCGGAAAAGTACCGGGCGATCCTCCAGCAGAGGACGCGATCCAACCCCGGGACGCGGCGGCAGGACGTCTATGACATCACCATGCTTCTCCAGCAGTTTCCGTTCGACACGGAGGAGCGGAAGAGAATCCTGGCGATCCTCGTCATAAAGTGCGAGGAGCGAGGCTTCACACCGGATCGCGAAATGATCGGCGACGCCGTCATCGTCGAACGGCTGCGTCGAGACTGGCCGACCCTGGAGGCCGAACTGGAAAATCCCCTTCCGGATTTCGACGCGAGTTTCGCAGCGGTGAAGGCATTCTACGACAGTCTGCCGTGGACGATCCCTTTTGGGGGAATGAGAGCACCGGCGTGAGCGATGACGATCGCTTTGGAAGGCCGTCAGCCAACCTCAATCACCCGCTCGGCGCCGCGGTGAAAACCGCCAGCTGAGCGGCGAAGGCGCGGCCGTAGGCGGGCCGCGCTTCGGCGCGGGCGACATAGGCGGAGAGGTTGGGATAGGCCCGCAGCAGATCCGTTCCCTCCAGCCGGCGCAGCACCGTCACCATCAGGAGGTCGCCGGCGCTGAACCCGCCGTCGAGCCAATCGGCGGGCCCGAGCCGGCTGGAAAGCCGGTCGAGGCGGTCACGCACGCGCTCATCGAGGATGGGCAGGCGATCCTGGTGCCAGGGCTTGTCACGCTCCAGGTAGCCGGCCATTTCGCGCTCGACAATCGGCGGTTCCACCGTGCCGAGGGCGGCGAAGATCCAGGCGGTCGCGCGCGCCCGGGCGTTCGGCTCGCCGGGGAGCAGGCCGGCATGCCGCTGCGCGATGTGAAGCACGATGGCGCCGGACTCGAAGAGCGCGAGATCGCCTTCCTCGTAGGTGGGGCTCTGCCCGAACGGATGCAGGCCGAGATGGGCGGGCTGCTTCATCGCGGCGAAGGAAACGAGGCGGACGTCGTAGGGTTGCCCCACTTCCTCGAGCGCCCAGCGAACACGCATGTCGCGCGCCAGTCCCCTGCCCGGTCGGGCGAGTTTTCGAAGGCGGTGAGGGTGGGGATCATGGCGAGGCTCCCGGGCGCCGTGTCTCTCGCTTCGGCTTCCTATCGTTTACGCCCCAAGCCGTCCCGGGTTCCGTGCAGCCCTTCGGAAATGCCGCCACGCTTGTTACTCCCACCCACCGCCCCTCCCGAGCCACCCTGTCTCAGGCAACGAGCCGACGCGAATGCCAGATCAGGAGGTATCGGGAAGCATGAGCACTTCAGCGGAGAACGGACGGAAGGGCGGCGAGGCCGCCATGCGGAAGCCGGCGGTGGTGACGCCGCAGGCCTGGGAGGCGGCGAGGGCCGCGCTGCTGGTGAAGGAGAAGGCGAATACCCGCGCCCGCGACGCGCTGGCGGCCGAGCGTCGGCGGATGCCGTGGATGGCGGTCACCGAGGCCTATGCCTTCGGGGGGCCCGCCGGAAGGGTGAGCCTCCTCGACCTGTTCGAGGACCGGCGGCAGTTGATCGTCTATCGCGCCTTCTACGAGCCCGGCGTGTTCGGCTGGCCCGATCAGGCCTGCCGGGGCTGTTCCATGGTGGCCGACCAGGTGGCGCATGTGGCGCATCTGAACGCCCGCGACACCACCTTGGTCTTCCTCTCGCGGGCGCCGCAGGCGGATATCGCGCGGCTGAAGGCGCGGATGGGCTGGGGCCACATCCCCTGGTTCAGCATCACCGACAGTTTCGATGCCGATTTCGGGGTGGGCGAGTGGCACGGCACCAACGTGTTCTATCGCGACGGCGCCTCCGTGTTCCGCACCTACTTCGTGAACAACCGCGGCGACGAGCAGATGGGCGGCACCTGGAACTACCTCGACATCACGCCGCTCGGCCGCCAGGAGGTATGGGAGGATTCACCCGAGGGCTATCCGCAGACGCCCACCTACAAGTGGTGGAACTGGCACGACAGCTACGTTCCCGATGCGCCGCCCGACCGCAAATGGGTCGAGATCTCGGATGCGGGCGAGGCGGCGTTCCGCGAAGAATCGGCAAAGGCGAAGGGCTGAGCCGGGGCGGGGGGACGTATCGCCCCTCCCGCCGCGCCGGTACAGTTGCCGAATCGCAAGGGCGGGGCGGTCGTGGGGGCATCTGGTTCGATGGCGGGCGGTCGAGTGCTGGGCGGGCGGCTCGCCATCGGCCTCGCCCAGGGCGTGGCCTTGTTCCTGCTGTTCAGGGCGGCGGAAGCGAAGCTGTGGCCGGCGAGCGAACCGCGGGTGATGGCGCCCTTGGCGCTGGTCGGCCTGTTCGTGCCGCTGATCGCGCTTGTGGGGTGGCCGGGCCTGCGGCTGCGCACGCTTCTGCCCTGGGCGGCGGTCGCGGCGCTGATCCTGGCCGGCGTCGCGCTGCATGACGTGACCTGGCACGACACCGCGGGCGAGGTGAGCTATCGCGCGCCCGCGCTGGTTTTCTTCTGCGCCGCCGGCCTGTTCATCGCCCAGGCGCTGATCGCGGCCGGGGACGCGGAGCGGCGGAGCATCGCGAGCTATCCCGCCTGTTTCGACGCGGCCTGGAAGCTCGGCGTGCAGGCGGTGCTGACGGTGGCCTTCACCGGCGCCTTCTGGCTCATCGTCTGGCTGGGCAGCGGGCTGTTCGACCTGATCGGCCTCACCGCCTTCGGCGAGATGATCGGCGAGGCGTGGTTCTGGATTCCCGCGACCACGCTCGCCATCGCCGCGGCGCTGCATGTGACCGACGTGCAGCCCGCCATCGTGCGCGGCATCCGCACGCTGAAACTGACACTCTTGTCCTGGCTGCTGCCGGTGCTGACCGGCATCGTGCTGGTCTTCCTGGCGAGCCTGCCCTTCACCGGGCTCGCACCGCTGTGGGCGACCAAAGCGGCCACGCCGATCCTGCTCGCCGTCATGGGCGGGCTGGTGCTGCTGATCAACGCCACCTACCAGGATGGCGGGGCCGAACAGCGCATGCCCCGGCTGCTGCGCCTCGCCATGGCCGCCGCGGCGCTCGCACTCCTGCCGCTGGTGGCGATCAGCATTTACGGCCTCTCCCTGCGGGTCGGCCAGCACGGCTGGACCGCCGAGCGGATCTGGGCCGCGGCGGCGGTGGCGCTCGCCGCCACCTATGCGCTGGGCTATGCCTGGGGCCTGGCGCGATCGGGCCTGGCCCTGCGACAGCTGGAGGCGACCAACCTCGCCGCCGCGCTCGGCACGCTCGCCATCCTGCTGGCGCTGTTCACGCCGATCGCCGATCCGGCCCGCCTGGCGGTGGCGAGCCAGATCGGGCGGTTCACTTCCGGCGCGGTGGCCTGGGCCGATCTCGACCTGCGCTATCTGCGCTTCGACGGCGGGCGCTATGGACAGGCGGCGCTGGAGCGGCTGAAGGCGGAAGCGACGGACCCCGCCGTCCTGCGCGACATCGAGACGGCGCTGGCGGCGAAGACCCGCTTCGACCTCGCCGGGAAGGGACCGGCGAAGCCGGCGCCGCCGAGCGCCGAGGCATTGCGGGCGAACCTCACCCTGCATCCCCCCGGGGCGGAAATGCCGGCGGATTTTCCACTGACCGGCTGGGGTGCCGAGATCGAGCGCCTGCGCTGCCTGAGCACGGTGCCGGCCGCCTGCGACGTCTTCCTGATGGACATGAACGCCGACGGGGCGGCGGAAATCATCCTGGCCGACCGGGACAGCCACGGATCGGTTGTCTTCACCCACCGCGGCGGGCGCTGGCTGGTCGCGGGTTTCCTCGACGGGCTGGTCTCGTGCAAGCCGGCGATCGCGGCCATGAAGGAGGGAAATGCCCGGGCGGCGCCCTCGCCCTGGTCCGAGCTCAGCGCCGGCGGGCAGATATTCACCCTCACCGAACCCGGCCAGGCGAGCTGCTATTGACCGGCCGGGGCCAGGCGCAACCGCCGCCCGCCCGCTCTGCTATGCTGCCGCCAGGGAGAGGAGGCAGCGCATGATGGCCGGCCAGACGCATTTCCTGCAGCTCGCGGCATACAACCAATGGGCCAATGCGCGGCTCTATGCCGCCGCGGCGCGGCTGCACGAAGCCGACTACCTGAAGGCGCGGCCTTCCTTCTTTGGCAGCCTGCACGGCACGCTCAACCACATCCTGGTGGCCGACCGGCTGTGGCTTGCCCGGTTCGAGCAGCGGCCGGCGCCGGCGGCGAGCCTGAACCACATGCTCTATGCCGACCTGATCGGGCTGCGCGTGGCGCGCGAGGCGGAGGATGCGCATATCATCCGCTTCTTCGAGGGTCTGGACGAGGCGCGGCTGGCGGGCGACCTCACCTATGAGAGCGTGACCGAGACGAAGAGCCTGACCTTGCCCTTCGGCCCGCTCTGCACGCATTTCTTCAACCACCAGACCCATCACCGTGGCCAGGCGCACGGCCTCCTCTCCCAGACGGAGGTGGCGCCGCCCGAACTCGACTTCGCCTATTTCCTGCTCGAGGGGCGCTGAGCTGCGGGCTTCAGTCCATCTCGGCGGCGGCGACGGAATAGGAGAGCGTGTAGAGGCCGGCGACGACGCCCGGCGCGGCCCCCATGCCGGCGAGCGCGGTGGCCGAGAGATCGGCGCCGACCAGCGCCTCCACCACCCGCTCGTCATAGGCGCTGGCAACGAAGATCCAGTCGGCCGCCCGGTCCGCGCCACGCAGCTTCTGCTCCGTCGTCACGGCGATGGGCGGGGCCTCGTGGCGAAGGAGATGCGCCCCGGCGAAGCCCGGCCGATCGACGAGGCCGGCGATGACCTCCTTCAACGCGGCGCGGAGGGCCTGCCCCTTCCCCTCGGCCGGCGACAGCCGGAGCGTCAGGATGCAGCGGGCGACATAGCCGCCGCCCGATTCCAGCACCCGGCACTGGCAGCGCACCATGTTGCGGTGATGCGGCATCATCTTGGACGACCAGGGCGTGGGGTCGTTCAGCCGGACGAGATAGGGGGCAGAGGACAGCGTGTCGTAGGTCTCGAGTTCGTAGAGCTGGAACATCGCCTCGCTGCCGGTGGCGCTCGACCAGCGCGTCGCGCGGCGGAAGCCCGGGATGGCGAGGCGCTCGCGGAAATGCTCGTGGCTGTGCCAGTCCTCGAACTCGGTGCGGATCTCGGGCGCGAGATCCCAGAACATCGCCAGTGCGCCCTTGCCGAGCAATGCCATGATTTCCTCGATTCCCCCAGCCGGTGTTCCGGCCAGCATAGCAAGTCGGGCCTCTTGGCCGCGCGGACAGCCGGAGCCGCCGCGGCGCCCGATCCGGCCGAGCCCCTCAAACGTCGAGGTTGGTGACTTCGAGGGCGTTCGCCTGGATGAACTCGCGGCGCGGCTCGACCACGTCGCCCATCAGGGTGGCGAAGATGCTGTCGGCCTCGTCGGCCTCGCGCACCCGCACCTGCAGGAGCGAGCGCACTTCCGGATCGAGCGTGGTTTCCCACAGCTGGCCCGGATTCATCTCGCCCAGGCCCTTGTAGCGCTGAAGGCTGATGCCCTTGCGCCCGAAGGCGAGGATCGAGTCCACCAGATCGGTCGGCGAAACCACCTCGCTCTCGCCGTCCTTGCGGCGGAGTTTCGCCACCGCGCCGTAGACGAGGCGGAGATCGGCCGCCAGCCGGTCGAGCTTGCGCGCCTCGCCCGAGCGATAGAGCGGCGCGTCGATCGAATGCGTCTCGAGCACGCCTCGCAAGGTGCGGGCGAAATGCAAGCCCCCGTCGGGAAGCGCGGTGCCGATCCAGCCCTTCTCGGTCTCGTCGGCGAGGAGATCGAGGCGGCGGGCCACTTCGACGGCGATGCCGGCCGCCTTCTCCGGATCGGAGAGGACGGCGAGGTCGAGCCCGCCGGCGATGGCCGCCTGCTCGACGATGCGCCGGTCGTAGCGGCGGCCGAGCGTCTGCACCAGGCCACGGGCGACCCGCGCCTCGTCGATGAGCGCGCGGAGGTCGATGCCGGAGCGCTGCTCGCCGGTCGAAAGCTCGAGCACGGTGCCCTCGATGCCGGTGTTGATCAGGTATTCCTCGAGCTCGCGCTCGTCCTTGCAATAGGTCTCGGACTGGCCGCGCTTCACCTTGTAGAGCGGCGGCTGGGCGATATAGAGGTAGCCGGCATCGATCAGCGGCCGCATCTGCCGATAGAAGAAGGTGAGCAAGAGCGTGCGGATATGGGCGCCGTCGACGTCGGCGTCCGTCATGATGATGATCTTGTGATAGCGCGTCTTCGCGACGTCGAAGTCTTCCGAGCCGATGCCGGTGCCGAGCGCGGTGATCAAGGTCGCGATCTCGCCCGAGGAGAGCATCTTGTCGAAGCGGGCGCGCTCGACGTTCAGGATCTTGCCGCGCAGAGGAAGCACGGCCTGGAAGACGCGGTTCCTCGCCTGCTTGGCCGAGCCGCCGGCCGAGTCTCCCTCGACCAGGAAGAGCTCGGTCTTGGAGGCGTCGCGCTCCTGGCATTCGGCGAGCTTGCCGGGCAGGCCGGCGAGATCGAAGGCGCCCTTGCGCCGGGTCATCTCGCGGGCCTTGCGGGCGGCCTCGCGGGCGGTGGCGGCTTCCACCACCTTGCCGATCACCGCCTTGGCTTCCGCCGGGTGTTCCTCGAACCAGGTGGCGAGGCCTTCGCCCAGCACGCTCTCCACCACCGGACGCACTTCGGAGGAGACCAGCTTCTCCTTGGTCTGGGAGGAGAACTTCGGGTCCGGCACCTTGACCGAGAGGACGCAGGACAGGCCCTCGCGCGCGTCGTCGCCGGTGATCTGCACCTTCTCGCGCTTGGCGATGGCGCTGTCCTGGGCGTAGGCGTTGATCTGCCGGGTCAGCGCGGCGCGGAAGCCGGCCAGATGCGTGCCGCCATCCTTCTGGGGGATGTTGTTGGTGAAGCACAGCATGGTCTCGTGGTAGCTGTCGTTCCACTGCAGCGCCACCTCGACCATGATCCCGTCGCGCTCGCCCTTGACCGAGATCGGCGGCTTGTGGATCGGCGACTTGTTGCGGTCGAGATAGCTGACGAAAGCCTCGATCCCGCCTTCGTAATGCAGTTCCACCGCGACCGGATCGACGCCGCGGTTGTCGGCGATCCTGATGGTGACGCCGGAATTGAGGAAGGCGAGCTCGCGCAGGCGATGCTCCAGCGTCGCGTAGTCGAAATCGACCTGCTTGAAGGTCACCGGCGAGGGGGTGAAGGTCACCTCGGTGCCGGTCTGCTCGGGCCCGCACTCGCCGACGACGGCGATATCGGCTTCCGGCACGCCGTCGCGGAAGCGCATGTAATATTCCTTGCCGCCGCGCCAGACGCGCAGGTCGAGCACGCTGGAGAGCGCGTTCACCACCGACACGCCGACGCCGTGCAGGCCGCCGGAGATCTTGTAGCTGTTCTGGTTGAACTTACCGCCGGCATGCAGCTGGGTCATGATGACCTGGGCCGCCGAGACGCCCTCTTCCTCGTGCCGGTCGGTGGGGATGCCGCGGCCGTTGTCGCGGACGGTGACCGAGCCTTCGGCATTCAGTATCACGTCGACGGTATCGCAGTAGCCGGCCAGCGCCTCGTCGATGGCGTTGTCCACCACCTCGTAGACCATGTGGTGCAGGCCCGAGCCGTCCTCGGTGTCGCCGATATACATGCCCGGACGCTTGCGGACGGCGTCGAGCCCACGAAGCACGGTAATGGATTCGGCGCCGTATTCCTCGGCGGCGTCGATGCGGCGGCGAACCGGATCACTCATACTTTCTATCCTACCAGCCGACCGTCACGGACGGTCAGAAATCGTGCATGGCCACGCAGGGCCTCGAAGGAGGCGGCGTCGGTTCCGCTCATCCAGGCCTGCAGCCCGAGGGCGAGCACCGCCTGGGCCAGGGCGTCGCGGCGGGTGCCGTCCAGATGCGCCGCCACCTCGTCCAGCAGCAGGATCGGCGGCACCCCCCGCCGCGCCGTCTGCAACCGCGCATTGGCGAGGGAGACGGCGATCAGGATCGCCTTCTGCTCGCCGGTGGAACACTGCGCCGCCGGCACCCCCTTGGCCGCGTGCCAGGCGGCGAAATCCGAGCGATGGGGCCCCAGCGTGGTGACGCCCGCCTCGGCATCGCGCCCGCGCTGGCCGGCCAGTTCGCGGCGATAGCGGTCCTCGACCTCGACCGCCGGCGCCTCGGCGAGGCCATCCTCGAGATGGCCCTGCACCGCCACGCGGGCGCGCGGGAACACCCCCTCGGCCGCCTCCAGCGCCGCGCCGAGCTGGGCCAGGGTGGAACGGCGGGCGGCAGCCATGGCGACGCCGGCTTCCGCCATCGCCGTCTCCAGCGCCGAGAGCCAGACCGGATCGGCATTGCCGGCACGGAGCAGCTGCTGGCGTTCGCGCATCGCCCGTTCGAAGGCCGAAGCACGGCGCGCATGCTCGGGTTCGAGACCATAGACCAGCCGGTCGAGGAAACGCCGGCGACCGCCCGGGCCTTCCAGGAACAGGCGGTCCATCTGGGGTGTCAGCCAGTCGACCGAGACGATCCCGGCGAGCGCCGCGCCCGCCCCCGCCTCCTCCCCGCCGATGCGGACCGTGCGCCGCTCCGCCGCCCCATCCTCAAGAGCCTGCAGGCCGGTGCCGATCTCGACCGGACCCGAGGGCGTGCCGAGCGCGGCATAGACCGACCAGGACCGCGACCCCGTCCGCGCCACCTCGGAGAGCTTCGAGCGGCGGAAGCCCCGGCCCGGGGCGAGGAAGGAGAGCGCCTCGAGCAGGTTGGTCTTGCCCGCCCCGTTCGGCCCGGTCAGGACCACCGGGGCGGCGTCGGTCTCCAGCGTGAGGCCGGCATAGCATCGATAGTCGGTCAGCATGAGGCGCGACACCCATTGCCGCGCCGAAGACGCGGGCACCGGTGTCGCGACCGCTGGGGACAGATGCAGCATCGAGGGGGTCGCCCCGATCAGACCCGCATCGGCATGATGACGAACAGCGCGCCCTCGTCGCTCGCGTCCCGCACCACGGTGGGCGAGCCCGAATCCTTGAAGGAGAAGCGGGCCTCTCCGCCCTTGTCGACCTGATCCATGATGTCGAGCAGGTAGCGGGAATTGAAGCCGATATCGAGGGCGCCGTCGCCATAGACGGCCGTCACTTCCTCGGTCGCGGTGCCGTTCTCGGGACTGGTGGCCGAGACGGTCATGCGATTGGCGTCGAGGGCCATCTTCACGGCGCGGCTGCGCTCGCTCGAGATGGTCGAGACGCGGTCGACCGCCTGGGCCAGGGACGCCGCCTCGACCGACAGATGACGGGTATTGTCGGCGGGGATCACCCGCTCGTAATCGGGAAACTGGCCATCGATCAGCTTGGAGGTGAGCGAGGCCCGGCCGACGGCGAAGCGGACCTTGGTGTCGGACAGCGAGACGTCGACATCGCCATCCAGGCTGTCGATCAGCTTGCGGAGTTCGGCCACCGTCTTGCGCGGCACGATGACGCCCGGCATGGCCGCCGCGCCCTCGGGCAGCGGCGTTTCCACCCGCGCCAGACGGTGCCCGTCGGTGGCGACCGCCCGCAGCACCGCGACACCGGCCGATTGCGCGGCGTGCAGGTAGATGCCGTTCAGGTAGTAGCGGGTTTCCTCGGTCGAGATGGCGAAGCGGGTCTTGTCGATCAGGCGGCGCATCTCGGCGGCGGCCACCTGGAAATGCGCCGGCAGCTCGCCCGCCGCCATGACCGGGAAATCCTCCTTCGGCAGGCAGGCCAGCGTGAATTCCGACCGGCCGGCCCGCAGCTGCAGCCGCGCCTCGCCCGCCTTCTGCGTCAGCTCGACTTCCGAGCCGTCGGGCAGCTTGCGGACGATGTCATAGAAGGTATGGGCCGGAACCGTCGTCGCGCCGGGGCGCGATACGGCGGCGGGCACGCCTTCGACAACCGCGATGTCGAGGTCGGTCGCGGTCAGCGCCAGCGCGTCGTCCACCGCCTCGAGATGGACGTTGGACAGGATCGGGATGGTGTTTCGACGCTCGACGACACTTTGCACATGGGCGAGTGCCGTCAGGAGTGCGGCCCGTTCGATGCTGAGCTTCATGGCCTCGATCGGTGGTTGGAAAGGCGGGGTTTCCCCGCCTCCAAACCGGGACTCGGAAGCCGGCCCAGAGACGGTGGGAAACTATAGCAGAACGAATGGGAACAAACGCAAGAATCGCACGCTGATTCAGGATTCCAGCAGCCGGCGAAGCAGGTCCAGATCGTCGGCGAAAGCCGAATCCGTGGAGCGCAGCTCCTCCACCTTTCGAACCGCATGCAGGACCGTCGTATGATCGCGGCCGCCGAACTTGCGCCCGATCTCGGGCAGGCTGCGCGAGGTGAGCTGCTTGGCCAGGTACATGGCGATCTGCCGCGGCCGTGCCACCTCCCGCGCCCGGCGCTGGGAGGTCATCTCGTTCAGCTTTATGTTGAAATGGGCCGCGACCTTCTTCTGGATCTCCTCGATGGTGATGCGCCGGTCGTTGGCGCGCAACAGGTCCTGCAGCACGTCCTGGGCGGTCTCGAGGGTGATCGGCCGGCCGACGAGGCTCTGATAGGCGAGTAGACGGTTCAGCGCCCCTTCCAGCTCGCGGACATTGGAGGTGATCCGGTAGGCGAGGAACTCCAGCACCCGGGGCGGCATATTGGCGCCGGCACGTTCGGCTTTCGCCTGCAGGATGCCGAGGCGAAGCTCGTAATCGGTCGGGTGGATATCGGCGACCAGTCCCCAGCCCAGGCGCGACTTCAGGCGGTCCTCGATGCCTTCGAGGTCGGCAGGCGAACGGTCACCCGACAGCACGATCTGTCGGTTGTGGTCGATCAGCGCATTGAAGGTATGGAAGAACTCCTCCTGGGTCGATTCCTTGCCGGCGATGAACTGCACGTCGTCCACCATCAGCACGTCGACGGAGCGCAGCTGCTCCTTGAAGGACATCGTGTCCTTGAAGCGGATGGCGCGCACGAATTCGTGCATGAAGCGTTCGGCCGACAGGTAGACGACCCGGCGCTGCGGGTCGAGCGAGCGAACATGCAGGGCGATCGCGTGCAGCAGGTGGGTCTTGCCGAGACCGACGCCGCCATACAGGTAGAGGGGGTTGAACTCGACCGTCTCTGCCTCGGCGATCTTGCGGGCCGCGGCATAGGCCAGTTCGTTGGTCTTGCCGACGATGAAATTCTCGAAGGTGAAGCGCGGGTCGAGCGGGGCGGAAAGCGCGCGCTCGATCTCCTCGCCGCCGTCGCGCGAACGCCCCGGCACAGTTGCCGCCGCGCGGACGGGCGCCGCCGCCGGAGCAGGCTGCGCGGGGCGTTCCGTGGCGCTGCGCACCACGACACGCACCCCGCGCAGACCGGCGCGCTCTATCCGCCAGATGTCGCGGATACGGTTGAGATAGTTGTTGGTGACCCAGTCGCGCATGAAGGGCGTCGTGGTCGAGAGGATCACAGCGTCGGACACAACATCCTCGGAGGCCAGAGCCAAAGGCCTCAGCCAGCTGTTGAAGGCCGCATCACCGACTTCCGACCGCAGCCGCGCGCGCACACGATCCCATTCGTCGCTGAGCGCCGGCACCGACGGATAGGACATCTTGTCCGTCATCAATTCTGTCCCCCAGCCACGAACGTCTTCAGCTTTGCCGCCAGGGCAACCCGGCGGATTTCCAACCATTCTTGCGGCCTCTTCGGCCGGTATCGTCCAGGTCGCCCTCGAAGCCCCCGGCGATATTGAACGCCTGTGCGAAGCCCGCGCCGGTCGCGGCGATGGCTGCCGCGCGCGAACGCGCACCACTGCGGCACAGGAACAGGATCGTGCCATCCTTGTCCGGAACCGCCGCGGCCAACTGGCCCAGGAACTCCCCGTTCGGCGACATGCCCGGATAGACCTGCCACTCGATACAGACGGCACGCTTGCCGCTGCCGGAGAGATCGGGAAGCCCGACAAAGGTCCATTCCGGCTGCGAGCGCACGTCGACCAGGACCGCGCCCCGCTGGTTCGAGAGCATCTCGAAAGCCTGCTGCACCGTCACGTCGCCGGCATAGCCGGAACCGGAAGTCGTGCTCATCCGCTCAAACCTCCCTGGCGTGTGCCTTGACCGTCGTCCTGCGATCCGCTCCGCAACCCATCTCCCCACAGGTCGTCGAAACCGCCGGCGGCACACGCATCATCTTGTTGGTCATCACCACTCCGGACAAAGAAACGCCCGCCGGACATCCGCTCGGATGGCCGTTCACGCTGCTCAAAACGCTGACTGGATGTGGGAAAACCCCATCGACGATGTCGACGCTCGGAGGGTAGCGAAGCGCCGAAATCGCTGCAAGCGTCGCGACTCCAGGGATTCTGCGGGATTCCTTTCGAGACCACGATTCGTGTCGGAAACGACACAGATCCGACACAAAAAACAGGCAGCAAAAAACATCAAGGCCGCGCTTGCGGCGCGGCCTTGATGTCCGATCGGAAGGATCGAAAAGGTCGGTGTCAGCCGGCCGCCGGTGCCGCCCGCAGCGCGTTCACCTTAACCGCCATGCGCGACAGCTTCCGCGAGGCGGTGTTGCGATGCAGGACACCCTTGGAAACGCTGCGGTCGAGTTCGGGCTGTGCCGCCTTCAGCGCCGCCTCGGCGGCGGTGGCGTCGCCGCTCTCGATCGCCTGCTCAAGCCGCTTCACGAAGGTGCGCATGCGCGAGCGACGGGCGCGGTTGCGCTCGGTGCGGGTTACGGTCTGGCGCGCGCGCTTTTCCGCAGACTTGTGGTTTGCCATGGCGAGATTTCTTCAAGGTCTTTCAGACAGGGGGGCGCTTATAGCGGCGGGCACCGCCATCGTCAATGACGGCGGCGAGGCGCCGATTACTTGTTCTTGAACTGAGGCTTACGCTTGTCGATGAAGGCCTGCATGCCTTCCTTCTGATCCGCCATCGAGAAGGTGGAGTGGAAGATGCGCCGTTCGAAGCGCACGCCTTCCGCCAGGGTCGTCTCGTAGGCACGGTTAACGGATTCCTTCGCGATCATCACCGCGGGGGCGGAAAGCTCGGAAATCCGGGTGGCGACCTTGATCGCCTCCTCCAGGAGTTGGTCCTTCGGGACGATACGGCTGACGAGGCCGGACCGCTCCGCCTCCTCGGCATCCATCATGCGCGCGGTCAGGCACATCTCCATCGCCTTCGACTTGCCCACGAACCGGGTCAGCCGCTGGGTGCCGCCGGCGCCCGGAATGGTGCCGAGGTTGATCTCCGGCTGGCCGAACTTCGCATTGTCGCCGGCCAGGATGAAGTCGCACATCATCGCGAGTTCGCAGCCGCCGCCCAGCGCATAGCCCGCCACCGCGGCGATCACCGGCTTCCGGCAGCGCGCCACGCGCTCCCAGTTCCGGGTGATGAAGTCTTCCTTGTAGACGTCCATATAGGACTTCGACTGCATCTCCTTGATATCGGCGCCGGCGGCGAAGGCCTTCTCGCTGCCGGTGACGACGATGCAGCCGATGGCCTCCTCGGCCTCGAAGACGTCGATCGCCGCGGCCAGTTCGTCCATCAGCTGGGCGTTCAGCGCATTCAGCGCCTGCGGACGGTTCAGCCGCACCAGGCCCACCGGCCCGCGGGTCTCGACGATGATGCACTGATAGGCCATTGGAACCCCTCCAGCGCGGCGCGCGGCCGCATGAGCGCGGGCTTATAATCTCAGCGTGGGCGGATGTCGAAGCGTACGGAGATCCCGCCGGCCGCCCGCCGTGTGACACTGATGAGCAGGCGTTCGCCCTCGCGTTCGAAACTGCGCGCGTCGACCGCGCGCCACCCGAGGGCAGGCAGCGTCTCGCCGTAGAAACGGCGCACCTCGGTTTCCGTTCCGCCGGCGGCGCGCGCCTCCGCCTGCACGATCCGCCCTGCGGGCGTGTCGAAGACGGTGGTCGCGTCCGGCGCGGCAACCAGACCGGGCATCAGCGGCATGTCCTCGACCCCGGGCAGGAACTCCGCCGCCGCCGCAGGGCCGGACAGGGCCAGGAGGACGGCGGTCAGGACGCCAAGGGATCGTCGTCGAAGGGCCATTTGGGGCGCTGCATCCTGGTGTAGAGGAACTCCCGCGGGTCGTTGCCGAGCGTGCCGGGAGCCGCGACGTAGAGGATTTCCTTAGCCAGCGGGGCGAAGCCGGCATGGAAATGCTGGCTCGATTTCACCACCACGACCTTCTTGTCGGCAAGGGCAATGCCGAGATTCGTGAACAGATCTGGGCCGAAGCCCTGCGTCCGCAGGCTGTTCAGCACGATGTCGATGCCGCCCACGCGGATCGCCGCGGCATCGCCCAATCCGACCTGGCTTCCCGCGAAGGTCTGTTTCACATCGCGACCGAGGCCGATCACTTCGGCTTCGACGTCGAGCGGATGGCCCGAGGTCGGACCGATCTTGCCGCCGATCCGCAGCTTCAGACGCGCGCCCACTCCCGCTTCATGGCAGAAGGAAACGGCTACCGGGTCCCACAGGGGTCCCAATGCCGCGCGCCCGATGCCGCGCCCGAGCAGCGCGGCGAGCAGAAAGGTGGAATCGCTCGGCGCGCCGCCGCCGGCATTGTCGGCCCCGTCGGCCAGCACCACGGGGCCGCCGTCGATTGCCAGCACCCGGTCCAGGGCTTCGTCGATACCGAGATAGACCTCCGTCCCCTTGTCGCGCATCGCATAGAGTTCGCGCCCGAGGCGCTCCGCCAAGGCCGCCGCCGCCGCATGGTCGCCATCGGCGACGACCAGCATCTTGGTGCCGACATCGGCCACGTCGGCCCATTGGAAGCCGTGCCCGGCGGAGACCGAAAGGATGCCGTCCTTTCCCTCCAGCGCCTTCATGCGGTCGACGAATCCCCGCATCGGCTGGCGCGAGGTGTGGAAGGTCCCCATCATGCGGCAGTCGAAGGCGGCCATCACGGGCTTCGTCTTGCCCAGGGCCGCGTCGGCGCACAGATCGACCAGTTCGCGCGCGCGGTCGAGGGAATCAGTGTGCGGATATTCCTTGAAGCAGACGAGCGCGTCGGCGTTCGACAGCATGCGGTCGGTGATGTGGCAGTGCGGGTCGAGTTCGCCACCGATCACGACGCCCGGGCCGACGATGGCACGCACACGCTCGAGAAGGTCGCCCTCGCAGTCGTCGTATCCGTCGGCGACCATGGCCCCATGCATGCCGAGCACGACCATGTCGACCGGCAGCGCCGCGCGAAGCTGGTCGAGAATCCTGTCGCGAAGGCCTTCGTAAACCTTGCGAACGGTGGGGCCGGCGGGCGTGGCGAAGGTGCAGAGGCCCTCGATCACCGTCCAGTTGCGCTCGCGCGCCTTCTCCCGGGCGGCGATGAGCGGGCCGGTGAACAGCGTGGGGCGGTCGGGATGCTCGCCCGCTTCGTACCACAGGGTCGACTTGAACAGGTCGAGGCCGGTCGGGATCGGAGAGAAGGTGTTGGTTTCCGTCCCGAGGGTGGCGGTGAAGATACGCATCGTGTTCCTCGTCACACAGATGCGGTCCAAGCTAGCAGATTTCTCGGATTTCACTTGAAGCGCGGCGCGGAAGCCTTACATACCCTCACCGACGCACAACGAACGTGCTGGTCGTCGAAACGATAATCGACGAAGCGGCGACGCCAAGCGTCCTTTTTGGGAGCCGGTCTCGTGGACCGGCAGCTGAAGGGGAAGCATGACGCCATGTCCGCGTATGCAACCATCCGAACCCGTGCCGCCGTGTCTCCGGTCCGACGCAGTTTCGAACCGGCGCTGGACCCGCGCGTCGACGCGCTCGTCGCCGGCCTGAAGCCCTCGGAGCCCCTGCACTGCCTGCGTCCGCAGGTGGCGAAGGCGACGGCGCGGCATTTCGTGCGCGCCTTCCGGGGCGACGTCCTCTACGCCGTGAAGTGCAACCCGGAGCCGCGCATCCTGCGCGCGCTGTGGTCCGGCGGCGTGCGCGGCTTCGATGTCGCCTCGATCGGCGAAGTGCGCCTGGTGCGCCAGCTGTTCCCCTCGGCGACCTTGCGCTTCATGCATCCGGTAAAGAGCCGCGAGGCGATCCGCGAAGCCTATTTCCAGCATGGCGTTCGCGCCTTCTCGCTCGACAGCCTCGAGGAGATGCGGAAGATCCGCCAGGAAACGGACGGCGCGGGCGATCTCGCCCTGCTCGTTCGCCTGGCGCTGCCAAAGGGCGAAGCGGCCTATGACCTGTCGGGCAAGTTCGGCGCCAGCCTCGAGGAGGCGATCGCGCTCCTGCGCGCCATCCGCAATACCGGTGCCCTCACCGGCATGGCCTTCCACGTCGGCTCGCAATGCCTGGCGCCGGCCGCCTATGCCCGCGCCATCGCCTATGCCGGCGTGATCGCCACCTCCGCCGGGGTGGGCCTCGACATCCTGGATGTCGGCGGCGGATTCCCCGTCGCCTATCCGGGCAGCGAGCCGCCGCGCCTGCAGGCCTATTTCGATGCCATCGAGACGGCGGTCGACGCGCTAGCGCCGGCGCTCACGCCCGAGGTCTGGTGCGAGCCGGGCCGGGCGCTGGTCGCGGCCTCGACCTCGGTCGTGGTCCGCGTCGAGCACCGCCGGGGCAACGAGCTGTTCGTCAACGACGGCGTCTACGGCAGCCTGTCGGATGCCGGTGCGCCCGGCTTCCGCTTCCCGGCCCGGCTGATCCGCGCGGGCGGCGAGGCTGCGCCCGGGATGGCGGATTTCGTCCTGTTCGGCCCGACCTGCGACAATGTCGACCGGATGGCCGGTCCCTGGCCGCTGCCGGCCGATGTGCGCGAAGGCGACTGGATCGAGATCGGCCAGCTCGGCGCCTATGGCGCGTCGCTGCGTACCGCCTTCAACGGCTTCGACCGCGCCCATCTGGTGGAAGTCGAGGATGCGCCGCTGCTGCGGACGGCCGGACATCCCGCATTCGAGGCGCGGCGGTGAGCACCTACGCCCCCACCTTCGCCGCGCCGGCGGGGTTCCTCGGCCTCGGAAGGGAGCAACCGGACCCGGCATACGTGGTGGCGGGCGCGCCGCTCGACCTCGGCACCACCAACCGCGCCGGCGCCCGCGACGGGCCGGCGGCGATCCGCCGCGCCAGCCGCATGCTGATCGACGGTGCGCATCCAGTGCTGAAGCGCGACCCGAAGACGCTGGGCATCGCCGATATCGGCGACCTGCCCTTCCGCCTGGGCGACCTGGAAGGCAGCCTCGCGATGATCGAGGCGGCGGCGGCGGCGCTGCCGCATCTCGTCACCCTGGGCGGCGATCACGGCGTCACGCTGGCGCTCCTACGGGCGCTCGCGAAGCGCATCGGGCCGGTGGGCCTGGTGCATTTCGACGCGCATTGCGACACTTGGCCCGACAGCTTCGGCTGCGTGCATGGCCACGGCTCGGTCTTCCATCATGCGATCGAGGAGGGCCTGGTCGACCCGAAGCGGATGATCCAGATCGGCATTCGGTCCGCCGTCGACCCCGCGGTCATCGACTGGACGCTGGAAAAGGGCGTCAGCATCCTGTCGGCCGAAGACGTGCACATGACGACCCCGGCGGCGGTGGCCGAGCGGATCAGGGGCGTAGTCGGCCGGGAGGCGGCCTATCTCAGCTTCGACATCGACGCGCTGGACCCCGCCCAGGCCCCGGGCACCGGCACCCCGGAAACCGGCGGCCTGTTCGGCTGGCAGGCGCTCGCCATCCTGAACCGGCTGAAGGGGATCGATTTCCGCGGCATGGACATCGTCGAGGTGGCGACGGCCTATGACGTGGCGGAGGTGACGGCGCTGGCCGCCGCCACCATCGCCTGGACCTATCTGGCGCTCGATCCCGCCGGAGCGGCGACCTGACGCCCTGGCGGCGACGCCGGTTCGTGCTATAGGGCAGCCATGCTGCATATTACCGATATCACGCTCCGCATTGCGGGGCGCGCGCTGCTTCAGGGCGCCAGTGTCGACGTTCCCGCCGGCAAGCGGGCCGGGCTGATCGGCCGCAACGGCGCCGGCAAGTCGACACTGCTAAAGGCGATCCTGGGTGAAATCGGCCTGGACGACGGCAGCATCACCATACGCAACGGCGCCCGCGTCGGCACCGTGGCCCAGGAGGCCCCGGCCGGCGAGACCACGCCGCTGGAAGCGGTGCTTGCCGCCGACCTGGAACGCGCCGCGCTGATGCACGAGGCGGAGACCACCACCGACCCGAACCGGATCGGCGAGGCGCATGCCCGGCTGCTGGAGATCGACGCCCATTCGGCGCCGTCGCGGGCGGCCGCCATCCTGGACGGCCTCGGCTTCGACACCGAGGCGCAGCAACGCCCTCTCTCCAGCTTCTCCGGCGGCTGGCGCATGCGCGTGGCGCTGGCCGCGGCGCTGTTCGCCGAACCCGATCTCTTGCTGTTGGACGAACCATCGAACCATCTCGACCTGGAAGCGGCGCTGTGGCTGGAGAACTTCCTCACCACCTATCCGCGCACGCTGGTCATCGTCAGCCACGACCGCGACCTGCTCGACAGCGCCGTCGACATGACCATCCATTTCGACAACGCCAAGCTGGTCGCTTATCCGGGCGGCTATTCGCAGTTCGAGCGGATCAGGGCCGAGCGGCTGGCGCATGACCGGGCGCATGCGGTGAAGCGCGAATCCGAACGCGCCCGCCTGCAGGCCTTCGTCGACCGCTTCAAGGCCAAGGCCAGCAAGGCGACCCAGGCGCAGAGCCGGATGAAGCGCATCGCCAAGCTGGAGCCGATGCCGACGGTGTTGGAGGAGGCCTCTATCAACCTCGCCTTCCCGGAGCCCGAGGAGCTGGCGCCGCCGCTGATCACGCTGGACGGCGTCTCGGTGGGCTACGAGACCGGCAAGCCGATCCTGAAGCGGCTGGGGCTGCGCCTCGATCCCGACGACCGGGTGGCGCTGCTCGGCGCCAACGGCAACGGCAAGTCGACCTTCGCCAAGCTGCTCGCCGGCCGCCTCGCCGCCATGACGGGCGAAATGCGGCGGTCGAACAAGCTGAACGTCGGCTATTTCGCCCAGCACCAGATCGAGGAACTGACGCTGGGGCTGACCGCGCGCCAGCAGATGGCGTCGCTGATGCCGAAGGCGACCGATACCGAGGTGCGTTCGCGCCTCGGCCGGTTCGGCTTCAGCCAGCAGAAGGCCGATGTGCTGGTCGAGAAGCTGTCGGGCGGCGAGAAGGCGCGCCTCGTCTTCGCGCTGATCACCGTCGACAAACCCCAACTGCTGATCCTCGACGAACCGACCAACCATCTGGACATCGACGCCCGCGAATCCCTGGTGCGGGCCATCGGCGACTTCCCGGGTGCGGTCATCCTGGTCAGCCACGATCGCCGCCTGGTCGACCTGGTCGCCGACCGGCTGTGGCTGGTGGAGGACGGCACGGTCGCCAATTTCGACGGCGACGTCGAGGCCTATACCAAGCGGGTGCTGGAGAAGCGGCGCCGGTCGGGCGGGGCCAAGAAGGCCGAAACCGAGAAGCCTGCGAAGAAGAGCGGCGGCGGCGTGTCGCTCGGGCCGCTCAAGAAGAAGGCGAAGGCGGCCGAGGCCCTGGTCGAGAAGCTGTCGGCCGAGAAGGCGATCCTGGACGCCAAGCTCGCCGATTCGAAGACCTATGCGAAGGACCCTGCGTCCCTCATCTTCCTGACCCGCGACCACAAGTCGATCGGCGAAAAACTCGCCGCCGCCGAGGCCGAGTGGCTCGAGGTAGCCGAGGAACTGGAGCGGCTGAGCTAGGTCCGCTTCACCGCCCTGATGCCGATCACGACGAAGACGGCCAGCACGACGAGTTCCGAACCGGCGAAGGCGAGCCCGGCCACCGCCTGCCCGGCATCGTTGATGACGAGCGTCTTGTTGAAGATCTGCGCCACGGTTACGAAGACCAGAAAGTAGAGACTAGCCACCATCCCGGCGGCATAGACCCCGCGCCAGCGCCCCAGAAAATGGGCCGCCAGCACCGCGGCCAGGACCAGGCCGGCAACGATGCCGGTGACGAAAGCCGGCGTAACGCCCACAAAGGGAAACATGAAGCCGGTGACGGTGGTGAGGCCTGCGCAGACCAGGAACAAGCCGGTCCAGACCGGACCAATCGAAACATCGAACAGACGCAGCACCGCGAGCAGGCCGAAGGCCAGCCCGAACACGCTTACGACGACATGGAAGGCCGTGAAGACGGCAAGCGATCCGCTCATGGGAGGGCTTTCAAGTTCAGGCCGCCGGCGCAGAGCACACGCCCATCTGTTCCAGCACGCGGGCCACGCGGAGCGCCGCCGCCTCGTTCCAGGGGGCGGCGATGATCTGCACCGCGATCGGCAGGCTGCCCTGCTTCATCAGCGGGGCCGCCACCACGGGCAGGCCGATGAAGGAGATCGGCTGGGTGAAGATGCCGAGGTTGGGCCGCACCAGCATCTCCTGGCCGCCGATCACCATCTTCGGATTGCCGATCGCCGGGGCGACGCAAGGCGTGGCCGGCGCGATCAGGATGTCGACGTCCTGGAACACCTTCGCCACCTGGTCGCGGTACCAGCGGCGGAACTTCTGCGCCTGCACATACCAGGCGCCCGGCACCAGGGCGCCGGCGAGAAAGCGGTCGCGGGTATCGGGATCGAAATCGCCCTGCCGGGTCTTCAGGCGTTCGAGGTGCAAGCTGGCGCCCTCGACGCTGGAGATGACGAAGGCGGCGGCCCGGCCGCGACCGGCGGCGGGCAGGACGGCCTTGTTCGTTACCTTCAGCGCGGCGGCGACAGCCGCCACGGCGGCGTGGGCCTCTTCGGTGCCGCCCTGCTCGAAATACTCCCCGGCGATGGCGAGGCGGAGGTCGCCGATACCGCAATCGACGCCTGCCGCCGTCGGCTGTACCGGCCGGGCGATCTGCATCGGGTCGCGCGGGTCGGGCCCCTGCATGGCGTCGTAGGAAAGTGCGAGGTCGGTGACCGAGCGCGCCAGCGGGCCGATATGGTCGAAGCTGGAGACGAAGGGATAGGAGCCGGCGCGCGACAGCCGGCCATAGGTCGGCTTCAGCCCGAAGGTGCCGCAGAGCGACGACGGCACCCGGATCGATCCGTTGGTATCGGTGCCGAGGGCGAAGGGAACGAAGCCCGCCGCCACCGCCGCGCCCGAACCGCTGGAGGAACCGCCCGACATGCGCGTGGTGTCGCGCGGGTTGCGGCAGTTGCCGTCATGGGCGTTCTCGCCGGTGAAGTCATAGGCGTATTCGCCCATGTTGAGCGCGCCGACCAGGACGGCACCCGCGGCGTCCAGCTTTTCAACCGCCGTCGCATCGGCTTCCGCCGGCGGCTCGGTCCGCCTGATCTTCGATCCGGCGACGGTGACGACGCCCTTCACATCGAACAGGTTCTTCACCGCATAGGGCACGCCGGCGAGAGGCCCGAGCGGCTCGCCCGCCGCGCGGCGCTGATCGACCGCCTTCGCTGTCGCCAATGCGCGGTCGCGGAAGACGGCGGTGAAGGCATTGATGCGACCATTGCCGGCTTCGATCCGGGCAAGGGCCGCCTCGGCCACCTCGACCGCGCTCTGCTTGCCCGCGGCGACGGCGGCGGCGATCTCCGAACCCGTCTGCACGTCGCTCACGGCTCGAACTCCGGCGCCGGCTCGGCATGGTCGTCGAGGGGAAAGGTCATGAAGGCCTGCGCCACGAGGCCGATGCGCGCGAGGTTGTCGATCACGCTCTGCCGCCAGGCCGGGTCGATGGGGAGGCCGATGCTGGCCGAGACGACGTCCACATGGGCGGCCCAATCGGGCTGTTTCGGCTCGCTCGACATCGGTACTTCGACCTCAGACCGGTGGATGGGGAATGGCACTCAGGAGTTCGCGAGTGTACTCGGCTTCGGGCGCGGCGAGCACGCGTTCCGTCGGCCCCTCCTCCACGATCCGGCCGCTCTTCATGACGATGACCCGGTCGCAGAGCATGCGCACGACATAGAGGTCGTGGCTGACGAAAAGGTAGCTCATGCCGAGCGATACCTTGAGATCCTGCAGCAGATTCAGCACGACGGCCTGGACCGAGACGTCGAGGGCCGCCGTCGGTTCGTCGAGGATGACCAGTTCGGGATCGAGGGCGATGGCGCGGGCGATGCCGACGCGGGCCTTCTGTCCACCGGAGAGCTGGTGCGGGAAGCGGTCGAGCAGGTCGAGCGGCAGGCCGACCCGGCGGGCCAGTTCCTCGCATCGGGCGCGGATCGCCGCCCCGCCCTTCAAGCCGCCCATGCGCAGAAGCGGATCGGCGATCGCGCGGACAGCGGTGAAACGCGGATTGAGGCTATCGGTCGGATCCTGGAAGACCATCTGGATGCGCCGGCGTTGCGGCAGTCCGGCGAAGTCCTTCGCTTTCGTTCCCCCGATGTCCTCGCCGTTGAAGAGAATGCGGCCCGAGGTGGGATCGAGCAGGCGCATCACCATCATCGATGTAGTCGACTTGCCGCAGCCCGATTCACCCACCAGGCCGACACTCTCCCCGCGCCGCACCTCGAAACTGATGCCGTCGACGGCGCGGAACGTGGCGTCGGCCGCCGGCGCCTTCGGCTTGAACAGGGAGAAGACGGAAGTCGTCGCGCCTTGGCGGGGGTACTCCTTCACCAGGTTCTCGACCTTCAGCAGCATCGCCGCGTCGTCGTTCGCGGGCGGCGCCGGGATCGGGTCCGGCAGCGCCTCCCCTTCCGGCAGCAGACCGCGGAGGGTCGCGTTGGGGCGCGGCGTCGCCCGCATCAGCTTCTGCGTATAGGGATGCAGCGGCGACTTGAAGATGACGGACGAGTCCGCCGTCTCCACCACCTTGCCCTTCTCCATCACCACCACGCGATCGCAATAGGTGGCGGCGAGGCCGAGGTCGTGGGTGATCAGGATGGTCGACATGCCGCGTTCGCGGGTGAGTTCGACCACCAGGTCCATCACCGCCTTCTGGGTGGTGACGTCGAGGCCGGTGGTCGGCTCGTCGGCGATCAGGAGTTGAGGCCGGCAGGCCAGCGCCAGCGCGATGACGATGCGCTGGCACATGCCGCCGGACAGCTCGAAGGGATAGGCGTGGTAGCGCTCCTCGGGGCGGGCGATGCGCACCTGGCGCAGGATCTCGATCGCCTTTTCCTTGGCGTCCGAGGGAGCGGCCTGCACATGGCGGATCAGCACGTCCTCGATCTGCTTGCCCACTTTGCGGATCGGGTTCAGCGCCGCGCGCGGATTCTGGAAGATCATCGACATCTCGCGCCCGCGCAGGTCGCGAACCTCGTCCTCCTTCATGTTGCGGATATCGATGCCGGAGAAGCTGACCGTGCCGTTGGCGATCTTTCCCGCCCGGTCCAGGATGCGCATGACGGCATAGGAGGTGACCGACTTGCCGGAGCCCGATTCGCCGACGATGCCGAGCGTCTCGCCCTTGGCGACGGCGATGCTGATCTGTTCGACCGCGGTGACGGTACCGCGGCGCGTCGCGAATTCGACCGTGAGGTTGCGGACGTCGAGTAGAGGGAGGGCGGCGGTCATGGCATCAGGTCCGCCGTTGCGGGTCGACGATGTCGCGCAAGCCGTCGCCCAGGAGGTTGAAGCAGAAGACGGCCAGCATCAGCGTGACGCCGGGAAAGAAGGCGATCCACCATTCCCCCGAGACGATGAAGGCGGCGCCTTCCGCGACCATGATGCCCCATTCCGGGGTGGGCGGGCGGACACCCAGGCCGATGAAGGAGAGGCCGGCGGCGTTCAGGATGGCATAGCCCATGGTCAGCGACATCTGCACCATCATGATCGGCATGATGTTGGGCAGGATGTGGCCGAGCAGGATGCGCATCTCGGAATTGCCGCAGAGCCGGGCCGCCTGTACGAAGCCCGCATCGCGCCTAATGTTCGCCTCGGCCCGGGCGACCCGGGCATAAAGCGGGAAGTTGATGATGGCGGTGGCGATGACGATATTGGTCACCGTGTTGCCGAGCGCGGCGACGATGCCCATGGCCAGCACGAACAGCGGGAAAGCCATGATGGTATCCGCTAGGCGGCCGACCACGCGGTCGGTCCAGCCGCCGAAGTAGCCGGCCGCCACGCCCGAAAGACCGCCCAGCGCGAAGACCAGGGCCACCGAGAAGATGGCGATGCCGAGGTCGAGCCGGGTGGCAACGACGACGCGGCTGAAGATGTCGCGTCCCAACTGGTCGGTGCCGAACCAGTGCTTCGCCGAAGGCGCATTCAGCGCGGCGGCGGTATCGGAGGCCAGCGGGTCGTAGGGGACGATGAAGGGTCCGACGAGAGCGGCCAGCGCCAGCAGGACGAAGATGCCGAAAGCGACGCCGGTGACCGGGTTCTCGCCGATGATGTAGCGGGCGTGCTTCAGCGTGGCGACGGCGGCCGACGCCTGTACCGGGGCGGGGGTGGCGGCCAGGCTCATCCCTCCATCCTCACACGCGGATCGATGACGCCGTAGAGCATGTCGATCATCAGGTTCAGCGCCACATACATGATCGCCATGGTGAGGACGAAACCCTGGACCGGCGCGAAGTCGGAAGCGATCAGCGCCTCGATGGCATAGGAGCCGATGCCGGGCCAGGCGAAGACCTTCTCCACAAGTACGTTGGCGCCGAGCAGGAAGGAGAAGACCATGCCGAGCGTGGTGACGACCGGCAGAAGCGCATTGCGGAAGGCATAGCGGATGATGACGGTGGTGGGCGTGAGGCCGCTCGCCTTCGCCGTGCGGACGAATTCGGAAGAAAGGGCCGCCAGCATCGAGGCCCGGGTCATGCGGGCAATGGGAGCGAGCGAGAATATCGCCATGGTGGCCGCGGGTACGGCGAGTTGGGCCAGCGAGGCGCGGAAGATCTCGAGATCCCGCGCCAGCAGCGAATCGATCAGGTAGAAGCCCGTCACATCCGGCGGGGCGGAGGAAAAGGCATCGAGCCGGCCGAGCGGCGCCGGGGCCCAACCGAGGATGAAGTAGAAGACGTAGACCAGCAGCAGGCCGGTGAAGAAGACCGGCAGCGACACGCCTGCGGTCGCCACCATGCGGCAGGCATGGTCGATCATCGACCCCTGCTTCACCGCCGCCAGGATGCCGAGCGGGACCGCGATGGCGATGGCGAGAAAGAGGCCGAGGAAGGTGAGCTCGGCCGAAGCCGGCAGGCGGGCCTTGATCTCCGTCACCACCGGCCGCCCGGTCGAGAGCGAATTGCCGAGGTTGCCGGTGGCGAGATCCTGCACATAGGAGACGAACTGTTCCGGCAGGGATCGGTCCAGCCCGAGCTTCGTGCGGATTTCCGCGATCGCCTGCGGCGTCGCCGCCGGACCGGCGAAATAGGCCGCCGTGTCGCCCGGCAGCACCCGGGTCAGAAGGAAGGTCACCACCACCACCCCGATCAGGCTCGGGATGGCGGTGGCGAGGCGCTTGCCGATCTGGCGCAGCACGGATCAGGCCTTGGACAGCGTGCGGTAGTCGAGCTGACGATGGAACCAGTATCGATAGCCGGAGACGTTCGGCTGCATGGCGACGCAGAGATAGGGTTGGAAGACCGGAATACGCGGGACTTCCTCGAAGGCCTTGGTCACGAAGGCCTTCACATCCTTCTCGTAGGCGGCCTTGTTACCCTCGGCCGCCGCCACCCGCGCCGCGTCGATCAGCGCATCCATCTCCTTGGACTGATAGCTCATGGTGTTGAAGACGGCGTTCTGGCCGTGATAGCACCAGAAGAAGAAATACTCCGGATAGTCGAGCCAGCCGGAGAAGAAGTTGGAGATGAGCGGCATCTCCTTCTTCAGCAGTTCGGCCCGCCAGTTCGAGCCCGGCACCTTGTTGATCGTCGTCCTGATGCCGATCCGGCCGAGCGATTCCTGCACCAGGATGCACATCGGCTCGTTCAGCACGGCGAAGCCGAGATCGAAGGAAAGCGTCGTCTCGAAGCCGTTCGGATAACCCGCCTCGGTCAGGAGCTGTTTTGCTTTCACCAGATCGGTGGTGTAGCCGTGCTTCTGCGGCCAGGCGACCTCGGCGGCCATGTTCGATGCACCGCCATGCAGCGGGTTGCCCATGCCGAACAGCACGGCGTCCATGATCTTCTGATAGGGGATGGCATAGGCGACGGCCTGGCGCACCTTCACGTTGTCGAAGGGCGCCTTGTTCACGTTCATGCCGATATAGCCGATGCCGTTGCCGACGGGCGTGGCGGCGACCTTCACTTTGCCGGCCGCCCTCAGTTCGGCGAAATCCTTGTTCGGCAGGTCGAAGGAGATGTCGCAGTCGCCGCGTTCGAGCAGCGCCCGGCGGTTGCCGGCCGACGGCACCATGCGCCAGATCACCCGCTTCAGCTTCGGCACCGGGCCCGACTTCCAGTCCTCGTTGCGCTCGTAGACGACCTCGGTCCCCGGCGTCCACTTGGTCATCTTGAAGGCGCCGCCGCCGGCGGTGTTCTGCTTGGTGTATTCGAGACCCCAAGGGTCCTTCTCCGTCGCGTTCTTCTTCACCAGCCCGGAATTGAACACGCAGGGCACGATGACGCCGAGATCGGGGATGGTGAGGGCGTCCTTCCTGATGAAGTCGACCCGGAAGGTATGGTCGTCGACGGCGACGAACTGCTCCGGCTTCTCCAGACTCCCCGCCTTCATCTGGAAGGTGGGGAAACCGCCCACGGTGACGGCGCGATCGAAGGACCACTTCACGTCCTTCGCGGTGATCGGTGTGCCGTCATGGAACTTGGCGTCCTTCCGGAGCTTGAAGGTCGCCGAATTGGGACCGACGTCCCAGCTCTCGGCCAGTTCAGGCTCGTACTTGTCGCGGTCGTAGGAATCGGTACCGTCGGGCAATGTCTTCTTGCCATGGGTGAACAGGCGGTCGTAGCAGTTCCACGACACCTCGTAGCCCGGCCGGTTGGTACCGACGCCATGGATGTCGACGTTGTTGGGGCCGCTTTCGGTCACCACCAGAAGCGTCTCGGCGCGCGACTGCGCCTCGGCGGAACGGATGAATGGTGCGGCGACAGGCGCTGCCGCCCCCGCTGCGATCGCTGTCGTCTTGAGGAAGTCGCGCCGGTTCATGAGTGCCCCCTTTGTCCTGGGCCCCCTCCTAGCAACCGGCATGCCAGCCACGCCCGGACCTGGGACGACCTACTAACGCACTGGAATCAGCCGAGAATCGTAGAGCGCGCAGAGCTTGGTCAAACCCATGGCATGGAACAATATGTCTACTTTATGTGCAATTGCCTCGCATGGCCGGTATCGGCAAGATTGGAAACTTCCGCATATCATCCTGTTTCCAAAGAAAAATCACCCTACCGAAGTTGGCAGAGTGATTGCATACAAATTGGCATACCAGCCTGATCATCCCGCCGGGAGACTTCCGTGACCGCCCTTCCGTCCCTCGATCTGATCCGCCTCGCCGCCGCCTATGCGGACCGGTCGCTCGATCCGTTGCAGGTGGTCGAGGCGGTCCTGGCGGGGATCGCGGCGCGCGGCGAAGACGGTGTCTGGATCTCCCTGGTCCCGGCCGAGCGGCTGCGCGCGCGCGCCGCCGAACTGATCCGCCGCGGCCCCGCCGGCATGCCCCTCTGGGGCGTACCCTTCGCGGTAAAGGACAACATCGACCTGGCCGGCTGTCCCACCACCGCCGCCTGTCCAGCCTTCGCCTATACGCCGCAGGTCTCCGCCGGGGCGGTGGCGCGGCTCGAGGCCGCCGGCGCCATCGCCATCGGCAAGACCAATCTCGACCAGTTCGCCACCGGCCTGGTCGGCCTGCGCACGCCCTACGGCACGGCCCGCAACCCCTTCGATCCGGCGCTGCTCCCCGGCGGCTCGTCCTCGGGATCGGCTGTCGCGGTCTCCGCCGGGCTGGTGAGTTTCGCGCTCGGCACCGACACCGCCGGATCGGGCCGGGTGCCGGCCGGCTTCAACAACATCGTCGGTCTCAAGCCGACCAAGGGGCTGATCGGCTGCAGCGGCGTGCTGCCGGCCTGCCGGTCGCTCGACTGCGTCTCGATCTTCGCGCTCACGGCCGGCGACGCCGCCTTCGTGCTGGCCCAGGCGGCGGGCCCCGATGCCGGCGACCCCTACAGCCGATCGGGCCCGCTGCTCGGCCCGCCGGCGGCGGTGGCGAAGTTCCGCTTCGGCGTGCCCAAGCCCGTGCAGCGGGAATTCTTCGGCGATTCAGCCTATGCCGCCGCCTTCGAACAATCGCTCGCCGACCTCGAGGCGCTCGGCGGCACCGCGGTCGAGATCGACCTCGATCCCTTCCTGGCGACGGCGCGGCTGCTCTACGACGGTCCCTGGGTTGCCGAGCGCTGGGCCGCGGTCGGCGACTTCATCGCCGCGCACCCTTCGGACACCCATCCGATAACCAGGGCGATCGTCGAGGGTGGCCGCGGGCGGAGCGCCCGCGAGGCTTTCGAGGGCCAGTATCGCCTGGAAGAACTGCGCCGGCAGACCGCCCCGGTGTGGCAGGCAATCGACGTGATGGTGCTGCCGACGTCGGGGCGGCACTATTGCGTCGCCGAGGTCGAGGCGGATCCGGTCACGCTCAACAGCAACCTCGGCCGCTATACCAATTTCGTGAACCTGCTCGACCTCTGCGCGCTCGCCATGCCGGCGGCGATGGTGGATGGCGGCCGGCGGCCTTTCGGCATCACCTTCGTGGCGCCGGCCTTCCGCGACCACTACCTGGCGAGCCTGGGCAACGCCTGGCAGCGCGCCCGGGCGCTGCCGCTCGGCGCGACCGGCGCCGCCCTGCCGGAGCACGCGCCTGCATTGCCGAAGGCGGAAGGCATCGAAATCGCGGTGGTCGGCGCGCATCTGTCGGGGGAGGCGCTGAACCATCAGCTGCTGGACCGGGGCGCTCGCCTGCTGCGCCGCCTGAGCACCACGGCATCCTATCGCCTCTATGCGCTGCCCGGCGGCCCGCCGGAGCGGCCCGGCCTGACCCGGGTGAACGATCGCGGCGCGGCGATCGAGATCGAGGTCTGGGACGTTCCGGCCGCGCAGCTGGGCGGCTTCATCGCCGGCATTCCGGCGCCCTTGACCATCGGCCGCGTGCACCTGGCCGACGGCAGCAGCCCGCAGGGCTTCCTCTGCGAAAGCGCGGGCCTGGAAGACGCCCGCGACATCACCCATTTCGGCGGCTGGCGGGCCTATCGGCGCGAATCGGCCGGCTGAACCTCGTTGCGGTTCATGGCGACGTAATCCGCCGACGCGTCGCCCACGATCGAGACGTGGCGGCGCATGAGCCGCGCCGCGCCGTCGCCGTCGCCGCGCAGGATCGCCTGCACCACCTCGTCATGCTCGGCCACCGACTTGGCGAGGCGGCCCATCAGGCGGAACTGCGCCCGGCGGAAAGGCGCCAGGCGCGACCGCACCCCGAAGGCATTGTCGGCCAGGAACCCGTTGTGGCTGCCGACATAGATGGCGCCATGGAAGGTCTCGTTGGCGACATGGTATTCCTCGGCCGCGCCGGACCGCATGAAGCGCGCGCAGGCCTCGTGCTTGCCTTCCAGGTCACGCCGCTCGGGCGCGGTCATGCGGATCGCGGCGAGGCGCGCGCAGACGCCTTCGAGCTCGGCCATCACCTCGAACATGTCGTGCAGCCGCTTGTCCGTGACCGGCGCCACGACGACGCCCTTGTGGGGCCGCGTCTCCGCCAGTCCGGCGGCCGCGAGCTGGCGAAGAGCCTCGCGCACCGGCGTGCGCGAGACGCCGAACCGCTCGGCGAGTTCCCGCTCCTCGAGCTTGTAGCCGGGGACGAGGCGGCCGGACACGATCTCGTCGGCGAGAGCGGCGCGCAGTTCTTCGGCGCGCGTCGTGCGGGGAAGCTGGACATTCATTGCACGGCTTTTCTAGCACAGTAGAAGATCGGCCGCCGTCATGGTCTTATCCGCGCCCCGCGAACCAGCCCCTCCGGATGACCAGCCCCTCCCCTTCCATCGCCCCGCCCCGCGCGCCGCCGATCCCCCTTCTGGTGGGCATGGCCGCCGGCGTCTCGTTCTGCATGAACGCTTTCGTCCCCTCGATCCCGGGTCTGGTCAGCTATTTCGATACCAGCGCTGCGATGGCGCAGCTGGTGCTGACCCTCTTCCTGCTGGGCGTGGCGCTCGGGCAACCGGTGGTGGGGCCGCTCTCGGACCGGTACGGCCGCCGGCCCGTGCTGCTGGTCGGCCTCGCCGCGGGCGTCCTCTCCTCCATCGCCTGCCTCCTGGCGCCCAGCATCGAGATCCTGGTGGCGAGCCGGCTGATACAGGCGCTCGGCGCCTGCGCCGGAGTCGTGATCGGCCGTGCCATGGTGAACGACGTCTGGGGCCGCGAGCGCGGCGCGAGCGTGCTGGGCTACCTGACCGCCGGGCTGTCGGCGATGACGCTGTTCGCCCCGGTCCTCGGCGGGCTGCTCGATGCCCGCTTCGGCTGGCAGGCTGTGTTCCTCTTGATGCTCGGGCTGTTCGTCCTCCTGCTCGGCTGGTCGATCTTCGCGGTGACCGAGACCAATCGCCATCCCACCTCGTCGATCGCCCCCCTCGTCATCCTGCGCAACTATCTCGACCTTTCCCGCAACCGCCGCTTCCTCGGCTATACCTTCGTCACAACCTTCACCTCGGGCGCCTTCTTCGCCTTCGTCGGCGGCGTGCCGCATCTGATGATCACCGTCCTGCAGCGTTCTCCGGCCGAATACGGCGCCTGGTTCGGCGGCATGACGATCGCCTTCCTGACGGGGACGCTGCTCACCGGCCGATGGTCGCAGCGCATCGGCCTCGACCGCATGATCCGCATCGGTATCTGCGTCAGCGTGCCGGCCGGACTGCTGATGCTGGGGCTCGCGCTGGCCGGCGTGCTGCACCCGCTCAGCCTGTTCCTGCCGATGGCCGGCATCGCCCTCGGCAACGGGCTCTGCCAGGCCAACGCCACCGCCGGGGCCGTCGCGACCAATCCACGGCTCGCGGGGTCAGCGGCGGGCCTGCTCGGGATGGTTCAGATGCTGTCGGCCGCGCTCACGACATTCGTCATCGGGCTGGTCCTGACCGACACGGCGGTGCCCCTCGGGATCGTCTGCTCGATCCTGCTGACGGCGGGTGCGGCGTCGCTGCTCCTGACGCGGCGGGATCAGGGCAACGCGGCGTCGGGGCCGGTATAGAATTCGGGAAAGCGCTCCTTCACCACCGGCCCGTCGGTCCGCCAGGAATGGCAGCCGCCGAGGAAGTGGGGCCTTTCGCCCGGCCTGCGCGCAGCCGTCTCTGTTTCCACCTCGCCGGAGCCGATGGTCTGAAAGGCGACGGTGGCCACCGGGCCCAGCAGTTCCATCAGATGGGTGCAGCCGCGCACGCCGCCGACCCGTTCCTTCACCGCGCGGGTGAAGCCCGCCCCGATGCGAAGACCGACCAGACTTTTCATGTCGGGAATCACCTGCGGGCAGGTGGTGTAGGGCCGCGCATCCATCTCGGATTCGACGCCGTGGATGACATAGGTCCTGTCCAGGGTGAGACGCACCCACATGTCGTGGATCGCCGCCCCGGCCGGGGTCACGTCGCCCCCGAAATCATGGCAGTCGTAAGTCTTGGTATCGACGATATGGCCTTCGATATCGAACATCCCGTCGTCGCGGAGATATCCGAAACACTCGACCCGACGCGTATGCAGGTGGCGTCGCTTCGCCGGTTGCGGAAGCGGCATGACACAAAGCCCGTTCGTTGACGCTGGATTGCCCGCTACTGTAGGAGCAGTTGGTTAGCGGTCAATCACCAAGAACCGCGGGAGAGCCACGCGCCCTCCCGATCCCATGGAGGAACGCAATGGAAAGCCCATCGGTGGTCGCGACCCGCGACGGGAAAGTCGGCATTATCCGCCTGTGCGAGCCGAAATCGATGAACGCACTCTCCGGCACCATCAAGGCCGGTCTCGACGAGCATGTGCCGGGCCTGCTGAAGGACCCGGAAATCCGCTGCCTGGTGATCACCGGCGAGGGCAAGGCCTTCTGCGCCGGGGGCGACATCCGTACCATGCGCTCGCGCGAGGCGCTTTCGGTGCGCGAACGCGTGCGCCAGGGCCATGTCTGGACCCGCATGCTGCTCGAGCACGAGAAGCCCGTGATCTCCGCCGTCAATGGGGCGGCGGCGGGTGCCGGCCTCTCGCTCATGCTGATGGCCGACATGGTGATCGCCTCGGACAAGGCGATCTTCCGCGCCGGCTTCCCCGCGCTCGGCGCCGTGCCCGATCTCGGCCTCGCCTATACGCTGCCGCGCGCGGTGGGGTTCCTGAAGGCGAAGGAGTTGCTGCTCACCAACCGGCAGGTCGGCCCGGAGGAGGCCGAGCGCATCGGCCTCGTCAATCGCGTCGTCCCCGCCGGCAAGCTGATGGACGAGGTGATGGAACTGGCCCGTCAACTCGCCGACGGCCCCTGGTCGCTCGGACTGACCAAGACGCTGATGCGGCGGGCCTACGACGACACGCTCGAAAGCTTCCTCGAGGGCGAGGCGGATGCCCAGGCGCTGGCCTTCAACTCGAACGACTTCGCCGAGGGCGTGGAAGCCTTCCTCGGCAAGCGGAAGGCCGCCTTCAACGGGCGGTGAAGAATCGAGGAGGCGGATCAGCGCAGGAACCGCCTTTCCGCCTCCTTCACCCGATCCATGTCCTGCAGGCGGAAGATCTCCTCCACCGGCACGATCTGTTTGTGCACGTTGTGGATGCCGCCGTCCTTCAGGATGGCGGCGAAAGTCGCCTGCATGGCCGTCACCGCGGCGCGGATGGCGTGGTTGCCGTAGATCACCATGCGAATCTTTCCCAAGGCGCGAATGCGTTCGGCCGTCATCTCCGGATAGGCGGTCGGCACGATGACCACCGGCACCTTGCCCTTCCAGGCGCGCACGAAGCTCTCCACCTCGTCGGGTGTCTTCTCCTTCGAATGGATCAGGATCATGTCCGCGCCGGCTTCCTCATAGGCGGCCGAACGCTTCAAGGCTTCCGGTTCGCCGAGGCCGGCGATCAGCGCCTCGCAGCGGGCGATGACGATGAAGCCGGGATCGCGGCGGCTGGCGCAGGCCGCCGCGATCTTGCCCTGGAACTCCTCGACGCGAAGCAGGTCCTGGCGGCCGCCGGCGACCAGGCTGGTCACCTTGGGGAAGGACTTGTCCTCGATGACGACGGCCGCCGCGCCGGCACGCTCGTATTGCTCGATCGCGTGGACGACGTTGACCGCGTTGCCGAAGCCGGTGTCGATATCGGCGACGATCGGCAGGTCGACCCGGTCGGCCATGGCCCGCAGCATGTCGAGATGCTGGGTCATGGAGACCAGGCTGACATCGGCCAGGCCATAGAGCGCCGAGAGTTCGAAACCGGAGGCCCAGAGACCGTCGAACCCGGCTTCGGCGGCCAGCCGAGCCGACAACGGGCTGTGCGCCGCCATCACATGCGCGAGGCCGGTTTCCGCCATCCGGTCGCGCAGCCGCTTCCCCTTGCTCATGCTCAGGTCCTCAGCATCAGTCCGCCGTCGACGCGCAGGCCATGCCCGGTGACGAAGCCACCGTCTTCGGAGGCCAGGAACAGCGCGCCCCGGGCGATGTCGATCGGCTGTCCCAGCCGCTTCAGCGGCGACTTCTTCGCCCAGACCTCGGCGATATGGGGTTCGGAGAAACCCTTCGCCGTCATGCCGGTCTGGATGGCGCCCGGTTCGATGTAGTTGGCGGTGATGCCGAACTTGCCCAGTTCGAGCGCCAGCGTGCGGGTGAGGCCGGCGACGCCCGCCTTCGAACCGCAATAGGCGCCGAGGCCGAAATCGGTCGCCTCCGCCATCACCGAGGCGACGTTGACGATGCGCCCCGCGCCGCATTTCTTCAGATGCGGGATCGCCTCCCGGCAAAGGATGAACTGAGCCCGGACATTGACCGCGAATACACGGTCCCAGTCCTCCTCCGTCATCTCCTCGACGAAGGCGCGGTGGGACACGCCGGCGTTGTTCATCAGGATGTCGAGACCGCCCAGTTCCTTGACCGCATGAGCGATGATCCGGGCCGGGCTGCCGGGTGCGGCGATGTCGGCTTCCAGTGTCCGGATGTTGCCATTGGCCCGGGCGGTGCCCGAAAGGTCGGTCCCGGGCCGGTCGACGGCGAGGACGGCGGCGCCGTTCTCGGCGAAAAGCGTGGCGCAAGCCCGGCCTATGCCGGACGCGGCACCGGTGACGATGGCATTCTTGCCCTGAAGTCGCATTGTTTCCTCCCGGATATCGACTGAACCGGGAGGGAATCTATCACTTGCGTTCGGCCGTGCGCGCCTGCCGGAACAACGCCCCGGCCTTGGCCGATCCGGCTACGATCTCGAGGATGCGGATGGCCGAATTGAAGGTGGAGCGCGCCTCCTGCTTCTCCTCCTCGGTCACGCTCTTCGCCGACAGTTGCTGGATCAGGCCGCCGGCGCGCTGCTCGAGCGTATCGGAGACATCCTTGATCTGAAGCGCGAGTTCCCCGTCGATGCCGAGATCGACGCCGGCCTTGGCGCAACGCACCAGGGCGCGGGCCCGGGCCTCCGCCTTCAGCATCGCCTCCTTGCTGGGCGTGCCCTTGGCCGGCAGCGCACCATCCAGGATCGCATCCGTCGCGCCGACGATCACGTTCTGGGTGACGAGGCTTCGCAGGTACTGCTTGGTTTCCTGGAACGATGCCTTGAAGCCCGGATCGTTGCCGAGTCCGGCGTCGATCGCGACCCGCTGCGCGCGCTCGAGGAGATCGAGCGACATCTGGGCCACTTCGGTATCGCTGACCGCGCCACGCCCACGCCCACGGACGTCCTTCAGGTAATCGTCGAAGTCCGCCAGCACGGCGCCACGCGCGACATCCGACAGGCTCTGCCCCGGAAATCCGGAGTCGAACTGCGCCATCTCGTCCAGCACCGGGATCAGCATGGTCGGCTCGCGGAACCGGGCCATCACGAAATAGACCAGATAGGCCGCCTTTCCCTGTCCCTGGGCGACACGGCGCACTTCCGCCCGGATCGCGAGGATCTGTTCCTCGGCCGGCTCGTCGATCGGGATCGGCCGCAAGGCCAGGTCGAGCCGATGCAGGCTGTCGGCGATCTCGAGATAGTTCGCAATGGTGATCAGGTCGTCGACACGGTCGTCGGCTTCCAGCGCGGTTGCCAGCTGCCGGCGGAAATCGGCATTGCCCTCGGCCGACTGCGCCAGGCGCTTCAGGGCGGCGGAAGCCTTGGGCCAGAGGTCCTTGCCGATCCGGTCGATTTCCGAATCGAGCTGCTCCAGCGTCAGCTGCTCGATGGGCAGTGCCGCTAGTTCACCGGCCAGCCGCACCCGGAGATCCGGGTCCAACTGCATCTCGACCACCACCCATACGGAGTTCAGCACCGCGCGGCGCACCTTGCCCCGGCGCGGATCCGCGTGCTGGTCCGAGATCAGCATGCCCTGGAAGGGTTGCGTCATCACGCGGGTCAGCGTCGGGCGTCGCGGTGGCCGGTCGAGCTTCAGTCGCGGCCGCAGCATGTCCAGGCTCTGCATCGCCATGCCGCGGGTCTCGGCGGTGTGCATCGCCTGCTCCAGAAGCTGGGTCAGCTTCTGGACCCGGCCCTGGGACAGGCGGAACAGCTTGTCCTCGACCTCGGCGAGGGTTTCCTCGATGCCACTCATCAGTCAGGCACCTTCAGTCGTTCCAGGCGCTCGATCAGTTCGATGTCGAGCATCCCGGTGCGCCAGTCCTGCAGCAGCCTGACAAAACGCGAACTGCTTAGGTCGGTCGGCAGGTTGAAAAGCGAGTCGGGCAGGTCCGGTTCCGCTTCCACCGGAACCAGGGGAAGGACACGATACATTTCGGCGATGGCGGCACGCTGTTCCTCGATCTTCGCCTTGATCGCCCGGCGCCACATGGACTGCAGGAATTCCCAGCCGTCCAGCATCCAGTGAACCTGCTCCACCTTGGTGGTGATCTCGGCCTGGACCTGACCCCAGTTCATCAGGATCGGCTTCATTTTTTCCGGGAAGCGGTCGATCGCCGCCATCTGGTCTTCGGCGATGGAGCGGGTCATGTCGGCGGATTCCGCGACGATGCGCGCGAGCGGCGCCACCTCGTCGCGATCGCCATGCGCCCAGTTGCGCAATCCCTCGCTCAACGAGCCGAGCCCGTCGACCAGACGCCGGCCGCGGGCACGATGCTGCTGCCCGACGAGGCCGATGGCCGCGATGATTTCGCCCCAGGCGGCCAAGGCATCGTAGATCTCGGTCGCCGACTTGCCGAGCGGTTCGGCGACCTTCATCAGGATCTCGCGGGTCTTGTTCTTCGATTCGCCGCTGACGAAATCATTCCAGCGCAGATCGGAGATGCCGGCGAAGCGATGCGCCGCCGTGCCGATCAGCCCGAAGCTCGCCACCAGCTTCTCGTACTCCGCCAATTCGATTTCGCGCTTCGCCGCGTCGGCGGCCTCCGGTCCGGCGAGGCCGGTCTCCTGGGCCTTGAGGGTCGCGAAGCGGATGTCGAGCGGACCGACCTTCCCCTCGCCCTCGACGATCTCGTGCAGCATCATGTCGTGGGTCGTCATGGTCACGACATTGGGCAAGCCCGCCCAGGCGATGACGTAGGTGCCCCGGCCCTCGGCGAAGCCCGGCACCAGCGCCTCGAGCTTGTCGCGGCTGTCGAGCCGCACGCGTGCCTGGGCCAGCCGCGGCGTCGTGAAGGGTACCGCCACGCCCCGCTCCTTGAAGGTCGCGGGACGGAACTGCGACTTCATCTGGGCCGATCTGACGATCGGCTTCGGACGGTCTGCAACGCCTGGTTTCGGTGGCATCGACCCGCTTCCCGCCGCTTTCTGCCCTGCGTCGCCGATCAGGCGTCGATGCCGGCGCGCCGCGGGGGCTTTTCCCCTTCGGAGAGCAGTTCGTAGGCCGACATTGCCAGTACGGAAAAGACCGACAGCTTCGCACCGCCGGTGAAGGAGGCTCTTGCCGCACCGTTTCCGATGTCTGCGATCACCGCGTACGAACCCGGGTCGAGGTTGGCGAAGCTCGCCGAGCGCCGCTCGATCTTGTCCGACAGCATCCGATGCAGTTCGCGCACCGATCGCGGGTTGCCCTCGGGGTCATAGAAGACCGCCGTGTTGGCGGCCGCCGCAGCCGGCAGAAGGTCGGCCGCGGGGCGGTTTCCGTTCTTCTCGATCGCCTGCAGAAGCTGGGTGGCGCCGCCGGCACCGAGGAAATGCGCCAGGTAGAGATCGGTCGAGCTGGCCTCGCGGCCCAGGGCCGCCTCGATGGTGACCTTGTTCTCGCGGGCGTATTCCGCGCCCAGCGCCGCGTTCAGCTTCGGATCGTCGCGCAGCGCCAGGATCCGCGTCCGCGCGGCGGGGTCCTTCAGCACCGGTTCGCCCGAAGGCCCGCTGCCGATCTGCGCGGCATGCGCGCCTGCGCCATGCTTGGCGCCATGATCGCGCACCATGGCGAGCCAGGTCGATTCGATGAACTGATAGAGACCGGTCGCAGACGAGGTCGTGGCCCGGGCATCGGAGCGGAAAGCGCTTTCCTGCGCCGCCTGCGCCATCAGATAGGCGAAGTCGACACCTGTCGCGGCACTGGCCCGCTGGATGCCGGACAGCACCCTCGATTCGATCGCATAGCCTCCCGCCATCACTTTGGCTGTTTCGGGACGCGCCGCTTGCGGAGGCAGACTCATGCCGAGGTTTCCTCAGGGGACCACATCAGGTCCGCCGAGAATGCGGCAAGATTGGTTAACGAGGGGTCAACGCCCTGTGGATATTGTTACTTGACCGGGTTCAGGGTTTGGGGATGCCATCGGCCTTGAATTCCGCCCCGCCATAGCCGGCCTCGAGGGGAATCCGCAGCACGCGCCCCTCGGATGTCTTCGCGATCTCGGGCAGTACGGTCACCACCTTCTCGGCCCGGGCGTTGGCGATGGCTTCGGCGACGGTTCTGGCCCGGCCGAGTTTCAGCACGTTCAGCCTGGTGGCGAAAACCAGCGTCATCCGGCCTGCATCGGCCTCCGCGATCGCCTCGGCCGGGGTCACCCAGACCGAATCGACCGACTCGCTGCCGTCATGCACCGCCGCCTGCGCCGCCGGCACGGGGGCCAGGAAGAAATGCGTGTCGAAACGCTTCGGCATCCCCACCGGGGTGATCCAATGCGCGAAGGGGACCAGGGTGTCGACGGCGAGTGTGAGCTTCTCGGCCCTCGCCAGCTCCGCCATCGAGGTCCGGCCCTTCAGCAGAGCCTCGCAATGCCGGCCCGAAATTTCCAGGGTCCGTTGCCCGCTCAACAACGCCTCGGAGCCCGCTTCGCGGGCCAGCAGCACGCCGCACTCCTCGAAGGCCTCACGGATGCCGCCGACGCGGTAATGCAACGCCGAATTGTCGAGGCCGGCCGCGCCGGTCGACAGGTCCTTCAATGCCGGATCGGCATCGCCCTCGGTCAGCTTGCCGCCCGGGAAGACGAGCGCGCCCGAAGCGAAATCGATCTGGTGATGCCGCTTGACCATGAAGACTTCGAGGCCACTGTCGCCGTCGCGCAGCAACAGGATGGTGCTGGACGGCAGTGGCTTCGACGGCGCGTCGCTCATGAGCGTTTCCTCTGGTGTGCCTTGTTGTTGGCTCCAGAGTATCGGCTTTGCGGGCGCCGGCAAGCGCTCAGAGCGGCGGGGCGCCTTCGAGCAAGATGAGGTCGCCGGTACTGGCGGATTGGCGGATTTTCACCAGTTTCTGGTACTCGGGACTGTCGTACCAGCCACGGGCGGCGGCCAGCGAGGGGAATTCCAGGATTACCACCCGGTTCCAGGCGGTGGCTCCTTCGCGCGGCTCCGGCGGCGCGCCGCGGACCAGGAAACGGCCGCCATGCGCCTTGATCGTGTCGAGCACGCCGGCACGATAGGTCTCGTAGACCGCCGGGTCGGTGACCTTCATGTGGCCGAAGACGTAGCCCTTGCTCATGCCAGCGCCACCATCGCGTCTTCGCGTTCGAAATGGTTGAGGTAGCGGCCGGCGATGCGGCCGACCGGCAGCAGGATGAAGACGTCGGTGGTGCCGAACTGATGGTCGACCACGGCCCCTTCGCCGACATAGCAGCCGAGCCGCAGATACCCCTTCACCAGCGGCGGCAGCTGGACCAGCGCGCGGCGGAGCGAGATCTGTTCGGGCGGCAGCATGTTCATGCTGACGAATCGGTCGGGCAGTGCCCGTACCCGGAACTCCGCCGGGGCGAGGTGGTGATGGTGAAGGTAGGATAAAGGCAGGGCCAGCTTCTGGGGATCCGTCCCCGGCAGCGAGGCGCAGCCGAACATGTGGGTGACGTTCTTTTCCACCAGATATTGGGTGATCGCCCGCCAGAGCAACTGGATCGTGGCCGTGGTGCGGTACTCGGCCCGCACGCAGGATCGCCCGAGTTCAAGAAGTCCACCGCCCGCCGCGAACATCGAAACAAACGGGCTGAGATCGTATTCGCTGGACGAATAGAAGCCGCCGCGGCGCTCAGCCACCCGCTGGGGAAGTAGCCGGTAAGTGCCGACCACGGCGTTTCCGGCCGGACGACTATGGTCCAGCACCAGGAGGTGGTCGCAATCCGCGTCGAAATCATCGAAATCGCGCTTGGCCGCCGCCATTGCAGGCGTCGGTTGTGCGTTCATCTCTTCGTAGAACACGTGATAGCGGAGCGCCTGGGCTTCGGCGACGTCATCCGGGTCGCGTGTGAGTCGCACTTCCAGGTTCATGCCCGTCGCCATCATACGCCACACCGATCCGGGAGGGATCGACTCTTGTATCCGGGGCTGGGCCATGACGCTATTCATTGAGGCCCCATCTTGATTTCGCCCCGTGTCGCCAAGGTGACGGTTGCATGTCGCCTCCATGACACCCCGAGCCGCGCGATCGCCGGCGCGTTGCAACGTGCCTGTCACATTTTAGGTATCGGCTCCCAAAGGTCAAATCTGGCGCCAGCCACAAAGCCGCCGCGTTGCGGGAGCAATACCCTTCGGATAGAACCATGCTTCCTTTCCTTGAGGATCATCCGTGGACAAGATCCGCATCCAGGGCGGCCGGCCGCTGCATGGCAGCATCCGTATCGGTGGAGCCAAGAACGCCGCCCTTCCCCTCATGTGCGCCGCGCTCCTCACCGAGGAACCGCTGGTCCTCGACCGGGTGCCGCGGCTGGCCGATATCCGGACGCTGGAGACGCTGCTGGCCCAGCACGGGGTCGAGATCACCATTGCCGAGGGGGTGGAGATCGAAGGCCAGCGGCTGACGCTCTCTGCCGCCGACATCACCAGCACCACGGCGCCCTATGACATCGTCCGCAAGATGCGCGCCTCGGTCCTGGTGCTGGGGCCGCTGCTCGCCCGGTTCGGCACCGCCGATGTCTCGCTCCCCGGCGGCTGCGCCATCGGCACCCGCCCGGTCAACCTGCATATCGACGGCCTGCAGAAGCTGGGCGCGGAGATCGAGATCGACGGCGGCTATATCCGTGCCCGGGCGCCCAAGGGGCTGACGGGCGCGGTGATCCGCTTCCCCTTTCCTTCGGTGGGCGCCACCGAGAACCTGCTGATGGCCGCGACCCTCGCCCGCGGCGAGACGGTGATCGAGAACGCGGCCCGCGAACCAGAGATCGCCGACCTCGCGCACTGCCTGATCGCCATGGGGGCCGAGATCGACGGCATCGGCACGGACCGCCTGCGCATCCAGGGCAAGGACAAGCTGCACGGTGCCCGGCACGCCGTGATCGCGGACAGGATCGAAGGTGGCACCTATGCGCTGGCGGCGGCCATCGCGGGGGGCGATATCGAACTCCTCGACTTTCCGGCCCAGTATCTGGGCGCGCTGAGCGACACGCTCCGCCGCGCCGGTGTGGAGGTCGAACCGAACGGCGGCAGCACGCATGTGCGGCGCCGCAATTCCAGGGTGATCGGCGTGGACGCCATGACGGAGCCCTATCCCGGCTTCCCGACCGATCTGCAGGCCCAGTACATGACGCTGATGACGATCGCCGAAGGGGCGGCGCTGGTCACCGAGACGATCTTCGAGAATCGCTTCATGCACGTACCGGAACTGGCCCGCATGGGGGCGAACATCACCATCCATCATGCCTCCGCCCTGGTGCGCGGCGTGCCGGCGCTGAAGGGCGCGCCCGTGATGGCGACAGACCTGCGCGCCTCCGTCTCGCTCGTCCTCGCCGGTCTCGCCGCCGAGGGCGAAACGGTGGTCAGCCGCGTCTATCACCTGGACCGCGGCTACGAGCGGGTGGAGGAGAAGCTGTCCGCCTGCGGAGCGCTGATCGAACGGCTGGCCGAATGACAGGAGCGCCGCTCCGGCTGCGGGCGCTGGACCTCGACGATCTCGCCGCCTTGAGCGGTGCCGTCGAGGGCGCACGCCTGCGGGTCTCCGATATGAGTTTCGAGCGGCGCCGGCGGCGCTTTGCCGTAGCGATGACGAGGGTCGACGGCCGGCCGGCCGGTTTGCATTTCGAAGGGGTCCTGAAGGTTGCCAGCCGCGGCATCGACCGGCAGAAGCCGGAGACCGAGGTCGAGCTGCGCGCAATAGGATGCGAGCCGGGTGCGGATGCCGAAGCGACCGTGGTGCTGGCATTCGCCGGTGGCGGATCGGTGAGACTGGATGTGGAATGCATCGAGGCCTATCTGGCCGAGATGCCGATATCGGAGACACCCTGACATGACCAGGGCCAACGAGATGCTGACGCTGGCGCTGCCCAAGGGCCGCATCCTGAAGGAGGCGATGCCGCTCCTGCATCATGCCGGGATCGTGCCGGAAGACGAGTTCGAGGATGAGAACTCGCGCAAGCTGTCCTTCGCCACGAATCATCCGAACGTCTCGGTCATCCGGGTGCGGTCGTTCGACGTCGCGACCTTCGTCGCCTTCGGTGCCGCGCAGATCGGCATCGCCGGCAACGACGTGCTGATGGAGTTCGGCTATCCGGAGATCTATGCCCCGCTCGACCTCGGCATCGGCCGCTGCCGCCTGTCGGTCTGCGAACCGGCCGAGTTGCGGCAGACCGACAACCCGGCGCGCTGGAGTCATGTCCGCGTCGCCACCAAGTATCCCCGCATCACCGAGGCGCATTTCGCCGCCCGCGGGGTGCAGGCGGAATGCATCAAGCTGAACGGCGCCATGGAACTGGCGCCGATCCTGGGGCTTTGCCGGCGGATCGTCGACCTGGTTTCGACCGGGTCCACCCTGAAGGCGAACGGCCTGGTGGAGGTCGAGACGATCGCCGAGGTCACCTCGCGGCTGATCGTCAACCGCGCCGCGCTGAAGACAAGGCCGGCGGAGGTCGGCGGCGTGGTCGAGCGCTTCAGGGAGGCCCTCCTTGCCGCTTGAGCTGAATGCCGCCGAACCCGGCTTCGCGGCCCGCTTTGATGCCCTGGTCAAGGCCAAGCGCGATGCCGAGGCGGATGTCGGCGCCACCGTCGCCGCCATCATCGCCGACGTGCGGGCCCGGGGCGATGCGGTTCTGCACGAGCTGAACCAGAAGTTCGACCGGGTGGACAGCGCCCGTCTCGGCCTGCGCATCACGCCCGCCGAGATGGAGAAGGCCGCCGCGGAGGTGGACGAGCGCACGATGGAGGCGCTGGAAACCGCCGCGTCACGCATCCGCGCCTTCCATCTGCGCCAGATGCCGCAGGACGAACTCTATACCGACGCTGCGGGTGTCACGCTGGGGCATCGCTGGACGCCGCTCGACGCCGCCGGCCTCTATGTGCCGGGCGGCAAGGCGGCCTACCCGTCCTCGGTGCTGATGAATGCGATACCGGCGCAGGTCGCGGGCGTGCGGCGCATCGTCGTCTGCGTGCCGACGCCCGACGGCCATCTCAACCCCCTCCTGATGGCGGCCTTCCGCCTGCTCGGGCTGAGCGAGGTCTATCGCACCGGCGGCGCCCAGGCCGTCGCCGCCATGGCCTATGGCACCGAGAGCATCGCCGCCGTCGACAAGATCACCGGCCCGGGCCGCGACTACGTGGCGACGGCGAAGCGGCAGGTATTCGGCCAGGTCGGCATCGACAACCCTGCCGGTCCTTCCGAGATCCTGGTGGTCTCCGACAACAAGAACGATCCGGCCTGGATCGCGGCCGACCTTCTGTCGCAGGCCGAGCATGACGAGGTGGCGCAGGCGGTGCTGATCACCGATGACGCCACCTTCGCCAAGGCGGTCGGCGAGGCGGTGCGCGAGCAGCTTTCCAGCATGCCGCGCGGCAATATCGCGGCCGCGAGCTGGGAGCGCTTCGGCGCGCTGATCACCGTGAAGACGCTGGCCGACGCGCCGGCCCTGGTCGACAGGCTGGCGCCGGAGCATCTGGAACTCGCCATCGACGACCCGCAGGCGATGGCCGACCGGGTGCGCCATGCCGGCGCCATCTTCCTCGGCCGCCTCACCCCGGAAGCCATCGGCGACTATGTCGCGGGGCCGAACCACGTGCTGCCGACGGCCGGGGCGGCGCGCTTCGCCTCCGGCCTCAACCTCCTCGACTTCATGAAGCGGACGACCATCGTCGGCTGCGACGCCGCCGCACTGCGCCGGATCGGCCCGGCTGCCGTGGCGCTGGCCGATGCCGAGGGACTGCCGGCGCATGCGCGCTCCGTCTCCATCCGGCTCGGCGCCTGAGGGCGGGCGGTGGCCGACCCCCGCATCGTCAAGGTCCATCTGGACGAGGATACGATCGGCTGGCGCGGCGCCGATGTCGACCACGAGCGCAAGGTGGCGATCTTCGACCTGCTCGAGGAGAACCGCTTCGCGCTTCTGAACGATGCCGAGGGAGGGCCCTACGAACTCCACCTGTCGATCCAGGAGGGGCGCCTCTTCTTCGACGTCCGCGACGCGGGCGGCACGCCCAGGCACACATTCGGCCTGTCGCTGACGCCGTTCCGGCGCATCCTGCGCGACTACTTCCACATTGTGGAAAGCTATCACGAAGCCATCCGCACCGCCTCGCCCTCTCGCATCGAGGCGATCGACATGGGGAGGCGGGGCGTTCACGACGACGGCTCCCGCATCCTGAAGGAGCGGCTGGACGGCAAGATCGATGTCGACCACCAGACAGCACGGCGCCTCTTCACGCTGGTCTGCGTCCTCCACATCAAGGTATGAGCTGAGACGGCGATGGCGAGCCTGCCCGGCGCCGTACTCTTTGCCTGCACCTCCAACGCCATCCGCTCGCCCATGGCCGAAGCGATCCTGAAGCACCTGCACGGCAACCGGATCTACGTGCAATCGGTCGGCATCCGCGAGGGCGAGTCCGATCCCTTCGTCACCGAGGTGATGGACGAGATCGGCATCGACGTCGCCCGGCACAAACCCAAGACCTTCAGCCACCTGGAGGACGAGTACGAGGAGGAGACCGAATCCTTCGACCTCGTCATCTCGCTCTCCCCGGAGGCGCATCACCGGGCGCTGGAGATGACCCGGAACGCTGCGGTGGACGTCGAATTCTGGAACACCTTCGACCCCTCGATCACCCAGGGCTCGCGCGAGCAGATGCTGGACTCCTATCGCGCCGTCAGGGACGAGCTGTTCGCCAGGATCAGGAAGCGCTTCGAGGCCACGCCCTCCTCCAAGGTCTGATCAATCGATGAAGATGAAGACCACCGCGCCGACGAGGCAGGCGAAGGCGGCGAAGTAATTCCATTTCAGCGCTTCGCCCATGTAGAGGACGGCGAAGCCGGCGAAGACGGCGAGCGTGATCACCTCCTGCATGATCTTGAGCTGCGCCAGGCTGAAGGTGCCGTAGCCGAGCCGGTTCGCCGGCACGGCGAGGCAGTATTCGAAGAAGGCGATGCCCCAGGAGATCAGGATCGCCTGCCACAGCGCCTGGGAAGGCTGCTTCAGGTGGCCGTACCAGGCGAAGGTCATCAGGACGTTGGAGGCGATCAGCAGGAAGATGGTCGGCATGCACGGTCAGCCGTCGATGAGGGAGCGGATGCGCGCGAGCGGCGCACTCTCTCCCAACAGCAAGATCGGTGCCGCCACGTCCTCGAAGCCCGGCCCGCGCGGATCGAGTGGATCGTTCGCCCCCAGGCGATGATCCAGCACCAGCCGCGACCACAGCAGCCGGCCGGCATCGCCGCGCTTCTCGTTCAGGCGCGAAGCCTCCCATGCCAGCATGACGGCGGAGGTCACGTGATAGAGAGCGCTGGTCGCCTGCCGCGACAGCGCCTCCTCCGCCTCGCCGGCACCCGCCACGTGATCGGCGAAGGCGGCCGCCCGGCCCACCACGTCGGTCAGGCGGGCCCGGAAGGCGGGCGTCGCCGCATCGGCCTCGGCGATCTTCTCGGTCATGGCGGCGCGCCAGACGTCGAGCGAGCGGTGGCGTCCGATCGCCCGGCCGATGGCATCGATGGCGACGATGTTGCCGGCACCTTCCCAGATCGAGCCCAGATGGGCGTCGCGCAGCACCCGGGCGCAGGCGAATTCCTCGACATAGCCGGTGCCACCGCGCATCTCCATCGCATCGCCCGCCACCTTGCGGGCGTCGCGGGTGGCACGGAACTTCAGCACCGGGGTGAGCAATCTCAACAGGGACTGGGCCGCCTGCGAGCCGTCGCGGCGGCTGGCCGCGGTATCGTCGGCGAGATCGAGCGTCACCGCCGTCAGCATGGCGACCGACAGCGCCTGTTCCATCGGCAGCAGGATCTTCAGCATCTGCCGGCGCGCCAGCGGGAAGTCGATGATGCGCCGCCCGAAGGCGATCCGGCCCTTGGCCACGCACATCGCGTCATGCCCGGCCCGGCGCATCAATGCGGTCGACTTCACGCCGTTCGACAGGCGCGACCAGTTGACCATATCGGCCATCTGCACGAAGCCGCGGTCGAGATTGCCCACCGGATAGGCGATGGCGCCCTCCAGCTTGATCTCGCCGGAGGCCATGGAGCGGGTGCCGAGCTTGTCCTTCAGCCGCACGATGCGGTAGCGGTTGGGCGAGCCGTCTTCCAGGAAACGCGGCAGCAGGAAGAGGCCGAGGCCCCGCGTGCCGGGCCCCGCCCCATCCGGCCGGGCCAGCATCATGGCGAGCTTCGCATCGGCGTTGGAGCAGAACCACTTCTCGCCATGGAGACGCCAGTGCTCGCCCTCCTTCACGGCGCGCGTGGTGGCGGAACCGACGTCGGAGCCGCCCTCCTTCTCGGTCATGAACTGGGCCCCCTGCCAGAGCTGGTCGAGATCGGTGGTGAGCATGCGCGGCAGATAGCGGGCCTTCAGCGCCTCGCTGCCGTAGCGCCGCAGCAGCAGGATCGAGCTGTCGGTGACGTTGATCGGGCAGCCGAGACCGAACTCGGCCTGGTTGAAGAGATAGGTGAAGGCGTGCTTCGCCACCGTCGGCAGGGGTTCGCCCCAGCCGAGCACGCCGTCGCGGTGCGACATGGCGTGCATGCCGAAGACCGAATAGGCGACGCGCTCCATCTCGCGATAGGCGGGGTGGAACTCGATCCGCTGCTCGTCGCGGCCGAAGCGGTCGCGGTGGTGCAGGACGGGCGGATGCCGGTCGGCCAGATGGGCGCAGTCGTCGAGCTCGTTGGCGGCGAGGTGACCAAGGCGCTCCAGGTGCGGGCGCAGATGCGCGTGCAGGCCAGGCGGCAGATAGAGGCTGAGCAGGTCGTCCAGGCTCCTGTCGGCGGTGTAGAAGTTCCAGCCGCGGGTGTCGGGTGCGACCGCGTCTGAGCCCAGCGCGCGGACGGGGGTGGCCTCGGTCATGCTTTCCTGCCCTCACTTCGTCTTCGCCGATCCCGGTAGCAAAGGCGCTTGGCCCTGTCCAACAGCCGCCCGCGCGGGGCGGACAATTTTGTCCGCCTTGCCGCCGATGGCCGGAAATGGCCGCCTCGCCGGGCCGCGATCCCGGCAAGATCCGGCCGCGGCCAGAAATGGCCGCTTTCGGCGGCGGACATTTTTGTCCGCCGCGCGGGCCGGGCGTCGTGAGCACCTTCGCTGAGCCCGGCGGCCGCGCAAGCAGGAGTTTTCGACCTCCGGGGCGTAAGCATCTGATTTTTCATCACTATTCTCAAAATCACACCTTCGCTCCCCTGCCTAAGTCAGCCAATTCGAGCCAATTCGAGCCAATTCGAGCCAGAAAGCGGCCAGCGGCGCGCCGGCTTTCGCCAATGGGACGCCAGGCTGGGCCAGTTTTCGCCAAGTCATTATACAGAGACAGGGATATTCATCGGTGTCTCTACAGAATCAGAAGATCCGTTGAGCAGAATTATAGAATAAAATCGACATTTTTTCAATAATATTGAGAGGACTCTGCTAATATGTACGAGCCGACAACATGGCCATTGAAGCGGTCGGTACGCCAGGATGGGACGAAGCGATCACGCGGGTGGCACAACGCTGCAGCTTCCCGCTTGAAGCGCCGTTGCGCCACTTTGCGTCCAGGTCGGAATACCTTGGCGATCAGGGCAACGCCCGCCTTACGGGGCAGAGCCGGTCGCGAGTTTCAGCTGCCTTGGCGGCTTCCCCGCTTCTTTATCCAGCGAGAGAAAGACGGCCCCATATCCGGGCCGCCTCCGTCGCCGCTACCGCCGGATGGTGCTCTGCTCGCCCGTCGTGCCGCGGTTGACGCCGGTGCGCTTCAGCATCGGGCTCTGCTCGTCGCGGCCCCAGAGGTTCGGGCCCTGGGCCAGCATGGCGCCGTCGACCACCAGCGTATGGCCAGAGACGAAGACGGCATCGTCGCTGGCGAGGTAGAGCGCCGCGCCGGCGATGTCCTCCGGGCGGCCGCGGTCGGGCCAGGGCTGGGCCCGGTCGATGCGGTCGTCGAGGCCCTTGGTGCCGCCGGCGAGCACCAGCGGCGTGATGATCACGCCGGGCGCGATGGCGTTGACGCGGATGCGGAAGCGGGCGAGGTCGGCGGCCGAGGCCTTGGTCAGGTTGTTCACCGCCGCCTTCGCCGCCGAATAGCAGTTGGAACCGGCGCCGCCGCCGATGCCGGCGATGGAGCCGGTGTTGATGATGCTGCCGCCGCCCTTCGCCTTCATCACTGGGATGGCGTGCTTCATGCCGAGGAAGACGCCGCGCACCAGCACGTCGAAGGTGTAGTCCCAGTCCTCGACGCTGACCTCGTCGAGCGGGCCGAAGGCGCCGCCGACACCGGCATTGTTGAACAGGATGTCGACGGTGCCGAAGCGCTTCACCGTCTCGTCGATCATCCCCTTCACCTGGTCCTCCTGGGAGACGTCGACCCGGGCGAAGGCGATGCGCTCGCCGGTGCCGGCAGCCTTGGCGAGGCCGATGGTCTCATCCGCGTTCGCCTGGTTCATGTCGGCGAAGAGAACCTTCGCGCCTTCGTCGAGGAAGCGCAGCACGGTGGCGCGGCCGATGCCGCTGGCGCCCCCGGTGATCACGGCGGTCTTGCCGTCGAGCCGACCCGTCATGGTGGTTCCTCCATCCCTACTGTCTGATTGCTGGTGTTTTCAGGCGACCGCGCCCGTTTTCCGAAGGGCGGCGATCCGGCCGCCGTCATAGCCGATCTCGGCCAGGATCTCGTCGGTGTGCTCGCCGAGATCCGGCGCGCGGCCGGGCACGCCCTTGTCCACGCCCTCGACCCAGATGGGCGAGGCGATGGTGCGGCCGACCGACGGATCGGCGGAGGGCACCACGATGCCGGCGGCTTCGAGCTGCCGGTCGTTCGGGATATCGCCGAGTGCTGCGATCAGGCCGAAGGTGATGTCCTGGGCGCGGAGCAGCGGTTCCCAGTGCGACCAGTCCTGCGAGCGGAAGATCGGATCGAGGATGGCGAAGAGCGCCGCGGCATTGGCACGGCGGTCGACCAGGACGGCGAAACGCGGGTCGGTCAGAAGATCGGGGCGCGCCACCACCTCGCAGAGCCGCGGCCAGAGCTTTTCCTCCTGCACCATGGCAAGCGAGAACCAGCGGCGGTCACGGCTGACATACTGCATGGAGACGGCGTTGTAGGGGTTCTCGCGCGGGCGCTTCGCCTCGGCCAGCACGTCGAGCAGCGCCGCCTGGGCGAGGACGCCGTTCGACCACATGCCGTTCGCCAGCAGCGAAGTGGTGACCTCGGAGCCCTTCCCCGTCGCCTGCCGCTGCAGCAGCGCCAGCAGGATGCCGGCGAAGAGGCTGATGGCGGTGCAGCGGTCGCCGGCCCCCGGGATGGTCTGGGCCGGGGCGCCGTCCTCGCCGATCCGGAGCGAGTGGACGAGGCCGGAACGGCCGAAGAAGGCGGTGGTGTCGAAGCCCGGGCGGTCGCGATCCTCCCCCGCCTCGCCGTAGCCGGTGAGCGAGGTGTAGATCAGCCGGTCGTTGAGCGGTGCCAGGTCCTGGTAGCGCAGTTGCAGCCGCTCGCGCACCGGATGCGGGAAATTGGTGACGAAGACGTCGGCCCTGGCGACCAGGGCCCGCAGCACGTCCTTGCCTTCCGGCTTCTTCAGGTCCACCGCCAGGCTGCGCTTGGCCCGGCCGTCGAGTGCCCAGGAGAACGGCACGTCGATCTGCGGCATGCCTGCCAGGCGGTGCAGCACGCGGTTGGGGTCGCCGCCGGCCGGGTCTTCCACCTTGATCACGTCGGCGCCGAAATCGGCCAGCACGGCGGAGGCCGCCGGCGCGGCGATGAAGGTGCTGGCGTCGATGACGCGCAGGCCGGCCAGGGGTGAACTCAAGACTTTGTTTCCTCCCGAACAAGGGCGGGGATTTTCCGTTGCCGGCCGCCCCCGCGCAATGTCCTTTTCTGGCGGGGCCCGAGGGGGCATGGTCGGGCCGAGTGGTGTGGAGAAAGTGCGAGAGATGACGAGACCGTTGGACGGATTACTGGTCGTGTCGCTGGAACAGGCGGTGGCGGCGCCCTATTGCGCCTCGCGCCTCGCCGATGCCGGGGCGCGGGTGATCAAGATCGAACGTCCCGAGGGCGACTTCGCGCGGCACTACGACGCCGCCGTGCAGGGACTTTCCAGCTATTTCGTCTGGCTGAACCGCGGCAAGGAAAGCCTGGTCGCCGATATCAAGGAACCGGCGGACGCCGCGCTGATGCACGGGATGCTGGCGAAGGCGGATGTGTTCATCCAGAACCTCGCTCCCGGGGCGGCGGCACGCTCGGGCTTCGGCTCGGAGGAGCTGCGGGCGAAATATCCGAAGCTCATCACCGTCGACATCTCGGGCTATGGCGATGCCGGCGACTATGCCTCGATGAAGGCCTACGACCTGCTGGTGCAGGCGGAATCGGGGCTGGCCATGGTGACCGGGCACCCGGCCGGGCCGGGACGAGTCGGGGTGTCGGTCTGCGATGTCGGCTGCGGCATGTATGCCTATGCCGGTGTGCTGGAAGCGCTGATCGAGCGGGCCAGGACCGGCCAGGGCAAAAGTATCAAGGTCAGCCTGTTCGACGCGGTGGCCGACTGGATGAACGTGCCGCTGCTCTATTTCGAGGGCACGGGGAAGACGCCGCAGCGCGTCGGCCTGGCGCATCCCTCGATCTGTCCCTACGGCGCCTTCGCGACCAGGGACGGCGCGCTGGTGCTGATCTCGATCCAGAACGAGCGCGAATGGGCGTCGTTCTGCGCCACATTCCTTGAAGACGCCGCGATCACGCTGTCGCCCGGCTATGAGAACAACAACGCCCGGGTGGCGAACCGCCCGGTGGTGGATGCGCGGGTGGGCGCGACCTTCGCCCTGCTCACCCGCGACGAGGCGGCGGCGCGCCTGCGGAAGGCCAATACCGCCTATGGTTTCGTCAACGACCTCGCCGCGCTGGGGCAGCATCCGGCGCTCAGGCGGGTGCCGGTCGAGGTGCCCGGCGGGCGGGCGGAGATCGTGGCGCCACCCGTCATCCGTTCGGGCGAGGCCTGGCCGCTCGGCCCCGTGCCGGCCATCGGCCAGCACAGCGCCGGCATCCGCGCCGAATTCGCGAGGAAAGCATGAGCACGGACGCAGACTACGTCGGCCGCAGCCAGACCCGCGAGGATCGCGCCTGGCCCCGTCTCGCCGAGGGGCTGGAAGCGACCCTCGACCTCGATCCCGGCACGCTGACCGCCGACGGCATCCTGCCGCCCTTGTGGCACTGGATGCTGTTCCAGGACTGGGTGCCGGCACGCGACGTCGGCGCCGACGGCCATCCGAAGCGCGGCGGCTTCCTGCCACCGCTCCCCGACCTGCCGCGGCGGATGTGGGCCGGCGGCCGCGTAGGCTTCCATGGCGACCTCAGGATCGGCGAGGCGGTTTCGCGTGTCTCGACGATCCTCAAGATCGAGGAAAAGCAGGGCGGATCGGGGCGCCTCGTCTTCGTCACGCTGCGCCACGAGATCAGCGCCGCCGCCGGCCTCGCGGTGAGCGAAGAGCAGGACCTCGTCTATCGGCCGGCGGACACCGGGACGCCCGCGGCGACGAAGGCCGAGGCGCCCCCTCCCCTTCCAGCCGGCGCGGCCACCCGCACGCTGACGCCCGATCCGGTGATGCTGTTCCGCTTCTCGGCGCTGACCGGCAACGGCCATCGCATCCACTACGACCGCCCCTATGCCGAGGGGGAGGAGAACTATCCCGGCCTCGTCGTGCACGGCCCGTTGCAGGCGATCCTGCTGGCCGACCAGTTCCGCCGCGCCTGGCCGGGGCGGCGGCTGGCGTCGTTCACGTTCCGGGGGCGAAAGCCCGCCTTCGCAGCCCGGCCGCTGACCCTGCTCGCGGCAGAGGCGGACGGCAAGGTCACGCTGGAAAGCCGTGACGCGGACGGGGCCGTGTGCATGGCAGCGAACGCGCGCTGAAGGGAACATTCCCCGCCGGGCGCGATTGACCGCGCAGACCACACCGGAGGCCGGTCATGGCCGGCCGTTTAGTTCATGCTACCCGCAGGCTGCCCGCGTGAACCGATGGCCGGCGCCTCCCGCGCGGGCCGGCGCTGGTCGTGTCCCAGGTGAGGGAGTAGCCGGATGGGCGCGGAATCGCCCGCTCGCGCGCTATCCAAGGGCGCCGTAGCGAGGGGACGGGTTCGCGCTGGTCATCGCCGAACCCGTTTAGGGTCGCGCGCCCTCACCACCTGGCGCTGGTGAGATAGAATGGTGCGCCTTTGTCAGCATCGTCTATGTAGCCCCGGTAGAAATCGCGGACAAAGGGACCGACGGCGACCGACACTTCACGCCCGCGCTCTTCCTCGGGCGTCAGCGGCCGGCCCAACCGACCGGCAAGCTCGGCAAGGGCGGCCTCCTTGTCGACGCGGGTGAATCGGCGATCCCTGTAGATCACCTCGCCCCCCACCATCACGGTGTCGACGCCCGTCGTCTTGGCGCGCTGCACCACCGCATCCACCACGCCAACATCCGGGTCCAGATAGGGATAAGCGATCTGCTTCCAGTCGAGCAGCACGATATCGGCGGCGCGACCGGGCTCCAGTCGGCCGATCAGGTCGCGATAGGCGGTAGTGGCCGCGCCATGCTCGGTCGCCATCTTCAGGACCTGGGCGGGTGTCGGGACATCTTCCGGTTCCAATCCGGGACGGCGGTGCTGACGCAAGACCATGCGCATCTCCACCAGCATGTCGCGGTCGTCGTTCAGTCCCGCTTCGTCCATTCCCATGGCGACCGTGACACCGCGCCGGGTCCAGGCATTCAGGGGTGCGACGCCCGAGCGCAGCCGCAAGTTGGAGCTGCAGTTGTGGCAAATGCAGGTACCGGTTTCCGCCACCAGATCGATATCCGCCTCCGTCAGCCAGACACCATGCCCCAGCGTCAGGTGCGGGCCGAGCAGGCCGGCACGGGAAAGCTGGCCCACGGCGCTCAGGCCCTGGCCGCGGCGGTTTGCATAGGCCTTCTGATACTGCGTTTCCAGGAGATGCATGTGCAGCGGCACCTGATGCTTCTCCCGCACCTGCCGCACCCTTTCAAGGGCGTGGTCGGAGCACCAGTGCAGGTTCGCCGGCGCAAGCTGGAAGGCGACACGCGGATCACCGGCGAAGCGTTCCCGCAAATTCTCGAACAGATGGAAGTGATCCTCCAGCGGCAGCGCGAACGCCGCCATCATCAATCCCAATTCGGCCGCGAGTTCAGCGGGCAGACGCCGCAGGAAGACTTCATCCGCCTCATGCACCATGCGGTTCTGGTCCCGCATGAGGTTCGCCTGGGACACGCGCATGCCGATCGACTGATAGGCACGGATGGTTTCGCAGACGCTGGCGAAGACATCGTCCAGCGGGCCGCGCAGCGGCTCGTGCAGGTGCTGGACGGTGGTGACGCCGCTCTCCACCATTTCGAAGGCTGAATAGAGCGTGTCCAGGTAAGGATCGACCGAACGGGCAGCGAGCCGCGCCGGCAGCCAGAGTTCCAAGGGCAGGTCGGGCGCGCCGAGCTGCAGCGGCGTCAGCCCGACATGGTGGTGCGCATTGACGAAGCCCGGAAGCACCACATGGTCAGGGGAACCGACGACTTCGACCTCCGGCGCTCGGGCTCTGATCTCCTCGAAGCGACCTGTGGCGACGACGAGGCCATCGCGCTGCAGCACGGCGCCGTCATCGATGATCTCCACCCTCTCGCGGTCGATGACACGGGTGACGACATGGCGGCCGCGAACGATGGAGGAAGACATGTGGATGCACCTCGTGACCAGGCTGAGCGGATTCCTCTGGCTCGACCAGCGGACTGTAGACGGGATTCGGCCTCGGCAGGCCCAGGCCGGCGACCTCGTTCTGCTTTACGGCGACGAGTGCGAGGCCCCGACACACCTCCATCTGGCCGAGGTCCGGGTGAGGCGTGCTGCCGAGCTGCGCGTGCCGGCGCCGGGAGAGGCCAGGACGGTGCCGGTGCTCGGCTGGCTCCCCGCTCAGGCGATCGCCGCGATGACTTTCGGCAGGGTATGAGCCTCGTGAAGATGGGCGACGAAAGCCTCCACGAGGTTCGAGCGCATGCCGGAACCGCGCGTAACGATCTCGAACCGCGCGGTGTAGCTGAGTTCCGAAGGCAGCAGTATCCGCATCTCGCCCTGGTTGACCCAATGGGCCGCCTGATGGTCGGGCAGGTAGCCGATGTAGCGGCCAGAGAGCACGAGGAGTGCCACCGCCTCCATGTGGAAGGCCGCGCCGGCGGGGGGCACGTCGAGTATCTGCTGCTGCGCGTAGCCATGGGCGATGAAGGCGCTACGGCTGACGCCTTCGGTGGTCAGATCCTCCTCCGCCTTTCCGAACAGCGGGTGCTTGCGCCCGCAGACAAGAACCTGGCGCTCGGTGAACAGCGGCTCGTAGCGCAGGCCGGCGCTGTGATGGAAGAAGGAGCCGATCCCGACATGGCAACGACCGTCCAGGACCGCGAGCTCGATGTTGTCGGGCGCCTCGATCGTCAGGTTCAGCCTGGCGCGGGAAGAGCGCCGGGTGAATCTTTCAATGGCGCGCGGTAGCCGGGAGGCGGGATTGGTGGCGATGTTGTCGACGACATAGAGCGACAGGTCGCCGGCGAGGCCGCCGCGCAGACTGGCCACCTCGCCCTGAAAATCGGCTGTTGCACCAAAAAGACGCTGAGCCGCCTGATAGACCCGCTCACCCTCCTCGGTGAGCCGAAACCCGCTCCGGCCGCGATGGCACAGCCTCACCCCCAGCTGCTGCTCGAGCGCCGCCATCTGGGTGCTGATGGTCGATTGTCCCAGATTCAGAGCCGCCTGCGCCTGGGTGAACCCGCCATGCTCGACGATGCGCGTGAAGAGCTGCAGGAGGCGAAAGTCGCGGCTGAGGAAGCGTGTCATGGATAGTTCGATCTATATCGATGTAACTTAGTATGCATCTTGCAAAGGCGAAAGCGAGTAGCAACAGTGCGAGCCCGCCCCGGCCCCGGCAGGAATGATGCCAATGAACGATCAGTCCGTTTTCCGCAGACCCGATGTCCGCCACGCTGCGACCGAGCACGAGGCCCGGATCGATCTCGCAGCCGCCTATCGCCTGGTTGCCCATTACGGCATCGACGACCTGGTCCATACGCATATTTCAATGCGGATTCCGGGCCAGGAGGATCAGTTCCTGATCAATCCCTATGGCTTGATGTTCAACGAGATCACCGCCTCCTCGCTGGTGAAGATCGACCACGAGGGGGATGTGCTGGAGGAGACGAGGTCGCTGGTGAACAAGGCGGGGTTCGTCATCCACAGCGCCATCCACATGGCGCGCCCCGATGTCGCCTGCGTCCTTCACACCCATAGCAGAGCCGGTGTCGCCGTTTCCTGCCTCAAGGAAGGGCTGCTGCCGCTGAACCAGTTCGCGCTGCAGTTCCACAACCGCATCGGCTACCACGACTATGAGGGGATCGCGTTGGATCTCGAAGAGCGCGAACGGCTGATTGCCGACCTCGGCTCCTTCGACGCCATGATCCTACGCAACCACGGCCTTCTCACCTGCGGGCGCACCGTCGCGGAGGCCTTCGTATCGATGTACTACCTCGAACAGTCCTGCCGCATCCAGATGGAGCTCCTGCCCGCGCGCGACAACCTCGTGCTGCCGAGCGGACAGGTGTCGGAAAGGACCGCGCGGCAATACGAATCGGGCGGCCCCGGCTCGATCGGTCAGCGGGAGTGGCCGGCGTTGCTGCGGATGCTCGACCGTATCAGCCCCGGCTACGCCGCCTGATCGCGGACGAACGTCATGAGTGGGTCGCACGCGCTCGAGATCGACGCGATCAGCAAGCAGTACGGCACGTTCCACGCCGTGCGCGACGTATCGCTGCGCATCGAGAAGGGACGTTTCCTGACGCTCCTCGGCCCATCCGGATCGGGCAAGACGACGCTTCTCATGATGATCGCGGGCTTCACGCAACCCACGGCCGGCCGTCTCCGGCTGGACGGGCGCGACATCACCGACCTGCCCCCCGAGCAGCGCAATTTCGGCATGGTGTTCCAGGGTTACGCTCTTTTCCCGCACATGACCGTGCGGCAGAACGTCGAGTTCCCGCTGCAGCTGCGGCGTATCGGCGGGGCGGAACGCGCGCGGCTCGTCGACCGCACGCTCGCCACCGTACAGCTCTCCTCTCTGTCCGATCGCTATCCCAGGCAGCTTTCGGGCGGCCAGCAGCAGCGGGTGGCCCTGGCCCGTGCACTGGTCTTCGGGCCCGACCTGCTTCTGCTCGACGAGCCGCTGAGCGCCCTCGACAAGAAGCTTCGCGCCGACCTCCAGGGTGAATTGCGGCAGCTGCACCGCCAGCTCGGCACCACCTTCGTCTATGTCACGCACGACCAGGAAGAGGCGCTCTCCATGTCGGACGAGATCGTCATCTTCAACCACGGCGGCATCGTGCAACAGGGCGAACCCCGCGCCCTCTACGACGCGCCGGCAAGCCATTTCGTGGCGGGCTTCCTCGGGCGGTCGAACTTCATCGAGGGCGAGGTGGAGAGCTGCGATGGGAACAGCCTGACCTACCGTGTCGGCGAGCATCGCCTGCACCAGGCCGCGACCCAGTCGCAGCCTGCTTCGGGCAGGGTACTGATCGGCCTTCGCCCCGAGAAGATGCAGCTTGTCGCGGGACCACCGGGGCATGGCAACGCGCTGCCCGCAACGGTCAGGAACGCGACCTATCTGGGCGCGGATCAGCACGTCGAGTTGGACAGCCCCATCGGCGAAATCACCGTGCGGGTGCCGGGCTGGCCCTCCGTGACACCGGCCGTGGGCGATCGGGTATGGGCCGCGTGGGAGCCGGATGCTTCCACCGTCCTCAAGGACGACCGCGCCGCGAGCTAGGCCGTGCTGCCGGCCTGACGCCGCCTCTCCGCACGGATGTGGGCGAGGGTCGCGAGCAACGTCACGATGATCAGGACCGTCGCCATGGCGGCAACGGACGGGCTGATGTTGTCCTGGATGCCGTCCCAGATTTTCCTGGGCAGCGTATAGACGCCCCGGCTGGTCACGAACATCGTAACCACGAGTTCGTCCCAGGACGTGATGAACGCGAAGACGGCACCGGCCAGAATGCCGGGCCGGATGCCGGGCACGACGACCATCCGGAAGGCCTGCCATACCGTGGCGCCGAGGTTCCTGGCCGCCTGCTCGAGACGCAGGTCGAAATTCGCAAGCGACGCGGAGACGGAGATGACGACATAGGGCAGGCCTTTCAGCGCATGGGCGATGATCAGGCCGACATGCGTGTCGATCAGCCCGACCTGGACCCAGGCCTGATAGAAGCCCAGCGCATGCACGATGGACGGAACGATGATCGGCGCCAGCATCAGGAAGCGGATGAATTCCGACAGCCGGGTCGAGATCCGCCAGCAGCCGACGGCGCAGAGCGTACCGAGCACAACCGCGATGACGGTCGCGCCCGTGCCGACCAGGAGGCTGTCGATCACGCTGTTCCGCCAGGTCGGCTCCATCACGATGGCTTCATAGTGCCTGAGCGAGAAGCCGTCGGTGGGCATCGACAGATAGCGATGGGTGGTGAAGGAGACGGGCAGGACCATCGTTATCGGCAGAATCAGGAACAGCAGCCCCGCCCAGGCGATGAAGGACGAAGCACCCCTGCGCTCCTGCCTCCGGGTCGCATTCATGCCTTGGCACCGAAGACTTCGCGCAGATTGGCGAAGCGCGACACTACCGCCAGCAGCGCGACCACGGCGAAGAGAAGCGTCGCCGCGAGCATGGAGCCGATTCCCCAGTTGAGGGCCTCGATGATCTGGACGCTGATGTATTCCGCGATCATGACCGTCTTGCCGCCGCCGAGCAGTGCGGGCGTCACGTAGAAGCCGAGAGAGAAGATGAAGATCAGGATTCCGGCGCTGATGATCCCCGGAACGCTGAGCGGCAGGAATATCCTGAAGAATGCCGTCAGGCGCGAGGACCCGAGGCCACGGGCGGCGGGAACCAGCCGTGGGTCGATGCCCTGCATGTTCGCGAAGATCGGCAGGACGGCATAGGGGATCAGGTAGTGGACCATGCCGATCACCACGCCGAACTCGTTTCGCACCAGCGGGAGAGGCGTGTCGATCACCCCCAGGCCGATCAGTGCCGAATTCACCACGCCGCGGCTCTGCAACAGCGTGAGCCAGGCGAAGCCGCGCACCAGGACCGAGAGCCAGAAGGACAGGAGCACGACGAACAGCATCCAGATGCGCCGCTCCGGCGGGGCCAGCAGCATCGCATAGGCGATCGCATAGCCGACGAGCAGTGCGATCGTCGTCGTGATCACGCAGATTCTGAGCGTGGTAAGCATGATCCGCTGGATCGCCGCGCTCTCGACGAGCTTGCCGTAGTTGGCGAACCCCAGTTCAGGCACGCTCACACTCAGCCAAAGCACCTTGCCGAGCGGGTAGAAGTAGAAGATCGCCAGCACCGCGAGGGGGACGATGATGAACATCCAGTAGACGCGGGCGGCGCGATCACTCTGCATGTTTGAACACTAGCGGCGCCGCAAGCCACTTCCATAGCCCTTCCGCGATCTTTCCTTCGCGTCGGAACGAAGGAAAAACAATTCTCTTGCCCTCCCTTCCTCCAGGCGCGTTTCCTCCCGTCTTCAAGCAAGCGCGAGCCGGGCGGTCCGGATTTCAAGCGGGAGTGATGCCAGCGATGACGTGGTCGGTGGATTCGGAAACAGGGCGACTTCGCGACGTTCTCCTCTGCAGGCCCGACCACTACACTTGGCTGCCCTACAATACCGTCGCCCTGCGGACCCTGTCCGAAGGACAGACAATAGATGCCCAGCAACTGCATCGCGAGTTCAGGGAATTCGAGGATGCCCTGGCAAGCGCCGATGTGCGCTGTCACTACCTGGAGCTGGATCCCGAGTTGCCCTATCAGGTCTACACGCGCGATTCGAGCCTGATGACCCCCTGGGGCCCAATCGTGCTCCAGCTCATGCGCCCGCAGCGGCGGGGCGAGGTGAGGTCCGTCGTCGAATTCTACGAGGGAAAGGCCGATCGCTTCGACTGGATGACGGCCGGGACCGTGGAAGGCGGGGACATACACATCATCCGGCCGGGCCTTCTCCTCGTCGGCCATTCGGGCGAGCGCACGTCGGAATCGGGCGCCCAACAGCTTGCCCGCATCTTTGCCGCAAAGGGATGGGAGGTCCGGCTTCAGCCATTCCAGGAGCACTTCCTGCACCTGGACGTGCTGTTCTGCATGGCGGCACCTGGCCTGGCGGTGGCCTGTGTCGATGTCCTGGATGACGACTTCAAGGCCTGGCTGAACGCGAAGGGCATCGAACTCATCCAGGTCTCCTACCGGGACACGATGCAGCTCGGCTGCAATCTGCTGGCGCTCGGTGAAGATCGTGTGATCTCACCTTTGCAGAACCACCATCTGAACCAGCGTCTGCGCGCGCACGGCCTGCGCGTCTACGACCCGGAACTTGCCCTATTCACCCGCGGGGGCGGTGGTGCGCATTGCATGAGCATGCCCCTTGCCCGCGACCCGCTCGTCTGACAGCCGGTTCCAGCCCAGGAGATTTCCAATGGCTTCCTCATCCTCCGACTACCGATCGGTTCCCGCCTATGAAGAGATGACCTCTCCCGATATCGGGCAGGCGATCCGTGAGGGCGCATCGATCTTCGTTTCGCTCGGCGCGACGGAGCAGCACGGCGCCCATCTGCCGCTCGGCGCGGACACGCTGCAGGGAATCGACATCTCGCGCCGCGTGGTACACCGGCTGCAGCAGGAAGGCATTCCGGCGATCGCCGGACCTTCGATCCCCTTCGGTCCCCGCCCCTTCCTGAGTGAAACGCCGGGCGACTTTCCCGGGACCATCAACATCACAAACAACACGCTGCGCATCCTTCTCGAAGAAGTCTGCCGCGAGCTCATCGGCCAGGGCTTCCGGCGGATCTACCTGATACTCGCCAACGCGGAAAGCGATCCGCCGATGCAGATCGTCGCCAAGGAACTGACCGAAGCGACCGAGGCCGACGTCGTCACCCTAAACTGGCTCGTGGGAATCCGGCCGCACTACAGCAAGCTCATGAAGGCGACCAAGCCGCAGGGACACGGCGGCGAGGGCGAGACATGCCGCATGCTGGCCACGGCGCCACATCTCGTGCGCATGGACCAGGCCCGGCCCTGGCACCCGACGGTGCCGCCGAACGTGCCTTTCGCCGACTACCTGCCCTATCTGGGCGGAGGCGTCGGCCGCTACCGGATGCCCGATCCCTATTTCGACGGATTCAGCGACGGCATCACCGGCGACCCGCAACTGGCCACCGCCGAAGTCGGTGAGAAGGTCTATGCGCTGGTCGTCGACTGGATCACATCGGTCGTGAAGTTCGATATCGCCACGGGCCGGAAAGGCTGAGTGACAACGCGAATCTTCCGCGACGAGGAGTTGGAACGATGCACAGGACGATCGACGAACTGAAGCGCGAAGTCCGCGCGGCCCTGCCCGATCTGGAGCGGCCCGTGGCGCAGGCGCGGGGACTTCCCGCCCTCGTCTATTCCGACCCGCAGTGGTTCGCGGCGGAGCGGGAGGCGATCTTCGGCAAGGGCTGGATGGCGGTCGCCTTCATGAGCGACGTACCCGAGCCCGGCTCGATCGCGCCGATCGAGATCGCCGGCTGGTCGCTGCTGGTGACGCGGTCGCGCGACAACGAACTGCACGTCTTCCACAACATATGCCCGCATCGCGGCATGCGCCTTGCCGAGCAGGCCAAGACCCGTTGCGGCGGGATCACCTGCCCCTGGCACGCCTGGACCTTCGACCTGAAGGGAAACCTGATCGGCACGCCCAATATCGGTGGACCGGGAACCCGGACCCAGGAAGGCTTCGAGCGGGGCGGACACGGGCTGATCGAGGTGCGCAGCGCCACCTGGCTCGACGTGATCTTCGTCAACATGGACGGCACGGCGCCCCCGATCGAAGACTACACAGCAACGTTCCGCCATCGCCTCCGCGACTTCGACCTCGGGCGAACGGCCTTCTCGTCGCTCGCCTATGAATACGACTATGCCTGCAACTGGAAGATCGCGATCGAGGGCGGGATCGAGGACTACCACATTCCCTTCGTGCATCCCCAACTCGGTCCCGGCGGCGAGTTCTTCGCCGAATTCGGCGATGACCGCCATGTCGGCATCTCCTGCCGCAGAACGGTGGAGGACGGCAAGAAGCGCTTCATCGATACCGCGGAGGCGGTGGTCAAGCCGCTACCCTCATTCCCGCACGTACCGGAAAGCGGCGAGGTGGAGGCATCGCTCATCCTCCTCATGTTCCCCAATCTCTTCATGGCGACGGTGCTCGACCATTCGACGGTGAGCATCATCGTGCCCAGGGACGCCGGCAACACCCGCTACCGCCGCCGCTTCCGCCTCGTCGAGCCGGCGGCGACGGGCGCCGAGTACGAGGCGACACGTGCTCGCCTGCTGGAGGGATGGATAGGCGTCACCGGTCAGGACGGGCCGATCTGGGGCAACGTGCAGAAACTGATGGTACAGCGCGCCGAACTCGGCTTCAGGTCAGCCTTCTCCAGCCATTGGGAGTCCGGCATCCACGAGTTCCAGCGCAAGGTCGCCTACAAGGTCCTGGGTGAGCCCACGCCCGAACGCCTGCTCGAAACTGATCGCGCGGCGGCCGAATAGGGGAGGGGAAAGGTGCCGCCCCGGTCATGCCGGAACGGCACCTCCCTCAACCGCAGAGTTACGAAACGGCTTCCAGGTAGGCGGTCAGCGCGCTCGCACTGTTCTTCGCGTACCACTCGGCAGCCACCAGGGCCTGTTTCGCATAATTCTCCGGCGAACCCGGATCGATGGCCTTGAGATCGTCGGGAACCAGCGCGGCCGAGGCCGGATTGATCGGGCCATTGCCGAGCATCTTGAAGAGTTCGACCTGCGCGACGGGATCCTGGGTCGAGGCCATGAAGCGGAACACGTCCTTGCCCGCCGGATTGCCCTTCGGAACGATCCAGGCACCGACCCACAGCACGGCTTCGTTGTAGTGGAAGTCGATCTTCTGGCTGCTTTCGCGGCGAATCACGCTGGCGCGCGTGTTCCACAGATTGGCCATCGAGACTTCCTTGTCCCGCAGGATCTGCTGGCTCTCGGCCCCGCTGGACCAGAAGATGGTATGCGCCTTGATCTCCTTGATCTTGTTCAGCGCCCTGTTCACGTCGAGAGGATAGAGGTCCTTCAACGGCACGCCATCGGCGAGAAGAGCCGCTTCGAGCTGACCGTCGATGTGCTTGCGCAACCCGCGCTTGCCCGGGAAGTCCTTCACGTTCCAGAAGTCTTTCCAGCTCATCGGCTTGCGGCCGCCGAAAGCATCCGCCTGGTAGGTGATCACGTTGGAAAAGATGTAGCTGCCGCAGCCCCATTTGCCCGCGTGCTCGGGCCGGAGCTTGCTCTTGTCGACGATACCGTAGTCGATCTCTTCGAGCAGACCCTGCGCCCCCAGCTCCGCGGCCGCCGGCAGGTTGCGGTCACAGATGTCCCAGGTGACGTTCTTCGCGTCCACCATGGCCTTGATCTTGGCGGAAGACGGCAGCGTACCGTCGACGACCACCTTCGTCGCCGGGACCGACTTCATGTAGGGCTCGGCGAAAACCTTACCCATGGCCGTGGCCGCGTCGCCGCCGGCATTGGCCAGCACGATCTCCTTCGCCTGGGCGAACGCCTTGCTGGCGAAGCCGGCGGAAACACCAAGCAACGCGGCCAGTTGCACGAAGCGCCGGCGGTCGATCGTACCCTTCGCCGCCTGCTCCCTCAGCAGTTCGATCGTGTCTTCGGCGTGGCTGGGGTGTTCGCTCATGATCGAAGCTCCCTTGATGACGACTGAAATCGATTGTCCATCCTGGCGCGGCAGGTTCAATTTCGCAGGTATGTTGTTTCCATCGCGGTTTCTCGATCTACAAACTCATACCGCCGATCAAATGGGCGTGTGCCTTGGAAAGGACCATAATTTTGGCGCTGGACAACTTACCCGTTCAGAATTTCCCGGGAAGGTGAGGAACCGCGTGGCGCCAGGCCGAGATGTCGATGGGGTAGCTGGGTCTGGGTCATCGCGGCCCCCTTGTCGATATGCCGGGAGCCGATGCCAAGCGCACGCCATGGCACGCCGCTTGCTGGTGGGGAGCCCGTCAAGGGAGGCTCCATGACCGAAGCCGAGTTCATGCGCTACGCCATCGATCTGAGCCGCCGGAAGATGCTGGAGATCGGTGCCGCTCCCTTCGCAGCGGTGATCGCGAAGGAGGGCGAAATCGTCGGCGAAGGCGTCAATACGGTGCTGCTGGACCACGACCCCACCTTGCACGGCGAGGTGGCGGCGATCCGGGATGCCTGCAGGCGGCTCGGCACCTTCGATCTTTCGGGCTGCGACATCTACACCAGCTGCGAGCCCTGCGAGATGTGCGTCGCCGCCATCTGGTGGGCCCGCATCGATCGCGTCTTCTACGCCAACGCGCTCGCCGACACGAACCACATGATGCCGATCGACGGCCTCACCCGCGATGTCACCCACCCCATAGGCGAACGCTCCGCCCCGGCCCGGCAGATCATGGCCGCGGAAGCCTATGCCGTGATCAAGGAATGGGTCGACAGCGGCCGGTCGGCCGCGCTGATGACCCGCCCCAAGCGCTGACCCCATGAAAGGCAAAACCATGTCGACCCTGATCCGTCAGGCCAGCATCATCGCCATGGACAAGGCGCATGGCAGCACCCCCTTCACCGGCGACATCTTGATCGAAGGGGACCGCATCAAGGCGATCGGCCCGGACCTCGGGCAGCAGGCTGCCGATACGGTGATCGACGGCCGCAACCGCCTCGTCATTCCCGGCCTGATCAACGGCCACCTGCATTCGGGCGAGGCGCTGTTCAAGGGCCGCTACGACAACATGCCGCTCGAACTGTGGATGCTCTACTGCTACCCGATCCTGGGCAACCAGCCGCCGAGCGACCGGCTGATCTACCTCCGCTCCATGGTCTGCGCCATGGAGTCGCTGAAGAACGGCGTCACCACCGTGGTCGACGACGTCTACGAGCTCGGCGGGCAGTCGATGAGCCAGCTGGGCGAGGTGTTCCAAGCCTATGACGATGCCGGCATTCGCGCCAACGTCTCCGGCCACATCATGGACCGGCCGTTCCTCGACACCATTCCTTTCGCCCGCGAGATGGTGCCGGCCGAGCTGCAGGCGAAGACGGCCGGCCTCGCCGTGCCGCGGCTGTCCGACTACCTCGCCTTCTGCAAGGAAGCCACCGTCCGCTTCCACGACCGCGCCGGCCGCCTGCGCTTCATGGTCGCCCCCTCGGCGCCGCAGCGCTGTACCGAGGACACCATGCTGGCCGCCGACGAATACGCCCGCTCGATCGGCTCGCCCTTCCACACACACATCCTGGAAACCAAGACCCAGGCGGTGACCGGGCCGGAGTTCCACGGCAAGACGCTGATCCGCTACATGCACGATCTGGGGCTGCTGCATTCCGGCACCACCATCGCGCATTCGATCTGGGTGACGGATGCCGATATCGAGCTGATGGGCGCGGCCGGCTGCTCCATCGTCCACAACGTCATTTCCAACCAGAAGCTCGGGGCCGGGATCGCACCCTTGCGCAAACTGCTGAACGGCGGGGTGAACGTGGCGCTCGGATCGGACGGCATCTGCAGCAACGATACGCCGCGCATGTTCGACGTGATGCATGCGGCCGGTCTGCTGCACTCGATCAGCACGCCCGACAACGACACCTGGATCTCCGCCACCGAGGTCTTGGAATGCGCCACCATCAAGGGGGCGAAGAGCGCGCTGCTCGGCCATGAGACCGGCTCGCTGGAAGCCGGCAAGAAGGCCGATCTCGTCATCCTCGACATGAACACGGCGCAGTTCACGCCGATGAACGACCTTCGCAACCACCTGGTCTATTGCGAGAACGGCAGTTCCATCGAAACCGTCATGGTGAACGGCGAGGTGGTGGTGAAGGACGGCAAGCTCACCCGCGTGAACGAGGCCGACCTGCTGGGGGAACTGCGCGAAGAGTGGGCCGCCTATATGCCCGTACATGCGGCGATCGAGAAGCAGAACGCCGCCTTCCACCCCTCCTTCGCCGCCATTCACAAGCGCTGCACCAGCATGGACGTCGGCATCAACCGCTACGGCAGCGACATGCCGGCCTGGAAGGGTCACAACCGGCCGGAGATCTAAGCCTCCTTCCGGCGCGACAGGATCATGGGCAGGAGCAGAAGCTCCACCCCGATCAGCGACAGGACCGACAGCGCGAACACGATGCTGCCCACGGCATTCAGCGACGGATCGATCGAACCGACGATATAGGCGTAGACGGCGACGGGAAGCGTCTGGTCGAAGCCGGAGACGAACCAGGCGATGATGAACTCGTCGAAGGAAAAGGTGAAGGCGAGCAGCCAGCCGCCGGCGATGCCGGGCAGCGCGAAGGGCAGGACCACCTTGTAGAGCGTCTGGAATTCGCTGGCGCCGAGGTCCCAGGCCGCTTCCTCCAGCGAGGCCGGCATCTGGCCGAGGCGAAGCTGGATGACCGCCATCGCCGGCGCGGTGACGATGACGACATGAGTGAGCAGCACGCTCAGCATCTGCCCCTGCAGGCCGATGCGGGAGAGCAGCCCGAGAAAGGCGACGCCCAGGATGAGCGGCGGGATCAGCACCGGCAGCACCAGCAGGACCGAGAAGGCACCGCGGCCCCGGAAGCGGAAGCGGTTGATCGCGTAAGCCGCGAGGAAGCCCAGCACGCAGGCGCCGGTGGCGGCGAGCGGCGAGACGATCAGGCTGTTGTAGAGCGCCTCGAGCAGCGTACCGTCGTCGAACAGCTTGCCGTACCACTGCAGGCTCCACCCCTGGCCCGGGATGCTGGCGAACTGTCCCTTCTGGAAAGAGAAGACGATCATGGTGGCGATCGGCAGCACCAGGAAGAAATAGCCGACGACCATGTAGAGCCGGCCCGCGACGCGCCACCAGCGCCCGTCGGCGGCAAGAGGATCGGCACCCAGGAGATCGGTCGGGTGGCGGACGGCCGGTTCCAGCATCAGCCGGCCTCGATCTTGCCGCGGTCCGCCAGCGCGGCCGCCGCCGCCAGCATGACCACCATGACCATGACCAGGACCATCGCCAGCGCCGAGGTGCGGGGCAGATTGGTCGAACTGGCGTAGTCGGTCATGATCATGTTGGAGAAGAGCGGGATCGAGCCCAAAATCGAGTTCCCCGCCCCGCCGCCGAGCAACGCCCCCGAGAGCACGTCGCCGAAACTGACGATGGCGGCGAAACTGGCCGCGACCACGATGCCCGTTCGGCTCATCGGCAGGATCACGCGGGTGAAGGCCTGGAAGCGGGTGCAACCCAGGTCCCGCGCGGCCTGAATCAGGGTGCGGTCGATATTGGCGACGGTGACGTAGAGGACCACGATCAGGATAGGCGCCAGGTAGTGGATCAGCCCGATCCGGGTCGCCGTCTGGGAGTATATCAGGTCGATTTGCAGGTAATCGAAGCCGAGCCAGGCGAGACCCGAATTGATGATGCCCTTCTTTGCCAGCAAGATCTGCCAGGAAAACAGGCGAAGCACGTAACTGCTCCAGAACGGCGCCACGGCCAGCATCAGGAACAGCCGCTGGCGCGATTCAGGCGCCACATAGACGATGGCGAGCACCATCGGATAACAGAGCGCCACGGCGAAGAAGGCGGTGGTGAGCGAGACCCAGAGCGACTGCGCGATGGCCAGCCCATAGCTCGACTGGGCGAACATGTGCTGGGCGATGTCGATGTAGTTCTCGAGCGAGAAAGCCGGGACGACCTGATAGTCCTCGACCAGCCAGAAACCCAGCATGACGAGAAAGGCGAGCGGCGCCACGAAGAAGCCGACCGAGTAGAGAAGCGGCAGGCCGACGCCGAGCATCTTCATCGGGCTGCGCGCGTCGACCGCGCCTTCCGGCGCTACGGCGGCGACAACGTGATCGGCGGCGGCGGCGACCATGTCAGGTGCCGAGCGCGACGAAGGAGCGGCCGCCGGTCACGTTCTCCGGACCCGGAATGATGTTCGGCCGCAGGATCACGGTATCGGCGGGCGACCAGTAGAGCGGCATTTCCATGTTGATGGCGGCGCGCTCGGTCTGGCTGAACGGTTCCTGCGCGACCATCTTCACCTCGGTGCCGTCGGCAGTTTCCAGGTGATAGATAACCTGCGAGCCGGTGAATTCGCGGCCCGAGAGCGTCGCGCGCAGGCTGTTCTCGCCCGGGAGCCCAAGCGGCCGGCCGGTCACCTTGTCGGCTTGCACGACCAGCGAGACCGTGGACCCCTTGCCTGGCGGGCGCTCCCCCGCCGCGGCGCGGATGACACCGCCCGCGCATTGCACCAGCACCATGCCATCGGCGAGGTCGACGACCTTGCCGTCGAAGATGTTGTTGCTGCCGACGAACTCGGCGACGAAATGCGTCTTGGGGCGGGTGTATATCTCCTCCGGCGGGCCGATCTGTTCGATCCGCCCCTTGTTCATCACCACCACGCGATCGGCCATGGAGAAAGCCTCGCTCTGGTTATGGGTGACGTAGATGAAGGAGATCCCGAGCCGCTGCTGCAGCCGCTTCATCTCGCTCTGCATGCGGATGCGCAAATGCGCGTCCAGCGCGGAGAGCGGTTCGTCCAGCAGCAGGATCTCGGGTTCCGTCACCAGGGCACGGGCAATGGCGACGCGCTGCTTCTGGCCGCCGGACAGCTGTCCGATGCGCCGGTCCAGGAACTGGCCGAGCTGCACCATCTCGGCGATCTGCTCGACCTTGACCTTCACCGCGGCCTTGTCATGGCGCTGCAGCGTCAGGCCGAAGGCGATGTTCTGGCGCACGTTCAGGTGCGGGAACAGCGCGAAGTTCTGCCAGACCAGCCGCGTGCTGCGCTTGTGGACCGGAAGCGCCGAGATGTCCCGGCCGCGGAGCAGGAGGCGCCCGCTCGACATGCTTTCGAGGCCGGCGACGATGCGAAGCAGCGTGGTCTTGCCGCAGCCGCTCGGCCCCATGATGGCGACGAACTCACCGCGCTCGACGGAAAGGTCGACCTGTTCGAGCGCGACGAAGCCGCCGAAGCTCTTGGCAATGCCGCGCAGTTCGAGATCGACCTGCGGAGGGATGATATCGGGCACCGCGTTCATGCGGATTGCGAACCGGCGGGCGCGGCGAATGTTGCCCGCCGGTCCATCACCTTCAGCCCCTGCTGGTCTTGAACTCGTTGTAGATCGCGATCCAGGCCTTGTCGGTCTGCTTCACCGGCAGGCCGCGGGGCACGCTCTTGTCGATCAGCGTCTCGACCAGCATCTTGCCCGGGTTCTTCGGATCAGGCACGTAGCTCATCAGCTCGGTCTGTTCCTTGTTCCAGTGGTTCACCACCTTCATGTTCGGGGCCCGGGCCTTGAAGCCCTTGGTGTAGACGAGTTCCGACTGCACCCGTGCGCCGCTCATGTACTCGATCCATTTCAGCGCCAGTTCCTTGTTCTTGGAATCGGCGCAGAGGGCGGCCGCCTCGGTCCAGCGGATGCTGCCCTCGTCCGGCACGGTGGAGGCGAAGTTCTTGTGCCCGGCACCGATCAGCGTGATTTCCATGTCGCCGGTCGGCGTCACCCAGGCGTCCTCGTTGATCAGCGCATTGACCAGGCCCTGGTTCTGCTCGCTGAACACGCCGATCTGCGGGCGCAGCTTGAACAGCCACTCCTTCACCTTGGCGAGCTGCGCGTCCGGAATGTCGTAGGGCGTCTGGTTGTTGGGCGAAACCGCGAGACTGGCATTGCTCATGTTCGGGAGGTACCAGTCGAACATCGCGACCTTGCCCTTGTACTTGGGCAGGAAGAGAGAGTTCCAGGTCTTCGCCTCCTCCTCGGTCATGTACTTGGTGTTGTAGGAAAGACCGTAGAAGCTGAACCGGGTGCCGACCGCCCAGATCTTGCCGCCGGGCGCGCGGAGCGGCGCGAAGTCGCGGTACTTCGGGTGATAGTCGGCGAGGTTCGGATAGTCCTTCGGATCCAGCGGATCGATCGCCTTCTGCGCCGTCAGCTTCTGGACATATTCGGCATCCGAGATGATGGCATCGAAGGTGCCCTTCGGGGACTGGGCATAGAACTGCAGCATCTGCTCGCCGCCGATGTAGGTCTTGAATTCGACCTTGCAGTTGTTCTTCTGCTCGAACTCTTCGACGACCGGCTTCTCCTCGTAGCCGGGCCAGCAGAGCACGCGCATACGGCCCGCTGCATCGGCTGTTCGGGCGAAGATTGTGAGGTTGCTCCAGGCCACTGCGCCCGTCGCCGCAGCGCCGCCGAGGAACTGGCGTCGCGAAGACTTCGCCGGAGATGCGCTGGGGGCCTTGCTCACGAATTTCTTTGCCAAATCCGCCTCCTGTCGATTCGCCGATTCAGGCCGTCCGGGCGAGGGCCCGGATCAATTCCGCGTCGGATCGACTATTGACAATTCAAGTTCCGTGCCACGCGCCTTCAGTGCGCGTGCGGCGCGTGACCATAGCGGTGGACGTGATAGGGCGTGTTGGAGAGCCCGATGCAGAAGCTGCCGACCACACCTTCCAACTGATGCCCGAGCGCCTTGGCCGAGGCGTTCAGGCTGGAGAGGCTGGCCCGCGCGGCCTCGGCGTCGCGAGCGAGCTTCGCCATGTCGCAGCCGACCTTCACCCCTTTCTCGACCACCATCCTGCCACCGACCATCACCGCATCCACGCTGGTTCCATCTTCGGTGAGGACGAGCTGATTGGTTGGATCGTTCAGCGGAATCCAGTTCACCTTCTCGAGGCTCAGAAACACGATATCGGCCTTGTAGCCGGGCACGACGCGGCCGATCTTTTCGAAGCCCAGGGCACGGGCACTGCCCAGGGTTGCAGCGTTCAACACCTCCTCCGACTTCAGCCAGCGGGTGAAGTCGGGCCCGCGCACGTTCGAGACCATGGAGGCGTAGTGCATCGCCTCGTACATGTTGAGATTGTCGGAGCAATTGCAGGAATCGGTGCCGATGCCGAGGTTGACGCCGAGTTCCAGCATCCGCCGCGCATCGGCGATGCCGGAACCCAGCCGCATGTTGCTGCCCGGATTGTGCGCCACCGAGGAGCCGTGATCGGCGAGGCGGCGCATGTCGTCGTCGTCGAGCCAGACGCCATGCGCCACGGTGAAATCCGGCCCGAGCAGGCCGAGGCCGTCGACATGGGCGGTAAGCGTCTTGCCGTAGCGCTTGAATGCCGAAACGGCTTGCACTTTCGATTCCGCCACATGGCTGTGCAGTACGACGCCATATTCGCGGGCAAGCCGGGCGGAGCCGGTAATCAGGCCGTCCGAGCAGTGCAGCGGGATGATAGGCGCAACGCCCAGACGGACCTGCTCGCGGTCGTGCTTCCAGCCGTGCAGCGACTCCCGCATCGATTTCAGTGTGATTTCAAACGGCTGCTCGTCATAGGCGGCTATCTCGCGACGGAGCCGATCGGGCAGGGCGTCGATGAGGCCCGGGATCGCCTGATAGAAGGAAAAGTCGGCCAGCATGGGAGCGACCACAGCCCGCATCCCTGCATCGACATAGGCCTGGCCGATGACGCTTATTTCATCAACGGTCGCCGTCGGGTAGCCGAAGGTCAGGTCGTAGGCCGCCGTGCAGCCCTTCAGCAGCATTTCGACGGCGCCGATGTAGGTGTTGAGGTATTTGTACTCGAGGCTCTGGTTGGCCATGAATCCAGGCGCCCCGACCCAGAGGAGTTCGAGCGACCAGCGGTCGGCCGATCCCTTGCTCAAGTTGCCCATGCCATGTGTATGGGCATTGATGAAGCCCGGATGCATCAGCCGCATGCTGGCATCCATCACCACCGCATCGCTCGGCGCCGCCAAGCCGGGCGGCCCCATCTCGGCGATGCTGTCGCCGATCACCAGGATGTCGATGGGATCGGCGGCATGGCGATCGACATCGATCAGCCTACCTCCGCGGATGATGGTCTTCCCCGGCCCGTGCATGGAGCGCTCCCCTTGTGATGCGTCCCCATCCTCTACAAGCGCCGTGCCAAGGCAGCGGTCAGAGCGTGCGCGGCGGTCCGACCCAGCAATACAGTTCCCACAGGTTGTCGTCCGGATCGCTGAAATAGGCGGCATGCGCATGCCAGGGGTAGGTCATCGGGGCGGAACGGAAGGCCACGCCCCGGGCGGCGAGCGCCGCATAGGCCTCGTCCACCGCCGAGGCGGTGTCGAGCCGGATAGCCGTCATGGCGTGCGGCCCCTGCCGCACCGGCCCCTCGAAGCCGAGCGCCCGGCGGACATCCCTCTCCTCCCACAGCGCCAGGATGGCGCCCTCCATCCAGAATTCCGCGAAACCGGTATCGTGGCGCTTCATTTCCAGCAGCAGCCGGTCGCGGTAGAAGCCGATGGCGCGATCGAGATCGGCAACGAACAAGGCGATGTCGGTGATGCGGTTCAGTCCGGGCAGAGGCATGGCGCGCTCCGTTGTGCTGGCGGGATGCCGAAGCAAGCTTCTTGCCGTTCGCCGTGGCCCTGTTCTTGCGTCGCCGCAAGGCGACGCAACGCCGGAGGGGCCCGTCCCATGCTCGATCTCATCCTTCGCGACGCGACGCTGGCAGACGGCCGGCGTGGTATCGATATCGGCGTTCAGGGTGGCCGCATCGTGGCTGTCGAGCCGGCGCTGAAGGCGGAAGCGGGCGAAGCAATCGATGCCGGTGGCCTCTTGGTCAGCCCGCCATTCGTCGATTCGCATTTTCACATGGACGCGACGCTTTCGGTCGGTCTGCCGCGGCGGAACCGGTCCGGCACGCTTCTGGAAGGCATTGCACTGTGGGGTGAACTGAAGCCCCTGCTTACCCAGGAGGAAATAGTGCAGCGGGCGCTAAGCTACTGCGACTGGGCCGTGTCGCAGGGCTTGCTCGCCGTTCGCAGTCATGTCGACATCTGCGATCCGAGGCTCCTCGCCGTCGATGCGTTGCTGGAGGTGAAGAAGAAGGTTGCCCCCTATCTCGACCTGCAGCTGGTCGCTTTTCCCCAGGACGGCCTCTATCGCTCGCCCGGCGCCATGGGCCTCCTGAAGAAGGCGTTGAAGCGCGGGGTCGAGGTTGTCGGCGGCATCCCGCATTTCGAACGCACCATGCAGGAGGGCCGCGCCTCCGTCATCGCGCTCTGCGAGATCGCGGCCGAAGCCGGGCTCCTCGTCGACATGCATTGCGACGAAACCGACGACCCGATGTCGCGGCATGTGGAGACGCTTGCCGCCGAGACGCTCCGGCTCGGCCTCAAAGGCAGGGTGACGGGTTCACATCTCACTTCCATGCACAGCATGGACAACTACTACGTCTCCAAGCTGATCCCACTGATGGCCGAGGCGGAGCTCGGCGTCATCGCCAACCCGCTCGCCAATATCGTGCTGCAGGGCAGGCACGACACCTATCCGAAGCGGCGCGGAATGACGCGCGTGCCGGAACTCATGGCGGCGGGGCTGACCGTCGCCTTCGGGCATGACAGCGTGATGGACCCCTGGTACGGCCTCGGCAGCGGCGACATGCTCGACGTGGCGCATATGGCGGTGCATGTGGGCCAGATGACCGGCCTCGACGCCATGGCGGCCTGTTTCGCCGCCGTCACGGAGAACGCCGCCAAGGTGATGCATCTCGAGGGCTATGGCATCGCTCCAGGAGCCCGTGCCGACATGGTGCTGCTGCAGGCGGGCGATCCGGTGGAGGCCATCCGTCTGCGTGCGACTCGATTGAAAGTCATTCGCGGCGGCCGCGTGATCGGCGCAACGCCGGCAAAGCGGACGAGCCTCGATCTAGGGCCCGGGCGGCCCGGCGAGGTTTCCCCTCTATTCGTCCGCGCCCGTGGCGGTGATGCCGCCAATATCCACAGCACGGCACAAGCGTAGTCGCCCGGCCTGCCCAGTGGGACCTGATCGGCGATGTCGCCCCATCCTATGAGAGTCATGGTTGCGGGGACAGGATTTGTCCCTGTGACCTTCAGTTATGAGCCTGACGGCGCTCGCGCGAGACGGCCTTCTGTGCGGCAAAACTGATCTCGATTCCTTAGAATTGCTCGATCGTCGAAAAAGTGGTACCCGCGTGGCCGGGGCTCGCCGGCGGCCGCGCTAAATGGGACAAGGGTGCGCACAGGTGGCGCACAGGTCCATTTCAGTCAAAATTCCTTAGGAATATCAATACCATGGCTGCTTATCAGTACATCTACGTGATGAAGGGTCTGTCCAAGACCTATCCGGGCGGCAAGCAGGTTCTGAAGAACATCTGGCTCTCCTTCCTGCCCGGGGCGAAGATCGGCGTGCTCGGCCTGAACGGCGCCGGCAAGTCGACGCTGTTGAAAATCATGGCCGGCCTCGACAAGGAGTTCAACGGCGAGGCCTGGGCCGCCGACGGGGTGAAGATCGGCTTCCTGTCGCAGGAGCCCCAGCTCGACCCCAAGCTCGACGTGCTGGGCAACGTCATGCTGGGCGTCGGCCCGACCAAGGCGCTGCTGGACCGCTTCGAGGAGATTTCGGCGAAGTTCGCCGAACCCCTCGAGGACGAGGAGATGAACAACCTGATCGCCGAGCAGGGCGAGCTGCAGGAGAAGATCGACGCCGCCGGGGCCTGGGACCTGCAGCGGAACGTCGAGATCGCCATGGACGCGCTGCGCTGCCCACCGGGCGATGCCGAGGTGAGCAAGCTGTCGGGCGGCGAGCGGCGCCGTGTGGCGCTCTGCCGGCTGCTGCTGGAAAAGCCCGACATGCTGCTGCTGGACGAACCGACCAACCACCTGGATGCGGAATCGGTCGCCTGGCTGGAAATCTTCCTGCGCGACTATCCCGGCACCGTGGTCGCCGTCACCCACGACCGCTACTTCCTCGACAACGTGGCGGGCTGGATCCTCGAGCTCGACCGCGGCGAGGGCATCCCGTGGGAAGGCAACTACTCCTCCTGGCTGGAGCAGAAGGAGAAGCGCCTCGAGCAGGAAGGCAAGACCGAGGATGCGCGCCGCCGCACCCTCAAGAACGAGATGGAATGGATCAAGGCGAGCCCGAAGGCGCGACAAGCGAAGAGCAAGGCCCGCATCAAGGCCTATGAGGAATTGCTCAGCCAGGAGAGCGAGGGCCGGCAGGAAACCCGCCAGATCAGCATTCCGCCCGGGCCCCGGCTCGGCGACCTCGTCATCGAGGCGACCGGCATTACCAAAGGCTTCGCCGACCGCCTCCTGATCGACGACCTGTCGTTCAAAATCCCGCCCGGCGCCATCGTCGGCATCATCGGCCCGAACGGCGCCGGCAAGACGACACTGTTCCGCATGATCACCGACCAGGACAAGCCGGACGGCGGGTCAATGCGCGTCGGCGACACCGTGAAACTCGGCTATGTCGACCAGAGCCGCGATGCGCTGGGCGACAACAAGACCGTGTGGGAGGAGATTTCCGGCGGCGCCGACGTGGTGACATTGGGCAAGCGCGAGGTGCCTTCACGGGCCTATGTCGGCGGCTTCAACTTCAAGGGCGGCGACCAGCAGAAGAAGGTCGGCCAGCTGTCGGGCGGCGAGCGCAACCGGGTGCACTTGGCGAAGATGCTGAAGTCTGGCGCCAACGTGCTGCTACTCGACGAACCGACCAACGATCTCGACGTCGATACGCTTCGCGCCTTGGAAGAGGCGATGCTGGACTTCGCCGGCTGCGTCATGGTGATCAGCCATGACCGCTGGTTCCTGGACCGCATCGCCACCCACATCCTGTCCTTCGAGGGCGACAGCCACGTCGAATGGTACGAGGGCAACTTCCAGGACTACGAGGAAGACAAGCGCCGCCGGCTGGGCGCGGATTCCACCGAGCCGCACCGCATCAAGTTCAAGCCGATCAGCCGGAACTGATCCCGGTCAGGCGGGGGCGGCGTCCCCCGCCGCCCAGGCGGCCAGGGCTTCCGGTGACAGGTTGCCGCCGATGGCGGCGGCGATCTTCTCGCCGATCAGGGGCCCGAACTTGAAGCCGTGGCCGGAGAAGCCCGACAGCACCCAGGCCTTGGGGCCCAGCCGCTCGGCGAGGAAGCGCTCGCGCGGTTCCACGTCGTAGAAGCAGACCTTGCCCTCGACGAGCTTGTAGCTCGACAGTTCCGCCACATGCTCGCGCGCCTCGGCCAGGAGGGCGTCGATCTCGCCCGGCCGCAACTCGCGCGGCGCGGAAGGATCGCCCTCCAGTGAGAAGCGGTGGTCGCCGATCTTGAGACCGGTGCCGGGCACCGGCGGCACGGCATAGAAGCCGGTGTCGTGGCCGATCTTCAGGACCATGGGACTGCCGGCCCAGGCCTCGGCCAGATGCGCCGGCGGTTCCATGTAGGCCAGGACCTGGCGCGAGGGGGTGACGCGCGTGCCCAGATGCGGCAGCAGCTTCGTCACCCATGGGCCCGCCGCGACGATCACCTGGTCGGCCGGCACTTCGCGTCCGCTGGCCAGTACGATGGTGCCGCTGGCGGCGTCGAGGGCATCGACGCGCTCGTGATGATGGATGCCGATGCCGGCGCGGGACAGGAGATGGCGTTCGAGGTCGGCCACGATCGGTTCGGCGAGCAGCGTGCCGCCGGTCGGCAGATAAAGAACGCCGTCGATCCCCTTGAAGCGCAGATGCGGGAAGCGGTCGGCGGCATCGCCCACCGAAAGCCGCTGATAGGGAATGCCGGTGCGGTCGAGAGAGGCGGCGGAGCGCGCGGCCCAGCCCTCCCCGCCATGATCGAGCGCCAGAGTGCCGGTTTCCACGTAGTGCGAGCGGCCGAGATCGGCCCA
>Ga0164290_1000606_pt1 | contig 102912 bp, 91 predicted proteins | sample Micstemetagenome_FD_108782 | JGI IMG/M metagenome (GOLD analysis project Ga0164290, IMG submission 108782) | Contaminated culture microbial community from soil near Moab, Utah, USA - Microcoleus steenstrupii SON62 (Illumina Assembly) | ecosystem: Environmental > Terrestrial > Soil > Soil crust...
ATCATGCCTTGGACCATCTCGAGTCGACGGGCAAAAGTGAGTCGGGCATTCTTGTGAGCGTTCATCCGGCTGAGCTCCTGGAGGTCTGGGTGTTTGGCGACTTCCAGTCTCCCAGACTCAGTCTGGGTGAACCACAGAAACAACGTATTGAAGCTTCACACCTAACCCTCCCCCACGCTGCGCGCAGGGGAGGCGATGTACTGCGCAGATGCGGCGCCCGCTGCTACTTCGGCGCTGTCGGCGGCTGCACCTTCGGCAGTTCGGCGTCGTTGATCACCACCGGCGTCTTGTTCGTCATGAACGTGAGGTAAGCTTGCTCGGTCTCCTGCGCCTTGCGCGCCCGCAGCGCGCTCGCGAGCTGGTCACGCACTTCCGGCAGCGGCCGCACGCCCTTCTCTTTCACGTCCTCCAGCCGGATCACGTGCCAGCCGGCCGTGGTCTTGATCGGCCCGGCCACATCGCCCTTCCTCAGATTCGCGACGGCATCGCGCAGTTCGGGAATCAGGTTCTGCTCCGCCACCCAACCCATGTCGCCGCCCTTGGCAGCACTCTCGGCATGCTCCGACCCGGCCTTGGCCAGGGCGGGAAAGTCCACGCTCTTCACCTTGGCGCGGGCGGCCATGTCGTTGGCCTTGGATTGCGCCTTGGTGAAGGCGGCCTTGTCGCTCTCCGCCGGCGCGAGAACGAAAACCTGCGACAGGCGGTACTGTTTGGGCGAGAGGAACTGCCCGGCGTTCTGATCGTAGGCAGCCTTGATGTCCGCCTCGGTCGGATAGGTCTCCGGCGGCCGCGCGACGCTGTTCATGTAGCTCGACACCAGGATCTGCTCGCGCGCCCGGTCCATCTGGGCGATCACCTCAGGGCGCTTGTCCCAACCCTTGGTCCGGGCTTCGGCGGCCAGCGCCCGGCGCAGCATCTCCATCCGGATGACGCGGGTCATGTCCTGCGGCGTATTGGCGAGCTGCGCCTTCGCTTCGGGCGGGAGGCTGTCGATGATGGCCTTCAGCTCGTCCACCTTGAGTTCGGTATCGCCCATCTTCGCGATCACTCCCGGGGGGAGTTTGTCGACGGCCAGCGCCGGCAATGCGCACAACAGCAGCATCGAAGCGATGCATCGCAACAACATGGGATCTTTCCTCCATCGGTGAAGCGGGAAAGCTACGGGCCGAATGTTACAGAAATCGGACGCGAGCCATCCTCCGAATGCGCCCGTCGGCACAAGAAAGTCCGGAGGATCAAGGGTCTTTCCAGCGGATGACGGGAAGATCAGCCGAGCCCACCGGGGTGTATCCGGTCCCCAAACCCCTGAGCAGGTGGTCGTCGATCCCCAACGCCCATCCTCACGGTCCCCACTCTGTAATGCTCTGCGACACTGCGATATCCGCGGGCTGGAACCACTGTCGCCAACCCCCGAAAATCTCACCCTACAGTTCGAAGAATCGCCCCTGATTCATCCGCATCAAGGGGTCGGCAGCACCACGGCGGTGCGATCCGAAACAGCCGAGAACTCAATATCCCATTGAATAACATCGAATCGACTATCTTCGAATCCCACCACCCGTCCTGGCATTGCACGTGCTGACGTGACTCCCGGAATCAGCTCAGCTGTCGAGGGAGCGTCACCATATGTTTCTAGAATCAAGCAGGAACTAGATTTGAACTGTTTTTGGTCCCAGAGGAACAACTCGCACGACTGTTTGAATCTTCGACGTCGAAGTCTCTTGAACAGAGCGGCTCATCTGCTGAAACTTCGCCGTAACACCAGTACGTGAAACTGAAGGTGATATTAAAGTGCGCGAGAGGAATAATTCCCACGGCGCAGTTCCGAAACTTCCCAGTGACCCGGGGAAGTCATGCAGTAGAGTCAACGCTCGGAAACCAGCCGACAACAAAGAGGCGGCGGCCACCCGCCGCGGCAGACGCCGCAAGAGTCACGCTGGCGTTCGCAAAGCTGATCCAGGGTTCGAGACCATGACCTGCAAAAAAATCTTCACTGGAATCGCCCTCGCGCTGGGGCTTCAGACGGGCGCCTCCGCGGCGATCGTCACAGTAGACGGCGCGTTGTTCGACATCAGCTACGACAGCGCGCTCACCGGCCTCTTCGGCACCCCGACCATCGTCGGCGATGCCATTGTCTGGACCCCCTCCCGCAACACCGGTGCGTTCGCCCAAGCTGGCGTGGCCTCGGGCACCCCGGTCGACGTGACCAGCGGCACCTTCGACCTCAAGATCATCGCCGACGACGGCTACAAGATCACCGGTAGCTCCCTCACTGAAGGCGGCAACTACTACTTCTTCGGTCCTGGTACGGTCGGCCTGCAGGCAACCGGAGACCTCTGGATGGCCGGCCTCGGACCGGCGGCGGGTCCGGTGTCTTCCACACTCACCGTCTCGACCCTCGTGTCCAACGGACCGACCTTCAACTTCGCCACCAAGCAGTGGTCCGGTGCGGCGTCGGTCTCCCTCGGCACGAGCGTGGACGCAGCCCACGTGTCGATCTACAACCTGCTGGCAGCCTGGGCCATCCCGCCGGATTCCCAAGGTGCCTACATCGAGATGCGCAACGTGACCCTGTCCGTAGATGTGGTGCCGATTCCGGAACCGAGCACCTGGGCGATGCTGGGCCTGGGCGTGGGCATGATCGGTTTCGCGATCCGCCGCAAGATGCGCTGAGCGCAATCAGCCTCAGAAATGAAGACGGCCCTTCGGGGCCGTTTTCATTTGCTGGGGCGGTTCAGGGCCGCTCGGCCAGGCAGGTGCGCAACGCCTGGTCCCAGGGCACCGGATGAACGCCGAAGGTGGCTGTCAGCTTGCCATTGTCGAGCAGCGAATTCGCCGGGCGCCTGGCGGGCAGCGGGTAATCGGAGGTGGCGATCGGCGTGACCTTCACGTGCCGCCGGTCCGCAAGTTCGGGAGCGGTCGCCACGATCGCCGAGGCGAACCCGTGCCACGTGGTCGCACCGCCATTGGTGAAGTGATACACGCCGCTCAGCGCGCGCGCCTTGGCACGAGCGTCAGGATCGCGCCACAGGCGTGCAACGATAACCGCCGTGCCTTCGGCCAGCGTGCGGGACCACGTGGGCGCGCCATGCTGATCGGCCACGATACGCAGCTCATCGCGTTCCTTTGCGAGCCGGATCATCGTGAGCATGAAATTACCGCCGCGGCGACCGTACACCCACGAAGTCCGCAGGACGACGTGCGCACCGCCGGCGGCCTGCACCGCCTGTTCGCCGGCCAACTTCGTGCGCCCGTAGGTGCTGAGCGGATTCGGCGTATCGGTTTCGATCCAGGGTGTGGCCTTGCTGCCGTCGAACACATAGTCGGTGGAGTAATGGATCATCAGGCCACCGAGCTTGGCCATTGCTTGCGCCATCACTCCCGGTGCGATGCCATTGACGGCCATGGCGAGGCCAGGCTGCTCTTCCGCCTTGTCGACCGCCGTGTATGCCGCGGGATTCACCAGCACGTCGGGACGCTGGTCCGCGATGAATGCGCGCACTGCACCGACGTCGGTGAGGTCGAGGTCGGCGAGATCGATGGCCGTGATGGTGCCGAAGTTTGTGAGCGAGCGCTGCAGTTCCAAGCCGACTTGTCCGAGGGCGCCGGTGATGAGGATGCGGAGAGGGGCGGTCATGCGCGGGGCGGGCCCCCATCCCAACCTTCCCCCGCGCTTTGCGCGGGGGAAGGGGTGTACGACTCCTTCCCCCGGCTTCGCCGGGGGAAGGTTGGGATGGGGGCCACATCCGTCCCACCCCGCGATAACCTTCCCCTCACTCGAACACCTCCGCCTCCGCAAGAGGCTTCCCCACCTTGTCCTTCACCGACAACTGCGGCTCACCCTGCAAAGGCCACTCGACACCGATGGCGGGATCGTTCCACGCGATCGACCGTTCGTGCTCGGGCGCCCAGTAGTCCGTGGTCTTGTAGAGGAAGTCCGCGGTCTCGCTGAGCACCAGGTAACCGTGCGCGAAGCCTGCGGGGATCCACGCCATGCGCTTGTTCTCCGCCGACAGCTCTGCGCCGTACCACCGCCCGAACGTCTTCGAACTGCGCCGCACGTCCACCGCCACGTCGAACACCGCCCCGCTCACGACACGTACGAGCTTTCCCTGGGGCTGCCTAATCTGATAGTGCAGGCCGCGCAGCACGCCACGCTGCGAGCGCGAATGATTGTCCTGCACGAACTCGCCTCGATAGCCGGTGAGCTCGCCGAACAGGCGCTTGTTGAAGCTCTCGAGGAAGAAGCCGCGCGCATCGCCGAACACCTTCGGCTCGAGCAGGACGAGGCCCTCCAGCGGCGTCGAAATCACATTCATCGCAGCCCGCCTCTAGAAGATCCGCTCGCGCAGCACCTGCAGCAGGTACTGCCCGTAACCGCTCTTGCGCAGCGGTTCGGCGAGCTTCTCGAGCTGCGCCGCATCGATGAACTGCATGCGGAACGCGATCTCCTCGGGGCACGCGATCTTGAGGCCTTGGCGCTTCTCCACCGTCTGAACGAACTGCGCGGCCTCGATCAGCGAATCGTGCGTGCCGGTGTCGAGCCACGCGTGGCCGCGACCCATCACCACCACATCGAGATCGTTCCACGCGAGGTACTGGCGATTGACGTCGGTGATCTCGAGCTCACCGCGGGCGGAGGGCTTGAGGTTCTTCGCCACGTCCACCACGCGCGCATCGTAGAAGTACAACCCGGTCACCGCGTAGCGCGACTTCGGCTTCGCGGGCTTCTCCTCGATGCTGATGGCGCGACCACCGGCGTCGAACTCCACGACGCCATAGCGTTCCGGATCCGTCACCGGATAAGCGAACACCGTCGCGCAACCATCCTTGTTCATGGCGCCTTGCAGATCGTTGCCCAGGTCGTGCCCGTAGAAGATGTTGTCGCCCAGCACCAGCGCACTCTTGCCGCCGGCAACGAACTGCTCCCCGATGATGAAGGCCTGCGCGAGCCCGTCCGGCGAGGGCTGCACGGCGTAGGAGATGTTCATGCCCCATCGCGTCCCGTCGCCCAACAGCTCCGTGAAGCGCGGCGTGTCCTGCGGCGTGGAGATGATCAGCACGTCGCGTATCCCCGCCAGCATCAGCGTGGTGAGCGGGTAATAGATCATCGGTTTGTCGTATACCGGCAACAATTGCTTGGACACGGCCTGCGTCACGGGATACAGCCGCGTGCCGGAGCCGCCGGCGAGGATGATGCCCCTGCGGCGAGTGGGAACGTTCATAGGGAAGCGATCGGAATCGAGGAAGGTCGGCGCAATCGCGCGAACAAGTCGGCTCCGACCGCGCGCGGACCGGAAGCATAACCCAGCCCATACGGGCTCCGATCGACGCGCGACCGTCAGCCGAGACGGCGGACGCCCGGGTCGAACGGTTCAGGCGGGTGGATCGACTGCGGTGCACTCGCGAACGTCGGAACCCGCAGCGCGCCTTGCGCCGTGTCGACCGGCAAGCCGCCAAATGAACCCATCAAGCCGTAGTGGACGGCCAGATCGCCGCCCAGGGCCTCGACGGTGTGTGTTGCATCGAGCATGTCCATCGCGAGGAAGGCGCGCTGCCACTGCCCTGCGATCGTCTGAGCAGCATCCTGCGCGGCGTGGAGATCAGCGATCGCAGCGGCGAAGTCATAGCGCTCGACAGTCGTGGCCGTCGTGCCGTCGTTCAAGTCGCGGGTATCGATGAACTGGAGCTGTGCGCCGGCCGGCCGCGACCCGCCGCGGAACCATTCGGCGAACGTCAGGCGCTCGCCCATAGCGCCCGTGTCTATCACCAGATCGTCGGCGTTGCGAGAGAAGCGAAGATCGTCCCGCGCGATACCGCCGCCGAAAGACACGTGCGCCACAGCCACACTGCCCACGCGCACGCGGTCATCGCCATCGCCCCGGTTGAACGCCACGATGGCAGTACCACGCTCGACGACATTGATGTCCGCACCGGCTCCGCCCGCGAGAAAGTCATTGCCGGCCCCGCCGTCCAGTTCGTCGTTGCCCCATCCGCCGTCGAGCAGATCGTTCAGCGCTGTCGACGCCGAAAACGTGAATCTCAACGCGCCGCTCCAGGGCATGGTGCTCTGAGCCGCCACGAGGTCGAGACCGTCGTACGCGCGCACTCCGGACCCGCGGTCGTAGGTGGCCGTGGCGGAACTGGGCACCTTGGAGACTCCACCGAATGTGACCGATTCGATGAACAGATTCCGGTCCTCGCCCCTGTCCGGAAAATACGCATCGTTCACGAACGCCACGTCGATCGCATGCGCGATGCTTTCGTTCGCCATCAGTGTCAACGAGTAGTCCTTATATCCTTCCGGATCGACGTCGAACGTCCCGATCGAAACACCGTCGACGCGCAGCTCCATCCGCGCCCGGATGCCGGCGGCGTTCGACCCTGTCGCTCGCACCGTCAGCACGGCTAAGACCGTGCCGTCCCCTTCGAGCCGATCGTTCCCGTCGCGGCCCTGCAGGATGTCGTGCCCCGCGCCTCCAAGCAGAACATCACTGCCCCAGCTTCCAACCAGAAGATCGTCGCGACGGCTGCCGCGGCCCGTCAGGCCCTCGCTTTCCAGACTCAACGCTTCGACCCCTTCGGGCAGCTGATACGAAGTCGTTGCCAGGATGTGGTCCCAACCGCCGGTCGTCTTCTCGACGACACGATCGCCCGCGTCATCGACACGATACGTGTCGTCGCCCGCGCCGCCGACCATGCGGTCGGATCCGGGCCCTCCATCCAGGAAATCGTCGCCCGCCGCGTCGAACTCGGATGCCGGAATCTCGAAGCGCAGCGCCCCGCTCCACGGCATGGTGGCTTGCCCCGCAATAACGTCGACACCATCGTAGGCCGCGGCACCGCCGCCGCGGTCGTAGCGGACACCCGCACTGTTCGGCAGGACTCGCACGTTGCCGACCTGGATCGACTCGACGAACAGATTGCGATCCTGCTGGAGATCGGGGAAGTAGGCATCGTTGACGAAAGCGACGTCGACGGGGTGGGCCTCACCCCGTGCGATCGCGAGATCGAAGCGATAGGACTGGTACGCGCTCACATGAGGGACATCTATCGTTCCCACCAGCGCGCCGTCCACACGTACTTCCATCCGCGCATCGACGTTCTGGGCGGACGACCCGCGCGCCCGCACGATCAGCGGCACGGTGAGCAGACTGTCGCCTTCGAGGATGTCGGCACCTTCGCCCCCGGACAGAAAATCGTTGCGATTGCCGCCGATCAGCAGATCGTCGCCACCGAGACCGATCAACGTGTTCTCGACGTTCTCGATGCTCGTAAGCGTGTCGGCGCCGTCGGTGCCCTCGACGCTCAACAGGTTCGACGTGATCTGCGAGACATCCCAGTAGCCGGTATCATCGAAACGGATTGACGCTATGGTGGTACGCCCGGCAACGTCGAACCAGCCAGCCACCCTCCAGGATGCGGTCCCGTCGGTGAGCGCGATGACGATATCCCGGCCGTCGCGCCGCAGCGAGAGGTCGCGTGGGAAAATATCGGGGCCGAATCGCAGGCTCCGCGGTCCACCCGCTTGCTGGATCGTGACGACACCGTCGCCACGACCCAGCACGATGTCGTCGGAACGGTGCAGAGCGCGCTTCCTCAGGGAAGTGAGCGACAGAATCGTGCCGTCATCGAACACGAAGCGTTCAATCCCTGCCGTGGACCCCAGCAGCGGAACGGTGCCACTCTCCCACGGTAGACGATGCTGCCAATCGGACTCCGATCCCGTAGCTACCTGTATGGCGCCGCCGGACCAATGCAGCGCCTGCATGGATTGCCCCGAAAGCGATCCGGATGTCGTGGTGCCCGGTTCCACGACAAGGCTGTCCGCATCGATGCCGGCCCCGAACTCGATCACGTCTCGATCCACGACCCCCGAACGCAGGACCAGCTCGTCGTCGACCGTAAACACGGTCGCAGCGCGACGTGCCGGTTCTCCGCTCTGCTCGAACCAGCGGTCGAACGCCCGGCGCAGGCCGGATGACTCTCCGTCGACGCGCTGCACCGGATCGATCACGATGTCCTGGCCGGCATCGATCGCGGCGACCAGATACCGGTCGGCCCCGTAACCGCCTTGCATCGTGTCGTTGCCGGCGCCACCGAGGAGCACATCGGCATCGTCGGTGCCGGTCAGGATGTCGTTGCCGAGGCCTCCGGACAGCCATGCACCGATTCCGCGCACACGTGGGACGTACTGGTACGCGGTCAGCGCGCCCTCCTTCAGAAGCGCCATCGGTGCCACGACGTCGTCACCCGCCCCCGCTTCTATCACTGCCGAGCCGGCGTACTCGATCCGGTTCGCAGCGTCGCCGGCCTCGACGATCGGGATTCGGAACCGCGATTCGGCGTTCGCGCGGCTCACCTGAGTGGGGCCGGTACCGACGGCGTAGCTGTGGTCGTAGCGCAAGAAGCTCTGGCTGCTGTAGATGATGAAGAACGGATCGCCCGGGATGTCCGGAGTGGGGTCGAACACGTTCGTGAACGACGGCCCGGACCCCAGATAGGCGTAGCTCCGGTCGATCTCGAGTGCGGCCGTGGTGTCGTACACGACAGGAACTTGGGTGGGTACAAGCGCGACATCGATCGCACCGGCGTCGCTTGCCACGGACTCCCCGACCAGGGAACGCAGGTCGCGATTGACCATCAGGTACGCGATACCACCGTCACCGATCGTACGGACACCCTCGCCCGTCACGACGCCGTCGGGCATGCGAACGGCGGTGGAATAGACGTTGGTAACCGCCTCCGAGAATCCGACGATCGAGGGCTGCTTCGCCATCGCCCCCGACGTTACCGGCGCGAAGCCTTGAGAGGCCCAGCTGGAGAACCATGCGGCCTTCAAGCCGACGAGGAAGGCATGCCTGGCTTCTTCCACGCCGCTCGTCGCGCGGGCATTGGACACCGCCAGCAGTTGTTCGAGCGAGTGATGGTCGCCCGCGGCATCGGCGATGATCCAGCGCCCCAGTTCATCCGCCGCGCCGGCGATGCGCAGGCTCGTGGAAGCATCCAGCCCGACGACGATGTCGTCGCCGTCGATCAACGCCGCAAGATCGTCGAACGCGACCGTCGCATCGAGGACCACGGTCTCCGGCCCACCGCTCGCGTCCTCGATCCGGTCGTGACCACCACCCCAGGCCAGGCGATAGGCATCCTGGCCCGCACCGCCTCGCAGAACGTCCGCACCAGCCAGACCGTCGAGCAGATCGTTGCCCCCACCGCCTTCGAGAATCTCGTCGAAGGCCGTACCGACCAGCACGTCACTGCCGGCAGTGCCGGACACGGGTGACACCGGTAACGAGTCAAGCGCATCCTCGGTCCACTCAGTCCCGTCCGCGGACACGATGCGTTCGATGCGCCGGAGTGCATCGGTGAAGTGCCCGACGATGGTGACGGCGTCACCGTTGCCGTACCGCACGACCAGATCCCCATTCGCCATGCGGCGCGGATCGATGGAGGCGGTGGTCACATCGAGGCCGAAGCGGATCGTGTCGGCACCACCGACGTCGTCGATGCGATCGAATCCGTCGCCCGCGTCGAACCGATATTCGTCGTCGTCGGACCCACCGATGAGACTGTCCGAACCGCCACAGCCGGCAAGCACGTCGTCACCGGCCCCACCTTCCAGCGTATCGGCACCGTCGTACCCGAACAGGCGGTCGTTCCCACCCGCACCCCGCAGCGTGTCCGCCGCCGCGAAACCGACCAGCACGTCGTCGGACCATCCGCCCGACTCGAACACCGGTTCGCTCCATCGATTGCCGAGGAAATCGGCGAGTGCCATCCGCGCTCCGGAAGCATCGACCAGCGTCAGCCCGAAGACGACAGCCGACGTCGAAGCCATCCGGACGAGCTCATCGCTGTTCGCGGTCAGCTGCACCATGCGAACGCCCTGGTACCAACCAACCTCGACCGCAAGATCCGCGATCGCTACGCGGTCCGGCAACAGCAGATCGTCGCCGTCTTCCGCCTCGGCGATGAAGTCGTTGCCTTCGACGACGTATCGATCGTGGCCCTGGCCGCCGCGCAGTTCGTCCGCATCGGCGCCACCGATCAGGGTGTCGTCGCCGGCACCGCCTTGCAGGACATCGTTGCCCGCACCACCGTCGAGCATGTCGTTGCCTGCCAGGCCGGCCAACCGATCGTTGCCGCCGAAGCCCCGGATGCGATCGCCGACAGCAGTGCCGATCAAGGGTCGATGCCGGGCGTCGGAACCGTCGTCGTTGGCTTCCGTCCCGTCGATGTCGAAGCCCTGCGCCAGGATGTCGGCATACGTCATCGGTTCGCCGATGGCGAAATGCAGTTCCGCGACGACCGGCGTGCTCCAAGGGTCGTCGGGGTCGAAGCCCTCGACATGCACGCGATCGCGGGACGCCGGATCCTCCGGATTCGACGGACCGAGATCGATCAGCAAACTGCCGAGGCGGAACCTGACGGCGTCGCGATCGAACCCGGGGCCAAAGACGAGAATGCTGGCCTCGGCGCTCGAGGCATCTGCCGGCGTGTCGAAGATCCAGTCCTCGCCGTCGCCCCGCTCGAACAGGTAGATGTCGCGGCCCGCGCCGCCGAACAGGAAATCGGTCCCGGGCCCGCCGGTCAGGATGTCGTCGCCGGCATCGCCGTACAGACGATCCGAGCCGACACCGCCGTCGAGGTAGTCACCCGCGGCGGAGGCCGGCATGCTTCCCTCGCTGCGATCACCCACCAGAACGTCGTCGCCGTCGCCACCCAGCAATGCGTCGGCACCACCGCCGCCGTACAAGACATCCTCGCCCCGGCCGCCATCGATGAAGTCGTCACCCTCGCCACCGAACGCCCAGTCGCTGCCGTTGCCACCGTAGATCGTGTCACCGGCGTCCGCCGTGGCATCGCGCAATTCGATGTTGCCGAAAGTCATGCGGTGGTACTCGGTGCCGTCGACGACCTCGGACCATCGCTCGGCGGTCCATTCCAGGTTGAATGCCGAGTAGCCCGCACCGCCGTCGAGTATGTCGTCGCCCGCGCCGCCGATCATCAGATCGGCACCGCCGCCACCGAACAGCACGTCGCGGGCGATCGAGCCGATTAGTCGGTCGTCGCCGGCGCCACCGGACAGAAAGTCTCCTTTGCCGTCGGCACCCTGAGCGATTGCGCCCACTTCGATCGCTATGTCGAGATCGACGTACTGGTCTCCGTACACGACATCGTCGCCCGCGCCGGCATAGACGACGTCGCCTTCCTCGCCGCGGGGCACGCCCGGCCCTCCCCCTTCGACCAGGTCATCCCCACCGCCGGCATAGATGCGGTCGCGCCCCGCACCGCCGATCACGCGATCGTTGTTGTCGAGCGGCCTCTGCCCCGCGAACACCTCCTCCTGCAGCGGCGGCGCGATGATCATGTACGGACTCATCGGGTCGGCAACGATGATGTCGTCGCCGGCGCCGCCGTCGATCCTTTCGCCAGGTTCGCCGGAGACCGGAATCACCCAGGTCTGCGTTGCAGGATCGACGTATGGCCAGCGACCGAACAGGAGATCGTCGCGCGGCGGCCCGGGTTCGGCGGTCGTCAGAATCCGATTGAACTGGTCTCGGCCTTCCTGGACACCAGGTGTGCCGGGATCGACGTCGCGGGTCTCGCGATCCCCGAGGATGGTCTCCGTGTACTCCGGCAGCATCCTCGGAGTGTCGAGGTGGATCCCGAAGTCGCCATCGTGGAAATGCTCGATGACGACGCCGCCGTCCAGACCAACGAACGAGATCGAAAGGTTTTCGGCACCGTCGGCGGCGTTCGACAACGCAAAGCGGAAGCGACCGTCGGCGCTGACCCACTGGCCGGGCTCGATGAATCGGGGGGCACCGGCGACGATCGTCGAAACCGGATCGGATGCCACGCCCGGGCGCAGCACGAAGCGGAGCACGCCCTTGCCATCAACGTCCAGGATGCGGTCGATGCCGTCGTCGTCCTTGCCGAGGATCGTGTCGGCCGCCCGGTAGGCGTAGACATCCATGCCGAGGCCGCCTTCGAGACGGTCGTTTCCCTCCCCGCCCGAGAGGTAGTCGGCGCCTGAGCCGCCGTAGATGCGGTCGTGGTTGGTGTCGCCGACGAGGGAGTCGGATCGCTCACTGCCGAAGGTGAACTGGCGCGCGCCGATCTTGTGCAGCTCTGCTTCTTCGTCCAGCACGGGCAGCACGAGAAGGTCGATGGACTTGGCGCTATCGCGGAACCGGGAAGCCGGCTGAGGATCGATCTGAACATCCGCATCCTCGCGATTCGCCCGGCTGTTCCACGTCATGAAGGCGATACGGTCGGTTAGCCAGTCCGATGTCAAAGCGCCTTCTCGGGTCTCCGGATTCCAGAAGTCGAGAGATCCGTCTGCGTTGTGGAGTGCCGCGTAGTCAAGCCCCACCACGACGAACGGATCCAGCATCGACAGCGCATACCGAGCCGCGATGGCGAGCTTGTCGTCCTTCTGAACGATTGCAAGCAGTTGGTCGGCCGGCATCGCAGCGATGGAGACGACCTCCAGACCCTCCGGCTCGCCGATTGCCTCCTGCAGCTTCTGCAGGTTGCGGTGGAAGATGTTGCGCTGGGTGAAGTCGGCGAACCCACCCCCGATCCGCACCGGCTCCATGCGCTCGAGGTCCACTCGGTACAGTCGCCCGAGGGCCATCACGATCTGCTCCAGCGAGTCGCCCTCGGCCGTGCCGTCCGTCAGGATGAAACCCGTGCTCCTCTGATTCGATGCTGCGGCGAAGACCTGACGCAGGGTGTCGGGGGTCAAAGATGGGTCGATCCGGGTGAACAAGCGCATCACCGCCAGGGAGTCTCCCAGCAGGGTGATGCTGTGGGTCGTGCCGTAGCCGCCGGAGTCCATCCGCTCCGGCCAACCCAACGTTCCCGATACGTTCGGCTGATCCTCGATGAAGATGCGCTGTGCAGGGCCATGAATGCCGGAGTTGGCCACGAACTCGAAGTCGTTGTGCTCCGCACGCCCATAGATCTGCGTGATGCGGTCGTCGGCACCGGGTGCGAGCCCAGTCCTCTCCGGATCGACGATCGAGTAGCCGGCAAACGTCATGTCCGCCAGCGACAAGATCCGGAAGTGCTGCTTGGCGAAGTACGCGGCCCAGGCATACCTCGGGTCGTCGTAGATGCTCACCGGATTCTGCGGTTGTCCGACCGCAGCAACTGCCGACTGCCACATCTCCAACTCGACGAGGTCACCGACTGGCGGAGCGAAGGCAGTTGGATTTGCCAGGACGGCTCGATACAGACCCAGGACATCGAACAAACTCCCTTGGGCCGAATCCAGTACGCCCCGGCCAGCGCCGTTGAAGGTGTACGTATGGACCACCTCAGGATGCATCTCGGTGAACACCGTCGCCAGGTGCCCTCCCAGCGAATAGCCCGTCACGTACAGCGGACCTTCCGATAGCCCCTTCACGTTGACCAGGAGCCATTCGTAGTAACGCTCGAGCGCGTCGATCTGTGCGAAAGCCAGGCCTTGAAGCGCTATGCCCTGCCTGTCTGTTCCGTACAGGTCCCGATACTTGTCGCCCCCACTTTCCGGCGTGACGTACTCAGTGCTTCGTATCGCGAGCGTGTAAGCCCCGGTTTCTCGGTTCTGGATGAGGGTTGCCGAGAGGCCGGTGTTAGCCAGGAGTTGCTCGCCGTTGAGTTCGAGGTAGCCAGGTTCACCAGGGGTGAGGTTGCCGGAGCGAAGGGGGTTGTCGGACCATTGGTGGAGGATCTTGAATTTCGTTAGAAACTCGAAGCCCTGCGCATCCACCAAACGTGTCTTACCTGCTGGTTCTCGATCAACAACGAAGTCCGGGCGATTGTTGCCATTCGACAACCGCAAGAGGACTGCATCGTCACTTGCAAGGTCAATACCTTCAAGGTATGACTCTGCCGCAGCTTGCTGCAGATAGAAGTCATACCAAGTTACGACAGAGGGGGCGGTCACTTTGCCTCGTCCCTAGTGCCTTCTGGCGGACGCAATACAGAACTGACGAAGCCGTATCTCTGCTCGAGATCAGGTCTTGAGTAGCGCGAATAGAACTGCGGGCATATCGCCGCGTTCAACCACCATACGTCGTCGTCAAAGAAGCCTCGGCTGCGCGTGAGACCAAAATCACGCCAAACCGCCATAACCTGACGCGATGCGAGGTCGACAATAATTACCTCTGCGCCGGCAATTCCGTTCTCGCGATCACTTGGTCTACGAAGTCCTCGCCAAGTGACAGCATATCTGCTGGAGGCAAGCTCCAGTTTCTCGACTCGCGAAAGCTCTAAGCTCTTTTTATCGTAGCTGCTGGCGCGTAGATACGCTCCCGGCGTGGAAGCCGTAGACGGATCTGGCTCCTCCACATATAGGTAGCTCCTCCCTGGAGATGAGTAGTGCCTACCTCTCGATCGAATGTCGTCCCGATACGCCTGAAAGGAGCGCTCAAAGTCGGGAGCCTCGAGCTTGTATCGATCTTTCAGATCAAAATCAGTCGGTCTGCCCGGCGGCCGCATAAACAAGAACCCCTCGACGTTCTCTGCCGTCTTGAACACGAACTCCCCCGCCTCCTTTTCGCAGAGGTGCAGGAAGTACTTCTTCGCGCTCCACCACCAGTGGTAGCCGGAATCCTTCGGGACCGGATTCGGTATGACGATGGAGTGGGCGAACTGGCCCTCGGGGGTCGAGACCCATTCGGCGGGGATGGGTTCGGGTTGGCCGGCGACGGTCACGAATTTCGTCCACTTGTGCTTGGGCGGCGGGACGCCGTCCGAGACCTGGCCGTGAGCGACTGGCGGGAACACCAGCATGGGTACGAGCGCGGCGAGCAGACAGATACTCGTCCGACTGGGTGAAGACGGGAGGCATCGAGGGCCCCCATCCCAGCCTTCCCCCACCACAGGTGGGGAAAGGGGCGTACTACCAAGCGTACTGCGCGGTGTACTGCAGTGCATCCCCTCCCCCGGCTTTGCCGGGGGAGGGTTAGGGTGGGGGCAGCGCGGATCGCCCGCAGATAGCTCCTCGATCCCGCTCGACAGAACGCGCGCGATCGACGAATAGCGCAGGCAAAGAGACCACAGACCGCGTCTCCCCCGCATCGCCAGTGCCGGGCGAGAAAGCTGGTGAGCCATCGTGGGTGTTCTCCCGATCGATTGCCGATCCGCCCGCTCTGTCGTCCCCCGGCAGGCTCGGTCGTATGGGGAAACTTCTACGCCGCCGGTGGAATATTGGCAACCCCGTGGCGACCCTATTCGAGGAGTTCGCGATTCGAGGGAAAATTCAAAGCCTGCTCAATGACATGCGACTATTGCCGGATGCGTGGGGCGCCATCGGCGTCCAATGCCTACCGGGCGAAGCTTGACATGCCATATGCATTTGACGATTGCGGCGGAAGATCCCCTCCCCCACGCAACGCGTGAGGGAGGGTCAGGGTAGGGGCTAGCGGCTTACCCATCTCATCCATCGCTTGCCCCCATCCCAACCTTCCCCCGGCATGGCCGGGGGAAGGAGTGCTTGTGGTTGCGGAGTCTCGAGGTGTACATCCCCTCCCCCACGCACAGCGTGGGGGAGGGTTAGGGTGGGGGCGAACGGCTTACCCATCCCATCCATCGTTTGCCCCATCCCAACCTTCCCCCGGCGTAGCCGGGAGAAGGAGTGCTCGTGGTTGCGGGTCCTCGAGGAACACATCCCATCACCCGACAACGAGGGTGGAAGGACAGCACATCGCACCTACTCCTTCGCGTAGTGCTTCTCCACCCACTTCCGGTATTCGCCGCTCGTCACGTTTTTCACCCAATCCTGGTGGTCCAGATACCAGCGCACGGTCTTTGCGATCCCGGACTCGAACGTCTCCTTCGGTCGCCAGCCTAGCTCGCGCTCGAGCTTTGCGCAGTTGATCGCATACCGGCGGTCGTGCCCGGGTCGGTCGGCAACGAAGGCGACTTGCGTCGAGTACGACTGGCCGTCCTTGCGCGGACTCTCTTTGTCGAGGATGGTGCACAGGATCTTCACTACGTCCAGGTTCATCATCTCGCTGCGCCCGCCCACGTTGTAGGTCTCGCCTGGTTTGCCTTTCGCGAGTACGGCGCGGATGGCAGCGCAATGGTCTTCCACGAACAACCAGTCGCGCACCTGCTGCCCATCGCCGTACACGGGCAGCGGCTTGCCGGCGAGGGCGTTGTGGATCATGAGCGGGATCAGCTTCTCCGGGAAATGATATGGACCGTAGTTGTTGGAACAATTGGTCGTCAACACGGGCAAGCCGTACGTGTGATGGTATGCACGCACCAGATGATCGGACGCAGCCTTCGACGCGGCATAAGGGCTGTTCGGCGCGAACGGCGTATCTTCGGTGAAGGCCGGATCGCTCGGGCTCAGCGTTCCATAGACCTCATCCGTCGACACGTGCAGAAAACGGAACGAAGGATCCTTGTTCAGCACCTCGTTCCAGTAGCCGCGCACTTCCTCCAGCAGATGGAAAGTGCCGACCACGTTGGTCTGGATGAAATCCTCCGGGCCGTGGATGGAACGGTCCACGTGGCTTTCCGCAGCAAAGTTCACGACGGCGGCCGGTCGATGCTCCCGTAGCAGCTTGCCGACCAAAGCGCGATCGCCGATGTCGCCGTGCACGAAAATGTGCCCGGCGTTGCCTTCGAGCGACTTGAGGCTTTCGAGATTGCCGGCGTAGGTGAGCTTGTCGAGATTGACGACGGCGCCCCGCTCGGCATAGGGCCAGTTGAGGACGAAGTTGGCGCCGATGAATCCAGCGCCGCCGGTGACTAGGGTCTTGGCCATGGTACTGAGTTTGCGTGCAGCGGAAGGCGGTAGTGTGAGGCAAGGATGATACTGGCCACCGCGACCGCGCATTGAACCACGCCCGCATGCACGTCGCACGCGCTCAGGCTGCGGGGCAAGTATCTGCGTTTAGAATGCCTTTCCCCTCCAGGCACGCTCCTCCATTCAAGTTCTAGTGACCGGCGGAGCCGGCTACATCGGCTCCCACACCTGCATCGCTCTCCTAGAAGCGGGGCACCAAGTCGTCATCGTCGATGACCTCTCCAACAGCCATCCCGTAGTCATCGACCGCATCGCCGCCATTGCGGGCAAGCGCCCTGCGTTCGTGCAGGGCCGCGTGCAGGATGAGGGCGTGCTTGATCGTGCGTTCGCAGGCCGTCGGATCGATGCGGCCATCCACTTCGCCGCCTTCAAGGCCGTGGGTGAATCGATGGCGAAACCCATCGAGTATTACGAGAACAACCTCGGGAGCCTGACTGCGCTCGTCCGCGGGCTGGCGCGACACGGGTCGAAGCACCTCGTGTTCAGCTCGTCGGCCACCGTGTATGGCGATCCGGAGTCGGTACCCGTCCACAAGTAGCGGTGGGGCGGCGCGGCCTCAGTGGCGCTATCTGTAGCTGCCCGCGGCTCACCCTGGATGGAGATCCTGAAGCGGATCCTCGATCCGCTCGAACGGTGGCTCGTGACGCAAGCAGGATGTGCCCTTCACCGCTGCGCTCCGGTTGGCCCTGGCCTGCCTGTACGGCAATGACCGGGAGATCCTCCGGAACGGACCCGGAGCAACGCATCGCGGTCATGGAACCCTATTCCAGCCGATCACAACCTGGGATCACTCCAACAGTCATTGATGATCAGACGCATTGGATGGAACCGAGCTGGCCGGCTGCGTCGCCCGCCCACAGCAACACTGCGGAGCCGGTGACGCACACTTGCAACGATTCGGCTGGGATGGAGTGCTGCCCGTCCGCTTCGCCGAGCAATTGACGTTGATCTCGATCTTCTCGCCGACGTTCACGGTGGACCCGCCGGGCTGCTTCGACTCGGGTTCGTGCTTCTTGAGGTACGTGTCGATCAAAGCCAACACCGTCGCCTTCGTGGCCTCCTTGCCGACCTCGATCGCGGCAGATTTCAACTCCGAGAGCAGGTCCTTCGATGCCTCGCCCGTGAGCAAACCGAGCTTCGTCAGGGCATCCAGTGCGTGCGACAGAACGTCGGAAATGCCCGAGCCGCTCTGCTTGCCACACTTCTCGATGTTGGACAGCACGGTCTTCACGATGAGGAGCGTATCTCTGTCCGTTCGAGCGTTCGGACCTTCGGCGCGAGTCTCGCCCCCAGCCCGATAGCCATTCCTCGCACTTTCGAGCTTCCTGCGTTCCTCCACCAGCGCGGTTCTCTCGCTCTCCAGAGCAGCAAGCTCCTTTTCCAGGCGCGCGGTCGCGTCCCGTGCGTCAAAATGGTTCATGATGATCGAGAGGATCGGGATGGCGAGGGCAACCCCGATCAGTATGCCGGCCCACTTCAACCACTTGCCGAGACGATCAAGAAAGGTATCGGACTCCCACCACTTCCGACCGTTCTTGGACGAGGATTCGTCGGACTTCTCCACCATGGCGCTCTCCTGGCTCTATGGCACGGCAGTCGTCGCTCGCGCACGTCGGCACAGACATCGATCGTCCGAGCTTATTCCGGTATGACTTACCGTTCGCTGACAGCGGCGCTGCGGCGCCGGGCGAAGTCGCGCGGGCGTGGGCGCGCGAGTCGGATAACTATCCCAGCTTTCCCGGTCCCGGCGGCGACGGCAGGGTAACCATCTGCTCCCTGGAGACCTTCCACCCGGGCAACGCATCGCTCACTTCATGCGCACGCCCGTCAGGTGCCTCCACCAGGACCATCTTTGGACTTGCGTCCAGCACCTTGATGAAGTCGAGCGCGTGGACCTCTCGCAGCGCCTCAGCTGCCTCGTGAGGAGCACCCGCATAGCGCAGAATCAATCGTTCCACACACGCCTCTCATAGACGTCCACTCCCTTCGTAGTCTGCGCCGAATCCGAGCTTCATACCAGCCGATAGAACAGCCTCGATCACGGCCGCGGAACGAGCGGCATCGGCCGGCATAGCGAGCAGGCTGGCCGTCTTGGACCAGAAGGCAGCGATCCGTCCCACCACCGCCGGTGTGGCCATGGAGGTCCCATCCCAAGCGGCGTACGCCCCGGGGATGGTGGATATGATCCCGACTCCAGGTCCGGTGACATCGGTTTCCGGGCCGATGTTGGAAAAGTCCGCGACGAAATTGTCCTTATCAGTGCCATACGGGGCCGCGATCGTCAGTGCATGCGTCGAATCCCTGGGGAAGGTGCCCTTGCGCCCGAATGCGCTTACGGCGAGGGCGCGCGCGTCTCTGGCGGGAAACGACACCGGCTTGCGGTCATCGTTGCCGTTGGCTGCGACCACGACACAGCCGGCGTCGCGGGCATCTGCAATGGCATCACGGGTGGCGTCGTCGGAAGGACCACCACCCAGACTCAGGTTGATCAGGTGGCATCCTGCGGCTGCCGCGGCGTCGATCGCCTTGGCGATCGAATAGTTGGAAGCGCCCTCAGCTCCGGCGCCGAATACGCGGTAGGAGTACAGGCCCACTGACGGCGCCAGTCCCCGCACGCCGGTCGGAGGCGCCCCGCGGCCCGCGATGATCCCCGCCACGTGGGTGCCGTGGTGCAGGCCGCTGTCGCCGATGTCGTTGGGGTTCTCGCCCACGACGGTGTTCTGCCCGCCGGCGATCACCAAGTCAGGGTGCTGGGCGATACCCGTGTCGACCACCGCCACCCGAACGTTCTTGCCCGCGCCGATGTCAGTCAGGCCGTAGAAGTGCTGCAGCGCATCCTTGGATCCATGCAGCGGCTTCAACGCGATGGCGACGCCGGCGGCCGAGACCTTGACGTTGCGCTTGAACTGGCCCCAGAAGTCCGCATCCGGAGCGATGTAGAGGAGCTGGACGGTCTTCGCGGATGTCGGCAACTTGATCTTCGCGACACCGCTCGCGCTGGTCGTGGCCTCGCCTCCGACCCGGTTGGCGTAGTCGGTGAACGCCACCACCCGACAGCCGCGAACCGGCGCTCCGTCGGCAGCGGACTTGAGGGTCACGGTGAAGATTCGTCCGGCCGATGCTCCCTGGATCTTCGCCCTGGATTCCAGCTCGATCCGGTGAAACATCGGCTCGTAGTACCGCACGGGAATGAGCCGCAGGTCGGCATTGGAAGCGCGGAAGGAATGGGCGGCCTCGGGCGTCATCTCGACCAGCTTGATGCCGTTCTCGTGAGTGGAGTCGAGCACCTTGAACGCCTGCTTGCCTTTGACGGCCACGGCAAACTCCCGCCGTGAGGCGAACTTGACGAGCGTCGCTTCGCCCGGACTGTTGCTTGCGGCCCGGACACCGCGAAGGGGAAGCAGGACGAACTGTTGCTCGGAGGCCTTCTTGGCAGACATGGCACGCACTCCCGGAACTGGTTTCGATCGTGGACGAGGCAGGTGCGCAAGTCGCCGAGCCAGCCGGACACTGGCGCGAATGCGCTCCACCCGCTCGCGGTGTATTCAGCCCTGACTTCTCGATGCGGGTGGGGCAGTTGGGCTCATGGGGCGAACGGTCCCATGAACCATGGTTCGGCAGATTGCGCCCTCGGCCCTTACCGATCGCTCACTGATCAGCAAACGGACCAACCGCGCATCCAAGCGAATCGCCAGCAATCACTAGCGCGAGCAGGCCAGCCGCCAGTGTGCCGCCGTCTATTCAAGAGAAACCTTGCGTCGATCCGGCGATCTGGGATCCCGAACGCCGACAGCATTCGGACTCCCTGCAATCTAAGGAGAATCCCGTCAGCGGTAACTCATGGGACCGCAACCGTCGGCCGCCCTAAGCCCGCGCGTAGTGCTTCTCCACCCGCTTCCGATACCCGCCGCTCGTGACGTTCTTCACCCGGTCGGCGTGGTCCAGATATCAACGCACCGTCTTGGCGATGCCCGACTCGAAGGTTTCCCCCGGCCGCCAGCCCAGTTCCCGCTCGAGTTTGCTGCAGTCGATGGCATAACGTCGGTCGTGACCAGGTCGATCCGCCACGAACGCAATCTGGGTCACATAGGACTGGCCGTCCCGCCGCGGGCTTTCCTTGTCCAGGATCGCGCACAGGATCTTGACCACGTCGAGATTCTTCATCTCGCTGCGCCCGCCCACGTTGCAGGTCTCGCCGGCCATGCCATCGGCAAGCACGGTACGGATGGCGGCGCGGTGATCTTCCACGAACAACCAGCCGCGCACCTGCTGTCCGTCGCGGTACACCGGTAGTTGCTTCCCGGCCAGCGCATTGTGGATCATCAGCGGGATCAGCTTCTCCGGGAAGTGATACGGACCGTAGTTGTTGGAGCAGTTGGTAGTGAGCGTCGGCAGACCGTAGGTGTGGTGATACGCGCGCATCAGGTGGTCCGACGATGCCTTCGACCCGGCGTAGGGGCTTGGGGGCGAAAGGGGTTTCTTCCGTGAACGCGGGGTCGCTCGGGCCCAGCGTGCCGTACACCTCGTCCGTGGAGACGTGCAGGAAGCGGAACGATGCGTCCTTGCTCAGCACATCCGTCCAGTAGCCGCGCACGAAGATATGCCGGCTGTTGCCTTCCGGCGACTTCAGGCGCTCCAGTTTTCCTGGCGTAGGTGAGCTTGTCCGGATTGACGATCGCGCCCAACTCTCCAAAGGGCCAGCGGAGGACGAAGTTGGCACCGATGAAGCCGGCGCCGCCGGTGACGAGAATCCTGCTCATGGGTGAACTGCCGAACTTCGCGTCAGGACCGCTTCAGGGCAGGAGATCGACACCGACGGCGCAGGCGGCGGCCCTGAGACGGCTGTCGAACGTCGCGATGGGCAGTTTTCGGCGCGTTGCCAGTTCAAGGTGGCTCGCGTCGTACATCGTCAGCTCACGCTGCTCTGCCAGCATCAAGGTACGCAGCAATGCCTCGCGATCCGGAGCACCTTCAAAGTCGATGGGCAGGGAGTACAGCACCGACAGCAGGTCCCGGACCTTTCCGGCCTCGATCTGCGTTCGGCGCGAGGCCGTCAGCAGGGCATTGCCGATTTCGAGAGACCAGAGCGCAGGCACCATTGCCCTGGTCTGCGTCAGGCGGGACATCACGATATCGGCGTCCGCATTGGATTCGTCGGGCAGCACCCACGCCAAGGCGACCGATGAATCGAGAACGAACGACGTCAATAGCGGTGGCCGTCGTGCGCCAGATCGCGCGCGCCCTGATCCGCGTCGAGCGCGGCCCTGAGCGTGATGCCGCGGCGCAATAGCCATGCACGTGCGCGCACGACCTCCGCCAGGGCCGCCTGCACCGCATGCGCATCCACGGCTGACGTTGGCACGAGTTCGGCCACGGGCCGCCCATGCTTGGTGATGACGAAGCGCTCGCCCTGCCGGACGCGCTCCAACAACTCTGCCAGACGCGTTTTCGCTTCGTAGGCACCGACTTCCGTCATGGTCACCCCATATTTAGACCAGTTGACGACCAATTTACGTTTCGTCCTCTCAACCGTCAAACGAATCCTCTCAGGCAAGTCGGGCTCCTACTACAATCGAAGGCACCGTATCCCATTCGCGATCCCATGCAAGTTCTCGTGACCGGCGGAGCCGGCTACATCGGCTCCCACACCTGCATCGCTCTCCTAGAAGCGGGGCACGAAGTCGTCATCGTCGATGACCTCTCCAACAGCCATCCCGTAGTCATCGACCGCATCGCCACCATTGCGGGCAAGCGCCCTGCGTTCGTGCAGGGCCGCGTGCAGGATGAGGGCGTGCTTGATCGTGCGTTTGCAGGCCGTCGGATCGATGCGGCCATCCACTTCGCCGCCTTCAAGGCCGTGGGTGAATCGATGGCGAAACCGATCGAGTATTACGAGAACAACCTCGGGAGCCTGACTGCGCTAGTCCGCGGGCTGGCGCGACACGGGTCGAAGCACCTCGTGTTCAGCTCGTCGGCCACCGTGTATGGCGATCCGGAGTCGGTACCCGTCCGGGAGGATGCCCCGCTGCGTGCGACCAACCCCTACGGCCAGACCAAGCTGATGAGTGAACAGATCCTGCGCGACCTGCACGTGTCCGACCCGTCGTGGAAGATCTCGCTGTTGCGCTACTTCAATCCGGTGGGTGCGCACGAAAGCGGTCTGATCGGTGAGGACCCCCAGGACACGCCGAACAACCTGATGCCCTACGTCGCACAAGTAGCGGTGGGGCGGCGCGCAGAACTGCAGGTGTTCGGCAGCGACTATCCCACGCCCGATGGCACCGGCATGCGCGACTACATCCACGTGGTGGATCTCGCGATCGGCCACGTGAGGGCACTCGAACGCGCCGGCAACAGCGGACTGCTCGCAGTCAACCTCGGCACCGGTCGCGGCTACAGCGTTCTGGAGATGGTGCGCGCGTTCGAGAAAGCGAGCGGGCGGAGGGTGGCGTACAGGATCGTCGCGCGACGGCAGGGCGATGTGGCTGCGGTCTATGCGGATCCGGCGCTCGCGTTGAAGACGCTGGGGTGGAAGGCGGAGCGCGGGATCGACGAGATGTGCCGCGACGGATGGAAGTGGCAGTCGATGAATCCGGAGGGGTTCAGAGGAGCGAAGTAGGGAACCAGCCCCCAACCCAACCTTCCCCCACTGGCGTGGGAGAAGGGGCGAACGTCCCCTCCTCCACGCACAGCGGGGGGAGCGGTGTACATCCCCTCCCCCACGCCCAGCGTGGGGGAGAGTTACGGTGGGGGCAATCAGCGTCGAAGCATGCGACACCGCCGGCCCCCATCCCAACCTTCCCCCGGCAATGCCGGGGGAAGGAGCGCCTGCCACCTACAGACGCATTCCGTTCGCCGCATCAGTGGGGATGGAACTTGCATCCCAACCGTACACGATCCGTAAGACGCCCCCTCCTAGACTGACCAGCATCCGCACTCACCGCGCGCCTTCGGGGCGCATTCGATGCGCACCCTTCCCGCCCTCACTCTCGCCCTGCTCGTCGGCTGCAGCACGACTTCTTCCGACCGCACGGCCGCTCCTTCGGCGCCGCCCGAATTCGAACTCGAGGACTGCACGCAACCCACACAGAAGACGTGCATCGTCCGCGCAACGCCCTACCTGGCGGACGACCCCGACGCCGAACATCACGCCCGCCAGAGGAAGGAAGGCGTCTGCTTCCTCGAGCTCTGGGACGAGAACGTGCGCAAGCATACTGCGACGCCGAGCAACCAAAGGACCAGAGCTCCTGCAGGGATCATCTGGCAGCGCTCAACGAGTACCTGAACCCCGGCGGCGAAAGGCCACCGCGCGATGCGATCAGCGTGGCCCTTGAAGGCGGCGGCAGCAAGTCCGCCCCCTTCACCCTGGGCGTGCTGGCCGGCCTCCATGAAGCCGGCCTCTTCAAGCAGGGGCGAATCGGCGCGATCTCATCAGTGTCGGGCGGGTCGTACGCAGCGAGCTTCCTCTTCAACCGCCTGTGGGACTACCACTCGCACCAACCTTCCGTGACCGAGGTGCCAGAAGCCTGCCGCGAGGCGCCGCCACCGACGGACAAGGCCAGCCTGCGAGCGGATGCCGGGAAGCCCGGCACCTACGACGACTGGTTCCGTTCATGCGTGCCGGATCCCTACACCGCAGGCGGGGCGCCTCTGGATGGCCCGCGCGGCGGCCTGCCCCAATGCGGCGAGGTTCGCGGGCGCGGCCACAAGAGTTTCAACGAATTCCACGACGAGTATCGGTATCAGGGTCACGTGTGGCGCTTTCCCGACCTCCTGTTCGGAGACGGCATGGCCATGCTCAAGACAGACCGCGTGGCGCGCTTTCCTGAGGCGGCGCAGACCGCGGGGCTCACCGTTGCCAGCGCCGGCACGTTTCCACTGCAGCTTGTCTCGCGAACACTCTTTCGCTGGCCCATCAACACCGCCCCCACCAAGAACGTCTACCGCTACGGGATCGAACGGCAATTCGGCTTCTCCCCCGAAGACTGGCAAGAGGCCCAGAAGCTCGCGGCGAAGATGACCGAGGTTTCCGCGCAACGCCGGCGCGAACGCACGCTCGCCTGCCTGGGCACGCTGCTGAACGGCAAAGCCGCCCCCACCTGGATACTCAACTCGAGCACGCCGGGCCCCATCACGGTGCTCGACTGGGTTACCACGCCGGAGCGCAACCCGCTGCTCAACTCCTTCGAGTTGACGGCGGCGGGCTACGGCTCCGGCCTCTACGGCTACGCCAAGATGCCGCCGCGATTCCGCTTCGAGTTCGAAGGGTATCGCTACACGCCGCGCGACATGTCGATGACCGACGGCGTGGTGGCGTCGGCTGCCTTCTTCGACGACAACCAGTCGCTCTTCTCCGACCAGCCCACGCGCTTCATCATGGGCGCGGTACAGTATCTGCTGAACCTGACCTGGTTCACCGAGATCCCCAACTACAACGCCGACCGCGACGACCGCGTCCGCCGCAACATCAAGCCCTATCCGCTCTGGGGCATCCCGGTCACCTACGCCAAGCGCAACTCGCCCTACATTCACCTGCAGGACGGCGGCAACAGCGAGAACAGCGGCATCTTCGCGCTGCTGCGGCGCGGCTATCGGACCATCGTCTTCGCGCACGGCACCGACGACCGCCAGGCGATGTTCCCGAGCCTGTGCCACCTGAAGAACACTCTCGAGCTCTACGGTGCCTATCGCGTCGACAGCAGGGACTTCCACGTAATCGCCACCAAACTGGCCGAGAGCAACGTCAACCCGTTCAAGCGCTCGCACGACGATATGACACACGTCTTCCGCGACTATCTCGACCAGCTATGCAGCTATGAGCTGGACGAAAGCACCCGAGCCCACTTCGGCTCGGAACTGGCGGACGAGGTTTCGCCTCTGTCGCGACTGTATTGCACACGCCTGCAGTACGACGACGCCGCTACGAACGTGTGCCGCAGATACAGGCAGAGATTCCCTACCAACCGCTCTGACCCCACATTCGAAGTCCCCAAGAACTGGGACGACCCAGAGCGCATGTTCTTTCGTTGGTCGGGGACCAGGCTCGACTTCCAGGTCCGCCGCACTCGCGACTGCCCGATGACCAAGACGATTGTGCAATGCGGCGATCCTGAGGTACTGGCCACCATCGTCGTCATCACACCCGCGATCGACTGGAACGATCTCCGGCCTCAGCTTTCGGGTCCGCCGGAGATCGAGGCGGCCGGCGATTGGGCCGCCATGTGCGCCATGGCGGAACCACGCAACGCGATACGCATCCGCGCCTGTGCTGCACCGTTGCAGGACGGCATGGGACAAGACTCGCGCACGAGCGCGGAGATCAAGGTCCCGTGCACCGCCGCCGCGTACGTGGTGACCAACGCCTGCAGGCCGGATGGGCGCGACTATGCAATCGCCAACGGCACCCGGGACCACAAGCAACGCCTCCTGGTGCGCGTTGTCCCCGAAACCTACGTCCCCGAGTTTCCCCAGGACAACTTCATCTGGACCACATGGAACTCGTCGTACGTGATGTTCGCCGCATACTTCGATCTCGGGCGGCACTACGCCCGGCGTGCTGCCGCAGAGTTCTCGCCTCCGCAGTTACCACCCAGCACTGACGGGAGCCCACCATGAAAGCCATCTTCGGAGGTGTCATCGCCGTTGTCCTCCTGGGCATCTACGTCCATCTGCTGCGGGTGGCGTACCTCATCGTCGACTGCGAGGTCAAGGTAGGTTGCACCTCGCCTGCCGTCACCGATTTCAACGACGTCATGGCGCAGACGCTTTCCGTCATCGGAGGTCTGGTGTCCGCCCTCGTGATTGCCGAGCTTGCCATCACGCAGCCTGGCGAAGCACCCGTAGCGCGCGTACTGTCGGACGACGCCTCGAAAACGGCCAAGAGCATCCTCAAGGCCGTCACGGTGGTCTACGTGCTCGTCTGGCTGGCTGCCGGCCTGACAGCATTCATGAAGGGCATGTATCACCCGGACGTACTACCGGCACTGACCAGCGTGGGGCAGTCGTGGCTGGGCCTGGCGGTGGCGGCGGCGTACGCGTACTTTGGACTGAAGCCGAAGTAGCGGAGCAGCCCTTCGGCACCTCGATACCGGCAAGCGCCCGTCTTCAGTTTCTTGTCGTACCGTTGTAGATTGCAGTACCGGCGCAATCAACCCGACACAATCAGAAGCTCCCACGTCCGATATCCGGGAGGCCTGTGAAGTGGGCAAGGAATCGACAAGGGCGAGCAACTTCTCTCGTCAGCAAGTGATACGCGTCGACGACGAGAGATCTTGTCGGAACCACCTCACCCAGCGAGGGGACGTTCTATGGTCGTCTGCACACGCAGATCATTGACATCGGAAGCACGGGAATGTTGACGTTCCTCACGGTGCTCCACTGAAAGTCGACGAATCCTTGGTCCTCGAAGATTCTTCGCATAGATTTACGCGAGAAGAACTTGATATGTCCGCCATCCCAGAGCGGACTATGGACGGTGTCCCATTTGTTGAACAACGAGTAGAGGCAGTTCTTCCAATAGGATCCGAACTCCGGCGTGCACGTGAGAACGTGCCCGTTCTGTCGAACGTGAGCCTTCTCGAAGCTCACCAGACGCTTCGGCAGATAGAGATGCTCAACGACGTCTGTAGAGAAGGCCAGATCGAATTCTCCCAGACCGTACTTTTCTGGAGGGTCATAGCACGAAGCGTCGATGATGTTCAGCCGCGGGTAGTGCTTCCGGCAGTACTCACGTTGCCCAACGTCCGGCTCCAGACCGACGTAGCGAATACCCCTCTCGGCAATTGCATGGCCGAGCATGCCGACACCAGACCCAACCTCCAGGACACTGGATGGCTTCAGCGCGTCGATCCAGCCGAGAATGGCCGCGTAGATCTTCCGGTTTTCTCGGGTGGGTTCATGGCAACTTACATCGTAGGCATGAAGGTGGACTGTCACGGTGGGACTCCGTTTCGCGAGATTCCGGGGTTGTACCTTACTGACATAATTGCTGTGCGATTGCGCAGCGATCGAATACATGTTGAATGTCGGAAGTCCACACAAATTTCTGCCTGAATCGGGACGGGTTGGACGCTCTGCTGGTCGGTTTCCGATCACGACGGGCCGAGCACGGATTGCGAGATCGTCCCATCTGGCCTTGGGTGGCCCCGTAAGTCTGTCAGTACACCACGAGGTACGAGCACTCGAGGACTGCAGTCGGACGGTCTGATGCCCCCTGGGCACATCGACGATGGCGAAGCCATCCAAACCCGCTCTTCGCCGCTTGCATCACGCTCCAGTTTCATCACGCTTCGGAAACACGCGTCGGACGGCGCGCGCGGCGGGGAACACCAGTAGCACGCCCACAAGGTAGAAGACGAACAGGGCGTTCGTCGTCAGATACCGATTCCACAGCCTGCGCGGGTCGGTCAGCAACCGGTGCAGCCATTCCAGCCCCAGGCGTTGCATCGCCAGTGGCGCCCGATTCACGGTACCCGCGAGGAAGTCGAATGCTGCTCCTACGCCGACTTTCACCGCCTGCACCCTGTCTGCCTGGTCCGCCATCCACACTTCCTGCTTCGGGCAACCAAGGCTCACGAACAACACACGGGCACCGGACGCGTTGATCCGTGCACGGGCCGCCGCGCCTTCCTCGGCTGTCAGCGGACGGAATGGAGGTGACTCCATGCCTGAAATGCGCAGACTGGGATAGCGTCTGATGAGTTCGCTCCCGAGACGGTCAAGGGTCTCAGGCGTGCCACCATAAAAGTAGAGGGGCGTCCCGACTCGAGCAGCGTGTTCCAGGTAGCGCGCCATCAGGTCCGGCCCGCTGATTCGTTGCTGTCCGCGGGCTCCTTTCGCTCGCAGCACGGCGGCGACCGGCCAACCGTCCGGAGTGGCCAAATCGGCTCCGTCGATCGCTCCGCGCAACGCGCGATTCCACAGGGATGTCACCACCGAGTGAACATTGCAGATGCATACGGTTCGCGCTTCCCCCCGATCGGCCCATCGCGCCATGCGGGCGATCGCCTCCTCCCAGTTGACGCGGTCGATCCGGGTTCCCATGACCCGGACGCGGGCCCGTAGATCCGGAGCGTCAACCGCGGGCCTGGTCATATATCTCCATCAGAGTGCGATAGTTCATCTCGGGCGTGTAGTACCGTTCGTACACCGCACGCGCGTTTCGCCCCATGCGTTCAAGCTCGGCAGGGTGGGTCGCTGCCCAGCGCAACGCTTCGCGCAAACCGCTCTCACTACCGGCTTCAACGAGCAGCCCCGTTTCGCCGTGGGTAACCAACTCGGCAAGCGCACCAATGCGGCTCGCGATGACCGGCAGGCCCGCCGCAAAGGCCTCCACCAGGGTCCGTGGAAAGTTCTCATACCAAATGCTCGGCATGACCAGGCAAGCGGCTCGCTCCATGTAATGACGGACGACAGATGGTGCCGCAGCGCCGCGCAGCCGGATTCCCTTGACCTCACTGAGGTCCCCTCGGTCCGGACCGTCACCCAGGACGTCGATCTCGAGATCGGTCCCTTGCACGGCTCGGCCGAGCGTGGCGGCGCCTTTCTCGCGCGACAACCGTCCGACGAACAGTGCTCCGCGACGGGGACCGTCGGAGAGTGCCGCCGCCTCGACAAAGTTCGGCTTCACCACGATGCGATCTCGCGGCAAACCGCCTTCAATGAACTTTGCGCGGCAGAACTCGTTGAGTGCGATGTAGCGTCGGACGCGTGTTCGGAAGGTGCCCATGGCCCGATGGACTGCAAGCGTAGTGGCGAGCACGCCCGACTGGGCCCGCGATCCTCGATAGCAGCCCCGTATAACCCCACGCCAAGGCATTCGCCCGAGGCAGTCTTCACAGACCCGTCCTTCGCGCAGGAAGGTCGCGGACAGGCAGAACAGCCGGAAATTGTGCAGTGTCTGTACGACCGGAACGCCTTGCTTGCATGCCGCGTGGTAGATCGCCGGCGATAGCATCGGAAAGGTGTTGTGCACGTGCATCACGTCGGGGGAAAAACGTGCTATCGCCACCGTGATTTCGTCAAATGCTTTGCTGGACCAGACGGCGCCTGCCGCCATCGCCACTCTCCTGTCTTCCTGCAGGTGATCATTGTGCTTGGAGAAGAACTCTACTTCGTGCCCATGCGAACGCAATAGCGCAATCTCCGCTTGCACGACGGCATCTTCGCCACCCGGTTGGCGATAGTGGTTGTGAGCGACCAGGATTCTCATGTGTGAAACGGGCGGATGTCTTCTCCCAATGGTGCGCCCGGGAGGCCTCGACAATGAATGACTACCTGCTCCGTCGTGGATGGAGTCGAGCGAACTCGATGCAGTGGGCAAATCGTTCAGCAACGTAACTCGGTGTGATCCGACTCGCATTGTCACGAGCGCGTCGCCCCATTTCCTGAACGCGATCCAGCGGCGTCTTCAAGGCAGCATCGATGGCGGTTCGCATCCCCTCCGGCGATGTTGGATCGAACCGCCAGCCGCTGACACCATCGTCAACGAGCTCCTCGACAGCCTGACTGTGGAGGCTACCGAGTACCGGTACGGCCGAGAGCATCGCCTCATTCACGACCAGTCCCCAGGTATCGGCAAGGGTCGGCAGAACGAAGATATCTGCTCGCGCGTACTGCTGTACCAGAGCCGCATGGCGCTCGGGTGGGCGTACTTCGAGGACCAGATTCCCGGGCCGATGAGATGAAATAAGCGCCTCGCGCTGAGGACCGGCACCGATCAGGGTCAACTCCACCGTGATTTGCGAATGCGCAGCGCACCAGTCCGATAACGCGTGCACGAACGGCAGCAATCCTTTTCTGGGAACGAACTGCCCGACGTACAGCAGCCTCCGGCGCTCCGGGATACCCGGCACCTTCACCACCTCGGAGTAGTACTCGCCGGCAGTGGAGTACGGAGACTCGAAGATGCGCTGTTCCGGAACACCCATTGCCTTGACGTAACGCTTGCCTCCTTGGCCGTTCACGATCACCGCGTCGGCCTGGGCCAGTAGAAGTCTGCGCGCAGCCGTCCGCATGCAGCCTCGTCCTGCTTCTGTGTGCTCCGACAGATCCGCATGAATGATGAGACGAACGTTTCGTGCAAGACGCGTGTACAACGCGGCCTGCATCGTCCGCAAGCCCAACTCCGTGCTGATGACGACACTTGGACGCAACCGATACAGGTGCGCAAGCAAATCGTACGGAAAGAAGACGGTCGTATCCTGCGAAAACCCGCTGGGATGCCGGCGGCCATGGCGCAACGACAGGCTGCGCATGTATCGCACGTCCAGACTGGTCTGCTGACCGCCGACCCCCGCGAGATTCTCGTCGACGGTCGGCCTGCTGAGGAGTATCACCAGGGATGGGACGTACGCCCGAAGCGCCTCGTAGTCTCCCTGACGGTAGCGGGGGAGGATGTTCGTGAGCATTACGGTGCGAACGTCATCCATGACCCTCCTTCCCCCGAGAATGTAGCCAAGCCAAGATCCCGCGATGAAAACGCTCCACCATGGCGTCGATGGAATGCGACCGCGCCGTCTCGAGCGCGCCGTGCCGAAACCGCGCCAAGCGGAGCTCGTCTTGCAATAGCGCCACGACCGCTTGCGCGTACTCCAACGGATCTCGTTGGGTCATCAGTCCGTTCTGGTCGGCGCGCAAGTATTCGATTTCCGGAGAATGGTACTCAAAATCGGTTGTCCCTACCGGCAGCCCTTCCGCAAACGCATCGAGGATCGCCAATCCGACCAATCCCGGGTTCAGGAACACGGACGCCATGCCCAGATACGTCGCTCGCTTCTTACCGAATATCGGTCCTACATAATGGATCCCACCGTCGCCGGTCGCCGAAACCTGCTCGACCAATGTCTGCTGCGGTCCAGCGCCGGCAACGATCAGATGGAAACCCGGCATCATCCGCCGAATTTCGCGCGCTGCATCGATAAGAAACGGGATGAGTTTGTGCGAATACAGGCTGCCCATGAACAAGCCGATCGCCATCGGGAATAACCAGCTGCCGACGTGCGTTGAGCAAGTCTTCGCTTGAGATCGACCCCACGAGTTCCGTCGTACCGACAGTGTCGATGGCATTCTGCACCACGGAACTTCGTTCGCTATGGAACCCCTGCTTCTCGAGATGGCAGCGCGTACCCTCCGTGTAGGCGAAGTACCAGTCGGCGCGCCATAGCATCCAGCGGCGCAAAGGCTCCGCAGGTGACCAATGCCGCGCCTGCCGGTTGCGGCCATGCCCCCAGCATGCTGCCCGCGGTGCTCGACCGCTTTGCCGCGCCATCATCCGATACGTTTCGCAGTACTTTGCAGCATGCTCCTCGATGACGAATGGGGTATTTGCCAACGTGTCCGCCAACTGCTGACGCAGAATCCGCCCGTTCCAATACCAATGCGCTGGGACACGTACGTAGTGCACATTGTCCGGCCGGATCACGTTGTCAGCGCGTGTGGCTTCGCGTGCATTGGGGTCGCTATAGAGTACTTTCAAATCCACGTTGTCCGATTTCAGTCGTTCCACGAGCGCGTCGAACAGCGGGACGCGATAGTGTTTGAGCACGGATTGCACGATCGCTATTGAGACCTTGATCGGCAATCGTGAAGTCCCCTTGCGTCCGCCGAATCGGTGGATCAGGCCGCAGCCGGCCCGGCGGACGGTACGTTCACCAGCGTACCGTTCTGGATGAAAGCGACAAGCCTGGGACCGACCGCCCGCAACGCAAATCGCCTTTCGAAGGCACTTATTGCGTTCCGGCTCATGCGAAGCAGCGTCGATTCGTCCTCGAGTACTTCCATGAGCATGTCGGCTGCTCGATCCGGATCATCCAGCGACCAGAACCTCCCCTCGCGACGGTCTTCCATCATTTCGGGAATGCCACCGACTCGGTTTGCAAAGACAGGCAATCCGACCGAGAAAGCCTCGATGATTGCGACCGGCAGATTCTCGAGGAGCGCGCTGTGGCAGTAGGCACGATGGCCGGCAAGGTACTTCGCGGCATTCTTGCGGAATCCGAGAAAGCGAACCTGCCCGTCGACCTTGTGCTGCCGCGCCAGTTGTTCGAGGTTCGCGCGATCAGGCCCGTCGCCTATCAGCGTGAGCGTGTACCGTCGTCCCTTTGCTGCACACTTTGCAAGAACGTGCAGCAGGAATCGCTGGTTCTTTCTCGGCTCCAACGTTCCGATCGAGATAAGGTCCGACGGTGCATACTCGAGGTCCCGCTCTTCCGGCGCATCCACGAAATTGGGAACAACTACCGCCGGAATCCGGCTTACCCCTGGTACGCGACGGATGACTTCCTGTTGCATGAATCCTGATACGAATACCAGGCCATCGAGCCGGGGCAAGAGGTCTTCCTCGAACCGACGGATGCTCCGGTAGTAGTGCCCATCCCGAGTGATATCTCCCTTTCCAGCCCACTCGTCCGCCTGAGAGACGTTGAAGTGAACGACGAGCACCACCCTTTGCTGCGGTCGGACACGTGCGCGCAGAGCCGCTGCTGCCGAGAGCGGGCACTGCGCATACACCACGGCCTCGAGTTCGCGCCTCAGAGTAGTACGCAAGGCGCGCTCGAGAAAGAACGCATGCCAGGTCCGATACCACCAGACGCTCAGTGTCGGACTGAACAACGCCAAAAACTTGCGTGCGGCGAAGGTTGGGTAGACGAACAACTTTGCGGCCGAATATGGCGTAACGAGGATGCGGCCGATGTTTGCACTTGTGAGGAATCTGATTAGCGCGTTGAAGTGCGCCTGCACACCCGTCTCACCTTCGGGCCGCATGATGGTAGCGATCACCACCGTCTGCTTCTCAATTGCCATGCGAAGGCGCCTCAGACACCCCAGGGGGCGGTACCGACCTTGATCAATACCGGGAAGTAGTCAACGGTGATCGCACCGGACGGCGGGACGATTTCGTCGGACCCCGACAATCGTTCTGCGGCGGTGGCGTTCCAGTTGGAAGGCAACTGCCACGAGATTGGTCCTTCGACATTCCACGCTGCCCAAGCCTTTCGACCGGCTCGCTCGAGCGAACACACCCAAAGTGATCGGTTGGTCGACCCGCAACCGAACACCCGCGCGTTCACGAGCCACGAAGTGACCCGCTTCAGGCTTCGTGTGACTTCGGTAGGTCGCTGCCCCCTGCCGGCCGTCAACCCCATTGCGTCATTGTCCCACGCATACAAGACGCTCCTCGAAAGCTGCAGTGACGCGGCCACCAGCTGATATCTAGCAATCGTCGCCGCAGCCTCCTCGTCAGAAAGGCGATTGCCGAACGTTCCGCCGGGCTTCGCGATGAATGTGGATGTCGTTCCTCCGATGAGAAACCCCGCTTCCGTGTTCCACAACTCCTTGTCCTGTTGCCCGTACTTCCTCAGCATCGCTCGCATCGGTGCGACGAGACTGGGCAAGTTCTCGACCGGATACGTGTAGAAGTGCGCCGCGACGATGTCGATGTACGCGCCACCACCGAGACGGAAGAAGGGTTCGATCCGCGCCGGCTCGGCCACCGGCGCCGGCGACAGTATCCGAGCGTCCGGATCGACGGACTTGATGGTCTGATAGGCGATTCGAGTCATCTCGACCAACGTCTGCGCCGAACCCGAGTAAAAGTCGCGATCGGATCGGAAAGTCGCTGCCAAGTGGGGCTCGTTCCAGATCTCGTAGTAGCGAATTCGCCCCTTGTATCGAGTGGCGACAGCCTTCACGTAGTCGGCCCAGTCATCGGTGGAGACCGGTTCAGCGGCGCAACCATCACCGTAGTGACACTTCTCGCCGGGTCGCGCCGAGGCCCATCGGGGTGTCAGACCCCCGAGAGTCCAGATCACATCTACCTTGGCTGTCTCTGCCAATCCCACGTAGAAGTCGGGTGCGGCGAAATCCCATTGCCCCCGCGCAGGTTCGATCCCCGACCAACCGAGCCCCTCCGTATCCCACCAGCGCCAGACGCCGAATTGCACTGCGGGCCATGGAACCGTCCGCGGCCGATGAATGTGAAGTCCCAGGAAGCTTGCCGGCACCAAGAAGCCGTTGGTCGAAAACGCCGGCGGCGACACTGCCACCACTTTGGACGAAGCCGACGGGTCCGGCCTTCGCCCGAGGGCATCGGAATTCGCAACCCTTTCAGCTTGCGCGATGAGGCTCGTCATCTCCCCGGCGCGCCCTGGGTTCCCATCCGTCGGTGCCGCGTCCCCGATCTGCGACGCAGCATTCGCTATCATCGTCACGGAGCACATGAGGACGCCGATTCCTTCGACGAGCGCGCTAAACCGACGCTTGCTGGCGACAATCACATGAAGCCGAAATTGTCGCGCTTTAGTTCGAACGACGGTCTCTATCGATCGCACCGCAGGCGATCGACGTCGTGAGGAGACGGGCGAGACGCTAGCCCAGTTTTCTGTAGCAATCATAGGTGTCTCTCGCACATCGTTCCCACGAGAATCGCCTCGATTGCGCGAGGCCCATTTTGCGCAACTCCGACAACCGTGCCGCATCGTATACCGTCGCTTCCAGAGCATCGCGTATCGATTCGACCGAATCCGGCTCAAAGTACGCGCCTGCGCTCCCAACCACTTCGGGAATGGAACTGCTCCGACTGCAGACAACGGGGCATTGCATGGTCATTGCCTCGAGTGGGGGCAAGCCGAACCCCTCGTACAAGGAGGGATAGACCAACGCGGTCGCGGAACTGTAGAGACGCTCCAGGTCGAGATCAGTTCCCGATATGTGAACAATCGACGAGTTTGGCAACTTCAGGTCGGCGATTCGGATGCGCTCATCCCTCGTGAACTCCCCGGCGCCGAAGCACAGGAGGATGAAGTCTTTTCTCAGACGCGAGGATGAGGCGAATGCCTGAAGCAAGCGATCGAAGTTCTTGTATGCAACTCGACGGCCGACATAAAGGAGGAATGGCTGCTCAACCTTTGGCGAGCTCGCTTCGGGACCCGCAGTTCGCCTGAAGCTGCTGCCGTGATAGACGACATCGACCTTCGCCGGATCGACATCAAAGATATCCAGGAGATCGCGCCGTGTGTGCTCGGAGACACAGATGATGCGGTCTGCCGCCTTGACCGCTCGCGCCTTGTCGCCGTCGGCTATGCTGGAAGGATCGACGAACTTCTCGTGGATCATGTCGTGCACCGTCGTGACCAACGGTGCGCCCACCCGCCGTGTATTCCACCGCGGGTAGGACGTTTCATGAACGATGTCCTGGCTCACGGTACGCGTCCACAGTCGGGTGATCAACTCGTCCACGGGGCGAATAAGGCGGTTCACACCGCGGAAGCGCGGCACCCGAATCCCCACCACCCTAGCGAGCCTGAGCGCCTGGAGATCCTCGTTGACATGCAGTGGAGACAGCATCGTGACATCTGCAAGCCCCAGGACCTGGAGGTTGCTCGCCAGTTCGACAAAGTATCGCGTCACGCCGCCATAGCTCAAGTCGGCGAAAGCGCGATAGTCGAACAACACCTTCACCCGTCAACTCCCGCTTCGGTCTCGAGACTGTCACGGTCGCGATCGCTCGCCGAGAGCGAACCACGCCTGCGGCGAAACCGCCTGCTCGACTTGCAGTCAGCGCGGGCAGGCGGCGATACGGTCATTGCCACGACGCGTTCAGTTTGCGCGGCCCCGGTGCCCCTTTTCGCGAAAACTCCCGCTCCATGGCATCGAGCAATGCATCGTAGGCTGCTTCACTGTGGTCGGCAAAAAGCGCGATGTCGAAATAGGGAATGCTCGATGAACCGCCGAATCGGCCCGCCACTTCGCGTTGCATCCAGGCATAACCGAGTAGCTGCTGAAGCATTCTGTCCGTTCCGCCGGCAAACGGCCCCCAAAGGACCGGAACACCGACATTGTCGAACAGGATGTACCGCGTGTAGACCGACTGCAGTGCGGAGATGACTCGCTCCCACTGCGCGAGGGCCTCTCCCGTGTCGATCCACGTCTCCGCCCAGATCACCGGCTTGTGTCGTCCGAGCCATTCGAGGTCGGTGCCAAGAATACTGGCGTCGTAGCCGTCGGTATCGATCTTGACGAAGCAGGGTACATCGGCCGTCAGTTCGCTCAGTCGACGAACGGGGATTTCTCGAACCGAACCGGCCGGCTCGTCTGCGATCCTGGTGCCGGCCGTACCGGTACCTGGCTGAAGGGTCAGCGAATGATTCGGGTTGCCGACAAACGCGCATAGGAGCTCCACACTGCCGAACTGAGCGGCGAACGCTTCTGCGTTGCGCCTGAGTATGCTGAAGTAGTGATCCGATGCTTCGACGGCGACGATGCGATTCGTCACCCCTCGGCGACGAATCCGGGCGATCGTGTCGCCAACATTGGCGCCGACATCGATGACCACGCCGTCGGGGCGATGTCCGCAGACCAGTGCGGCGGCCTCCGGAAGCCAATGGTCGTAGTACGGATGGGCCTCCATGTACAGATCGAGCGGATGGTCATAGGGCGCGTAGATGACTCGGTCGCCACCGATCGGCATGCGTCGAAGCGTTTCAGGGAACCGATGCGCGACGAACGCGCGGTAGCGGCGCGATAGCCGGTTCCAGATTCGTTCAGGCAACGTACCGTCCATCAAGCGTGTCCCGTTCAATTGCGTGCAGTCACGAGGTTGGTTGCGTGAGGAACGTGACCAGATGCGAATAGCCAAACAATGAATTGCGGAACGGCCGCAGGGCAGACTTGGCGACGTCGATAGCACCAGCCGCACCCTTGCGTCGCGGGTACAGCTCGCCCACGGCCCGGAAGCCGTGGAACGTCAAGCCGGCGAGGCCACACGCCTTCCGGAGCGATCGTTCTGTGAAGAAGTGAACATGCTCCTTCGTATCGTAGGCGTTCGTCCGGCGGGAGCCGTTTCGCAGCTCACCGCAGGGCGTTGACAGGAATATTCTGCCTCCAGGGGCCAACCGCGCGGCACACTGTCGCAGGAACGTCACCGGTTCCGTTACGTGCTCGATCACTTCGATTAGCAACAATGCGTCGAACACTCCCTCGCAGGCATCGAGACTCGACCGGACGATCCAGCCCTTGGTCTCGAGGTGGGCGCGCGCTGAGGGATCAGCCTCGACGCACGCGATCGTCGCACTCGGCAATAGGGACGCAATCGTGTTGGAAACGTGCCCGGCGCCAGCACCGACATCCAGTACCCGGGATCCGTTCGAAAGGAACCCTTCGCGCACGAAGAATCTCACCAGCCGCTCGTTCCGCCGCTCGAACCGGGCCTCCTCGTCTACCGGGTCGGAATGGGACTGCACCCCGTCGTCGGGAGCCGCCGCTTGCGCAAAGAGATGTCGGCACGCCGGGTCCATGCATTGAGCGACGTCGACGTACGCGGAGCGAAAGGCAAACCTTGCCCCGCTGCCACAGATCATGCAATGCATTACGTGTTGTGTATCCACTTGCCCGTACCGTCTCGACAACCGACCCGCCGTGCCCCCCTCCGGCCTCAATGCCGACCCTGGGGAGCGGGTGAAATGAACCAGCGCAGCAGCGTCCCTTCGAGGATCACGCGAAGGTATGGCCACAGCCAAAATACAAACCAGAAGTGTCCGCCGTGCTTCCGTGTGAGGGCACGCCAGGACCGCGGTGGTATTCCTTTAGGGGACATCATGTGCCGCCAGCGCTTCCTCAGACCCAGCCGGGAGTCGCGAAAGGTGCCCTTGATCGGATGATCGATCACGCAGTCGCCAACGTATCCCGGAGCGACCCAGCATTCGAATCCCGCCGTGGAAGCACGGAGCCCATAGTCAGTGTCGCCCATGGCGTGCGCGAAATTCGGGTCCAGGTTGCCCAGGGCCTCGACTACCCCGATCCCGATGAGTACACAATTGCCGTTGAACGTGTCACAGCGTTGCGGCGCATCCGTGGGGGCAATGGCCTCGAACTTCAGGGGATTCCAGCTCCCACTGCGACGACAACCGCCATAGGTCATGCGGTTCGATCGCGGGTCGCGGGTCGTGCCGACCACGATCGCCGGTCGGTGACCCGCCCCGGACATGCTCCGGTACGTCTCGACCATGCGGGATAGCGCTCCGGGGATGAGTTCGGTATCGTCGTTCAACCAAAGATGCGCGTCGAACTGAGCCATACGAGCTTGCTCGATGGCGCGCCGCATGCCGCCGTTCCAGAAAAGCTTGCCGTCACCTGTCACAACCTGGACGGCAGGAAAGGTTTGCCGGACGGCTTCTGCAGTGCCATCGGTACACCCGTCATCCACCAGAATCACGGAAACCTCGACTCCGGGAAGGACATTCCCATGCAAGAGTGCGGCCAGACACTTCAGCGTCTTGTCACGCCTGTTGAAGCAGGTAAGCAAAGCCGCGATTCTCACGCCGAAGCCCCTTGGATTTCGACGGGGTCGCTGGCGCGAACGGTTCCACGGGCTGCTGCCGCCGCCACGCTCAACGCCACGCCAAGCAACACAGCCTGCGGAGGGTCGCCGTTGTACGGTACGTAGTACACGAGTTGAATCGCCAGCAGGACGACCAACGGACGCGGATCGATCGACGAGTCGCCCGTGCGATACATCGCGAGAAGTCTGCGGATCACGATCGCATACGTGAGCATGAATATCAGCAAACCGACCACGCCCACGCGCATCATGACCTGTACGTAGTAGTTGTGAGGAGCTACCGTAATTTCGCGTTCGGCATCCTCGATCGTACGGTTATAGCCGGCCCCCATCGGTTTGCCGACTGCGATCGCCACGGGCCCCGAGGAGAACAGATCCTTCACGAGAACTTCGGCGCTCTGCATCCTCCACGTGAACGTGCTGCGGGCGCTCGTGGCTTCCTGCACGGAAGACGAGAGATCGCGCTCCAGTCGGTCCAGTTTACCCAGCATGGCGAGCGGAACCAGTGCAACAACGACAAGACCGCCGGCCACGGCAAGCTGCAATGTCGCCCGGGTACGATCCTTTTGCTTCAGCAGCACCATCAGCATCAGGCCGGCAAGCGTGCAGACCCAGACGGAGCGGTGCTGAAGGGCCAGGACGAAGAGCGCCGAGAGTCCGAGCATGAAGGCGCACCACGCCGCAGACCAGCTTCTCGATCGCAGCAAGTAGGTCAGCATGATAATCCCGCTTGTGATCATGAGTGCATGACCCGCACCGATCACGCGAAGACTGGAGCCGCTCAGGGGCGCCCACATTCGCGGATCGAGACCGATGTCGATGCCGGTCAGGTCAACCGCCCAACGCACTGTGACCACCGCAAGAATCACGACCACCATGAACACCCACGCCGCCATGACGTGGTGCAGATCCTTCCGCTCGTACCGGTAGGACGCGAAGTAGGCCGCCGTCGCCCAGAAGTAGTAGAACTCGCGCAACTCATTGCCAGCCGAGACTCCGTACGAAGGCAGTCCGCGCGCAAAGGAAAGCAGCAGGAATCCCCCGTATGCCAGCCACACGACGTGCCGCGAGAGCTCGGGTGGGTACTGCAGAAACCGAACAACTGCTGCACCACCGATTGCAAGGAAGACCAGATCACCGAGCCAGATGTTGATACCCAGATAGACCCTGGGATTGAATCCCAGCGCGGCGTACAGAACCGCATACACGACGATCAACCACAGCCCGGCCCTCATCCTGAAGATCAGACCCCACATCAGCAGGCATAGGAGCAGTGCGAGCCCGATGGCCACGCTGAAAGCTATGGTGAGGAAGATGGTCATTGGATTCTCACCGGTGGACGACGCCGCATCGAACGAGGTCTGACAGGGAGCTCTTGCTGGCAAGCTGGTGCTCTAGTTCGACGAGCAGTGTGTCCGGCAGCACCGGAGGAAGCGCGACGGGTACCCCTCGGGGGCAACTTGCGATCGCTCCATCACCATCGGACTGGAGGGACTCAGTCATTCGCATTGCATTGCGGAAGGTTGTCCCGTTTGGCGGGCCTTGCGACGTCTCGTGTCCCCAGATCGAACGGAGCCCGTTGATCTCCTGCAGATGCGGTGCGAACCATAGGTACGGTCTGTCGGACAGAAAGGCCGCCCACATGCTGTAGGACGACACCGAACAGACCAGCAGGTCCGCTTTCGCCATGCATAACAAATCGCTCACGCTGGATCGATCCGGCCGCGCCGTACGGAACGGCTGGAACTCCCGAACGAACTCGGAGAGTTCCGTTTGATTCCCGTCGGAATGGAGGGAGAATTGGACTCGTGATCCGAAACGGGCTCGCAGAGCTCGGCAGATACCCGAATACCACTCGATCGGAATGGAAGCGTTGAACTGCCCCTGATAGCCTTGCGCCTGCGATACATGCCGGAAGTCGCCGAGGCGGATGTGCACTGCGACGGTCAATCGCTCGCGAGGGAGAGCGCGGGCCCAATCGAACATGTTCTCTCGAACCCATCGGGCCTTCAGCAACTCGCCCAGTACGAACGTTCTTGCACTTTCCAGAGCTTGGAACCCCCCCCACATTCCGTCCGCCACGAAGACGAAGGCTGAGCGCCTGCGCAGTCCCGTGCGTTTCGCGAATGCCCCTAACGCCACCGCGTAATCGGTCTCGCCACATTCTAGGAACTCGCTCTCTGAAAAAGACACCTGCGGCAGCAAGGCAAGCAAGCCGAGTTGCGCAAGCCAGTCCAAGCGGCTGGTGCCAAAATCCCGACGATAGCCGCGAGGGTTGAGTCCCCAGGTGGGCGACAGAAGCGTCGCATTCAACTCGCGGCTGGCGATGAAAGCCTTGGCCCACGGGATCAGTGCGTTGCCGAGACCAGACCCGCGCCGAATCGGTCGAAATGGCATGCAGAACCGCAGGTTCACGGCGCGTCGAGGCGGCTCGAACTGATCGCAAGGCCGTGTCGTCGGCCTCCGTCCGAACCGACATCAATTCGTCTGGTCACTCAGAGACTCCCAGCCGGCGCACGAGTCCACGTGGAAGTCGACTCGCGATTCGACCCACCAACCAGCCAACTTCGGACGTCAGCAGGATGCGCTTGCATCCCCAGGTGGCGCCCGCCATGGTGATCACGGCAACCAGCACGTCTAGTGCGAGGCGCCAGGGAGCCACGGGAATGAGGGATTCGACCATGCGATCCGTTCCGCAGACGGTCGATCCAGTCGCTACCGAAACGAGCAAGGAACCGGCAAGCGCCCTCGATACGTCCAACCAGCCCGCCCCCGTCAATCGCATCGCCTGACCCAGCGTAAGCAGCAGCCGAATGACAAAGGCTGCGACGGCCGACCACGCTACGGCTACGAGCGAAACCGTGGAAGCTGCTATCACTAGTGGGATCATCAATGCGGCCGCCGACATGTGTACCCGCATATCCGTTCCAGGCCGACCGAGGCCCGTGATCAAGGGCCCTCCCACCAAAGTCAGCGCTGCCGAGAGGCAAGCGATTGACAGCGGCGTCAGCAACCGCGCCGCGCCAGCCCACTCGGCGCCGAAGAGTGCAACGATAACGGTATCGGGCACGGCTGCCGCCGCCAGCAGAGGCGGCGCACAGAGCCACCCGACCACCGAGAGCGAGGCAAGATAGGCTCGCCGCGCTGCGGGCAAGTTGTCTTGCCCACGCGAATAGGCAGACAACAAGACGGAGGACAATGTCGAAACGACCGCCAGCATCGAGTTGAACAGCAGCGTGATTGTACGATTGTAGAGACCGAGATCCAAAGCGCCGAACGCGCGTCCCACTACGATCCCGTCGACACTACCCATGATGTGGCTGGCCACGTTGGTGGCCATTACCTTGGCACCGAAGTTCACATACCCCGCATTGCTGGATCGCAGGGTGGGTTTCAGCGAATGAGGAGCTCGCGTATACATCAGGAGACCGCCAGTCACTGCCTGCGCAAGAGCGGCGACCACAAGACTCCAAACGCCCCAGCCGGCCATCGCGAGAGGAATTCCCAGCAGCAGGTATGCGACCGTGTACGAGACGACCTGCGCGCGCTGGAGTGACCTGTAGTCCATGCGCCGACGCAATAACGACTGCGGAACCTGCCCGATGACCTGCAGCACGAAGTAAAGGGAGAGGACTTGGATGATGACTGTCGCGTCCGGTCGCTTGAAGAACGCCGCAATGAACGGAGCCGCCGCAACGAACAAGACAGTCATGACGGCCGCGCTCACGCAGACCCAGGTGAAGACATAGCGAACGTCCTGGTCATCGATGGATCGCCGCTGCACCAGGGCCGTCGAGAAGCCCATCTCTGACACAAGATAGCCGTACCCGATGACGAACCAGGCAATACCGACCAGCCCGAAAGGTTCCGGTCCGAGTATGCGGGCCAGCACGATTCCGATGATGAACTGGAGAACGACCCTGACACCTGTGCCGAGGTAGTTCCATTTGAGTGCCGAGAGTCCTCGCTCCGCGATGCTCGGCTGAGCACTGTCGCCGCCGGCCTTTCGAGTATCGGGTGTCACGGAAAGATATCTGACTGTCACTGGTGCCACCGCCGGGAACGTCGCGGCCGGGAACAGGCCGCTGCGGTCAGATCGTGCCGCCGACGAGCCGCTTCCTGTCCGCTTCGGTGAGGGAGCCCACGAGCGACCTCACGAACGCTTCCTGCAACGCGAATGCTGCTTCCGCATTCGTATCGATCGTCGACACTCGGACGAGCATGCCGTCGGGGACCTGACCGGTCAATCCGTAGCGCAACTTCGCGAGCTTACGTTGCCATGTCTTCGTACCGACGGACTCGCCCGAAGATATCCAGTATGTGATGGGTTCGACGCGCGAACCGAGTCGAGTCACCAATCGTTTCGTGTCCAGCCCTCCAGGAACCACAGCGAGCGTCGAGTTCCAAGGCGACCGGACCAGCTGAAAGCCTTGGGCCGGATAGCAGACTTCGGGCCGATGCACGTCCATCTGACGGACGATATCGCCTGAGTAAGCGATAGATAGCATGACGCGGTCGCCGCGATCGTTCACATAGGTCCGACTGAGAATGTCCGAATAGACCTCCGACAAGGTCTTTTGAACGTCCGGGCTCGCGACGACAGCCCGAGCGGCTTGATCATTCCGCCAGCCATCGAAGGAGTCGGGCACCATATCGCTCAACGTGACCTTTGCGCCTCCGGTGACGGCCTTCTGAGGCTGAAGCACCGCAGTTGCGCCGAGGGCGGCAAACATGGCCACACCGACGATGATGTGCCTGATGCTCAAGGAATCAGACATGGGTCGGTGATGGATCTGGCCACAGACGACCGATCAGGGCGTCGAGGAGAAACAGCAAGCCGAGCCCCGCAGCAAACAACACGATTCCGGTAAAGCCGTGCAGAAACCCTTGTCCGGCCTCATCTCCAAGATGGTAGGTGATGAGCACCAAGGCCACCACTCTCACGACGTTGAGGAGAAACGCGATCGGAAGAATGGATGCCGCCAGCAGCAGGTTGCGATACACACTGCGATGCCCCATGAGATAGAGATACAGTGCCCCTATCGCGGTCAGCGAATACATCGAGTGAAGTCCAGCGCAGGCATTTGCGACCTCGAGCTGATATGGCCCCACAGACAGCACGACTCCGCTCCTGGCCACCGGATAGCCGAGCGTGAAGAGGGACGATTGAGCTATCGCCGCCACGTGCTGCTTGAGTGTGCCGGTTAGAGCCTCTATCAGGAACCCGGGAAGTGGAATGACGAAACATAGGAAGAACAGCACCATCCAAAGCCTCCTCACCGCACGCCAGCCGGCGAACATGAGGATCAGGCCCAGCAGTACAGGGATCTGCGAGCCCACCTCGAAGATCCAGATTCCCAGCACCCTACCCACCACAAAGGTCAGCAGTCCCAGAGTGAAGAACACGGCACCGCTCACCGGGCGAGGTGCGATGTTGGTCGAGATCAACGTGTTGCGCTCGCGCCAGAAGAGCCAGAGGCAGACCGCAAGAACGATGGGCCCGTGCGCTTGCTCTTCGCCCTGCCATGGACCTTTGGCCAGCGCCATGTACATGGGGACATACAAAGCGATCAACCCGGCAGCCACTGGCCACCATTTGAACCAAGGGCTACCGCCCCTCGGCATCTCCAACGGTTGACCCAGAATCGACGACATCCTTGTCGCCTCAGTGCTCGTTCAACACAAGACCGACCACCTTGGCGCTGGCGTGCTTGAGCTTGTCGCCAAGCTCGCGCAACGTGCCAATGCGCGTGCGGTCCTTCCGTGCAACCACGAGCGCACCGCCGGCGCGCACCGCAACAGTCTGTGCATCGGCAAACTGCCCGATAGGTGATGTGTCGATAATGATGATGTCGAATTCCATCCCTGCCTTCTCCAGCTGCTTGGTGAACGCCAGCCGCGACAGCAGCTCCTGCGGATTCGGCGGGATTGGGCCAGAAGTGATGACCGAAAGATCGACCAGGGACGGAACGCGCTGAATCGAATCCTCGATGCGCTCGGACAGCACGGTGGAAAGGCCATGCGCATTCGGCAGGCCGAAGAGCTGATGCTGCCGGGGATGACGCAGGTCTGCATCGACCAGCAACGTTCTTTCGCCGAGCTGCGAGAAGACGATGGCCAGATTGGCCGACATGTAGCTGCGGCCGGCGCCGCGCTCAGACGAGACGATGGCGAGCGCCCGCGGCTCCTTTTCGGGGGTGAACCACCGCAACATAAGCTGGCTGCGCAGTGCACGGAATGCTTCGACCTGCTTCGAGGTCGGTTCATATGCGGCCACGAGTTCGGCGCTGAGATTGCTCTCGCCGGGCAGCACGACCGGGTAGTCGAACTGCTTCGACAGTGCCTGCTGGATGTCCGCTTCGGTCACCAGACCGAGCTTGATCGCCGCTTCTCCAAAGCGCAGTCCCTTTTCCTTTTGGAACCGCAGGATGCGCTCTGCATCTTCGACAGACAGCTTGCGGCTGTCCACCAGCAGGGCACCGATGTGGCGCTCGCGGGCCGCCTGCGGATCCTGGGGTACTGCGCGCAGCAGAGGAGTATCAATGGTGGGGGTCATGTCTTCCTCGTCTTCAGGCCGAAGCGGGCGCGGCATGGGTTCTACCGAAACCCCACCTGAGCCGCTTGAGTTTCGCGCGGGATGCGGTGGGAAGCACGCCGATGAGCGGCATGTCCGTCAACTCCTGCAATCCTTGCGGAGAGCGGACGCGGCCATCGAGCAGTTCGCGAACAAACGCGAGGCCCACCCCCAAGATCGTTCCCAGGAACGCTGCCACCAGCATGTTCAGGAGGATCTTCGGGCTAGAGGGTTCGAGCGGCTCGACCGCCGGGGTCAGCATCAGCACATTGGTCTGATTGGTCTGGCTCTCGAGGGTCGTCATGGTGTAGCGCTGCATCGCCACGTCGTAGGCACGCTGAGCCGAGTCCACTTCGCGCATGAGCACCGCCAGCTCGTCGCGCCCCTCGTTCATCTTCATCAGCTTCGCCTTTTGATCCGATACGGCATTTCGCAGTTCCGTCTCGCGCTTCTGCGCGAGCTTGCCCTGGTTGCCGATCCCCTGGCTCACGACCTTGATCTCATCGCGCAGCTTCTCGCGCTGCGTCGCGATGTCAGCCTCGAGCCGCTTCACCTCAGGGTGATTCACGCCAAGTTGCGATGAGATCTGTTGGAGGCGCGCTTCGGTCGCGACGAGCTGCGCCTTCAGGTTCTGCAGGAGCTGGTTCGCCAGCACGTCGGGCAGCGCTTCGGGGTTCGCGCCGCGCTCGAGGAACTCGCTCAGCTGACGCTGCCGCGAGATTGCGTCGGCGGCCTGGGCCTGCGCCGTGCTGTACTGCAATGAAAGCTCGCTCAACCGGGCCATTTCGAGGTCCACCCGCTCGTCGGCCGCGGTGAAGCCCTTCTCGCGCTGATACTCGGACAACTTCGACTGCGCTTTCTCGAGGCTTTCACGCAGGCTCTTGGCGCGCTCGTCGAACCAGACCGCCGTCTGCCGCGCGGGTTCAACGCGCAGTTCGAGGTTGGTGTCGATGTAGGCTTGCGCGAAGGCGTTTGCGAGCGCAGCGGCGAACCGCGGATCCGCTCCCTTGTAGGCAATGTCGAGAACGCTACTTTCCTTGGAAGGCTTGACGGTCAAGCCGGTCGAAACAAGGTCGGCCACCCAGTCGGCGACGTTGCCCCGGCCCTCCGTCGCCAAGGCGAACTGCTGCTTCAGTGCAGGGTTCTGGTCGAGCTTGAGCGACTTCACCGCCTTCACTGCGACGCGATGGCTCTGAATGATGTCCACCTGGGTCGCCAGATAGCCCGGCAGCATCGGCAGAAGTGCGCCGGTTACGGGATCGGGCGCCTTGAAGTCCACGATGACGGTCGCCGTTGCAGTGTATTTCTTGGGGAGGACCAGACTGATGCCGCCTGCGAGGGCCACGCAGACGACCAGTGTGACGACGGCGATCAGCCATCGCGCCCGGAGGACGAGCAAGAATTGACCGAGATTCATGGGGGGGCGCTTTCTTAGAACACGCTCTCGCGAACGTAGATCACATCGTCCTGCATGACACGATCCTGCAGCCCGGCGTTCAACGTCTCGACCTTTCCACCGACGTCACGCCGCCGTATCTGAATTCCCTTCTCGGTGCCTCGAAGGGTCACACCACCGCCCAGGGCAACCGCCTGCATTACCGTCATGTTGCGCTCGAGACGGAACTGGCCAGGACGACCGACCTGCCCGTAGATATAGAAGAGCGGGTAACGCGGCACGTAGATGGTGTCGCCGGACTGGACTTCGAAGTTCTTCTCGAGATCGTTGAAGGTGAATGCGGCGTCGATGTCGACGGAGATCTTGTCTTCCTTGTTGCCCTTCGTACGTGTGAGGATGACGGTGTCTCCGCCCAGGCTGGTTACACCTCCTGCGAGGGAGAGCACGTCGGCCAATCGCAGCGTCTGATCCTCGAGCGAGTAGCGGCCGGGGCGCAAGACGTTGCCGAGCACGGAAACCTGCCGGCTCCTGAACTGCGACACCACCATGTTCACCTGGGGTCGCAACACGTATCCGCCTGCTTTGAGCGCGGCGGCGATCTTCTGTTCACCCTGGCTCACCGTCAGACCGGCCATGTCCACGCTGCCCACCAGGGGGAACGTGATCGAACCGGTGTCCGACACCCGCGTCTCGATGCTGAGGTCGGGGTTCTGAAACACCGAGACCTTCACGATATCGCCGGCGCCGAGGATGTAGGGGCGCACCACTTGCGCCACCACGAGCGACGGAATAGCCAGGAGGGCAGCACACGCAAGCAGGATGAACCGGAACGATCGCGTCAAAAGAAGAACCCCTGATTCCTGAGTTGGCGAGGCACAGCGACCCCGCGCCCGCCACGCGGGCGAGCGGCGGAGTCTATGAACGGTATGTTACGCCGGGATGACCCGAACACCCCGGGAGAAATTCACGGTTTGATAGATATCCTTATGCCTTGTCCCATGCAAACAGGGTTCTATGCCAGCGTGAAGCCGATCGCACTCCGAGTCCGTCAAGCGACAAAGCAATTACCGCTGATCTCCTGCCCTCCGTGACAATCTGGAATGTATGCACCATGTCGGGCATCAGTACGCCGTCTTGTCGCGGAAGAGCACGACGATCGTCTTCACGATCACCCACAGGTCGAGCGAGAGCGACCAGTTCTTCAGGTAGTGCAGGTCGTGCTCCACGCGCCCTTTCATCTTGTCGATGGTGTCGGTCTCGCCGCGGAACCCGTTCACCTGCGCCCACCCGGTGATGCCCGGTCGCACCTTGTGGCGCAGCATGTAGCCCTTGATCATGGTGCGGTACTGCTCGTTGTGGGCCACCGCATGCGGGCGCGGCCCGACGATGCTCATGGACCCCGCGAGAACGTTGAGGAGCTGCGGCAGTTCGTCGAGCGAGGTCTTACGCAGGAAGGCGCCGAAGGGCGTCACGCGCCGGTCGTTCTTCGTGGCCTGCGGCACGACGTTGCCGTCTTCCTGCACGGTCATCGTGCGGAATTTGTAGACGAGGATCTCGCGGCCGTCCATGCCGTAGCGGCGTTGCTTGAAGATGACCGGGCCGGGGGACGAGAGCTTCACGCCGATGGCGATGAGGATCATCAGGGGCCACAACACCGCCAGCGCCGCGAGGGTGAACACGATGTCGAAGCCGCGCTTCAGCGCGCCGTTCACACCGGAGTACGGCGTCTCGCATACGGCCACCAGCGGCATGCCGTCGATCTCGTCGAAGCGCGCCTGGATCAGGTCGAAGGCGAAGATGTCGGGGAGGAAGTAGATGGAAGCCGTGGTGTCGCGCAGTTCGTCGAGCAGTTTCAGGATGCGCGGCTGCGCCACCATGGGCAGCGAGATGAAGACGAGGTTGACGTTGTTCTCGCGCACGAAGCACGGCACGTCGTCGATACCGCCGTGCACTTTGTACGGCGCCGGGTCGGGCAGGCGGCGCGGATGCCGGTCGTCGAAGAAGCCGAGCATGGTCACGCCGAGCAGCGGGTCGGAGGTGACGGTGTCGACGATGCGCTTGCCCAGGCGGCTCGCGCCGATGACGACTACGCGTTTCTGCGAAGTGGCGCCGTGCGAAAGCACCCGCAGCAGAAAGTGCACGCCGAGGTGCGCGACGACGATGGGGATAGGCGTGAGGAGGAACCACGCCATCAGCACGTTCGGGTCGTAGATCTGGTTGTAGTTGGTGGCGTAGATGATGAATCCGACGATCGCCACGGTGAGCGGCCATGCAAAGAGCACGTCGCGCGCGGCGCGCACGAGCAGCTCGCCGGGACGCAGGCGGAAGAGGTCCACGCGGTCGAACAACTGCGACGAGACGAAGAACGAGAGCACCGCCAGCATCAGGTAGTGGCCGCTCAACGGTTCGTGATACCAGGCGAGGCAGGCGCCCAGCGAGGCGAGGATGACGAAGGGGTTGAGCAGGCTACGCAGCAGCGCCACGTGCGGCAGGTCGCCGCTGAACATGCTGCGGTCGCCCAGGCTGCGGGAGAACGGGCCCTGCAGCTGGAACTGGGCCGAGTCGCTGCCGCGCACCGGGTGGTCTGCGGTGGCCGGGAGCGAGAGCGGTTCGTTGGAGTTCGGCACCGGTTGAATCACGCGCGGTCAGGCAGTCGGGGCTGGGGTCCGAAAGATCCGGCAGGGCGGCTGCCGAGATGATGCGCCGGATTTCGTGAACGTCATATTCCAGGCAAGAATTTAATGATTACTCATGACATTAGCGGTGCAACATGAAAGCAATTCGCGTTCCCCTGTAGATCCTTACGGCCCTGGCGCGGACAGCGTTGATTCCTCGGGGGATCGGTCTGGTTGTCAACGTCGGGCTGTCATGAAGACATCTTCGATGTGTCCTGGGTTTGGTGACGGTGCGGTCGCAATCGGTGCGGCATTCCTTTCCGTAGCGGCGGCTCTCTTACCGCTAGGCGATGTCTTGCATCCCCTCCCCCACGCAACGCGTGGGGGAGGGTTAGGGCGGGGGCAGACAGCGTCCCCACCTCCACCATCGCTGGCCCCCATCCCAACCTTCCCCCGGCGAAGCCGGGGGAAGGAGTGCATGGGGACGCAGCCGTGGCAGTGCGCCCTTTCCGGCCTCTCTCCTCGCAATGCACCCCTACGCGCAGCACATCCCCTCCCCACGCAACGCGTGGGGGAGGGTTAGGGTGGGGGCAGACAGCGTCCCCACCTCCACCACCGCTGGCCCCCATCCCAACCTTCTCCCGACAAAGTCGGGGGAAGGGGTGTAGGTCCCCTCCCCCGGCTTTGCCGGGGGAGGGCTAGGGTGGGGGCAGCGATACCCCGGCCTCGCCGGGTCAGGTCCAGAGCGGGGAACAACCGGTAGCAAAAAACCCGCAGCGCCCTACTTCTTCAATCCCGACAACCCCTTCTCGAGGTCGTCGTGCGTTACACCACCGGGCGCAGGCGGCTGCGGCCCAGCTTGCTCGATGGCGCTCGCGGCACCGGGGGCGGCGTCGTTTGCGTGGCTCTCGCCCGGGGCTTTTACGAAGTCACCCAGATATTCAATCTTGGCTGCAGATCGCAACGCTTTCAGCTGGTTTTGCGCGAGTTCGAGGCGGGCCCTGTTGGTCAGAAACTGTTCGATGAACGGGGTCGCCTTCTCCAGATCCAGCGGCTGCGACTGCGAACGCGCGATCTGCACGACCGCCATCCCGTTCTGACCAGGGACGGCGATGATCTCGCCGTCTTTCATCGTGTGGATCTTGGCGGCGAACTCCATGGGCAGCTGCTCGGCCGCACGCACGGAGTTGTTGGCGGTGGCGGGGATGTTGTTGGCCTTCGCGTAGTTGGCCACGTCAGCCAGGGTCTTCATGCCCTTCAGCGCGTCGCGCAGTGCAGCGCCTTGCTCCGGCGTGACCCGCATCGCGACTTCCTGCAGTTGATACACACGGCGCTCCGAGAAGAGCTCGGGGTGCTTGTCGAAGAATTCCTTGACCGCCTCGGGCTTGGGCTTGTCGGCGTGCGCCATCTCCCGCTCGAGCCAGGAGCGGGCCAGGATCTCGCGCTTGGCGTTCTCGATGGCGGTCATCACCGCGGGGTCGCGATCGAGCTTGGCTTCCATCGCCTTCTGGATGAAGAGCTGCTGGTCCACCAGCCGGTCGAGCACCTGCTTCGAGGCCGCCTTCGCCTGTTCGGGCGTGGGGTCGTTCGTCCGCGGCAGAGCGGCGTTCACCTGATGGACGGTGATCTCGTCGCCGTTGACCTTGGCGGCCACCTGCGTGGCCTTCTTTTCGCCGCCACTCTCGCTGTTGCCGCAGGCTGCGAGCATCAGGGCGAGGGTCACCGCCAGAACGGTTGCGGAGGCTTGCTGAACTTTGTGCATGAGATTCCTCGGTGAGGTCCTGTTGTCTGTCGTATTAGGTCGAGGGCGGGAAGGCTAATTATGGTCTGTTGCGGGTTTGTTTCACAGAAGCGAAGTGAGATGTCACTAGCGGTGATCGGGCAGCGCCCGGCGCGGTCGGAACGCACAGCCCTTTGATGCAGCTCGGGTATTGGGTGCGCTCGGGTGCACTCGCGGATTTGCCGGCGATGCGATCGGGAAACTTTCCCTGTCGCGTGGAGCACACCGTCCGTGTGCCGTCCCACCCTGGCGGCTGGTCCGTCGGAATTCTTTCCAACCCTTTTTTCGAATGTGGTTCATGCGCAGATCGGCGACCGGGCGGCGCGTGGCGGAAGGCCTGAAATCTCAAGACACTGAGCCTTCACTCACAGAGTGAAATCTTCTTGGTGCGAAGCTTGCGAGACTGTTCGCGGACACGTATTTTCCGTGTGTGGGCACGCGCGCCCGCACGGCGCGTCGAAGTCGGCGCGACCGCACCTCGAACAAGCGGGAGGTCCGTATGCAAGCGGCATTATCGAGAGCGTTCCTGACCATCGTCGCCCTCGCGCTCTCCTTGCAGACAGCCACCGCGGCAACACCGCTGACGATCGGCTTCGAGGATGCGACGGGCGTCGGCGAGTTCCTGGGCGTCAAGGCAGGCGCCAATGATGGCTATCAGAACTTCTACTGGGCCTGGCTTGGCGCCGGCGTGGTCAACCCGGGCGGCAACGTCAACGACGGCGTCCGTCTAGGCGTGCGAAGTAACGACTTCAACTGGGTCGGAGGCAACGGCAGCCAGTTCGTCTACTTCGGATCGAGCACGCCTGAAACCACCGCCTACGTCCACACGGCGAGCGCGGCCTTCGATTTCTACGGTGCCTTCTTCTCCTCCCCGGTGATCGGAGCCCTGTCGATCCAGGGCCAGATCAAGTCCGACCCCGGCAACGGAAACGGCGGCTACACCGCTGTGGGTGGGCCGATCGCCATCAATTTTGACGGGATCGCCCCCCATCGGAACATCATCTCCGTCGATCCCCTGATTCTCGGCATCGACCGGCTGGTCATCGCAACAACGTCCGGCCGCAACTTCCAGTGGGCCATGGACGACTTCGTGTACGCCCCGATCCCCGAACCGGGCACCTGGGCAATGCTGGGCCTCGGTCTGGTGGGTGTGGGCTTCGCGGTCACCCGCCAGCAAAAGCTGCTCCGGGTCGCGCGTCGATAGTGTCGGGCAAGGGCGACAGCGCTAGACTGTCGCCATGTATATCAAGGCTCTAAGAGCGCCCGCTCGCGGCTTCACGCTGATCGAGCTGGTGGTCGTGATCGTCGTGCTCGCCATCCTGGCGGCCGTGGCGCTGCCGCGTTTCATCGATCTCACGACCGAAGCGCGCATCGCCAAGCTCGAGGGCGCGCGGGGCGCGGTCGCGGCCGCGGCGGCTTTGGCCAATGCCAAGCACATCGCGCAGTACCCCGACCCGACCAACGCCGACAGCCCGGTGAACATGACGGGCGTCAACGTCACGATGCTCAACCGGTATCCGACGGCCAACGCCACGGGAATCGTGGCGGCCGCCCAGTTGAGTGCCAATGACTTCAGCATCGTGGTCGGTCCCGGCGGACCGGTGCCCGCGGGCTCGGTGGGCATCCGTGTGTCGGGCGGCGCCAATCCGGTGACGTGCTCGTTCGTCTACACGCCGCCGGCCGCGCTGGGCGGCGAGCCGGTGATTTCATTCGTGTCCACGACGGGATGTCAGTGATGAGACCTTTCCTTCTTCTCGCGGCCCTGGCCGTCGCGACGCCCGCCGCCGCCTTCAGCACCCTCACCTTCGACGACCCGGCCCTTTCCGACGCCGGTGAACTGCTCGGGAGCGCGGCTTTCCCCAATCCGTATCCGGATTTCGCGTGGGGCTCCGTCGCGACCTCCAGCTGCGATGCCGGCGGTCAGGGCACCGGCTACTGCTTCGGCGTGCAGCCGGCACCGGGCAGCCCGGCGCTCTTCAACAAGGTGGCGCACTGGGTCAACGTGGTCGACCCCGCGACGGCGACGATCGAGTGGGCAAATCCGTCGGCACCGTCGTTCAAGCTCATTGGGGCGGACTTCGCCACGTTCACAGGCGGGCCGATCACGGTGCGGGGGTACGGCTTTCTCGGCGTGCAGAGCCTGACGTTCGACACGACGATGTTCGGTCCGGTGTCGCCGACGGATCCGCTGGCACCGCACTTCGTGGCGTTCAACTGGGACGGCCTCACGCGCCTGGAGATCTCGACCACGCTCACCCCAATGCCCGGTGGCAACGGCGAGATGGTGAGCAAGTCGCCGTGGATCCTCGACAACTTCCAGTATCAGGCGAACCTGGTGCCGGAGCCTTCGTCCTGGGCGTTGCTTGTGTGCGGCCTGCTCGCGATGGGCGCCGTGGCTCGCCGCAAGCCGCGCGCTTCAGAGTAGCTCGAGCAGCACGCGCGCTGCGTCGGCAATGCCGTCGGGGCCGATCGGTGTCGCGCGCGGCCGATCGAGGAGTGCTGCGAGCGGTTCAGCGATGGTCCCTTCGACGAGCGCGGTCCGCGGCAGGGACACGCAACGCCCCATTCGGCTCAGCCACTCGACCAGATGGGGCTCCTCGGGCCAGCCGTCGCGCGTGACGTAGAGCATGGGCGTGCCGTTGACCGCCGCCTCCGTCACCGTGCCGTAGCCGGGCTTGGTGACTACCGCGTCGCAACTCGCGAGCAGGTCGATGTGAGAGCACTGCAGCGTCCGGGCATCGGTCACGTCGGGGTGCGTACCTTCGAGCGTCATCGCGGCCAGCACGCGCACGCCGTCGAGGCGCGGCCAGCGCGCGATGTCGATGGCAAAAGGCACGCCGCCGAGCGAGAGCAGCACGAGGCGTGTAGCCGGGTCGAGGCCGAGGCGGCGGCGCAGTTCCGAACGGCGGTCGTTACCGCGCCGGCCGATCGGCCCGATGCGGCGCATGTTGTGGAGCCCTGCCATGGGCATGGACGGATCGGGCGCCATAAACACGTGAGCCGACGCATACGCTGATCGCATCTGTCCGGCGATGGCCGGCGTACCGGGGAGATCGCCGCAGTAGTGCTCGAAGATGTCGGCCCAGTTGAGGCAACACAGCGCCACCGCCGGCACGCCGGCTTCTCGCGCGGCGGCGAGTGAAAGGTAGGGCACGTTCGCGAGCAGCAGGGTGGGCTCCAGCTCGCGCAGTGCGCCGGCGGCAGCATCGACCGCGGCGGACCACCGGGTGTGCAGCGCACGATAGCGCTCGAAACTGGCGGGGACGTCGATCTCGAGGGCGTCGACCATCGCCATGCCGAAGTCGTGTGCGACCGGCAGGTGGTCGAAGGGCCCTTGAAGATGTTCGCGCAACAGCCGTTCGGGAGCCGAGGACCGGACGGTGATGCGCAGATCCGGGCGGCGGCGGACCAGTTCGTTGAGAACCGGCGCAGTCATCGCCACGTGCCCGAACCCGTGGCCGGAAACGTCGGCGACGAGGTGGGGCGCGATTCTCATGCGGCGGCGCAACAACGCCGCCGCTTGCAGCGGTTATCGGCGGTCAGTCGGCCTCGACAGCGCCCGGAGCACTCATGCACGCCGCCTCGGATTCGGATGGCTGGGCCATCACTAAGTCCATGGGCAGGTTGAATTCTGCCCACTGATACTCGTCCGCGTCGCGCCCGGCTGGGCTGCCAAGGGTTTCCATTGGTGGCACGCTCATGGTCTCTTCTCCAGTTGCAGCTCGGGTCGCCTGCTTGATTTGAAATATACACAAAACGTGAGGTTTTCAACATTACCCACCAAAGATTAATTGCGTGTGAAATTGGGGGCTGGTCCTGTTCCTTCCGCATGCGGTCCATCCCCTCCCCCAGCTTCAGCTGGGGGAGGGTCAGGGTGGGGGCATGCGATGCCTCCATCCCGCACACCGCTTGCCCCCATCCCAACCTTCCCCCGCGAAGCCGGGGGAAGGAGTGCCTGGCGACACACACCTCGCCTTGCATCTTCACCTCCACCCTCCCCACGCGATACATCCCCTCCCCCACGCCCAGCGTGGGGGAGGGTTAGGGTGGGGGCAACCTGCACCTCCATTGCGCACACCGCTTGCCCCTATCCCAACTTTCCCCCGCCCCTGGCGGGGGAAGGAGCGCCTCGCGCTGTACCGGAGACATAGGTAACAGGTGTTCGGAGACATGGGTTACAGGTCACGGATACTCCCCGCAACAAGGCGCGCAGGCAGGCTGAAGGAACTCTCAACAACCCCTCGATCCCCCTGATTTGAAGGCGTATCCTGTCAGACCCGATACGCAAAAGGCCGGTCATGAAAGACTCCGCCACGCCGGCCGCCGACGTCCAGGCTGCGGCCACTCTCCCCGCGCAGGAGATCTCCAGCGAGGTCCTCCTGGAGAAATACGCCAAGGGCGGCGAACGCACGGTCCATGAGGTCCGGCAGCGCGTCGCCCGCGCTCTGGCCCAGGCCGAAACCGAAGAACGCCGCGCCCACTGGGAACAGCGCTTCCTCGAAGCCCAGGTGCAGGGCTTCATCCCCGCCGGCCGCATCAATTCCGCCGCCGGCACCGCCCTTTCGGCCACGCTCATCAACTGCTTCGTGCAACCCGTGGGCGATTCCATCACCGAAGTGGTCGACGACCGCCCGGGCATCTACACCGCCCTCGCGGAAGCCGCCGAGACCATGCGCCGCGGCGGCGGCGTGGGCTACGACTTCTCTTCCATCCGTCCGCAGGGCGCGATGGTGCACGGTACCCAGTCGCGCGCCAGCGGACCGGTGTCGTACATGCGCGTGTTCGACCGTTCGTGCGAGACCGTGGAGTCGGCGGGTTCGCGCCGCGGGGCGCAGATGGGCGTGCTTCGATGTGACCATCCGGACATCGAGACTTTCATCCACGCGAAGGACCAGGGTGATCTCGCCAACTTCAACGTCTCGGTCGGTGTGACCGACGAGTTCATGCGCGCGGTCGAGAGCGACGGCGACGTGGAACTCGTGCACAAGGCCGAACCCGCGACGGACATCCGCGCAGCAGGCGCCTACAAGCGCGACGATGGTTCCTGGGTCTATCGCAAGGTGCGTGCACACGACCTGTGGGAGCAGATCATGCGCTCCACGTACGATCACGCGGAACCCGGGATCCTGTTCCTCGATCGCATGAACAAGGACAACAATCTCTACTATTGCGAGACGATCGAGAGCACCAACCCCTGCGGCGAGCAGCCGCTCCCGCCCTATGGCTGCTGCGACCTCGGCTCGATCAACCTCACGCACTTCGTATCGCAGCCGTTCACCGAGAAGGCGGCCTTCGACTTCCCCGCGTTCGGCAAGGTCGTCGAGACCTCGGTGCGCATGCTCGACAACGTGCTCGATCTCACGCAGTGGCCGCTGCCGCAGCAGCGCGACGAAGCGAATGCGAAGCGACGCATCGGTCTCGGATTCACGGGCCTCGGCGATGCGCTGATCATGCTGCGCTTGCGCTATGACAGTGCCGAAGCTCGCGCGATGGCCATGCGCATTTCCGAAAGCATGCGCGACCGCGCATACCTGGCCTCGATCGAGCTCGCGAAGGAGCGCGGCGCGTTTCCGCTCTTCAATGCCGACCTGTATCTCTCGGGTGGCAACTTCGCCTCGCGGCTGCCGGCGGACATCAAGCAGAAGATCCGCGCGCACGGCATCCGCAATTCGCATCTGCTCTCGATCGCACCCACCGGCACGATCAGCCTGGCCTTCGCCGACAACGCGTCGAACGGCATCGAGCCACCGTTCTCGTGGACCTACACGCGCCGCAAGCGCACCGCCGACGGCACCTGGAAGGAGTATCCGGTCGAGGACTATGCGTGGCGTCTGTATCGCCACCTGGGCGGCAACGTCGGGCGGCTGCCGGAGTATTTCGTCACGGCACTCGAGATCTCCGCGCAGGCGCACAAGGACATGGTCGCCGCGGTCGCACCGTACGTCGACACCAGCATCTCGAAGACGGTGAACGTGCCGGAGAACTATCCGTATCGCGACTTCGAGGATCTCTACATCGCCGCGTGGAAGTCCGGCCTCAAGGGGCTGGCGACGTATCGGCCGAACAAGGTGCTGGGGGCCGTGTTGAGCGTCGAACCGACGGCAAGCGGCAAGTCGAGCCCGCAGGACGTCGCGCTGGGTGAGGCGAATCGCCGTCTCACCATCAAGTCGCTGCCCGCGCCGGTGCTCGCTTCGCTGCAATGGCCAGGGCGCCCCGCGCTGCCCGACGGCAACGACGCGTGGACGTACATGATCACGCATCCGCACGGCGAGTTCGCGCTGTTCGTGGGCCACACGCAGGCGAACGACCGTGCGTTTCCGTTCGAGGCGTGGGTCAATGGCGCGGAGCAGCCGCGTGGCCTCGGCGCCGTCGCGAAGACCTTGTCGATGGACATGCGCGCGAACGATCGTGCGTGGCTGAAACTGAAACTCGACGAACTGGCACGTACGCCGGGCGACCAGAGTTTCGACATGCCCTTCCCGCCGCACGGCGAACTCAGGAAAGTGCCGAGCGTGGTGGCGGGCGTCGCGCAGCTGATCCGCTATCGCTGCGAACGCCTCGGCGCATTCGACGAGACTGGCCCTTCACCCGTGCTCGATGCGATGTTCTCGCGCGACGAACCACGCACCGGTACCGACGGCACGCTATCGTGGACCGTGGACATCCAGAACGCGGCGTCCGGCGAGGACTTCGTGCTGGGCATGAAAGAGATCACGCTGCCCGACGGCGTGACGCGACCCTATTCGCTGTGGCTCTCCGGCCATTACCCGCGCGCGCTCGACGGCCTCGCGCGCATCCTGTCGCTCGACATGCGCGTGCTCGATCCGGCGTGGATCGGCATGAAGCTGCGCAAGCTCACCAACTACTCCGAGCCGCTGGGCGACTTCATGGCATTCGTGCCGGGGCAACGCCGGCAGCAGAATTTCCCGTCGACCGTGGCGTATCTAGCTCGCCTCGTGATCCATCGTTACGCGATGCTCGGCGTGCTGGACGAGGAAGGCTATCCGACGCGCGAGATGGGCATCCTCGAAGCGCCGCGCGAAGGCGGTCAGCCTGCGGTGCAGCCGGGCTCGCTGTGCAACGAGTGCGGCAACGTCACCGTGATCCGCAAGGACGGCTGCGATTTCTGCACCGCGTGCGGAGCGGTGGGGAGTTGCGGGTAGCAGCGCGTCGATTCGCAGCGGGCCCCCATCCCAGCCTTCCCCCGCCACAGGCGGGGGAAGGGGTGTACGTCCCCTCCCCCGCATATGCGGGGGAGGGCTAGGGTGGCGGCAATGCGCTGCTAGAACTGATAAAGCAGCGAAGCCGAGTACGTATCGACCTTGATCTTGTCGTCGCTCAGCGGGTCGGGCATGTTGTAGCGTTCCCACTCCGCGCGAAACGTGAACGCATCAGTCAGGTCGTACTGCAGACCGAGACCGAACTTCGCGCGCGTGCTGCGTTCGGTTCGATCGGTGTTCGACGCTATCACCGTGAGCGGCGTGCCGTTGAAATCGACGCGCGTCTGCCCGCGGCTCACGCCGACCCGACCGAGCAACGCCCACTTGTCGGTGAAGTGCCAGGTGCCCACGGCATCCACGAACACGGCGCCCATGGCGTAGTCCACCTTGGCATTGCCGATACCGCTGGCACCGTTGTAGAACTGGAAACCGAATCCCGGTTCGCCAAAGTGAACACCACCGCCTTCGATGGCGAGGTACTTGTTGAAGCGGTAGCCCACGAAGACCTTGGCGCCGGTGGTGCGCTGGTCCGTGTTCATGATGAAGCTGGTGCCGCCGAGGGCCGCATTCAAGCCGTTGCCGATGTTGTTCAGCGGCCCCTGCGGCACCTTCGAATTGGCCCCGACGAACCCCGCGCCGACATACCAGGGAGTCCGCTCTGCAGGAGGCTTGCTCACGTAATCGGAAGACATCTGCGCCATGGCGCCGGCACTCCAGATCAGGGTGGCCGCCGCTGCGGCCGCCGGGAAGAATCGCCCTTTCACGTTAACCTCCTGCTTGAAGACCTCGGGATAACTTCAACTCGGGATTCCTGATTTTTTGCACTTACGGGCAAAAAACGTCACCAGGCGCACGCTGGGGCGTGGGATACGGCCGGTTTGGAACGGGTCAACGCTAGCGAGCAAGAGCCGCACCAGCATTTTGGTGAAGGAATCATGACCCTGGCGGCGACTCTTCGCGTCCGGCCTCAAGGTCCCGGCGCCGGGCGGCGACACCCGCCAGGGCGTCAGGCAAACCGCCGCAATCCCTGCCTTATCTCTTCCGCGAGCTTGAAGATGGACAGCGGGGCGCTGCCTTCGGCCTTGTTGTTGACCACCAGATGGACCGGCAGGCCGGCCTGCAGCGCCCGGACGGAGATCGCCGCCAGGACCGACCGCGACGCCGTATCCTCCTGCTGCAAGCGGTCGAACGGCGCGTAGCGCTCCTTCGCCTCTTCGTACGTGTGGGCCGGATTGAGATTCCAGCGCGCCACCAGCGGTCCGGGACCGAGTGCGGCGAGTACGTCGGTCTGGTCGTGCAGCGCACCTGCTTTCGGATGCACGCTGAGGCAATGCCGCGCACCTGCTCCGCGCAACGCTTCGACGTAGGTGTCGGTCAGCAACGGCGAGTCACGCACTTCGACCGCATAGAGCGGCACGCGCGGCAGGCGCGTGAGGAACTGATAGAGCCGCTCGCCGAATCGCTTCGGGTTGCGCAACGCCATACGGCCCTGCGGCGGGAACTGGAACAACAGCGGACCGCACTTGGCGCCGAGACCTTCGTATGCAGGACGTACGAACGCTTCGTATGCATAGTCCGGATCGAGAAAGCGCGGATTCTCGCCCGCGGGCTCACCGTTCGACCCGCGCATCCACGGCGTGGTGCACTCCGCCGGCGCCTTCACCGTGAAGCGGAAATCGTTCGGCACCTGGGACGCGTAGGCTTCGTACACCTCGCGATCGAGCGGGCTGTAGTAGGAGCGGTCGATGCTCACCGTGCGCAGCAGCGGATGCGACGAATACGCGCGCAGCCCTTCGCGGGCGAGCACGCGTGAATCCACCGCATTCGCGAAGACGATCCCGGCCCATCCCGGGAAGTACCACGACGATGTGCCGAGATGGAGATTCGGCCCGAGCTGCTCGGCGAGCGCGCGCGTGGCCTCGCTCACCTCGACGCCGCGCACGATAGAAGGATCGGGCGGCGTGTCGAGTCCGGATTCGAACAGCGGCAGTTGGTCGGTCAATCTGTACGCTCGGCCATCATCGACACGGATGATACCGCTGCAAGTATGCGAAGCGATGCATTGCCCCCATCCCAACCTTCCCCCGTCTCGCGCCGGGGGAAGGCGTGCATCGGCTTGGGTGTCGACCCAGAGTTTCGGGCGACTGCGTCTCCGCAGTACATCCCCCGAGTCCGGCCGGCGGAAGGCTGGGGAGATCTACCCCGCTACGAACTTCATCGCCACGCCGTTCATGCAGTAGCGCAGACCGGTCGGCGCGGGGCCGTCCTCGAACACGTGTCCGAGATGACCACCGCAACGGCGGCAGTGCACTTCGGTGCGGGTCATGAACAAGGAGCGATCCGTCGAAGTCGCGACCGCATTGGCAAGCGGCCGGAAGAAACTGGGCCACCCGGAACCGCTGTTGTACTTGGTGTCGGAGGAATACAACGGCAGATCGCAGCCGGCGCACACGAAGGTGCCCGCCCGCTTCTCGTCCTCAAGCTCGCTGGTGCCCGCGCGCTCGGTCCCGTGCTGGCGCAGCACCCGGTACTGCTCGGGCGTTAGGACCTTGCGCCACTCGTCCTCTGTCCTGGTGATCTCGAACTTCTCGTCTATTGCGCCCATCGCGACATCTCCTCCATCTCGTTCTTGCGCCGCCCGGCCATAGCGGTCTCAGGGCAAAGAGCATACATCGCCGGCGCCCGCCTAGCGCTGGACCAACACCACGGCGTGGCCATCCGGGTCCCTGACCGAAAGATAGTGCCGGTAGGGCTGATCCGCCAAGGTCACCACGTCCGGCGACACGAAAGCCACACCGTTCCCCTGCAGCTTATCCACCAGCGCCCGCAGATCGTCCACTTCGATTACGACACGTGTGGCGACCAGATCGTTCAGCCTCGCATCCGCCGGCGCCGGGCGACCGCCGCCCGGCGTGAGGTACTGGAGGAACTCCAGCCCCGGTCCTTCCGGGCGCTCGGGCCGCAGACCGGTGATGCGCACCACGGCACCGAAGGCGTTGTCGAGTTGCTCCTGCGTCGGACCGCTGTTGACGCCGCCGCCGAGCACCGCGAGGCCGATCAGGTCGCGATAGAAAGCGGTGCTGCGCTCGGTATCGGAGACAGTGATCGCGGAGTGATCGATGCCGAGGAACAGGCGGTCCCCGGTGTGTTGCCACTTCGCGTTGCCCTTGTCGGGGGGAAACCACAGCAGCTCGAGCGGGTGACCGTCGGGGTCGCGGAATTTCCACGCCTTGATGCCGGCAGCGGCACGGTTCGATTCCGGAATGGTCTGCGGCGCGCTCGATATGCTCTGCACCCCGAACTGTCGCACGTGCTCGTGCGCACGTTCCATTTCGGCCACCACGACCGCGAAGTGCTGGAACCACAGATCGTTCGAGCGGCTGTCGACCGGGATGGCGCGTCCGGCCGGGCTCACGAACTGTTCGAGCTGCATGGTTTCGTCACCGAGGCGCAGCGTCGCGGAACGGACACGCGTACCGAACACACCGGTCACGTAGTCGTAGTTGCGATCGGCGATGGTGCGCTCCGAGACCTTGCGGAAGCCGAGCGCCCTCTCGTAGAAGGCCACGGAGCGATCCAGATCGGATACGGTGAGGGCGAACCCGTCGAGGACGAGAGCACGGGCGAAGACGGCGTTCGCGAACACGCAAAGAGCGAGTGCAAGCGTCGCGAAGATCGCGGAACGGATTCGTGACATGGAGATCTCCTGTGATGGATCGATCATCGTTGCCCCCACCCTAGCCCTCCCCCACCCACCAGAGGCGGGGGAAGGGGCGTACTTCTGCTCCCCCAGCTTCGCTGGGAGCGCCAGGACGGGAACCAGCACGAGTCAATCCGAAATCGGCTTCACCACGATCGCGTGCACCTTGTAGATGCCGTTCTCGATGAGCGGCATGCCCTTCGCGAAAGCGGCCGACACCTGCGCATGATCGAGATACGTCGTCGACGCCGCGTCGATGGACGCCAGTGCCGCCGCTGCGTCCGCGATGGCGATGGCGATGTCCTCGTCCTGCTGCGCGCTGGCCGCGCCGCTCACGCCGACGGCGCCGATGACCTGACCGTCGACGATGGTCGGCACGCCGCCCTGCAGCGGCGTGAACAACGAATCGGGCAGCGCCGCCTTCGCGGTGCGGCCCTTGTTCACGATGTCCTCGAAGACCTTGGTAGGCTTCTTGAACAGGGCCGACGTGCGTGCCTTGCCGACCGAGATGGTCGCATCGGCGGCGAACGTGCCGTCGAGCCGATCCATTTCGACCAGACTGCCGCCGTCGTCGACGACGACGATGTCGCCGCCGGGCGCGTCGAGGCGCTTCGCCTCGGCTTCAGCGGCGGCGATGACCTTGCGCGCGCCGCCCAGCGTCAGGACCTTCTTCTCACCTACGCTCGCCGCCTCCGCGTGCGCCGCGCCGAGCAGCATCAACGCGACGACGGCGGTGAATCCACGAACGACGCTCACGGTTCGTTCCTCCGGTTCGGACCACGATCGACGCCGGCACCGCGTCGTTCGACGCGATGCCGGCCGCGAACATCAGTTGCCGTTCTTGCCTCCGGGGCGCGCGTAGGGCGACGTGGTGATGTAGGCGCCGGCGATCCTCTCGCAGGTGCCCTTCGGCAGCGCGATCCAGGCTTCCTTGTCGCCGTCGGTCTTGACCGACCCTTGGCAGCTGCTGTGGCTGGTACCGCAGTCGTTCTTGCCGGCCTTGATGACGCCGGCGCACTTCTCCATGTCGGCAGCCTGCACCGGCGCCACGAGCGTGGTCAGGCCGGCGGCGATCAGGCTCGCCAGGGCACCGCGGATCACCGCATCGGTATACTTCATCGTCGTCTGCTCCTCGGAAATGGAAGGGTTTGCTGCTTCGGCAGGACCTACCTGCCTGGACGCGATTGTCGGCAGCCGGCATCCGCTCGCCGTCACGGAGAGATCACGATTCGATGGTCCCGCGGTACACTGCGCCGCTCGAGCGCTTCCACGCGGGGGAGCCGCATGCAGCTGCGCTGGAAACTGATCCTGCCGATGGCCACGGTGGTCGCGCTGCTGCTCGGTCTGCTTGCATACGGCGTACCGGCCGAAGCATTCGGCGGCGCCGGAGTGTTTCTGCTCACGCTCGCCCTGGTCCTTTCCGTCGCCGCGCTCGCGGTCGCGGTAACGATGGCACGCGGCCCGATCGCCGCCATGGAGCAGGACGCCGCGACTTTGCCCAGCGTGCGTGCCGACCTCGACGAAACGCGCGCGGCGCTGTCGCGCGAAAGCGCCGCGCGACGCGAGACTGAGGAAGCCCTGCACGAAGCCGAAGAGCGCTACGCACTCGCCGTGCGCGGTGCCAACGACGGTCTGTGGGAATGGGATCTGCGCCGCGAGGAAGTGCACTACTCGCCGCTCTGGAAGAGCTTGCTCGGCTACGACGAGGCCGAGATCGGGTCTGGCATCGACGAATGGCGCGATCGCATCCACCCCGACGACCGCGAGCGGGTGCTACAGGAGCTTGAGGAGCACCTCGCCGGCAAGAGCCTGCGCTTCGAGAACCAGCATCGCCTGCGCCACAAGGACGGAGGCTGGCGCTGGATCCTGGCGCGCGGCACCGCCGTTCGTCACGCGGGCGGCGCACCCTACCGCGTCGTCGGCCTGCACACGGACATCACTGCGCGCCGTGCCGCCGAGCAGACGATCATCGAGGTCGCGGAATCCCTGTCGTCGGTGAGCGGCGACGAATGCCTGCGCACCCTGGTGCGGACCTTCGCGCAGGTGTTGGGGGTGCGCGAAGCGTTCGTGTGCGAGCCCTGCGATTCGCCGCCCACACGGGCACGCATGCTCGCCTGGTGGCGTGACGGCGAGTTCCTGAACGGCATCGAGTACGACCTCGAAGGCACGCCGTGCAAGAATCCGCACGTGTTCGGGCGCACGTGCTACTGCCCGATCGATCTGGAGAAGCAGTGGCCGCTCGAGAAGCAGTTCAATCGGCGCGCGTACCTCGGTCTGCCGATCCACGATTCCGCCGGCCGCCTGATCGGCCACATCGCCTGCACCGACAACCGGCCGATGCCGGAACAGACGCCGCACCTCGCGATCTTCAAGCTGTTCGCACAGCGCGGGGGGATCGAACTGGAGCGGCGGGCGTTGGAGCGAATGGCGAGCAGCGTGGTGGTTTGAACGGGGCGGCTGCCCCCATCCCAACCTTCCCCCGACGAAGTCGGGGGAAGGGGCGTACACCCCCTCCCCCGGCTGTGCGGGGGAGGCGCACATCTCGTTGACAGCCAAGCATCGCGGCATTGTCCACGGTGTCACCTTGGTGTTACCCTTCCGACACCGTGGCCGAATCCACCACCCTGAAGCTCCCGGAAGACCTGAGGAAGCGTGTCGCCAAAGCTGCCGGCGAGGCGGGTCAGTCGCCGCACGCATTCATGGTCGAAGCGATCGAACGACAGACCCAGTACGCGGAACGGCGTCTGGCGTTCGTGGGCGCGGCACTCGCCGCGGAGGAAGAAGTCGCGCGGTACGGCCTGGTGCACGACGGCGATGAAGTGCTGGCGTATCTGCAGGCGCGCCTGAACGGCGCGAAGGCACCGCGCCCCCGCAAGCGCAAGCTCTGAGGCCATGACGGCCGAGTCGCCTTGACTCGACTCGTCTTCGCCCCTCGTGCGCTTGGCGATATCGATCGTCTGGCGGATTTTCTGCTCGACGAGTCGCCCGAGCTGGCCGCCGAAACAGGACCGTTGCTCGCGAGCGCATTGGAAGTCCTCAAGCACCATCCCTTGATCGGACGCCCGGCCGAGCACGAATTGCGCGAGCTGCTCATATCGCGTGGTCGCACAGGGTACGTCGCGCTGTATCGGTATGACGTGAGCAGCGATACTGCGCTCGTGCTGGCGATCCGGCATCAGCGGGAGTCTGCGGGGTAGGTGATCGGCTTGCAGCGGTCCTGCAACGTCGGCCCCCATCCCAACCTTCCCCCGGCAGAGCCGGGGGAAGGAGTGCCTTCGAACATCGATGCCGCGTGCAGCACGTCCCCTTCTGCCATAAGCACTCCTTCCCCCACCGCAGGTGGGGGAAGGTTGGGATGGGGGCAAACGATCCCTGCTCTCAGCGATACCCCTTCGCCGCTTCCCCGCCCGTGATCAATCTCGTCGCCCCAGTGAACGTGAGATACGACCAGAACCAATCGAACAGCACCGACACGCGATTGCGCACGCCCACGAGAAAGCCCACGTGAATGGCACCCCACAGCCACCACGCAGCCGCGCCCGACAGGCGTACGAAGCCGAAGTCGGCGACCGCCGCTTTGCGACCGATGGTCGCGAGGCTGCCGAGGTGCCGATAGCGGAAGGGCTGCGGCGCGCGCTTACCGAGCACACGCGCACGGATGACGCTCGCGACGTACGCGCCACCCTGCTTCGCGGCAGGTGCGAGCCCCGGTACCGGTCCACCGTGCGACCCCTTCGACAGCGCCGTATCGCCCAATGCAAACACGTTGTCGAATCCGGGAACCAGCAGATCCGCGCCGACCTCCAACCGACCCGCCGCATCCTGCTTCGCGCCCAACCATCGCGCGGCCGGTGATGCCACCACACCTGCCGCCCAGAGCACGGTGCGCGACGCGATGCAGCGGCCACTGACCATCACGCCCGTCGCATCGATGCGTTCGACGCGGCTGTCGGTGAGCACCTCGACGCCCAGCTTCGCCAGTGCGGCATTCGTGCGTGCCGACAGAACTTCGGGAAACGTCGGCAGGATGCGCGGACCGGCCTGCACGAGTACCACGCGTGCACGCGCCGGATCGATACGGCGGAACTCGCCGGTCATCCCGAACCGGGCGAGTTCGGCGATGGCACCGGCCAGTTCCACGCCGGTCGGCCCGCCGCCGACCACGAGGAACGTGAGATGCTCGTCGCGCGTCGCTTCGTCCTCGGCCGCTTCGGCACGCTCGAACGCGGTCAGGATGCGTCGCCGCACCTCGGTGGCATCCTCGACGCGCTTCAAACCGGGGGCGAACGGTGCCCATTCGTCGCGCCCGAAGTAGCTGTGCGCCGCGCCTGTCGCGAGGACCAGGTAGTCGTAGGCGACCCGCTGGTCACCGACCACCACTTCGCGCTGCTGCGTGTCGACGCCGCTCACCTCGCCGAAGATCACCCGAGCGTTGAACTGCTCCCGGAACACGCTGCGAATGGGGATCGCGATGTCGCCCGGCGACAGGGCGGCGGTCGCCACCTGATACAGCAGTGGCTGGAACAGATGATAGTTCTGGCGGTCGATCAGCGTGATCCGTACCGGCGTGCGCGCGAGGCGAGTTGCGCACGCGATGCCCCCGAAGCCGGCACCGACGATGACCACGTGGGGCAAACCGTCCAGCGCGAAGGCCGGCTTCCCTTCCACTTGCGGGAAGCGGCGGGTGAGCCATCGCAACAGCATCGCATCCACGGCAATCGGACCAGGACCATGCACGGCCAGGAGCGCAAACGCGGCAAACCAGCCGGCGGCGGTGCCCGTCGTCATCTCGCTCGCGACCGCCGTTGTCAGGACGCCGGCGGCCAGCAATGCCGCGGCCACCCGTGTGCCGAGGCCGATGACCAGCGCTGCGACCAGCACGATCGCGAACGGCGCCGCGATGGGTGCAGCGGATGACATCGGCAGCACTGCCGACGAACCCAACTCACCCGCCGCGACGCATCCCACCGCCAATCCGATCCACGATCGCAGCAGCAACTGATGGATCGGTACCGCCACCTTCGTGAACCGTTCCAGTACCTTCGTAGTGAAGCGAGCGAACGGCAACGCACTCTGCGCGAGTCCCGGCGCCAGCATGCGATCGAGCGAGAACGGTCCCGCACCACGCACCGCGATCCAACCGAGCAACGCAACCCAGAACAGGTGCGCATCGAGGGCCTGGTACTCGAACTGGATCACCAGAGACAACGCGGCCAGCGCGAGTGCTGCCACGCGTGCCCCGAGGCCGGCGGCGACCAGGATCCCGCCCGCGAACTCCACGCCGACGCCGAGGCACGCTGCGGTGACCGGGTCGAGCCAGGTCACCGGGTATTCATAGCGGGCAAGGTCGAGCGCGCGGTCCCAGTCCGCAAGCTTGAGCACCGCGGAGACGAAGAACATCTGCGCGAGACTCCAGCGGATCAGGACGTCGAGCAGCGGCCCGAGTACGCGCTCGCCCGAGCGCACAGTCTGTGCCGCTCCGCCGAGGAGTTCCCCCCAGGCGATGCGGCCGGCGCTCGCCGTCGTCGCGACGCTCATCGCGAACCCCGCTCGGGTTCGTGGCCACAGTGGATGCAACGCACGCCCGGATCGTGGTCGATCTTCGCGCAATGCACCTCGCTCGCCGGGATCAGCCGACGTCGCAGTTCCGCAGCGAGCAGCATACCGAGCGGCGGCGCCACGCAGTAGATCCAGAATGCATCGAACCGCCCTGCCGGCAGGGCCGACGCCAAGCTGCGCGCCGGATTCATGCTCATGCCGGACAGCGGTGCCTCGACGAGGATGAACGATGCCACCAGCACGCCGGCCGCCACGCCGGTCCAACGCATCCACGCGTCGCTGTTCGAGATTGCCAGGACCACGCTCATCAGCAGCAGGGAGATCGCGAACTCGGCGACGAACGCTGCCCCCGGCCCCAGCGCCCCCGGTGTGGTGGTCACGAAGGTCACGGGAGGCGCCGCGAACGCCTCACCCAACAGGGCGAGCGCGAGCACAACGCCCCCCAGTCCGCCGAGGCATTGCGCGATCGCATAGAAGACCGCATCCCACCCGGCCACCTTGCCGAGCCGCCAGAACGTCAGCGTCACGGCGGGATTGAGATGCGCCCCGGAGCGCTTGCCCCAGGGCGAGTAGATGAGGCCCACCGCGGTGAGCCCCATGGCGATGCCGATCAGGGCGCGCCGCACGACGGGATCGGCTACGGCGCCGTGCAGCAGCGACCCGGGGTACTCGAACAGCGTCGTGACCACCGCGGCGGAGATCATGAACATCCCGAGTCCCCATGCCTCCATGAGGTACTCGGGCCAATGCTCGCGCAACGCGGCGATCGCGTCGGAGCGCCGCGGCGCGATGGCGACTTCACTCACGACGCGACCGCCGCCGCGCGCTTCTTCCTCGACACGCCATCGGCGATGCCCAGTTCGTGCCGCCAGTAGGCCGGCACCGCTTCGCGGTACTTGCGCTGCACGAGGTTCGCGACGAGTCCGGTCCAGCCGGTCTGGTGCATGGCGCCCAGGCCGAGCCCGGTCTCGCCGTGGAAGTACTCGTTGAACAGCAGCAGATCCTTCCAGTGGGGATCGTGCTGGAACGGACTGTCCGGCGGCAGCGCAGGCACACGCCCGGTCGCATCGCGGCGGAACATGTTCACCAGCCGTTCCGAGATCAGGTTGGAGATCTCGCGCAGCGTGAGTTCCTTGCCGTCGAGCGCCGGCACCGGCACCTTGAAGCCGTCGCCCAGGAAGCGGTGGAACTTCTCGATGGCCTGGATCAGCGTGTAGTTGGTCGGCATCCAGATCGGTCCGCGCCAGTTGGAGTTGCCACCGAACAGGCCCGAGGTGGACTCGCCCGGTACATACTCGATCAGCGCGCGTCCGATGCCGTGCACATGACCCAGGTCGCTGCGCATGGCGTGGATCTTCGAGACGCTGCGGATGCCGAAATCCGACAGGAACTCGTCCTCGGTCAGCAGGTGCGCGAGGACCGCGCGGAGCTTGTCCTGGTCCACCAGGGCCAGCAGACGTTCGCCGCGAGCGTTGGTCTTCGTCGGGCATTCCGACACGTAGTGCCCGTCGAACATGCCGTAGCGATGCGCATTCATCACGCTTGCGAAGCGCGGCGCGGCCTTGAGCAGGCGCTGGTCGACGATCTCCACAGCGAACATCGGGATGATGCCGACCCACGAGAAGACGTCGATGCGCTGGCGCGACCCGTCGGGCGCGACCACCACGTCCTTGAAGAAGCCGTCGTGCTCGTCCCACAGCGAGATGCCCATGCCGGAGTGGCCCGCGATGGTGTTGGCGATGGCGAGGAACTGGTGATAGCACTGGATCGCGACGTCCTCGTAGTCCGAGTTGTCGGCGGTGAGTTCCAGGCACATCACCGTCATGTTGAGCGCGAACATCGCGACCCAGCCGGTGGCATCGGCCTGCTTCAACGAGAAGCCGGCCGGCAGCGGCTGCGACCGGTCGTAGACCGAGATGTTGTCCAGCCCGAGAAAGCCACCCTCGAACACGTTGTTCCCGCCGGCGTCCTTGCGGTTCAGCCACCACGTGTAGTTCATCAACAGCTTGTGGGTCACGCGCTGCAGGAAACCGATGTCGCCCTTGCCGCGCTGGACGCGCTCGGCGCGGAAGACCTTGAGCGCAGCCTGCGCCAGCACCGGCGGATTCACGTCGCCGAACGCCCATTCGTAGGCCGGGATCTGACCGTTCGGATGGAGATAGTTCTCCTTGAGCAGCAACTCCACCTGGTCCTTCGCGAAGTCGATGTCCACCAGCGCGAGCGCCGCCACGTGGAACGCGAGATCCCATGCCGCGAACCACGGGTATTCCCACGCATCGGGCATGGAGATCACGTGCTCGGCCTTGAGATGCCGCCAGTGGGAGTTGCGGCCGTCGCGGCGGTGGGACGGCGGCGGCAGCTGGTCGCCGTCGATCCACTTCGCCACGTCGTAGTGGAAGAACTGCTTGCTCCAGATAATCCCCGACAGCGCTTGCCGCAGGATGGCCTCGTCCTGGGGATGCGCCTGGGGCAGCAGTTCGTCGTAGAACACCGTGGCTTCCACCTCGCGCTTCGCGAAGATCACCTCGCGCTTGCCGAACGGCTGCTCGAGCGGCTTCGCGGCCAGCGTCATGCCGACGACCGATGTGTGCCCGGGTGCAATCGTGATCCGATGATGCGCACCCATCTTGGTGCCGCGGTTCTCGCGATTGACCGCTGCGACATCGCCTTCGATCAGGAACCGATGGAATGCATCCTTCACGTAGGGCGAAGGGTTGGAGGCGTTCCAAAGACGTTGCGCGTTGCTCTCGTTCTCGGTGAACAGGAGATCGGCGTGGTGGCGCCCGTAGAGATGATAGCGCCCCAGCGTCGGATGGTCGGCGCGCACGGCCCACATGCTGTCGTCCGGCGTGGCCGCCACGTGAATCTCGGGTTTCTCGCCGTCCTCACCCCAGGACCAGGTGTTGCGGAACCACAGGGTCGGCAGCACGTGGAGGGTCTGCGTCTCGGGGCCGCGGTTGGTCACCAGCACGCGGATATGAATCTCGTCCGGCGTCGCCTTCGCGTAGCGCACCTCCACGTCCCAGTAGCGGCTCTCCTCGAAGATGCCGGTGTCGAGCAGCGTGTACGGCGGGTCGTGCCGCGAGCGACGGGCGTTCTCCTCGACCAGCTGCGAATACGGATACGCACGCTGCGGATACTTGTAGAGATAGCGCAGGAACGCATGCGACGGCGTGGCGTCGACGTAGAAGTAGTACTCCTTCACGTCCTCGCCGTGGTTGCCCTGGTTTCCGGTGAGACCGAACGCCCGCTCCTTGAGGATCGGGTCCTCACCGTTCCACAGCGCGAGCGCGAAGCACAGCCGCTGCTGCTCGTCGCTGATGCCGCCGAGGCCGTCCTCGTTCCAGCGATAGGCGCGCGAACGGGCCTGATCGTGATCGAAGTATTCCCACGCGTTGCCGTGCGGGCTGTAATCCTCGCGCACCGTGCCCCATGCGCGTTCGGCGAGGTAGGGGCCCCACAGGCGCCAGTCTTCGAGGCCCCGGTGCTGCGCCTCCAGCCGGTCGCGTTCGGGATTGCGCTGGGTCTTCGCTTCCATCGAGGGTCTCCTGGAGGTTCGGGTCAGGCCGTGGTCAACCGGGCCGTATCGGGCTGCATCGGGTGCCCCGCGTCGCGACGCCGCGCGCGTTCGAGACGCCACCAAGCTTCGAGCGTGCAGGCGACCGACCATGCCTGGACCGGCGCGCCGCGCGGGTGGTGGGGCAGGTCGCCGTCGAAGATCTCCGTGACCGTCCCGAGCGCCCCGTCGGTCAGGTGATCGCGGATCGGCTCGAGCCGGCGTTGCGCCGCCTCGGCATCACCGTGCACGCGGTACTCCGCTAGCGCGTAGTGCCCGAGCAGCCAGGCCCACACCGGGCCCTGGTGATAGCCGCTGTCGCGCTCCCATACGCCACCGATGTAGCGTGCGCGGTACTCGCGATGGCCGGGCGCGAGCGAACGCAGGCCGTAGGACGCGAGCAGCTCGCGCCCGCAGATCCGTACCACCGCCGCCTGCTCACCACGATCGAGCGGGCTGTAGGGCAGGCTCACCGCGAGGATCTGGTTCGGGCGCAACGTGGCGTCGTCGCCGTCGGGACCGTCCAGCACGTCGAACAGTCCGTGCCCCTCCGGTTGCACGAAGCGCTGGAAGCCGGCGCGGTTGCGTGCCGCGAGCACGAGGTACGGATCGGCGGGAACGCCGAGAAGCTCCGCCATGACGGCCATCGCGTTGAGCGCGTTGTACCAGAGCGCGTTGATCTCCACCGGCTTGCCGATCCGCGCGGTGAACACGTGGTTGCCCACCTTCGCATCCATCCACGTGAGCTGCACGCCCGGTTCGCCGGCCGCCAGCAGGCCGTCGGCTGCGTCGAGGCCGATGCCGTAGCGCGTGCCCTCGGCGTAGCTGTCGATGATGCCGCCCAGCGTCGGAAAGGCGTCGCGCAGCGAAGCAATGTCGTCGGTCTCTTCGACGTATGCGCGCCAGGCCTCGAAATACCAGAGCGCCGCATCGACGGTGTTGTAGTCGGCCCGCTGGCCAGCACCGGGAAAGAAGTTGGGCAACATGCCTTGGTCCACGAAGCGGGCGAAGGTGGCGAGGATGCGCCGGGCACTATCGTGCCGGCCGGTGGGCAGCGTGAGCCCCGGCAGCGCGATCATCGTGTCGCGACCCCAGTCGCCGAACCACGGATAGCCGGCGATCACCGATTCGCCGTCGGGCTGGTGTTCGAGGGGCCGCGCGAACACGAAGCTGTCGGCCGCCTGCACCAATCGGTTGACCCATCCCGGCGCATCGGACAGCTCCGGCGTCATGGCGCGCGCTCGCACCAGCAGGCGCGCGTCGTGCGATCGGGCGCGCCGCATGGCTTCCTCGAGATAGGGTGACGCGTCCGGGTCCAGCGAGCCGACGACACCGACCCATTCGCCGGGACGCAACTCCAGTTCCGCCGTACCGACGCACAAGTGATTGTCGCGGTCGGGCAGGCCGCGTTCGCGTTCCGCCGGCAGGTCGAAGTTCTCGATCCAGTCGCGCGCCGCCACTGCGCCGCCGCCGCAGGCGCGCAGGTGGAACGTGAACCAGTCGCCGAAGCGGGCCGACACCCGCGTGCCCTCCACCGCGATGGCGGGATCGATGCCACCCACGGACATGTGGCCGTGGTGATCGCGTGCATTCACCAGCAGCCGCACGCGCAGCCGCAGGGCTTCGCGAGGTTCGTCGCGCGCGTCGAGGCGCCAGGCCACGTAGGTGGTGTCGGCGCCCTGCTCCATCCACACGCGCTGCTCGACGGTGCGATCGCCCAGGACGAAACGCCACACCGGCATGCGACCGTCCAGGTGGAACGACTCGATCAGCCGGTGACCGGCGGGATCCACTGCCCCACCGGTCCAGCGATCGGTGCCGAGCGGCCACATGCGATCGCCCTCGATCACGCTGGCGTCGGCCTTCGCGAACACCAGGACGCGGCCGAGCGGCGCGTTGACCGGTGCCACCAGCAACCCGTGATAGCGCCGTGTCAGCGTGCCCGCGATGGTCCCGGCGGCGTAGCCGCCGAGGCCATTGGCGATCCACCACTCGCGCCGCTCGGCCTGATCGAGGTCGCCGCAGATCTCACGCCCAAACCGGATGTCCTGCACGAGCGGGGGATTGTTCATTTCGGGTCCGTTCCTGTTCGATGCGTTGGTTGAGACGGCTCGCCACGCGCAACGACCACGCGTAGATGGTGAGGGCCGGGTTGACTCGGCTGGAGCGTGGCAGCGCGCTGCCGTCGACGACGTAGAGGTTGTCCATGCCGTGGACGCGACCGTCTCCGCTCACCACGGAGATCGCGGGATCGTTGCCTGCGACCAGCGTGCCGCAGGCGTGGGCGGTGCCGGTCACGGGAATCGGCTGCGCAAGCGGCGTCAGCCCGGCGGCAAGCAGGTCGCGCTTGAATCGCGCCACCAGACGCCCATGCTCGTCGCGCGCCTCCGGGATGCGCGCGAGGTCATAGTCCAGTCGCGGACGCCCGATGCCGTGCGCGTGCGCCACGACGCGGTTGTCGGGGTGAGAGCCGTCCTCGGTCTGCAGGAAGAAGCCGTACAGACACGGGCCGACCAGGCGCGCCAGCGGTTTCGGCAGCCACGACGGCGCGATGGCCGAGAAGAACTCGCCATCGAACCAGCCGAGCGGCTGCACGCTCGAATGCGGGAAGTCGTCATGCAGGAACAGCGCGGTCTTGCGCAGCAGATCGGTCTTGCGACGGGGCGAGACTGCGAGCACGGCGGTCAGCACATGCGACTTGTAGTGGCGACCGACGAGGTGCGCGGAGGGCAGGGTGCGGGCAAGACCGGTGCGTTCGAAATAGCTCTGCAGCAATCGCGGCGAGTGCAGCGCGCCGCCGGCCAGCAGCACGTGCTGCGCGCGATGCACCGTACCGTCGTCGCACACGACACCGATCACGCGCTGCGGGTCGGCATCCGATGCGAGCAGATCGGTGACGGTGCGGCCGGTGGCGATGACCAGATTCGGATGGCGGCGCGCGCGCTCGAGGAACGCACTCTGCCCGTCGGCCTTGAGACCGCGCGGCGAGGCGAATCCGTCGAAGTGCTTCGCTTCGTCCGGATGATCCAGGATGGTGGCGGACAGGCCGAGCGGCAACGGCCGCACGTCCCACCCGCGCCATGGCCCGGCGAGATGTTCCGCGATGCGCGCCAGGTTCGGTTCGATGGGGAACGTGCGCACGCCCAGCAGTTGCTCCGCCGCTTCGTAGAACGGCGTGAGCTCGTCGGCGGCGATGGGCCATGGCAGGAACTGCCGGTCCGGATCGCCCTGAAACTCCTCGCGGGCAAAGCGCAGCAGCGCAGCGCCGTACCACCGGGTCTTGCCGCCCAGGTTGGAGCGCTCCTCGGGAACGATCTCGCGACCCTGGGCGTCGACCCAGCGCTCGGTCTCGACGAAGGCGTGACGCGCGAACACCTGCTCGACGTCCAGGGTCGAGCCGTCGCGCGGCAGTTCCGGCCCACGTTCCAGCAGCAGGACTCGCCGGCCACTCTGCACGAGGTAGTAGGCCGCAGCCGAGCCGCCGGCACCGGAACCCACGATGATGGTGTCGAAGTGCATGAGATGCCCGCCGTTCAGCCGCCGGTGCGGAACTCGGGATAGAGCGTCATCCCGCCGTCCACGTACAGCGTCGCGCCGTTCACGTAGTCCGAATGATCGGAAGCCAGCCACACCGCGGCGCGCGCGATGTCGCGCGTTTCACCGACCCGCCCGTAAGGGATGAGGCGCAGCAGCTCGCGCTCGGCCTCGGGCGTGTTCCACGCAATGGTGTTGATCGGCGTCTTGATGGCGCCGGGCGACACGCTGTTCACGCGGATCTTGTGCATGGCCAGCTCCTGGGCCATGGTCTTCATCAGCATGGCCACGCCACCTTTCGAAGCGGCGTAGTTCGCGTGCCCGGCCCAGGGAATCGCGTCGTGCACCGAAGAGACACAGACGATCTTGCCGGCAGCCACGGAGAGCTCGGGCTGCACGCCGCGGCGCAGGAACTCGCGCACGGCGGCACGCGCGCAGAGGAACTGGCCGGTCAGGTTGACTGCGATCACGTGGTTCCAGTCGGCGAGCGACATTTCGTGCAGCTTCGCGTCCTTCTGCAGGCCGGCGTTGTTGATCAGGATGTCGACGGAACCGAACGCCGCGATGGCGGCAGCGAACATCGCCTCCACCTCGTCTTCGCGGCTCACGTCGGCTTCGATCGCGACGGCGGTGCCGCCGGCTTCCTGGATCTCCGTGACGACGCGCTCGGCCGCCTCCGCGCCGCGGACGTAGTTCACCACCACCGCGGCTCCGGCTTCCGCCAGGGCACGCACGATCCCTTCGCCGATGCCGGAGTTGGCTCCGGTGACGATCGCGCGCTGGCCGCGCAGGCTCAACTCGTGTCGCGAGCTGCTGCCGATCTCGTTCATCGCGCCCATGCCATGGCTCCTTTCTTCTCGGCGAAGAAGAGCTTCGCGATCAGGTGATCGATCGACAGCCGCCCCGGTCCGTAGAACAGCGGCACCAGCAGCATCAGGCCCCAGTAGATGTGGTCCTGGAATCCGGTCTCCCACAGCGCGGGGTAGGAGACCACCGCGATGATGTTGAAGACGAACAGCATGAGCGCCACCGGCCGTGTGGCGAGGCCGGCCGCCAGGAAGACCGGCAGCACCAGTTCGTTCGCCGTGCCGAGATATGCCGCCACGTCGGGCGGCAGCAGCGGCACTTCGTACTCGTTCCGGAACAGGAACAGCGTCGAGTCCCAGTTGCCGATCTTGATGAGTCCGGCCGTGAAGAAGACCTTCGCGAGCCACAGGCGGAACAGCAGGCTGACGCCGGAACTGCCGAGGTCCAGCGCGCCGTAGATGCGCCGGACGATGGGGGTGAGTTTCTGGAGCATGGCGGCCTCGTCCGGTAAGGAGTTCTAGAACGCGACGCGGGCGTTCGGATCGCCGACCATGCCCGACAGCAGCACCATCAGTTCCACTTCGGTGGGGGCGTCATCGATGTCGAGGACGGCTTCGTCGATCCGGTGGATGGCGGGCGCTTCGGTCTCGAAGTCGAAGCGGTCGATGAGGGCGTCGAGAGTCATGGCTGGGATCTCCTTCGTATCGGGTCGCGGTGGGCGCCCGCCGACAGGCAGCGGGCGCCGTTTGCGCTTCAGCCCTTGCCGCCGTGCTTGGCGTCGGGCGAGGTCTGGAGGCGGCCACCGGCGATGCGCTCGCAGGTGCCCTTCGGCACGAGGATCCAGGCCTCGGCGTGGCGGTCGGTCTTGATGGTGCCGGCGCACGAACTGACGCTGGTGCCGCAGTCGTTCTTGCCGGCCTTGACGATGCCGGCGCACTTCTCGAGATCGCCCTTGCTCTGCGCGAACGCCGGCGCAGCGGCGAGGCCGGCCACGAGCGCGGCGCCGATGGCCGCGGAGATCGCACGATCGATGGTTGTCATGGTGTCGCTCCTGTCTGGTTGAGTGGTTCGGGCGTTGTCGCTGCACGCCGCGGAACGAACTATCCGCGGGGGCGGTCCCGGAACCGTCAAGGACAGTTCAAGTTTCTGTGTCGGCGCGTGTGGGGGAAGCGCCGGCCCCCATCCCAACCTTCCCCCACGCGATGCGTGGGGGAAGGGGCGTACATCCCCTCCCCCGGCGCTGCCGGCCGGGGGGAGAGCACTACGCTCCTTCCCCCACCGCAGGTGGGGGAAGGTTGGGATGGGGGCAGCAGCGGACTAAGCCGCCACCCGCAACCGCTGCCGTTCGATCTCCAGTCCCGCCCGCTCGGCGTACAACGTGAAGATCAGCTCCACCGGGAAGTCGTGCTCCAGAGGCGCCACCCCGAAGCACGCCAGGTGACCCACCACGGTGTTCTCGCTGTCCTTGATCGGGATGCCCACGTAGCTCTCGAACCCGACGTCCGCCGGATAGCGCAGCGCCAGACCGCTCGCGAATACGCACGCGCGGTTGCCGTTGATCACTTCGTCGCACGGCTGGCCCTCGAGGTCGTATTCACCGTTCGTCACGAATTCGCCGCCTTCGAACTTGGCGAGATGTCGCACCCGCCTGCGGGCGTCATCACAGCACTCGGTGATGAACGCCTTGTGCACGCCCAGCACCAGCGCGAAGTTCTTCACCAGCCCGCGGAAGAAGGCTTCACCGTGCACGTTCGCGAGGCCCTCGGCCAGCCCGATCACGATCTGCTCCACGCGCTTGCGCCCGTCGATGTCGGTGATGAGCCCGACCAGCCGGTGTGGCCGGTCCCCGGCGCCACGGATGCGCGCGCCTCGCACCAGCACCCAGCGCCAGCGGCCGTCCTTGCGGCGCAGGCGCTGCACGCTTTCGTAGCGGATGCTCCTGCCTTCCAGATGCTCGTCGAGGGCGCTCAGCGCCTCCTCGCGATCCTCGGGATGGATGCGATCGCGCCATTCGTCGATGTCGACGCCGATGTCGTCCTCGCGGTGGTCGAGCAGCGCCTTCCAGCGCGGCGAGTAGTACACAGAGCCGGTGCGCAGGTTCCATTCCCAGAGCGCGTCGTTCGCACCGCGCACGGCAAGGGCGTAGCGCTCCTCGCTCTCGCGCACCGCCTGCTCCGCGTCGCGCCGCCGTTCGGCCTCGCGGGCGCGTGCCTCGTCGTCGCGCTGGAGCGTGTCGCGAACCTCGGCGAGGCTGGCCGCGAGGACGCCGATCTCGTCCCTTCCCGCTTCGATGCCGACCGGCCGGTTGCGCAACGCGAGCTGGCGCGCGAACTCGGTGAGCTGGATCACCGGCCGCCGCACCCAGTACTCGATGGCGGCATAGACCGCGGTGCAGAGCAGCGCCGCCCAGGTGGCGACGATCGCGAAGTCCTCCGGCCGATAGGCCGCGAGGGTGGCGCACGCGATGGCGACCAGGACGGCGGTCTTGAAGGCGACGCGCATGACCCTACGCCGCCATCGCCGTCGCACCGGGCCGATCACCGGCCGGCAGCTGGAAGGTGAAGCGCGTACCTTCACCGACCACGCTGTCCACCGTGATGCGTCCGCCGTGCAGTTCGACGATGCGCTTGGTGATGGCGAGCCCCAGGCCGGAGCCGCCGGAGGTGGAGGAGCGACTGCGATCGAGCGTGAAACTGCGTTCGAAGACGTGGGGCAGCGCTTCCTTGGGAATGCCCGAGCCGGTGTCGGCCACGGTGATCTCGAGCATCGCGCCATCCGCGCGGATGGAAACCGTCACCGAGCCGCCGGACCCGGTGTGCCGGATCGCGTTGTCGATCAGGTTGCCGAGCGCTCGTTCGGTAAGGCCGATGTCGGCGTTGGCGAAGTGGCTGCGACCGCCCGCGGTCATGGACAGCTCGACACCCTTGCCCTCCGCGCGGATGCGGAACTGCTGCACGACGTCCTGAATGAGCTCCTCGATCACGAAGGGTTCGCGCGTCAGCTTGATGTCGCCCGCATCGAGCTTCGCCAACTCGAAGAACTGCGCCACCAGATTGCCGAGACGTTCGCTCTGGCGGGCGGCGGTTTCCAAGTAGAAGGCCCGCTCGCGCTCCGACAGGGCGTCGCCCTTCAGCAGCAGGGTGTCGAGGTAGCCGCGCAACGAGGCCAGCGGCGTGCGCAGATCGTGGGAAACGTTGGCGATCAGGTCGCGACGGGCCGAGTCGTTGTCGCGCAGTTCCTGCAGCTGGTCGATGATGCGATCGGCCATCTGGTTGTAGGTGTGACCGAGGCGATCGATCTCGTCGGCGGTCGCGCTGTCGGAGCCGGCGAGATACGGGACCTTCTCCGCGAAGTTGCTCGACCGGAAGCGTTCCATGGCCTGGGCCAGCCGCTGCAGGCGCGTCGTGAGCAGCCCGAATGCGGCGAACCCTGCCACCAGGCCGAGCACCAGCCCGCCGCCGATCAGCCAGAGGGCCGACATCAGCGTGTGGTCCATCGCGAACTTGCGTGCGACGGAATCCTGTTCCTCGCCGCCGATCACGATGTAGAGATAGCCGGCGGGTTCACCGTTGCTCAGGATCGGTGCCGCCGAGAAGATCTTGCTGCGCCGCGGATCGCGCGGGTCGTCGCCCTTGAGCGGCCAGCGCGCGGTGCCGTCGAGGAACCGGTACACCGGATCGAGATCGACGAACTCGCGGATCACGCGGCCGGGCGGCACCGAGCACGAGACGACGCGACCGTCGAGCCCCAGGCGGTAGAGCTCGATGGTCGGATTGATGCTCATCATCGCGTCGAACAGCGTCCGGTCGGCTTCGGCGGTCAGGCCTCCAGCGCCGGCCAGGTACTCGTGCACGAGACGTTGCGCGAGCGGACGGTTCAGCTGCTGCTCGGCCGCGAGTTGCTGCGACTCGAACGTCGCGCGCATGACCGTGAAGAACAGCGCCCCCAGCAGCAGGAACAGCACCACCAGCGTGATCGCGAGCTTGCTGTAGAGCGTCCGGAACATGCGTTCGGGCTAGCGGGCAGCCTTGTCGAGCTCGGTGAATTTGTAGCCCACGCTCCACACCGTCAGGATGTAGCGCGGATTCGCCGGATCGGTTTCGATTTTGGTGCGCAGGCGGTTGATATGCGAGTTCACCGTGTGCTCGTAGCCGCTGTGGGAATAGCCCCACACCTTGTCGAGCAGCTGCGCCCGGGTGAACACGCGGCCGGGGTTCTGGGCGAAGCACAGCAGCAGGTCGAACTCCTTGGCGGTGAGATCCACCTCCTTGGCGTCCAGCGTGACGACACGCTTTTCCGGCTCGATCGCGAGCGTCCCGGTCTGGATGCGTCGCGAAGCCGCCGCAGGGGCCGGTTGCGACAGGGCGTCGACGCGGCGGAAGATCGCCTTCACGCGGGCCGTCAGCTCGATGACGCTGAACGGTTTGGTCACGTAATCGTCCGCGCCCAGTTCGAGCCCCAGCACGCGGTCGATCTCGGAAGACTTGGAGGTCAGCATCAGCACCGGCGTGTAGATGGCCTTGGCGCGCATCTTCTTCAGGATCTCCAGGCCGTCCAGCCTGGGCAGCATGATGTCGAGCAGCACCAGATCGAAGGGCTTCGCCTCCACCTCCGCCAATCCGACGATGCCGTCGTAGGCGACGGTCACGTCGCAGGCAAGGTCCTGCAGGTGGAGCGCGACGAGGTCGGCGATCTCCTTCTGGTCCTCCACCACCAGCACATTGCGGCGCACGGCTTCCCTCCTGGGGGTCGATTCGGTCTCCGCACGGGTCGAGCCGCCCGGCGCCCGGCCGGTGGAGACTGCGGGGCTCTTCACGATCGTCTGCATGGTACTACCCGCCTTTCTCGCATCGGTCGGTCGCGGTGTGAAGGATCGGTGCCGGCCATAACACCGGGCTCGCAGAACCTTCAAATTTCCATCACGAAGCAGGGATCGGCGTTTCCGCCTCCTAGAATCGGCCCGCCGATCCACCGGAGGAGTCCCCGCCATGCCCCATGCCTACCGAGTTCCTGACACGCCCCTCCCCGCCTGGCGCCAGGTCGGGATCGGCCTGCGGGCGCCGCACTACCGTGAACTGCTCGCGACCGATGCGCGCATCGGCTGGCTGGAGGTGCACAGCGAGAACTACTTCGGCGCCGGCGGCCAGCCGCTGACCTTCCTGGAGCGGTTTCGCGAGCGCTTTCCGCTCAGCCTGCACGGCGTCGGCCTGTCGCTCGGCTCTGTGGACCCGCTGGCGCGCCACCATCTGTTGCCGTTGAAGGCGCTCATCGAGCGCTTCGAACCGCGCTTCGTCTCGGATCACCTCTCCTGGGGCTCGGTGGACGGGCGCTACCTGCACGACCTGCTGCCGATGCCGTACACGGAGGAAGCGCTGGCGCATTTCTGCGACCGCGTCGAGCAGGCTCAGGAGCATCTCGGCCGGCGCATGCTGATCGAGAACGTGTCGAGCTACGTCCGGTTCGAGGGGGCGGACATGTCCGAGTGGGATTTCCTCGCCGCCGTGGCCCGGCGGGCCGGCTGCGGTCTGCTGCTCGACGTGAACAACATCTACGTGAGTGCCATGAACCACGGCTTCGACGCGCGCCGCTACGTCGACGCGATCCCGTCGGCGGCTGTGGAAGAGATCCATCTCGCCGGCTTCGACGTGAGCGGAGACCTGCTCGTGGACACGCATGGCCGGCGGGTGGCCGACGAGGTCTGGTCGTTGTATCGCTACACCGTCCAGCGGCTCGGCCCCGTGCCGACCCTGATCGAATGGGATACGAACATTCCGGCCCTGCCGGTGCTGCTGGGCGAAGCGGCGAAGGCCGCCGCCATCCTCGACGAACTGGGCCATGGATCTCTCGACGCTGCAGCGTGAGTTCGTCGCGGCGGTGTTCGCGCCCGATGCGCGGCCGCCGATCGCGATTCTCGACGACGCTCCCGGGCGCGAAACGCGCTTCGCGGTCTATCGCAACAACGCGCTCGCCAATCTCGCGGCCGCACTGCTCGACGTGCACCCGGTGGTCGCACGCCTGGTCGGACAGGAGTTCTTCGATCACGTCGCGAACCAGTACGCGGTGGCCTACCCTTCCGTGTCGGGCGACATCCACGACTACGGCGGACATTTCGCGGAGTACCTGGAAGCCCATCCCGCGGCAGCCGGACTGCCATGGCTCGCGGACGTGGCGCGGCTGGAATGGGCGTGGCACGAAGCGTTTCATGCGGCCGCGGCGCAGCCCTTCGGCTGGTCGGCTCTCGCTGCGGTCGAGCCCGCACGCCAAGGGGAGCTCTGGTTCGTGCCCCATCCGTCGCTGCGGCTGGTGCACTCGCGGTATCCGATCCTGCACATCTGGGAAGCGAATCAACCCGAGCGCGATGGCGCGGAGACGGCGGATCTGAACGAAGGCGGCGACCGGTTGACCGTGCTGCGGGAGGCCGATCACGCCATCGCTGTCGAGCGCGTGGATGCCGCCACCTACGCCGTGCTGGAGGCATGCCGGCTCGGGCGGCCGATCACGGACGCGATCGCCGCAGCAGTGGCGGTGGACGCCGACGCCGATGCGGAAGCGCTGCTGCGCGATCTCATCGGGCGCGGCCGGCTGGTGGGCTTCGAGGGCAGCTGACGGCTGCCCCCCCTTCTTCCGCCACGGAAAAGCAATCTTTCCGCGACCGGACGTTGATCCGGAAATGCGTCAATGGCGACACGTCGCAGGCGACGTCCGCAACCGTGCGGCTGCGCCGTGCCGACGATTTCCATCGACGAAAGGAATCTCCGTGAACGCTTCGCTGACTCTCAGGACCCTGCAACTCGCCGCAACCTCGGCGCTCGTCATCATCGCCGCACTAGCGACTCCGTCCTTCGCTGCCGCCGGGCACGACGACGTGCATGTCACGCGCGCCGGCGGACCGCGCGTGGAACTTCGCACTACGCCGCCGCAGCGGGAATCGACCCAGGTGGCTGCGCGCGCGACGCGCTACGCCCGCGGGTGAATCCAACCGGGTCCACGGCCCGTACTGGGTGGGTGCCCATCGGACCCGGCACGATCAGCGCACGCGGAATGCCGGTCGGTCCCGCGAAGAAGTTGGAGTCGTTCCGACATTCGAGTGCACTTCAGCAACTCTACGAGGAGAACAACGATGATCGAAAAATCCACCGTGGCAGGCGCCGCGATCGCAACTGCGGCAGCGGCGATGTTTCTCGCCGGATGTCAGTCCAATCCGGGGGGCGGGGTGAACCAGTCGGCCGATTCGAGCACGGCGCACGTCAAGTGCTACGGCTCCAACGCCTGCAAGGGTCAGGGCGAATGCAAGACCGCCATGAACGCCTGCAAGGGTCAGAACGCCTGCAAGGGCCACAGCTTTCTCATGATGACCGAGAAGGCCTGCATGGAGCATTTCGGACGGGCCTGAGTCGGCGGACCCATCCCGACCTGCCCCCCTTCCAACCCTCCCCCTGCGAAGCCGGCGGAAGGGGTGTACATCCCCTGCCCCAGCTTCGCTGGGGCAGGGTTTGGATGGGGGCCACCGCATCGACACGCCGACCATGACACGCACCCCGCGCATCCCCGTCGCCGGCTACGGCCTCGGCCTGCGTCCGGCGCACTACGAGGAGATCGTGGCGACGCGGCCCGCGATCGACTGGTTCGAGATCCTCACCGAGAACTACCTCGTGCCGGGCGGCCGGGCGCTGCAGTGGCTCGACACGATCCGCTGCGACTATCCCGTGGTCATGCACGGTGTCTCCCTGTCCATCGGCGGCACCGATCCGCTGGATCGCGAGTACCTCGCGGAGGTCGATGCGCTGGCGCGGCGCATCGAGCCGCTGTGGATTTCCGATCACCTGTGCTGGACCGGTACGCAAGGCCGGAACCTGCACGACCTCCTGCCGCTGCCGTTCACCGACGCGGCACTCGATCACGTGGTCCGACGCGTGATGCAAGTCCAGGACACGCTCGGTCGCCGCCTCCTGCTCGAGAACGTCTCGAGCTACGTGAACTTCACCGGCAGCGAGTGCACGGAATGGGCATTCCTCGCCGAAGTGGCCCGTCGGGCCGACTGCCTGATCCTGCTGGACGTCAACAACGTCCATGTGAGCGCCTTCAATCACGGCTTCGATCCGAAGGCATACATCGACGCCATGCCGGTCGATCGCGTGCAGCAGGTCCACCTCGCAGGGCACCGTCACTGCGGGGACTGGATCGTCGATACCCACGACGCGCCGGTTGCCGATCCGGTGTGGGAGCTCTACGAGTACACCGTACGACGTCTCGGGTCCGTTGCCACCATGATCGAGCGCGACGACGACATCCCGCCATTGGCAGTGCTCGTGGACGAGCTCTATCGCGCGCGCGAGGTTGCGACATCCGCCCTGCAACCGGAGTCGGCAGCGGCATGATCGCCCTCGAGGAACTCCAGCGGCAGTTCCAGCGGTTCGTGCTCGGCGGCGACTTCGCGATCCTGCGTTCCATCGAGGAAGGTCCGCGCGGTCGGTCCGGTCCGCGCCTCGCGATCTATCACGACGCCTATCGCATCCGCCTGAGCGAGGCGCTGGCAGACACGTTCGGGACACTGCGGGAACACCTCGGGCCGGCGGCCTTCGACGCCGCATGCGTCCGATACGTGGAAGCCGAGCCTTCGACGGTACGCAGCATCCGCTGGTATGGCGCCGGCCTCGCCGGGTTTCTCGGCACGACACCGCCCTACGAGGAACGACCATGGCTGGCAGAGCTCGCCCGGTTCGACTGGGCGCTCGTCGCAGCGTTCGACGCTGCGGACGCCCCCTGCGCGACGGTGGAGAGCCTGGTGACCCTGCCGGAGGAGGACTGGATCCGCGTCGCATTCACCTTCCATCCGTCCGTGCGGCGATTGTCGCTGAGGACCAATGCACCGGCACTGCGCAAGGCGGGCGATGCGGGTGAGCCGCTGCCCCGGCCTGTGGTCCTCGAAGAGCCGGTCGAATGGCTCGTATGGCGCAGCGCAGGCGAGACACGCTTTCGTTCGCTGGACGGCGCGGAAGCGGTCGCGCTCGACGCGGCCGTCGGTGGAGCCGTGTTCGCTCGCGTCTGCGAGCTGGTCAGTACCCGCGTCCCCATCGAGGAGGCGGCCGTACAGGCCGCGTCGTGGCTGCGCCGGTGGGTCGACGATGGCCTCGTCGCGCGGGTCCGCACCCACACCGACACCACTGGGCACTGAGGCCGATGGCAGCCGCCCGGGGCCACGCGACTGATGATGGGGGCTACTGGACCTTCAGGTCGTAGGACTTCACGGTGGCGTGGACCTCGACGCGGCGATCGCGCTGCAGGCATTCGATCAGCGCCTCGCGCCGCAGGCCTCGGCAATCGTCCGCGCCGGTCACCGGCGCGCTGTCGCCCCGCCCCCGCACGTCGAGCTTGTACGCCGGCACGCCCCGGTCCATGAGATACCCCGCCACCGCCCAGGCCCGCTTCTCCGAGAGCTTCTGGTTGTAGTCCTCGGTGCCGATGCGGTCGGTGTAGCCGAGCAGAAACAACTTGTCGTACGGGGCAGCCTTGAGCTTGTCGGCCAGCGCATCGAGGCGTGCACGGACCACCGGCGTCAGGTCGTACCGGTCGAACTCGAAGTGGTCGTGATCGTCCACGTCGAGGGAGAGCGGCAGGGTGCCGCCCAGGGTCTGCTCGTTCTGTCCTTCGGCAATGAGCACGCGATTCACCGGCGTCTCGACGCGTCCGCGGCGAGCCGCGTCGGCATCGGATTCCGCGGTCGCCAGGGACTGCGACGATTCACCGACCGGGATCGCCCGCCGTTCTGCGGAGTTTGACGCGGTCGTGGATGTGTCGGCGACTCCTCCCGAAGCCGGACCGCGGGAGCCTGCTGCCGTCGGGGCAGCTGCGGTGCCCTCGGAGGACGCACCCCCGGCACCGCCTGCCGTCAGGTCTGGAGCACCGGTGGATCCGCGCAGTGCCGCCGCAACGGAAGCGGGAGATGAATGGCGCACGGTATCCCGCTCGCGTTCGCGTCCGGCCGGGGCGGCGCGAGCCGAAGCAGCCGGTTCGGCCTTCGCATCGGCGCGTCGCCCCTGTGTGCCGGCCGCTGTGTGTGCGGGCGTCGTGGTTGCCGCTTGCGCTGCACCCGTGGACGCCTCGGACGATCGGGCGGGATTCGCGCCGCTCGCCACCCCGTTCGACCCGGATCCCGCGTCCGAAACGCCGGGCTGCACATTCGCAGCCGCCGTGCCGTCGGTCGACGCGCTCGCGATCGCCTCCGGCGATCGCTCGCGCGACGCAGCGGGCGCAGCCGCGTTGATCGCTCCGTTGGCAGGCGGGGCACCGGTGGTGGCAGACCACGACTCCGCACTGTTGCCGACCCCCGTTGCGGCGAGGCGTGGGGCTGGCCGCGCCGAACCGATGGGTTGCATCGAAGAACAGGCCGGGAGCAACAACACAGCGCCCAGCAGCGAGCAGACGAGGCGCGCGGCCGCCGCCAAGGATTCAGATCGAAGGTTCACCGACGTCACTCCTGCAACGTTGTCCAGTTCCGGAAGCGCCGCGGGCGTGGTGCTTCCCGTGACGGCCATCGTCGCCGCGAACGCACCGCGGACCAGATACATTGCTGACAATTGTATTTGTTAAAATGTAAATGGTCAAGCGGAAACCGCCGGCCGGAGCGGCGCCTGTGCGACAATTCCCGCTGTTCATATCGAGGTCACCCTACTTGGGCTCCGTCAATCCGCCGCCGCGGAAGAGCGCAACGCCGATCCGGCCCCGCCGCAGCGCGGACGCCACGCGCGCATCCCGCAAAGAGTCACCGTCGCCCGACGTCGATCCGCTCGCCCTTGAGGTGCTGGGCAAGTTCCGCGAGATCTTCCAGTCGGCGAAGAAGCACTTCGGCGCAGTGCACCGCTCGGTGGGCGTGAGCGGCGCGCAGTTATGGGCGCTCTGGGAGCTGCATGCCCAGCCGGGTCTGCGCGTGTCGGACCTCGCCGCACGGCTTTCCATCCACCAGTCCACCACCAGCAATCTCGTAGAGAAGCTGGTCGCCGCGAAGCTGGTTCGCCGCGAGCGACGCGACACCGACCAGCGCGTGGTGCGCCTGTACCTGACCGCCACCGGCGAGCGGCTCCTCGGGCGCGCCCCGACGCCGGCCCGCGGCGTGCTGCCCGACGCCCTGTCGCGCCTCGATCACCGCGACCTCAAGCGACTGTCGGCGCAACTGGATGGCGTCCTGTCGGCGATGGAAGTCCGCTCGCCGCGAGCGGCCCGGACCCACCTCGAGCAGATCTGATCCGCCGCGGCGAGGCCGGTGCGACCGCCGGCCTCGCATCACCGGAGCATTGACAACAATATTTGTGCAAATATACTTGCCCGAAATGTAGTTGACCAGCGTAAAGCGGGAACGTCCGTTCTCGTCTTTGGGGGGGAACGATGGACCGGAAGCTCTGGCTGTTGGTCGTGATCGTCGGCGTCGTGGTCTACGCCTACCTGCACACCACCGGACCCGCGGCCGACGCCGTTGACGCGGTGTTCGATGCCGCGGAAGGTCTCCGCAGCATCGTCGTCCACCGCAGCGACGCGCCCTCGGGCCCGGAAGGTACCGGCGATTTCCCAGGGGGCTGAATGCCATCATCGCGGAGGTCTGGCGGACGACGCCCCGGCACGGCGCCGATCGTGACGACAGGAGCTTGACGGTCGGGACGGCGGCACCATTCTCCGGCCGCCGTCCGCCGGGTTCAGGGCGCGCGCGCTTTGAACGTCGGACCCGGATGCACGTCGGGTCCTTTTTTTTTCTGATGCACGAACGTGCGCTGCCCGCTACTCGGGCAGCATCACACCGGTTCCTCCCATCTCCGGCGGCACATCCTGCAACTTCGGCAGGCCATCGGCCATGCGCAGACGCGTCTCCTGATAGTTGACGTGGACCGCGGGCTTGAAGGGAAAGTCCGCGATCACCGCCGCATACACGTCGGTGAGACCCCAGCCCGGATGCTCGGTGTACAGATGACCCCCGCAGGTCTTGCACCACTTGCGGTAGCTCGTGGGCGTCTTGTTGAAGGTGCCGATGTTGTCGGCCCCGCGAACGATGTGGATCGCTTCCGGCTTCCAGAGGGTGAAGGCGTTCACGGGCCCCGCCGACCAACTGCGGCAGGATTCGCAATGGCAGTAGCCCATCACGACGGGCGCGCCGCTGACGGCGATCTGGACGGCACCGCAGAAGCAACTGCCCTGGTACGTCGTGCCGTGGTGGGTATGGTCGGTGGAGTGCAGGTGATCGACGACTTCCATGAATCGGATCCTTTTCCGTGATCGGGCGCCGGGTGGAGCCACGCGTTGTTGGAGACAACCCGGGCGTGAGTGCGCCGAGGGCGTTGCTATTATTCGAACGGCAATGCGCCGGGTGTTGTCCGACGCTCCACGCTTCTTGTCCGAGGCCCCATGGATCCCCTGTCCGGCGTGCTGAAGTCGGTACGGCTCGAAGGCGCCGTCTATCTCAACGCGGAGTTCACCGCGCCTTGGTGCTTTCGCGGCTGCTACGGTCCGGCGGGCATCCGCGAGCGACTCGCGGGTGCGGAGCACATCGTGTTCTTCCATTTCCTCACGGCGGGTCGCTGCAAGGTGAGGCTGGCGGACGGCGGCGAGGCGCTGGACGTGGCCGCGGGCGACCTGGTGATGTTTCCCCAGGACGACCGGCATATGATGGGGAGCGATCTCCATTACGTGCCCATGGAGTTGCAGGCGGATACGTCCATGGACCCGGATTCGACACCGCCGCAGGATTTCATCCAGATCCGCCATGGCGGCGGCGGCGAGGCAACCCGCTTCGTGTGCGGCTACCTCGCCTGCAACCGCAGCATGTGCCGACCGCTGTTCGAAGCGCTGCCGCGGCTGCTGCGCATTCCCATCGGCGATGGACACGCATCGGCGTTGGTGCGCGAACTGCTGCAGGCGGGCGTGCGTGAATCCGTCGCGGCACGGCCCGGCGCCGAGTCCACGCTCGCGAAGCTCGCCGAACTGCTGTTCGTCGAGGCGTTGCGGCACTACGCGGAGAATCTCCCGCCCGACGGCAGGGGCTGGCTCGCCGGCCTGCGCGACGTGCACATCGGGCGCGCACTCGCCCTGATGCACGAACATCCGGCCAGGCCGTGGACCGTGGACGGGCTGGCCCACGAGGTGGCGATGTCGCGTTCGGCGCTGGCGGAGCGGTTCAGCGAACTGGTGGGCGAATCGCCCATGCAGTATCTGCTGCGCTGGCGGCTCGCCCTGGCCGCGCGCAGCTTGCGCTCGGGCGACGAAGCGATCGTGCGCGTGGCCGAGCGCAGCGGCTATGAATCCGAGTCGGCCTTCAGTCGTGCCTTCAAGCGCGAGTTCGGTCTGCCGCCGGCCGCGTGGCGCAGGGCAGGTGTTCGCTAGCGGCCTGCGCGCTTACCCACGGAAGCGCGCCAAGTACTGCGTCGGCGTCACGCCGAGCCGTCGTGCAAACGCGTTCTTCATGTTTACCTCGGTGCCGAAGCCGGCTTGGCGAGCGACGGACTTCAACGGGGTACGTTCGCGCTCGATCAGTGCGCAGGCGATCTCGAGCCGGACATTGGCAAGGTACTGGAGCGGGGACATGCCTAGCGCCTCGGCGAATCGGCGATGGAAGGTGCGCGTGGACATGTGCACCGCGCCGGCCATCCGTTCGACGGACCACGGCAGCGCCGGTTTTTCCCTGAGCTCGCGCACCAGTTCGCCGAACGACGATGCAGGCGCGCTCTGCGCCAGCAGCTCCGAGCTGAACTGCAGCTGTCCGCCGGGGCGCTTCCTGTGCACGACGAGACGTTTGGCTACCGCCAACGTGAACTCCCGTCCCTGATCCTGCTCCAGGAGACTCAGACAAAGATCGATCCCCGCGGTGACACCTGCCGATGAGTGCACGCGGCCGCTGCGGACGAACAATGCGTCCGCGCGCACGGTGACGCCGGGAAACTCGCGCCGGAAATCGGCCACGTCGCGCCAGTGCGTGACCGCCTCGCCACCATCCATCAGCCCGGTACGCGCGACGATGAATGCACCGGTGCAGACCGAGCAGGTGCGCTCGGCGCCGACCGAGGCCTTGCGCACCCACTCCACCAGACGTCCGCGCCCCTGATCGCAATGCACGCCGGGCCCGCCCACGACGATGATGGTGGCGCCGCGAGTGCGCGCTGCCGCAGGGAGCGGCTCCGTCCCCAGCGTGACGCCCGAGGACGAGCGGATCGGGCCGCCCGAGGGCGAGACCGCACGAATGCGATAGCGCGGCCGTTTGTCACCCCGAGTCACGGCCTCGTCGTTGGCGGTGGCGAAGACCTGGATGGGGCCGGCCGCATCCAGCAACAGGAAATCCTCGAACACGACCACGAGGATCGTCCGGGTCGGTACGGGCGAGGGTTGGCGCGAATTTGCCATCGTCTGTCACTCCTGCCAGCGGGGGCTCGCGCATATTACAGACTCCGCATGCCCGCACCCGCGTCGAGGAGAAGCTTCATGCTCGAACTGCGCCCCACCTGCGAACACTGCAACAAGCCCCTGCCGCCCGATGCTCCCGACGCCCGCATCTGTTCCTACGAGTGCACGTTCTGCGCCGACTGCGTCGACACGGTGCTGGGCGACGTATGCCCGAACTGCGGCGGTGGATTCGTGCCGCGGCCGGTCCGGCCCTCGCACAACTGGAAGGGCGACAACTACCTCGGCAAGGATCCGGCGAGCACGAAGGTCAAGTTCCGGCCGGTGGACCCGGCGGTGCACGCGCGGTTCAGCGCGTCCATCCGTATGATCCCTCCAGAGAGGCGTTGACGACTCTGGTTCGGCTTGTCGAAATCCGCGGGCACCGTTCGTCGTAGAGGCAAGGGCGCCAGGCAGCGACCCTTCCTCAACCACGCCGATCGCTCGAAGGAAAGGAAGACAAGCACCATGCAGAGGATCACGCCGCATCTCTGGTACATCAAGGAGGCCGAAGAGGCCGCGCGTTTCTACGCTTCAATCTTTCCGGACTCACGCGTGGATCGCGTCACGACACTCGCGGCGGAGACACCGTCGGGACCACCAGGCTCGGTGGCGGTAGTGGAGTTCACGCTGTCCGGCCAGCAGTTCATGGCGATCAGTGCCGGCCCGCTCGACCCGTTCAACCATGCGATCTCGTTCCTGGTGAGTTGCGACACCCAGGCCGAGATCGACCACTACTGGGACGCGCTGCTGCAAGGCGGTCACGCCGAGCAGTGCGGCTGGCTGCGCGATCGCTACGGGCTGTGCTGGCAGATCTCGCCGACGGTGCTGCGCAAGATGATGGCCGGCCCGGACCCCGTGAAGGAGAAGCGGGTAACCGAGGCGATGCTGAAGATGGTCAAGTTCGACATCGCAGCGTTGCGACGCGCCTACGACGGGAACTGAGCCGGCACCGAGCCAGCGGCGCTGCACCGCGCGTCAGCGAATCTTCTTCGGCGGACCGATGTACTGCTTCGCCACCACGACGCCGCCCAGGCGCCACCGCTGCCGGGTGTTGGGCACGCCGACGCCTCCGTGCATCAGGACGCCGTCGAACGGGGTCAGGATCTGGGCGAACTCCAGAAGGCGGAACACGCGCTGCTCGCTGTGGTAGACCTTGACGCCGTTGATCCAGAGCGTGAAGACGCCATCGCGCTTCCACGGCCCCGCGGCGGTGTTCGGTGTGTTCTCCTTGACGCGGAACTCGACGCTGTACAGCAGGCCCGGCTTGAGGGCGGCGTTCGTTGTGTAGATGGCGCCGCGGTTGGGATTGGTCATCTTCGCGTCCACCGGGTCGTACATGTAGGGCAGCCACGCCATCAGCGGACCGTCCTCGACGAAGGCCGGCGGCGCGACGTCGATCGCAAAGCCGAAGCAATCGTCTGGCTGCATGATGAACGGCCTCTCGGCCGGGTTCGAAGCCGAAGGTGCCCACGCGTACTGACCACCGTAGCAGGACGATGCGCCGGGGAGCTTGGTACCGAGCCACAGGCCGCGCGGATCGTTGTCGGCGGCGTACTCGATCAGATAGCGCACGTAGACTTCGTCGGGCACCTGGCCCAGCTTGAACATCGACTTCGGCTTCTTGTTCTCGACCCGGGGAACATCCAGGAACTGCAGGCGCGGATGGAAGGCGGTCGCCAGGAGCGGCCCGTTGGAGCCCTCGAGCAGGCGCAGGCCATACGCGGGGTACTCCACGATGCCGGCCTTGCCGTAGTCGTTGTCGACCCAGCCGCCCTGCAGCTTCTGCCTGAACTCGGGCCCTTCGACGTAGTAGTAGACGGCATCGAGCTTCTCGAGGTCCTGATCGCGAGCGACCGTGTTGGCGAGCCCCAGTTCCACGCGATCGGGGTGCTGGATCTCCGGCTGGACCAGCAATTCCGGTCGATCCAGACGGAAGATCCCCATGTCGAAACCCGGCCCGCCGTAGCTGTTCTTGACGAACACGCTGAGCGACGCGCTCTCCACCGCGCCCGTGACACCCGAGAAGTCCCAGGTGAGGATGCCCGCGCCCGCCTCCCAGAAGTCCAGGTTCACCATTTCTCTGTTCGAGCTGGCGTCGATCCAGGCATCCATCACCGGACGCAACTCGAACTTGCCGGTGCTCGTGACGATCGCCAGCTTCGCCGCGTTGGGGCCTGGGAGGGCGGCGATCTTGGGCGGTGCCGACGCGCCGGTGCGCTTGAGCCCCCGCACGAAGATACCCGTGTTGTCGGCGAGAAGCTGCTTCACGAGGCTGGTGACGTTGAGGCTCACCCACACGTTCGAACTGTCGATCCGTGCGCTCGCGAACGGCTTTTCGCCCATGGCGACACCGTCGGCATCGAACCAGGAACCGCCCTTCGGCCAGGCGACAAAAAGGGCCTTGTGGGCGAAATCCCACGTCGGCCCACCCAAGGCTTCGGTCATGGGCACGTAGCGCTTCGGCGGACGAGCCGGTTGCGTCGCCGTCTGGGAGTTGGGTGCGGGTTGCCGCGCAGAAGCCGTCGTCGTCGGCTTCGCGTTGCCTGCCGATTCCCGCCGCGCGACATCCGTCTCGCCCTGCGCCGTGACGGCGGGAAGAAGGAGCAGCAACCACGCGAAGCGTTTCGAATTCATCATGCGCGAGCACACGGCTTCACCGGTTCAACGGGAGTGGTGGACCCCGCGAGTCGAACCCGGCACCAACGGACTATGAGTTTGCACTTAAAGCACTGTGCCTAGCCAAATCAACCACATGCGAGCGTAAGCTACGGAAGCGAAAAGTAATACGCGACAGTAACTTAGCGTATTTTCCCGAAGTCGGGCAGACATGATGTCAGTACCGCAGTTGTACCGAAATTTGCGACACTCATTCCGTCGTGCTCGGACTCCAAAAAGCCTGCCGCACCGCAGGCAGAGCAGCAAGCCGCTTGACCAACCCATCCAGTTCGTCGCCACCGACCGACGTTGCAGCCAACGTCGCCTCGATCTCGACTTCCTCCTGCCCGAAAGCGTGAAGGTCGAGATCGCGGATTGGGTAACTGCTGCGCTCCAGCTCTTCCTCGAGCGGCGCCATGACTATCTTCTGGTGATCGCGCTCGGCGATCACGTAGACCGTGTTCGTCACCTCGACCGATTCCACATCCAGTGCGGTTGATGGTGTTGACGATGGGCCCCAGCATGGTATTGGCCGCGAGCACGAAAACCGTGGCCAGCGTGGCTTCGAAGATCAGGTCGGCCCCGGCCGCCGCGCCCACGGCCGCCGAGCCCCACCGCGTAGCGGCCGTGTTGAGGCCGCGCAGGTTGCCTTCCTCACGCATGATGACCCTGGCACCCAGGAAACCGATGCCGGACACCACGTAGGCGACGACATGCACCGCCCCTTCATGGCCGTTGAGCCGGTTGGCCATGTCAACGAACACGGCGGCACCGACCGCCACCGGCACATTGGTATGCAGGCCTGCCGTGCGCTGCCGGTACTGCCGTTCGAGACCGATCAGCCCTCCCAGCACAAAGGCCGTGGCCAGGTGAGCAGGGTATCGAGCAACGAAGCTAGGTTGATGTTCTGCAATGCCATCACGGTGCCCCCTTCACTGCCAGCCCTACCGGCGGCGATAGATACCCTTCGTTGCCTGGGCCATGCCCATGTAGGCCAGCACGATCAGCGGCAGCACTGCGACGTACAGCGGCGGAGGCTTGCAGCTTGAAGTAGTGCGCCAGCGGCCCCATCGGTAGGAAGATGCCGATGGCCATGATGATGCCGGTCATCACCATCAGCGGCATCGCAGCCCGGCTCTGAATGAATGGCACCCTGGCCGTGCGGATCATGTGCACGATCAGGGTCTGCGTCAGCAGGCCCACGATGAACCAGCCAGACTGGAACAGCGTCTGCTGTTCCGGCGTCTGCACGCCGAACACGTACCACATCATCGCGAAAGTCGTGATGTCGAACACCGAGCTGATCGGCCCGAAGAACACCATGAAGCTGCCGATATCGCCCGGCTGCCATCGCTGCGGCTGACGCAGCAACTCGTCGTCCACATGATCGAACGGGATGGCGATCTGCGAGATGTCGTACAGCAGGTTCTGCACCAGCAAGTGCATGGGCAGCATCGGCAGGAACGGAATGAACGCCGAGGCCACCAGCAACGAGAAGACCTTGCCGAAGTTCGAGCTGGCCGTCATCTTGATGTACTTGAGTATGTTGGCGAAGGTGCGGCGGCCCTCCAGCACGCCTTCCTCCAGGGCCATCAGGCTCTTTTCCAGCAGGATGATGTCGGCCGCCTCCTTGGCGATGTCTACGGCGGTATCGACGGAGATGCCGATGTCAGCCGTGCGCAGCGCCGGGGCATCGTTGATGCCGTCGCCCATGAAGCCCACCACATGGCCGTTGGCTTTGAGCAGGCGCACGATGCGCTCCTTGTGAGAGGGCGTGAGCCTGCCGAAGACGTTGTGGTTTTCTACGGACTCGGCCAACACCTCGTTGCTCATGCGCTCGATGTCGCTGCCCAGCAGCACGCCTTGCTGCGCCAGACCCACCTCGCGGCAAATCTTGGCCGTCACCAGTTCGTTGTCACCCGTCAGCACCTTGACCGCCACGCCATGCTCGGCCAGCGCCTTGAGCGCTGGTGCGGTGGAATCCTTCGGTGGATCGAGCAAGGCCACGTAGCCAATCAGCGTCAGCTCGCGCTCGTCGGCAAGGCCGTAGGTGTCCTCAGTCGGCGGCCCTTCCTTGGCAGCGACCGCCACCACGCGCAGGCCTTCTTCGTTGAGGTCGGCCGTCACTGCGCGGATGCGCGCCAGCAGCTCGGGCGTCAGCGGCTCGACTGCCTCGCCGTGCCGCACCTGCGTGCAGACGGCCAGGATTTCCTCCACGGCACCCTTGGTGATGAGCAGATGGTGCTTGTCGTGCTCGGCCACCACCACCGACATGCGGCGGCGGTTGAAGTCGAAGGGAATCTCATCGACCTTGCGGTAGTTCTTGGCAGGCCCCTGCTCGCGGCGCACCTCTGCATGCTCCAGCACGGCCACATCCAGCAGGTTCTTGAGGCCGGTTTGGTAGTAGCTGTTGAGGTAGGCGAGCTCCAGCACGTCATCGGATTCTTCACCCGGACATCGACGTGGCGAGTCAGGAAGATCTTGTCCTGCGTCAGCGTACCGGTCTTGTCGGTGCACAACACATCCATCGCACCGAAGTTCTGGATGGCGTCGAGCCGCTTGACGATCACCTTCTTGCGCGACAGGAACACTGCGCCCTTGGCGAGCGTCGAAGTCACGATCATCGGCAGCATCTCGGGCGTCAGGCCCACGGCGACGGACAGCGCGAACAGCAGCGCCTCCACCCAGTCGCCCTTGGTGAAGCCATTGATGAAGAGCACCAGCGGCGACATCACGAACATGAAGCGGATCAGCAGCCAGCTCACCTTGTTCACGCCGGACTGGAACGAGGTCGGCGCACGATCGGTCGCCGTGACGCGGCTGGCCAGTGCGCCGAAGTAGGTGCTGTCGCCGGTGCCGAGCAGCACGGCCGTGGCCGAGCCGGACACCAGGTTGGTGCCCATGAAAAGGATGTTGTCCAGCTCCAGCGGGTTGATCGCCTCGGCGTCGCGCTGGGTGGCGAACTTCTCGACCGGCATGGACTCACCGGTCATGGCCGCCTTCGCCACGAACAAGTCCTTGGCGCTCAGTACGCTGCGATCGGCCGGGATCATGTCGCCCGCCGACAGCACAATCACGTCGCCGGGTACCGGCAGCTTGATCGGAACTTCGACGCGCTGCGCAGCCTTGACGTGCAGATGGACGCCAAAGAAGTTCTCGGCCTCCGGTGCTGCATCCTCGGACAGATCGCGACGGATGACCGTGGCCGTGTTGCTGACCATGGCCTTGAGCGCGTCGGCAGCCTTGTTGGACTTGCCCTCCTGCCAGAAACGCAGGAAGGTGGATAGCACCACCATCGTGCCGATCACCAGGGTGGCTTTCAGGTCCTCGGTGACGTAGGACACGAAGGCCAGCAGGGTCAGCAGCAGGTTGAACGGGTTGCGATAGCAGTGCCACAGGTGCACCCACCAGGGTAGCGGCTTCTCATGCTCGACCTCGTTGAAGCCCACGCGCTCGCGGATGGCTTCGGCTTGCGCTTCGGACAAGCCGTCGCGGTGGCTATCAAGCTGCTTGAGCAACGCTTCCGTATCGGTGTTCGCGGCCGTGACCAGGGTCTGGGTCAGCCACGTAGGCACCTCTCGGCTCACACCGGTTCGGGCCAAAGTGTCGAGCAAGGCCAGGCGGCGAAAGTGTCGGGCGACGTGGCGAGTGCGCACGAAGCCTGCGAAGAGTTCTTTCAGGATGGTGAAGTCCATGTTTATCTCTTGGTTGCCACCATCCCGAGCGCATCAGGAGGGTGGCCGTCGAGACGGACAGTCCATGGTGTTTGCTCAAAACTCCGTATGCAGCCGCACCGAAGCCACATTGACCGGGCCTCGGTCGGCGTTGTATGCAGGATTGCGGATGTGCTGCCAATCCAGCGTGATCCACGCTGCCTTGGTCAGATTGAGGTTGTAGAACGCCTCGAAGACGTTTTCCGGGCGGTAGTTCAAGCGGCCGTCACCGATGAAGAAGCCCAGGCCGCCTGCGGCCAGATACTCGCTGTGGACCTCGGAAAGACCGTTGTGCGCCGCGGCGATACCGAGGCTGTCTTGCCCACGTCCCCATGAGGTGCCTTGGACCAGCACGCCGCCCGACATCGAGCGGTCGATTTCCGTGAAGGCATAGGTCTCGGTCTTGCCGTCCGCCCAGCTCGCGCGGACGAACAGGCCCACATCGTCGGAGACGGCTTGCTCAAGATTGAGGCCAAAGCCCTGCTTGACCTGCTCGCCGGTACGCACCTCGTCGATGCTCGGCGTGCCGCCCGTGCGGGCGGCCAGGTCGAGGGCATCCTGGAAGCGGGACATCTTGGCGCGATTGCGGAACGCGAGCAGGCGCACCTTGCCAGGTTGGCCGCCAAGCTTGTGGGCGCGCTCGACTTCGACCTGATCGCCGTAATGCTGGAAGATGTGCGGATCGAGCGCCTGCTGATTCGGCTCCTTGGGCTGCATGAAGCGCCCCGCGCGCACCACCCAGTCGTCGTCATACCACTCCAGGGCGGCACCCCAGGAGTACCCACGCGTGTCGGCTGCGTAGTCGTAGGCCCCGTGCGTCATCAAAGACCAGTTAAGGAACTGCGTGCGAGGATCGTGGCTGTAGGCATTGCCGTCGAACACATCGAGCACCGACAGGTTGCCAGCGGTCAACACCCAGCGGCGCTTGTCCACGCTGCCGGCTAACTGGTTGCCGTCGGATTCGACGGCCTCTTGCTCACCACCCATGCCCCAGGTCTGGCGCAGGAACAAACGCGCTCGGTAGGCCTTGAGCGTCGGCCCAGTCGTGCGGGAGATTTCGCCGTTGGTGAAGCCGCCCAACCCGGTGAGGCGAGACAGCGGCACGCCTTGCGCTGCCTCTGGGTTGAAGTACAGTTCGCCCCCGGCCCATGGCCGCCAGCCCAGCATGGCCGTCGCCGTGAAGGAGTAGCTTGTCTCTTTGTCGGCGCTCAGGCTGTTCACACCGGAATAGGCGGCCGAGAACGGCCGCTTGTGCTGCCAGACATATGTGGCTTGGAACTTGGCGTTCCAGTCCTCGGTTTCAACAGCCTCAGCATGGCCAACGGCCGAAAGGAAGGCCCCAATGAGTGCAGCCAGACCCTGAAAGCGCACCAGACGGCGCGCAGCGATGAAATCCAAACGCATGCGTACTCCCTGGCCGGTTCAAAAGCTTGCACGGCCGCAACGGTCGTGGCGGCACTCGAAAGATCAAAAGGGAAGTAGCTGAAAGCCGCCGAGATCCGGCTGCCTGATGCCACTACCCGCCAAGTTGGCAAGGCAGTGGCGAGATGGGGAACCCGCGATTACCTTGCCTGTGGTTCGTCGATGCAAGATCGACTACTAGGACTGTCCACAGGAGGAACTCCGAAGTTGAAACGACCGGGATTGTAACCCGTCACAAAAGTGATGACGATATCCCCTCCAGGGGGATAGGATGACAAAACCATGACGACACACACGACGCACCCGGAGGTGGCCAAGCGCCTAAAGCGTGCCCACGGTCACTTGAAGAGCATTCTGGCGATGCTGGAGGAAGGCCGTGGCTGCCTGGAGATCGCGCAGCAGCTTCAGGCGGTCGAGAAAGCCATCGGTAGCGCCAAGCGGACTCTCGTTCACGATCACATCGAGCACTGCCTGGAAAATTCGGTGCGAGGGGGCGGGAGCAATGCGGACAAGACAATCCGCGAGTTCAAGGAAATCACAAAATACCTGTAGATGATTTTTTCAGTGAGCGGCATTCGTCGGGAGGGCGGGTGCGATAGGCATCTGCTTTACCACTTTGCCGAGCGTCCTCACCGCAACCTCGGTGGCTGACAGCACTGCTGCGCTCTGTTCGGGAGTGAGATGCGCATTTTCGCCTTCGTCACCGACGAGCCGGCGATCCATCCCATCCCCACCTCCCTGGGCGAGCCCACCGCCGCTCCGGAAGTGGCTCCGGCACGCGGCCCGCCGCTGTGGGAGCAGGCCGCCCAGTTCCACTGCGATGGCACCACGACACCCGCGCCCGAGTACGTATTCGATCAGCGCATGGGCTGGTAGGGGACTTCAGATCCGTGTTCCTCGCCGGCCCCCGCCCTGGGGCTGATCGCCACGTGATGCCGCGTCGGTCGCAAAACCGCCACCGCTGACCCCCAGCGATCGCACGCCACCGCCGTGGGCCACCATCGGGCACCGTTCCCGATCATCCCCAAGCGGTTTTCACGCCCTAGCAGGCGGATCCAGCTCACTGTGTTTAGGTGGGCCGGGGGGGATATGGTTGAAACTTCCTACCCTTGACAGTGAAAGCCGAGCGGTCGCAGCAATGCAAGGTACCCGTACGTACGCCGTGTTCCAATGGTTTCGCTGCGCACGCGCGCCGCGAGCTCGTTCCGAGCGCAGAGACATGGCGCCAGGAGGTCATGCGATGGACGAGAGTGGACGGCTCTGCCGCCTGGGCTTGCTGATCTGCTTCTCGGCGGCGCTGTTCGGGATGGGGGGACCGTCGTCCGCCGGGATCGACCCCGTCGTGGAACTCGATCAGAGCGGCGTCTGGAAGCGGGAAACCGAGCAGAACCTCCTGATCGGCGCGACGGTTGTCGACCTCGGTCTAGCGCTCTGGGAAGGCAGCGAGAACCGCCTGGGCAACACCGCATGGCACGGTGTCGATTCCCAGCTCATTTCTGGCGTGTCCACCGAGATCCTCAAACGGGTGTTCACCCGCGAGCGGCCATCCACGACCAACGATCCGAACAACTGGTTCGCGGGCGATTCCAACCACAGCTTCCCAAGCGGGGAAGCCGCGTCGGCGGCGGCGCTGGGCCACGGTCCGACTGCTAGACGCTTTCACGCTTTCGCGCTTTCTCGACCGCAACCTCGCCATACGCAAGCAGCCCTTCCGGGACGAACCGCAGCGGGAAGGACATCGCCTTCACGCGCTTGAATCCTTTCAGATGCTCGCCTCGGGGGCGGGAAAGGACTGCCACCTTTCCCGAGTGTCCCTCTGGTGTCCCTCTAAGCGGGGAACAGGGAGTTCTTTGCCTATAACTCGCTGATAATACTGGTGGGCCCCCCGGGAGTCGAACCCGGCACCAACGGATTATGAGTCCGCTGCTCTAACCATCATGAGCTAGAGGCCCCGGGAAGCAGCCGCGCATTCTACCGCGTGCCACTCGAAGGGCCGCCGGATCAGAACATCTTCGCCAGCTCGTCCTCCAGGTCGCGCAGGTGGGCGAGCGTCTCGGGATCTTTCACGCTCTTCAGCTTGTCCTGGATCTTGCGGCCCAGGTGATTCACGCCTTCGCGCAGTGCGGCGCGGAATTCGCTCGAAGCACCGACGATCTGCGAGTAGGTGTGCGCCGTGTCGGCAAGGCTCGAGTTGAACTCCGCGATGGTGACATCATCGCGATGGCGCGTCTTGCTGCGCACGATGCTGCCGCGGTCGCGCTCATCGGCTTCGAAGCTCCGGGAGGACGACGCGTTCGGGTTGCGGAAGTCCCCGGTCACGACCTTGAGGCGCTTTACGTAGTTGCGCTGGAGTGTGCGGCGGTACAAGTCGATCTTGGGTGACGGCGCATCCAGCTCCTTGAACAGTCCGTTGTTCAGGTCCTTCAGCATGTCGATGCCGATGTAGGAGGGCTTGTCGGACCAGTAGGTCCTGGCTTCAGCCATGCGCAGGAACACGCCGGTGCGCAACAGCTGCGAGAGGAGTTGGATGTTCGAGCCCTGCAGCGGATCCTGGGTGCGCGTGGGCGCGATGCGCAGCACGAGGTCCTTGTCGAGCAGCGCAGCGGGCGGGGTGAACGCGTTGTCGACCAGGAACTTCACAGCCGCCTTCTGCCGCTCGGGCAGCACCGGCTTGAACGGCGGTCCGCCGCGGCCGCCCTGGTAGCGCAGCTCCTCGACACCGCCCACCAGCTTCGCCACGGCGCCCAGTTCGTTGTCGCGCTTCTTCACGAGCGCCTCGTACAGTTCACCGAGGCGGCTATAGTCGTTCCCCAGACGGTTGGTCGCCGGCACGAGCAGTTTCGCGACCCGATCGATGTTCTTCAGACCGAGCGCGGTGGCCGCGATCGGATCGGAGCCGAGCACCTGCGTGTTGACGTTGGGGTCGTACTCGGCCGCCACGTCCTCGCCGCCGAAACGGATGTTCGGATCCTCGATCTGCCGCGCCGCCATCTCGTCGAGCGTGGCCCATTCCTCGTCGGTGCACATCCCGTCGCCGACGGGCGCGTAGCCCCACTGGATCGCGAAGTAGTCGTAGGGGCCGAACCTCGGCATCAGGCCGGCGTCGTCGCCCGGTTGCGCCACGTAGTTGAAGCGGGAGTACGACATGATCGACGCGGCCGTCCCCCACTTGTTGGTCCACTCGGGATTGCGCAGCTGCTCCACCGTATAGGCGCTGTGCGCCCTGAAGTTGTGGCGCAGACCGAGCGCATGGCCGATCTCGTGCGTCGCCACGTAGCTCAGCAGTTCGCCCATCAGGTCATCGGGGATCGGCACGGCGCGCGCGCGCGGATCGAGCGGACTCACCTGCGTGACGTACCAGGTCTCGAGCAGCTTGAGGATGTCGTGCCAGAAGATGGTATGGGACGCGATCACTTCGCCGCTGCGCGGGTCGACCACCGCCGGGCCCGACGCGTTCTGCCGTCCGCTCGGAGTCCAGCGGATCACGTTGTAGCGCAGATCTTCCGGATCCCAATTCGGATCCTCCTCCTCGCCCGGCGCGTCGCGCACGATCAGCGCGTCGCGGAAACCCGCCGCCTCGAAAACTACATTCCAGTTCTCGACCGCCTTCTTGAGATACGGCACCCAGCGCGACGGCACTTCGCGGCTGATGTAGAAGACGATCGGTTTCACCGGATCGGAGAGCGTGGCGGTCGGTTCCTTCTTCTCGAGGCGGAAGCGCTGGATGAACGCGCGGTTCACACCGCCATGATCGCCGGTGCCGTAGTCACGGAAGCGCACCGGGAAGTAACCCACGCGGTCGTCGTAGTAGCGCGGGCGCATCGGCTTCTCGGGCAGCAACAGGATGTTGGTGTGAAACATGAAGCCCAGGTCGCGCACCTCATCCGGATCGCGCAGGCGCTCGGACTGATCGGGCACCCAGGTCTGGTAGAACCGTACGCTCACGTTTTCCGGGAATGCCTTCACCCGCGCGATGTAGGACCGCCTCGGGTCCACCGTGGATACGCGAAACTGGGAGCGGTAATGCTGACCGAAGCCGTCCGGCACCTCCGTCACGAACAGGGTCGTCATCTCGATCACCGGCGAGCCGTCGTCGCCTTCGTACTTGACCTCGAAGGTCTTGATGACGGTGCCGAGCTGGGCAGCCTCGACGCCCCGTTGCAGATTGGGTGCCATGGAGGCCCAGATGTCGTACTGGACGCGCTCCAGGAAGACGCGATTGCCGCGACGGACGAACCGCAGCAGACCGTTGTAGACCACCTCACCCGGCGCTGCTTCCTCTGTGCTGACCGAGACCGCGGCGAATTCGGTGGTGACCAGCAGATCCTTGCCGAGCACCGACTTCGGGATCTCGAAGAAGACCTGGTCGCAGACCACGTGGATCTTGAACAGTCCCGAGATGGTCTCGCTCTTCCGCTCCATGGCCGGTGGACACGTGGCCACGTCGCTCGCGTTCATCGCGAACGCGGCCGGAACGAACGCGGACAGGGCGAAGGACAGCGCAGTCAGGAGACGTCTCATGATGGACCTCGACAGGCGATGTGTGCCGATGGACGGCGGGAGTGAAAACGGGGCGAAACTCGCCCCGTTCTCGGTTGCTGCTGTGCGGCAGTTACTTGGTCGTGGTCGCGGCGGCGGCCTTGTCGGCTTCGCGGCCGAACTCGGACTTCTTGCCGGACTTGACCGCATCGCCTTCGGCGGCACGACCATGGTCGGCCTTCTTGCCGGTCTTCACGGCATCGCCTTCGGCTTCGCGGCCGAACTCGGACTTCTTGCCGGACTTGACGGCGTCGCCTTCGGCGGCACGACCA
>Ga0164290_1000607_pt1 | contig 102788 bp, 86 predicted proteins | sample Micstemetagenome_FD_108782 | JGI IMG/M metagenome (GOLD analysis project Ga0164290, IMG submission 108782) | Contaminated culture microbial community from soil near Moab, Utah, USA - Microcoleus steenstrupii SON62 (Illumina Assembly) | ecosystem: Environmental > Terrestrial > Soil > Soil crust...
CCTACGCAAACTAATCCTACGCAAACTAATCCTACGCAAACTAATCCTACGCAAACTAATCCTACGCAAACTAATCCTACGCAAACTAATCCTACGCAAACTAATCCTACGCAAACTAATCCTGGCAACTTGCGACATTGGGGTGTCCATCCTATTCCTGTGACAATTGGGATAATTACCGGTCTAATTGCGATCATGATTTTTATTACGGGTCAAAATAGTCTGGGCGCAATTTTTAATAGTTCGACGCCGCCAACTTCCACTGCTCCTACTCCTTCAAATACAACTCAAGTTCCTACAATCCCCCCTAGTACAATACAAGCATTACTGTCACAGCCCACTCGAACACCTGAGGCAGAATTAATTGCGGCGAATCCATCAATAGTTGCAGCAAGCACCCCATCAGAAAGCAATGGATGGTTATATGACTTTAATCGACCAACTTATGCTGCGCGAATTATAGGTGATCTAGACCCTTACACTCCGCGAAACGGTTGTTTTGTTGTGGTACTTGCTTTTATCGTTAATAATACCGGAGTATCGCAGCCTCTGCCAGAAGATTTTTTTGTGCTAAAAGATGAACAAGGCAGAATTTATGAGGCCCGCCCAGAAGTTTCTGCTTCATATGTCCTTCACGGAATAAATGCCGAATATAATCATCTAGATGCAATTCCTGCAAATGGGGTTACGTGGTCTGTTGCTCTCATTTTTGACGTTGCTTGTGACGCTACGAATTTGGTTTGGTTTGCTCGCAGTAATACAAGTTATGGGTGGCTGGTGCTAGAAAGTCTTTAGATAAGTGGAAATTTGAATACCTGTTTATCTTCTATAAATTTCTCTTGTATCTAAAAGGTCGATATTTGCTAAGCAAGCTGTAAGCATCAATCTGCTTGATACCGCCCTGCCCTAAACCAAAGTGATTGAACAAGATTTTTGGTGCCGGTTTATATGCGTTATGCTCCGGCTTTCAGGATGAGCTTGCGTGGGCATACGTTGAGCCAGAGAGCGTGTAAACAAAGTCTTAGGAGCGCTATAAAGCGAAAGAGCCCGATCGGTAAAGGCCGGCCGGCTCTTTCGCTTCCTGGGGCTTGGGGTCAGAGGTTGAAGGGCAACGGCTCGGCTCGCTCAACCTGTAAGGCGCCGTCGCTGGCATCAACGGAGCCGGCGCGGTTGAGCAGCATCACGAGCTTTGCAACCAAAGGGCTCTCTATGACAGCCATGGGAAGCTCAAGCAGCTCGCTTGCCGTCAAAAACTGAGTCCACTCAAGGGCGGTCGCTGCAACGGTGCTCTCATCGTTCATCGCTGCGCCTTTCTGCTGACCGACTTCTGTATACCCCTATTCTACGACTCGACACAGCACCCCGGCTCTCAGCAGCCCTTACAGCGACCCCAGGGGGCGCAGTAAGCGGGCTTAGTGGTGAGCGTATTCTAAATTTTGTATCGTACTGTACAAAAGGGCGTAGCTTAAGGTATAATTTGGTACAACTATTTGGGAAAAACATTTGTTCTGTCATCGCTATGTTAAACCGCACACCACCAAGTACTCAGCGACCACTCAAAGTCTTCTTATGCCACGCCTCACAAGACAAGCCTGCGGTTCGAAAGCTGTACGCTCGGTTGAAAAATAACGGTTTTGCGCCATGGCTTGATGAGGAGGAGTTGTTGCCAGGGAGTGATTGGCGAGAGGAAATTTCTAAAGCCGTACGACTATGTGACGTTGTTATTGTCTGCCTGTCTAAAAGTTCCATTACTAAGGAAGGGTATGTACAACGAGAAATTAGGTTTGCCTTAGATGTGGCAGATGAGAAGCCACCAGGGGTGATTTACATTATTCCCGCAAGGCTTGAACTTTGTGAAGTGCCTAATTCGATTAATAACTGGCATTGGGTCGATTTGTTTGAAAGGGTCGGATATGATCAGTTGGTGCGGTCATTAAAAAAGCGTGCCGAAACATTAGGGGAGTACATTTCAAGCCCTTCTATCAGTAATTCGCCGTTACCGCCAATAAACACAGGTTCAACAACAAATACTACAACCAATTCTTCCACAGTAAGTACCTCAGCATCAAATTCTGTACGTAGTTGGGCAAACTGGGGGGACCATCCTGTTCCTGTAGTAATAGGAGCGATCGCTAGTTTGCTTGCTATTATCATTTTTATCACTGGTCAAAATAGTATAAGTTCGTTTTGGGAATCTCTAAGGCCAACGTTATCACCCACTTCTCAATTGACAACTCAGCCACAAGTGGGGGTAGTTCCAACCCAAACATCAGCTGTGCAGGTAAAAACTACTGAAGTATTAACACCTGCAGTGCCTACGAGACAACCTCTCACTACGCAAGCGCTAACTGCTACAACTATAATACAGTCAGAGCAAAATGTTCAACCAACAATCCTGCCGCCAAATACTCCACAAACAAGTGAGGGCTGGATATACGATTTTAATCGGTCGACATATGCAGCGTCGATGATAGGGAACTTGGGGGAGTATAGACCTAATAATGGCAGGTTTGTGGTTGTATATCTGTTTGTTGTTAATAATACGGGTGAACCACAGACCTTGCCTGATAATTTTATGGTATTGAAAGACGAACAAGGAAGAATATGGGAGCCAAGGCCTGAAGTTTCTGACGCTTACATTATTCCCGGTGTAAACGCAGATCTATCTCACACTCAAGTAATTCCAAATGATGGTCTTACACGGAACATTCCTCTTATCTTTGATGTGTCACCTGACGCAACTAATTTAGTTTTTTTCGCCAGGAACAACCCAAATGTTGCCTGGTTAATTTTGGAAGCTGTATAAGCTAGAAGTCGTTGCATCATTATAAAGAATAAAGAAATTTGGCTCTAGTAAGGTAAGGGCTTAACGTTTGCTTATCTTCACTAGGGCTTTTGGCATCAAAGAGCTAATACTTGCTGAGCGAGCCGCAAGCCTTAACCTGATTGATGCTGCCCGGCCCTGCCCTCAAACCTTTTACGCCGTAGGCGCCGCGCAAGCGTGAACACAACCCGTCTGATGACAGCGTGTAAACGACACAACCATACGCACTTGGCTTTGCTCTCACTTTCCGCATCCCTCCTAACCCATTAGGAAGCGGTAAACGACTTGTCGGAAGATGGGGCCGATGAGAGAGACGGGAATAAGCGCCCCAAGCCCTCAGGGGCCCGCTGAGGGGCCTTAGCGGGCATTGGAAATACACGAGCCCAAACGGTATCATCAATCACATATAATAGTGCCACAGGGCGGCGCATTGATCTAGAAAACAAGGAACGATGTTTACTCGACGGGAATACCGTATAACCGATCTGACCGGCAAGGAAATTAGTGACTTATACGCATTAGTTGTGGATGTAAGTGGGAATGCTCTGCTCCCGACCATTAAGTACACTGCCGTTATTAATAAACATCTTTTTGAGCACGTACTAGCAAAACCTCATCATATTACTCGTACTGGCCTCCCAGATCGCCGTGGAGGTATATATCATTTTGAAGTGCGAAACCTGCGCACAGGAGAAGTTGAGCAAAGCTTTTGGCGACAGTTTATACAAACAACTGATTATGGTCCTGGGATTGGCAACAGCTTTGTTTGGGCATATATTGAGCCGGACAACAAGTAACTAAAAAGCCCGGCTGGCCTTTGCCGATCGGGCTCTTTCGCTTCCTGGGTTTTAGGGTGTCAAAGGTTGAAGGGCAACGGCTCGGCTCGCTCAACTTGTACGGCGCCGTTACGGAGTTCAACAGCCACTTTATGCTTCACACTACAAAAAGCTAGCTCACAAGGTATAATACAGCACGTGGCAACGCATTCTCCAACAGTCCCACTAGTAACTGGAGTAACTGATGTTAAATTATCAAGATCTACTAACCGCTCTGCATAACGCTGCGCCGCGAGTAGGATATGAAACGTTTGTCAAACTAGTTGATTTGCTATCTGCCCTCATGAATAACAGATTAACATATGAACAAGCGCAAGCGGTAGTTTCTCGCGATCAAAATCTTGTTTTGGCGATGAAAGAATTAGCAGGAAAGAATGTTTCTGTAGAGAATAGTGTGTTATCTTTTGGTGATAATTCTCAAGTTGGCGATGTTACGGTGCGGGATATGGCTGGGAGAGACATAGTGCATTTAACAATTACCATAAATCAAGTTGGCACTATTGAGCAACCAACAACGCCAATAATTCTGGAACCCCAAGTTCATAAATTATTAGATACAATATTGGAATATGCGAACCATACGCTGACACAAAACCAGCAAGTACTTGCACAAGTTTATTTGGAAGGTCATTCGATTGAAAATATCAGACGCGAACTTACACGATTATATTATGTACAGGAAAACTGGGGTAGGTTTGAGTTTTGGCACAATTCGCTATTAGGCACTGCCAGGAAAACCGACAATAATATTCTGAGGCGAGAACTTATGGAGCTTATATCACTAATTGACACACTGAAAGAAGTCTACTATTCTCCTAACGCGGAAAGGCACCGAACAATTGAAAATATTAACCAGACTATAAACGAGATTGATAAAGACATCAAGGAAGAGGAACAAAAGGCATTTCCCAACGTCTATAATAAACGAAAAATGGTTCAACTTTTTGAGAGGCGTGACCTTGCAATCAATGAATTAACACAACAGGTCGCGCAATACCTTCAAGATTTGCGCGGAATCGTGTCAAGAATAGGATTATTAATTGGAACAATAAAAGGATTGTAAAATATAACCGCTTGTTTGCACTTGTTCTACATCATACCAAACACAAACGCCCATCTCTTGCGGCACTGAGAGATGGGCGTTTCGCCGATTGGGTTAGGAGTGACAGGGCCACGGACACACGGGCAGACACAAGCCTTGAATTCTATAAAGCGAGCAGCATCAAAGGTATTTGGGTCGGTGCCCTCTGTTATCTCCCTTCCTGCTTTCCCCAGATGATGACTTGTTTCAAGCTGGCCGGACTTCCTTACTTTACTTGATGCTTGCTCAGCATCCCGTCCTCCGAGCTTGCTCAGTTGCTTACCCCACTCTACAGTGGCCTTTATAGCGGCCCTAGGAAGCACAACAAGCGGGTTCAGTGCCATACGCGGCGACCGCTCGTTCAAGTGCACAAAGACACATTCATTTCTCTTTGTTATAGGCACAGTTACTTGTTATACATACGGCTTATGTAAGTTTATCAACACCGTATGAACTTGAGACAGGCCCAAGGATTGGTATTGTCCTGCTGAGAGCGACAAGGCTGTTATTTCACATCATACAGTGATATGAAAGGCCCAAAATGGCCGCACAACTCCACAGAACCGCGACAGCCCCAAAAGCGCCTACAATCGCTTTGGGAAGCTCTCGGCACCGCTCAGGTAAGACATATAAGGGAAGGGTTATGTCAAAATGGGGCTTGGGGGAATGGTTGACGGCTTTATCACTCTTGGCGATTTTCGTTTATCCGCCTTACGCTGTGCTGCGAGTAATGATAAGGAAGTGGCGCCGTAGGAAGCGTCGAAAGTGAGCAAGCTTCAACAGGGCACATTAAGTTCAAAGAGCCTGCCGGTATTGCCGAGCGGGCTCTTGCTTCCTGTGGTTTGAATTTATGAGAGCCATTCTGCGAGAATCTAACAAATGCGGCTTAATTGCACCAAGCGCTTAGCAATGCGCTAAATAGCGCATATGGGTAATAAGGGGCGCACGATTTCACCTGTGGCGTCCTGGCGCCTCTCAGCGTGGCATACAGCGAGCCTCAGGGGCATCAGTGCGTATCCCTTTTGCCTGACGAGCGGTACACATTGCAGGACACGAGTACACAACGGAGTCGGCAATGCAGAAGCCGCACGAGCCGCACATGCCCGCGTTCATGCTCGCCCGCATTGACCTTGAGGCGATGATCGCCGCTGGCGAGCTGCCTGAGGATGCAGCTTGGATGGTACTCGCTCACTGTTGGGGCTGTTTAGAGCCGCTTGCAGATAATGAGATGCGGGCGGGCTTGTGCCCCAGGTGCCAAGTGCGTAAGGTGTGGCAGCTCAACTAGCCGCTTTTGTATAGTACCAAACACAATCGCCCCGCTCCCTGCGCACAGGAACGGGGCGAAAGGCCGACAGGATATGACACACCCTGAGACAGAGCCGCACATAATTATGATAAAACGGCATGGACGTTTGTCAACTTTTGGCGGCGCTATTTCGCTTCAAAAAGCCGTCAAGATTCGGCAATCGTTTACAGCCGGCGCAGGGCGCTGGGCGGCGCATGATCTTTAGTTGCCAGGGCGAGCTATCGGCCGATCTATTTCTTTTCCATAGGAGAGGCATCAAGTAAGGTAAGGGCTTGAGGCTCGCTTATCTTCCTGGGGCTCTTTGGCAGGTAATAGAGCTGATGCTTGCCGAGTAAGTCATAAGCTTCAACCTGCTTGATGCTGCCCGGCCTTGCCCTCAAACCTGTCACGCCGTAGGCGCCGCGCAAGTGTGAGCGCAGCGCGGAAAAATGCCCGGCCCCTACCTTCATTTGGTTTAGTCTTAACTGGTAAGCTCTTAGGGTGTAATGTGTACACTCCCCTGTGTGTAATGTGTATATCCCCCCCTGTGTAATGTGTATATCCCCCCCTGTGCCTCACGATTTGCCCCCGGTGTGTAATGTGTACACCCCCCTTAATCGCTCGGCTCGTCTCTGGTAATTCAATTGAGGCAAACTGTTTGTTGGTTGGTTGCCCGGTAAACATACTCAGAACGTGGCAAATAGAGTACCACAGTGGTATTTTATTGGTACCTAAACTATGAGAGAGTGGAATATTTCTTGTAAAAATACTTGACGCGAAAGGTTTGTATGGTAAGCTAGGTTATAGAGAGTAAAGTAAGCCGTGATTACGGCACACAGCAAGGGGAAACGGTTATGGAAGATGTGGGGATGGGCGATCTTTTTAGGCGTGGCGCCTTTTTGCCAAGTGACAAGCTTGTGTACTTATCACTGCGCTCAGAGGCGAAAGGTGCAGAGCGGGTGCGCCTCACTGTTAGGTCAATCTCTTACGCAACGGGCTTGAATGAGCTGACAATCCACAAGGCAATCCGCCGGCTCACAGAGAAAAAAGTCATTGCTGTGCGGCGCCTTGAAAACGTCTCAGGCCGGCCGAACGAATACCAATTCGTTACAGAGGACACGCAAGAGACAAACACATTAACTGAGGGGCCTCATGTCCAAGGGTAGTGTATTTCTCAAGATGCCTGTGACGTTTCGCAGGGCAATCGTGGGCTTGACTGTTGAGGCAAAGCGATTGGTGAGAGTGAAAAATAGCGGGGGCAAAGATACCTATCGTACAGAAAGCGGCACGGTCAAGATTGATGTATCGCACCTGGGGTTGCTTACCATCATCAGTCTGCACATGAATGCTGAGGGGTATGCTTGGCCGGCCTATGATCTCATCGCCGAGCAAGGAAACATCACGAGAAAAACGGCGATCAGCCTTGTCACACAGCTTGAAGCGGCCGGGTTCTTGAGGGTTTGCGGCGACAAGGAAAAGCGAGAGGTTGAGCAGAAGTACAACCGGGGCAATCAAATCAACAGCAATGTATACCGCATCTTGGCGCCTTTCTCAGTGACACAATTTGCGGGCGAGACTGTTGCCCAGAATGAGACGGCGCAGCAGAAAGCACAGTCAGTGATGCCACTGAATAGCGTTCAGTGGCGTGCGATGTTCTGCAACGAGCTTTACGTGCTTGGATTGTATGGAACCGACAATGAGGATGCGCAAGATCGTTGCGCTATTCTGTATGCTAAATGTGTTGACGCTTTTTTAGCCCTTGAGGCGGATCAAATTACTGATACTTCATTTCTTGAGGCAAGTAGTAGCGTTATTCAAACCCTTCTTGAGCAGGTTACTGATATTCCACGCGATAGTTTTTACTATCGCTTGTATACAATCTTAGTTGAGAGAAAAGGAGGTGAGGTTTATAGGGCAAGTGAGGTGCCGGATAGCGGCTTTACAACAGCAAGCCCCGCTGCGGCAACAGCAGGGCTCGCTCAGGGCATTTGATAGTACGGGTCTGTCAATAGTTTAAGTCACAGTCATGTGACTGTCAAGGGGCCATACACACCATGAACGCTCGCATCAACCCCGATCGCGTCATCCGCAAGGTCATGGCCGGCTACAACGCCAAGGCCGATGAGTCAATCCTGTGGATTCTCGGCTGGCTCGGCTATACAGCGGTGCCACTCGGCAACGGTCAAGTGCAGCTTGCGACACCCCAGGGCGGCAACTACATTGTGAGTAAGAACCTTGTCACCGCCTTAGCGGTGCGCAAAGTAAAGGCGCTCAACAGTGGTCTTAGGGTCGTAACAGCAACCACGGCGGATGATAGCGGGATTTGTTTCGTACCATACAAAACACAGCCCACAAGCGGAAAGAAGCGAGACATGGGGGCAGGATACGAGCTTACAAGGGAGGGGCAGGGTTACAAGCGGTGCCAGCACGGTGCGCCGATGCTCACTCCGGCCGGCTGTGCTGAGTGCCGACTTGGTGACAGCGCCAAGCTGGCAAAGTGTGAGGTTTGCAACGCTTGGACTTGGCAAACCGCAAGCGGCGAATGTGAGCGCGACCAGAACAATCATAGGGAGGATGCCGCAACGACTGAGCCCGTCATCAAGAGAGCCGCATAGTAGTGCGGCAAAACCCAGCCGGGGCGCACCTCTCGACAGAGCCCCGGCCGGCCCGTGTGAGCGAGAAGTGTGCAATTAGCAGCGCCGGGGGCGCCTAACAATGGCAAAATAAGCCGCAGGGCGTTAGGACGCGGTAAAGGCACAAGGGTGATAGAGCAAGCTCTTTCAAAGTAGGGGGTTTAATCGCACACCCCATGAGAGGGCACAAACCACGGCAAGAATATGGCAAAACTAACAGCACGAGAGTTAGAGGCATTGGGGCAACGCTTCACGGGGCCTTACAGCCGAGATGAGCAGCGACTTTCCCTGATGAAAGGCCAGATCGCAAAGCTTGAGGCACGGCAAAAGGCGATTGAGGGTGTTGAGGGGTGTGATTTTGAGCGAGTCATGCTCTCAAGTCAGATTGAGGCATGTCAAGCGGTAATTGAGCAGCTTGAGAGTAAGCTTGCTCGCCAGATGAAACAACTTGAGAGCTTAAAGGGAGAGACACACAATGGATATTAACCAGAGGATCGCCGGGATTGAAGCCGAGATCGCCGCAAATCGTGCTGAGCTTGACCGGGTGAAAGGCAAGCCGGGCATGGCCGGCCGAGAGCGAGAGCTGACAGATTACATCACGAGCCTAGATCGGGGGCTCGTGCCGCTCAGGAAGCAAGCCGAGATTATCAACGCCCCGCCCAAGCCGTTGCCCTTCAAGGCGGCTGATCGGCCGCTGACTGAGGAAGAGCAGCAGCAAGCCCGGCAGGATTGGGAGAGCCAACACGGTATCACCCCGGCCATGCGCCGGGCCACAGAAGAGCGGCGCCAAGAGGATGAGCGCAAGCGGCGCCTTGCTGACGAGAAGCGCAAGAAGTGGGAGAGCGGCGGGTAAGCTGAGCGGCGCACCCGGGGCGAGCTGAGCAAGGGCCCGCCCTTGCTCAGCTCAAAAATCAATCGTCTAATAAAAATCGCTTTATAGTGTTAGAAAGATTAAATCGGGCGTGATCTATCTCGTCTCCTTCAATTTCCAAACGCAGTTTATAGGCTGTCTCGTATAGTAAGGGTACTTGATGAGTGTAGAAAAAGTCAAAATCTGCAATAATCCTTGTAAGTGATTCCACAGACAACTCTTGTAGCCTTAAATTTGCTCTTAAAAGAACTGTCCAACCACCCTTTGAATTAGGCGTTTCGGCAAGTGCATAATAAATTGATCGTGACGCTGTATTGAGAGCCAATAATATTTGAGTAAATGCCAATAATTCACTATCATCGCCTGATGGTGCCTTAAGTACAGGAGACTCTATGTTGATGAAGTCGCCATCAACACCAAAATAGATCACGAAATAAGAGTCGTTTGAGCTTTTAATTATAGCCCTGACTTGTTCGCCAATTATTTGATGCTTTATCCCTAGCCTGTCCATCCATTCTGATATTTTATCAATAGCATCTCGCTGTGTATTATTCATTGTTTCCCTCTCTCTGCTCTGTGCGACGAATGCCTAAAGAGGGCAAATCTGCATCTGATATAACATTGCGCTTAATTCCAGCAAAGTGATATATCATTTCGTGTTGAACAGATATATAAGTTGTCTCGATTTTACTTGTTGCTGTTTCTAGATTGTGTATTTGCTCCTGTACTCGCATGTATTGTTCATCAATTCTCTCAAGTCGCCTTAAGGACTCATCGGATTTAACCTGAAAAGTTGATTTAATATCTAAAATTTTGTCATTCAGATTTTTCATGTCCTCTTTAATGCCGAGATAATCGTCACTTAATTTCCCTTGAATCAACTGAACAGCTCTATTGGCAACTTGTTCTGATAAGATTGTTTGATTAGTATCTTCAAAGAAAGTGTTTATCCATCTGAGTAATGAAATAGAAATAACAACAGTGACCAAGGTTGAAGTAACATTAGTAATGATCGGAAGTATAAATTCATTCCATGATGAGCCAAGCGAATTCTCCCAAGAATCCCCATAGCTTATATATAGCAGATAAAGAACAACAATAGTTAGCACTCCACTTAATGCAAGTAAGAGGCTAATTATCAGGCCGGCTCTCTCTTTCATAGATCTTGTTATGAATTCTTAGAATTGTGCCTAAGTGTATCATTAGTCCACCATTCCTGCAATTATCACGCCTTGACTTTTAACTTGATATAACGTATATTTGAATGCAAGATAAGTATCGTTATCTTGTATTCGTGAGGCGGTGATGACAGAGGCAATCACAATCCCCCAGGGTGCCGGGGCACTCGCTCAGCGGCAAGCCGAGACGGATGAGCAGCTTATTGCCCTGTGGCTTCACGGGCACAGCAAGGCCACTCAGCGAGCGTACAGGGCAGACGTTAAGCGTTTCCTTGCTTATGCCGGCAAGACTGTGCAGCTCGTGACGCTGAGTGACTTGCAAGCCTTTGCCGATAGCCTCTCGGATCTGGCGCCCACGAGCCGGGCCCGCATCCTGTCTGCCGTCAAGTCTCTGCTGAGCTTTGCTGAAAGGACGGGTTACACCCCGCTCAACATTGGCGCGGCGCTGCGCTTGCCCAAGCTCAAGAACAAGCTTGCTGAGCGGATTGTGAGTGAGGCGGCAGTACAAAAGATGCTCGCCCTTGAGACAAACCCGCGCAACCATGCGCTCTTGCGGCTTCTGTATGCGGCCGGCTTGCGCGTTTCTGAGGCGTGCGATCTTTGCTGGCGCGACCTGCAAGAGCGCGGGGATGCCGGCCAGATCACGGTATTCGGCAAGGGCGGCAAGACACGGGCGGTTGTGCTCAGCGTTGACACCTGGGGCGAGTTGACAGCCCTGAGGGGTAGCGCGGGCCCTGATGAGCCCGTGTTTCGCTCTCGCAAGGGCGGCGCCGCACTTGATGAGTCTCAGGCTTGGCGGATCGTCAAGGCAGCGGCAAAGCGGGCCGGGCTCGCCGATAGCTTCTCGCCTCATTGGCTCAGGCACGCTCATGCGAGCCATGCGCTTGACCGGGGCGCCCCTATCTCGCTTGTGCAGAGCACGTTAGGGCACGACAGCGTAGCAACCACGGGTAAGTATCTGCACGCCCGGCCCAACGAGAGTTCATCAAAGTTCTTGCCCATTTAGCCAATTTAGTGTACAAAGAACCGCGATTATGAAGTTGCTGCATCAATGAGTAATACTAGAAGAGGAAAGGGTATTAGGTGAGCAAAAAATCAATAAAGGGCAAGCAGCCACGGAGAGGACAAAACAATGCTCGCCAATGTCATATGTGCGGTGCTGTAATTTCAAAAAGTGAGCGTTTTTGTATGAAGTGTGGAGTGCAAATCGATCCTGATAGACAAATAAAGGTGTACGGCACAAATGCAGATGAGGTTGAGCGAGTTTCAAAGTCATTGATGACGGAATTTTTGCCCACTGCGCCTATGAAATCGCCAATAAAAAATCATCGTAAAACAATAATAGCAAGGACTGTGGTGGCTGTCATAGTTCTTGCTGCTTCTCTTGCTGTGCTATTTCTTCCTCAGCTTCAATCTTGGATTTGGTTGAAAGATCATCCGAATCGTCTTGGTCTAATATCTACTTATGCGATAATCATGCTTAGTCTTTCTTGGTCTATTGTTGACAGCAAAAGGCGCTCCTTTGCTTTAGGAACAATGGCTTTAGGGGCTGTTCTTGTTATGGCACAAATTATTGGACGGTAAGTAGGGCAAAGTTTGTGACGCTCATAATCGCCCTTTCCAATCAAGACTATTGTATGCACCTCTCGGATAGGCGCATCTCTCGAAATGGCAAGGCTCTTAGTGATGAAACCAACAAGGCAACTATCCTGTACTGCGCAAGCGGGCGCTTTGTTGTTGGGTTTACGGGGCTTGCGTTTTACGGCTCATTTAAGACACAAGAATGGTTGCTAAATTCTCTTACTGAGGTGGCACCGCCGGATTATCACATTTTCGGTATTGTAGAAAAGTTAAAGGCCAAGTCTACACACGACTTTGCGACTAAAAGAGAGTTGAGAGGGCTTCCCAAGTATGCAAAACGCCTCAGTATTTTATTTACCGGCTTTGCCCATTTTGTGCAACCCACCTTTACATCAGTATTGCTCACCAATTATGATGATTGCAGGACAAATATTGAACATCCTGAGGCATGGGATGAGTTTCAAACTTTTTGGTTAGATAATAAAACAGAAAATCCCTTTGTTTGGTGCATTGGAAATCACCTGGGGTTAAATCAAACACATCTCTCGGCTCTTATGGAGCTATTGAAGAAAAGGCCACCCGCTCTTGCTTTAATACATAAAGGCATGGAAATTATCAGAGAGGCGGCAGCGCATAGGAAAAGCGAAAACAGCGTTGGCAAGCAAATAACTTCTGTTATACTGCCGGCTGATTCTCGTGAGAGCCACATAAGCCGGTATCATACTAACACTGTCAGCACTTCTATATATGTTCCAAGTATAATCAATCTTACAAGAGAGCGTCAAATCGCTATTATGAGCGCCGAGATACAAGTTGGTAATGACCAAGGGCCGGTGCCAATAGCTTTTCCCAGGCTTGGGCGCAATGTGCCTTGCGCTTGTGGTAGTGGCAAAAAGTACAAGCACTGTCACGGCCGATTAGAGCTTCAATAGTTTAGTACGCTAAGGCAGCAAATTGCCGCTTCCTAAAGCCAAAAAATAAGGGTAATCTATTGACACTTTTAAGCAACGTGATATACTTATTCGGCAAAGCAGCAAAGCAGTAAAGCAGCAATAGCGCAATTAAAGGGGGTGGTGAAACGTGACGGATGAGTCCATGCTCTCGACGCAAGAGGCAGCGGAGATCCTTGGAGTCGCAGCGCGTACAGTGACGCACCTTGCCCAGACAGGAAAGCTACCGGCTGAGTCTGATTGGCGGGGCTCGCGCCGCATTTGGCGCTTTCGACGTGGGGATGTTGAAGCGTATCTAGCGCAATTAGAGGGGCATAGAGGGGCCTGAGGCCGGGGCGAGCGCACCAGCGGCAACCGGAAGCGCTCACACCCGGCGGGCGGCGTTGGCAAGGGGCCAACCGAACCAACGCCAAGGCGATTGTAAAGCCATTCGGCGCATTACACAAGCTTAGAGGGGCCATAGTGAGCAACGTTCAAACAGAGGACGATCGCCGCCGCATGCTTCAAGGCATGCTCGCCGATGATGAGGCTGATGATTGGGATGATGAGGATGATGAGCTAGAAGAGGAAGAGCAGCGGCCGGCGCCCCGGCGCCGGGCCCGGCCGGCTCGCCGCCGTCGCGCTGCCGGATATGAGACAGCCGTGATCAACCGGGCTGCGATCGGCGTCTTTATGACCTGGGTTGTACGGCTCGGCTCGGCTTTGCTGCTTTACTTCTCGCTCATCGGTACGATCGGGGCATTCAACGGCAACGTGCAACCGTTGCTTAACGCTCTGCCGCTCTTTTGGGCCGGGGCGAGCCCTACGGCGCTCCTGATCGGCGTTCTTGTGCAGGTGTGGTTGACCGGGTATCAGACGTGGAAAGCGCCGCCTGTGCTCACTTGGCGGGCGCTTCTCGACAACAAGGCGTATACAGCACACCTTGCCGTTGACATTGGGCTCTCTGTCGTCGGCTATCGCGCTGTCGTCATCCCCTGGGTTAAGGGCATTTTGACAACGGCGGCGCAGATGCCGGATGGCGGGGCCCTCTTTGCTGCCTACGTGGTGACAATCATTGCGGCGGCTGCAATCGCTGTGCTGCCTGAGCGGGCGCTAATCAAGGGCTAGGTGATACGCATGCAGGAACAGATACCACCTGAGGCGCGGCTTTTCCTTTGGAGTGTCACAATCGCAGCGATCGTGGCCGGCGCTTGGCTCGTGCTCAAAATTCTTGAGCACAGGGCCCGCCAAGGGGCGCACAGGGGCCGGGGGCAACGCGGGCCGGCTCGGCGCTCTCTTGGCGCTCAGCGGCTCGCACAGGGGCTCACAGAGCGTGAGCGGCGGCTTGCCCTCTTTGCTGAGGACACGATCGCAGAGCTTGAGCGCACCAAGGCTGAGCTTGCTGCCGTCAAGCGGATGGACTCGCCCCCGGCGCCCCAGGTTGAGGCGGCGCCGGAGGCTCTGCCTGTTGATGAGTGGTTGAAGCTCACAGCGCACGAGCTTGACCGGGCCCCTCATCTCTTCCTGATCGGCTCGACAGGAAGCGGCAAGACAACAGCGGCAATGGCCCAGCTCGCCGCCCGGCGGGGCAAGAAGCTCATTATTGACCCCAAGCCGCCCAAGCCAGGGCAAGTGAAGTGGGGCGGCTTGCCCTACGTGATGATTGACGCGGATGGGAGTTACGGCGACATCCGCAAGGCGCTGCGAGAGGCAAACGACGAATACAAGCGGCGCCTTGCTGCGCTGCGCAACGGCACGGCGCAAGGTGAGTTTGAGGAGCTAACAGTTTTTATTGATGAGGCCCCAACGGTGGTAAGCCAGTGCCCAGACGTTGCGGCCAAGCTCTTCAAGGATATTGGCCGGATCGGGCGAGAGCTGCGCATCCGGCTCGTGCTGATGAGCCAAACCGATCGCGTCAAAGCCCTGGGGCTTGAGGGAGAGGGCGACACAAGAGAAAACTTTGTGTTTATCACGCTGCGCCTTGCTGGCACCAAAGAGCGGCCGGTGTACTTGGCCGGCATGGAATGGCTCGGCGAGCGGTATGAGCTTGAGACTCGCGGCTTGGCTGAGATTGGAAGCCGGTCGGTATCTGAGGCGGTGCTTTGGCATCACCCCAACATTAACCTTGTGCGGCCGGGCGCCGGCCCTTCAAGTGAGATTGCATTGTCAACCCTTTTGACGCCCCAGCCAGGGTATAGTATGGCCGGTATGATACGGGCTGAGGGGCCCCAGGGCGCCCACGGCAAGCCCCCAGGCATGCCCGGTATGACAAGTATGAGCCATTCTAGCGCCATACCTGAGCATACCGGACTTGCCGCCCATACCGCCCCTCATACCGGCTCTGAGGGCGGCACAGAGACGCTTGAGAGCCGCGTGAGAGCTTTACAAGCTCAGGGTTGGAGCGCCACAAAGATCGCTACGGATAGCGGGCTCTTTAAGGGCGACAAGGGCAAGCGGCTTGAGCAAGTCTATGCAATCATCGGCCGGCCAGAAGAGAAATAGCAACGCGGGCGCCGGGTGGTATCACCTTGGCGCCCGTGCCTCTCTCAAGCCGGCTCAGCGCCCCTCAGGGGCATTCTAGGACGGGTACACGTTTCGACACTCGGCGGCAGTACACTTGAGCTGATTGGCCTGATAGGAAGGGCATCCCCATGAAACTCATCAGCCAGGAATTGACCGGCAAGCGGGCAATCCTCTACTCGCGTGTTAGCTCGGATGAGCAGCGCAAGGGCCTCAGCCCTGAGGAACAAATCAAGGTTATGCGGCAGTATGCCGCAGAGCACAACCTGATTGTTGTGGGCGAGTACAAAGAGGATTACACGGGCTTTCAGTTTATACGGCCGGAAATGGACAAAGTGCGCGACAAGGCGTTACATGGCGTCTTTGACGTGCTTGTTGTCGTTCATACGGATCGGTATGCCCGTTATCAACTCGCCGCGTTGATGCTTGATGATTGGTTCCATCAGCTCAACATTCGGCTGTATTCAGTAGCAGAGGGCGAGTTTACTCCTGGCGCCGATCGCATTGGCGTGGGCGTTCGTCGTGTTCTCAATGAGGAATCTGCCCAAAGGATGAAAGAGCTTACGCACGGGATGATCCAGAAATACGCCAAAGAGGGCGCGGTGCCAGGGCAGGGCCCGGCGCCTTATGGCTATCGAAAGGAAGGGCGCCGCTCGGAAGCACGGCTGTTTATTGAGGAAGAGCATGCAGAGATTGTGCGGGCAATCTTTGATTGGTACGTCAATGATGGGCTCAGTACAGCCGATATAGCACGCCTCTTGAATGACAGGCAGACTCCAACCCCTTCCCAGGTGCGGGGAAACTTGAAGAATAGGCACAACAAGGGCAAGTGGACACCCGAAAACGTCAACGCCATTATCCGCAATGAGGCATATACTGGGGTGATGTACTACAACAAAAAGATTACCCTGAAGAGCGGCCAGCGGCAAGATCGCCCCCGTGAAGAGTGGATAGCCATTCCTATTCCTGCGATCATTACACCTGAGATGCACGCCCAAGCTCAGGTTATTTCGGCCAAAAGAAGCCGCTACAATGGGGGCCGGCCCTCAAAGTACAACTACCTTATGGGCCGGCGCCTCAAGTGCATGTGTGGGCGGAGTGTCATAGGCAAGCATAAGGTAGTGCATAACACCACGTATCTGCGTTACTCTTGCTCGGCCAACTCCAAATCAAAAGTCTCTCACGAGCGGTGCGCCCTGCCCTATGTCAAAGTGGAGTTGCTTGATTATGCCGTTTACAATTGGATTGATGAATTGTACCGCGATCCTGAGGCTATCAAGCGCCGTCTCAAGGCTCAGCAGCAAAAGATACGCGAGAGCAACAAGGTACTATTTGAGGAAAAAGAGGTTCTTGAGCGGGAAATTGTGCGGCTCAATCAAGAGCTTGAGGAGTGGATTCTAGACAAGCGCCGCAATCGGGGGCAGCGCCGGGCTGAGGAAATCTTTGATCGCCACATCGCCGAAACGGAGCGCCACATAGATGAGGCTGATGAGCGGTTGCGAGCTGTACAGCAAAAACTTGACGCCTGTGCAATGTCGGATGAGCACATAGACTGGATTGTTGATGAGGCTCGGCGCTTGCAAGAAATAGAGCAGCGCATGCAAGCCAACGGGGAGTCTCGGGTTTGGCAAGGGCTTGTACGGGGCTACGAGCCTCTTGTTGGGCTTGCACCGCCCCGATGGAATACAGACAATCCATATGAGCACATTCGCAAGGAAGTTGAGCGGCTTGACCTAACCGCTACTCTTGCAATTGAGCAAGACGAGATCGTTATGTATATTCATTTTGGTGGCGAAAATGAGCGCGTTTTGGTCGATTGCAAACGAGCCCGCTCCCTGGCTCCGGGGGGCGCCGGCAGGATCACGGTGCCGCCGCTCTGCAGGACATGGGTGGCGTAGGGCCGGCGCAGGTAGTCGGGGGGCGTGTCGACGAGCAGCACATCATAGTCCTCGACGGCGATGGCCGCCGCGTAGAACCCTTGCCAGTCCGGCAGGCGCACGTCGTTCTCGGCCCTGGCCACCGCGTGCGAGCCGATCAGGATGTCGATCGGGCCCCAGCCGGCCGCAGTGGGGCGTGTGTGCTGCGGCGCGTAGATGAAGGGCTGGAGCGCGGTCGGGTTCCAGTGGGCCGGGCCGCGCTGGATCAGGTGCAGGTACGAGGGCGCCGACGAGGGCACGCGGAAGGCCGACACCAGGCCGGGGTTCGAGATATCGCTGTCCCACACCAGCACCCTGAGGCCGCGCCGGCGCAACCCCTCCGCGAGCACGCAGGTGGCGAAGGTTTTGCCGATGCCGCCCTTGGCCGCGCCTACGGCGACCACCGGCAGGCTCCGCGCGGCGCCCCGGCGCAGGCCGAGCCGCTCGCCCACCCAGCCCGCGACGGCGGTCACGTCGCGCTCCGCGATCGCCGGGATGCCGGCCCCGGCCGCGTCGTGTAGGGTGCCGCGGGCAGGGCCGGGCACGTTCAGCAGCACCCGCACCCCGGCGCCCTGGGCCGCCAGCACCGCCCGCCACAGGTCGGGCTGGGGCGTGCCCCGGCTGTCGTCGAGGTAGAGCGCGTCGGGCGGGCGCTGGCCCCCGATCAGCCGCAACACCTGGTCCAGTCGCGAGGGCGCGATCACGTCGAGGTCGCGGAACGACTCCACCTCGGCCTGCAGGCCGTCGAGCGCGCTAAAGATCACCAGCTCCATGAGCATTGCTCCTTCTCTACATTGGTCGCCACCGGTGCTGGCCCTACAGCCTGCCAAGCCCCCAGGCGGCGTTGACGTGGCCGACGCGTACGAGGCGGTCGGCGTGCGGGTCGTGCTGGAACAGGGGGCTGGTCGGGAAGGTGTCGCCGCTCTGCCCCTGGGCGCCTTGGCGCAGCACCTCCTCGATCGACGTGACAACGCGGCGGCCGCGCGGGCTCAGGCCGATCTGGACGACCAGCAGATTCACCACGTCCGAGGTGATCAGGCCGCGCACGATCTGGGCGGCCGCCTGCCCCCCGCCGCCGGCCTCGGCCGCCAGGCCGAGCATCGCCATGCGCTCCAGGTTGCGCAGCGCGCCCTGCACGCTCCCCGCGTGGATGGTGCCGATGCCGGGGTGGCCGGTCGCTGCCGCCTGCAGCAGAGCCATCGCCTCGCCGCCGCGCACCTCGCCGACGATGATGTAGGCCGGCTTCTGGCGCAGCGCGAACTTGACCGCCCGAGAAAAGGCCCCCTCGCCGTCCAGCACCTCCATGTGGACGCTGTTGTGGCTGCGCGGCAGCTCCCCGCCATCCTCGATGAACACCAGCCGCATGCGCCGCCCGATCGCTTGCGTCAGCGCCGCCGTCAGCGTCGTCTTGCCGCTCCCTGTCGGGCCTGCCACCAGCACCGACGCACCGCCAGCCAGGGCCTCCAGCAGCAGGTCGGCGGCCTCGCGGCTGATCGTGCCGTTCTGCACCATATCGTCCACGTCGCGCCAGCGCTCCGGCAGGAGCCGGATTGCCAGGCTCCCCCCGTCGCGCGAGGCCGGCTCGGCCGTCACCGCGTAGCGCAGGCGGTCGGCCACGCCCTGCACCATCGGCGCGGGCCAGCGCTCCGCCCACGGCTCGATCTTGCCGCTCCTGAGCAGCAGTTGGCGCTGCACCCACGCGATCCACTCGGGGTGAACAGTCACGCCGGTGTCGACCATGCCGCCGCGCTGGACGACGAAGAACGGGTCGGCGGGCGGGCCGTTGAACAGGATGTCGCTCACCTGGTGCTCCGGGTCGCGCCAGATCTCCAGCGGCCCGTACCAGTCGATCCGGGCCCAGGTTGCCGGGCCAATATCGTCGGGGAGGCCGAGCGCCGCGAGGGCGTCGTCGGGCGGCAGCCGCCACAACTCGCGCATACGGCCGCTGCGGACAAGGGCGCGCAGCTCCTCTGTCAGCGCGGCGGGGTCGGGCGCAAGGCCCAGGTCGTCGTCCAGGTGGTCGTCGTCGAAGTCGAATGTCACGGTGTCCTCCTGGCAGTGGGAGCGCGAGCTATGGCTGGGCCGCGCCGGGGATGGCGCCTCCCGCCCCGGGGATGGCCGCGCTGGGCGGCGCGGGGGTGGGCGGAGGGGCGCTCAGATCCTCTAGGCTGACCTGGCCGATGTCGAGGCGGTCGAGGGCGGGCAGCGGGTCGGAGGCGGCGCCGTAGCGCTCGCCCCACAGCTCGACGCCGGCGGCCTGCAGGGCCCAGACTGTGTGGGCCTGGTAGGGGCTCAGCTCCAGGTAGGCCACGCCCTCGACCTCGTCGACGTAGAGCACGCGCACGTCGCTGAGCAGCCGGCAGGCGTAGGGCCGCGGCTGGGCCGGCATGCTGGGGGCCAGGGCGACCGTCGGGGCGGCGCCGGCGGCCACCTGCGCCTCGCCGCACAGGTCGGGCGAGCCGCTGCGGTCGTTGAAGCCGATGTTCACCCGGTCGCGAAAGCTGAGTGGCCCGATCGTCGTGGTGGCGAAGGGCAGCGGGACCATATTGGGCCCGAGCTGCTGGCCGCTCGGGTAGACCGGCTGGCCGGGCGGCTCGGCCATGAGCATCGAGGGCTGGGCCAGGTCGTTCGCGCCGAGGTCGCGCGCGGCGTACTGGCCGACGACGCCCGCCACGTCGCCGATGCCGCGGGTTTGGGCCGGCCGGTGGAGCGGCAGCTCGACCGTCCCCACATCGTCGGCCGCGATCTGGGCGCCGAACGGCACGTCGCGCAGGAGCACGACGACCCGCTCGGTGCGCTGGCTTTCCAGGTAGCCGAGCACCGCGAAGCCGATCGCGGCCAGCAGGCCAATGCCGAGCATGAGGGCGGGCAACGGGCTCTGGCGCCGGCGGGCCAGGGCCTGGCTCAAGGGGGCGGAGGGGTTGGTCGGGAACGCGGCCATGGTGGGCTCCTCCTGCGTGGGTGGGCTACGGGCTGCCCCTGTTCGGGGCAACGGTCGGGTATGGCGAATACGGGCGCGCTACCGGATCGGATCGACGGTGTCGGCGGCGACGACGAGCGGGCGGTACACCCCCCACCCCACAAGGCCGCGCATCTGCGGGCGCGCCTCGGCGCAGAGCAGCGGGGTGGCCGCGCTGACGGGCGCGGCGGCGGCCGACGAGAAGCGGCAGGTCCCGCCGGAAGGCAGCACCGTCCAGCGCACCCGCGCGGCGAGGGCTTCCGGCGGCTCGGCCAGCCCGCGCACGCCCTCCAGGTTGATCACCAGGAGGCGCCGGGCCTCGGCGAGCAGCGCCCGGCAGCGCGGGTCGTCGTCCCAGGCCACGGCGTTGCAGCCAGCCGAGGCCCGCAGGCTTTGGTCGCCGCGGGCCAGGGCAGCGTAGTCAAGCAGCTGCACGGTCGAGCGGGTCGCCTGCTGGAGGGCGTCCTCGACCATCGCCACCTCGAGCCAGCGCTCGGCCACCTCGACCACCAGCAAGGTGAAGCTGATGATGAACGGCAGCACCACCGCGACAAGCACGACCGACTGCCCCTGTGCCCGGCGCCGCGCGGCGGGCCCGCCGATCCTGGAAGCGACAGACCGCAGCGGCGAAAAAGCGCGTGTCGTCATTGCTGGTCCCTTTCGGCCGCGCGGGTCGCCTCGGCGCTCACAGTGAACTCATTGAACAGGGGCGGCAGCGGCGTCCAGAAGCCGCCGTGGTAGACGACGCGCACGGTGATCGGGTCGTAGCGCCGGCACGGGCGGCGCGCGCAGTCGACGCTCACCGCGGCGTTGGCGTAGTCGGTGCCGACGCCGCCGTCGATCACCGCCTCGGCGGCGCGCCTCGCCGTGTTCGTGTCTCCGCCAGCCAGAGCGGCCTGGTGGGCCGCGGCTCGGGCGGCCTGGCTCACGGCGTAGTTGGCGAGCAGCAACTGGCCGACGCAGACGAGGCCGAGCAGCAGCAGCAGCAGCACCGGCATGGCGACCATCAGCTCGATCAGGGCCTGGCCGCGCGCCCGCGGCACGGGCGGGTGAACGTTCATCGCTTTCGCCTCCGTGTAACTTGTCAGCTTCGCGCCTAGGGCCGCAGGCTCCCGGGCCCCAGCAGGCTGCGCGGCACGAGCAGCGTCACCTCGAAGGTTCGCTCCAGCAGCTGCCGCTCCGGCTCCGGCAGGGGCACCACCGGGATGGGAGGCAGGGGAACCCCGCCGATTTCGCCCGGGAACGCGTTGACGATCCAGACCTCGACCTCGACCTGCACCCGCAGCTTCGCCGGGGCGAGCGGGTCAACCGTGTACAGGTAGACGTCCGGCCGCATCAGCGGCGCGGGCGGCTCGGTCCAGTAGGCGTGGGCCTGGCCGGCGAGCTGGTCCTCGCGCAGCGGGCTCGGGCCGCGGATCGCCTCGATGCTTTCGCCGCCGAGGTAGGCGTAGGCGCAGCCGGAGCGCAGCGAGCCCGCCGGCGGGCCGCCCTGGCGACAACCGGCTACCCCACGGCTGTCCGGGGCGGCAGGGCTGCGCGCGACGCCGTTGACCTCGATGCTTTCCACGCTCCAGCCCAGTACGCGGGCCCGGTACTCGTAGGGGAAGGGGGGCTGGTCGCCGAGATCGAGCCGGCTCAAGCGCGGGGTGAAGTCGAGCACCTCGCCCGCAGGCCACGCGATCCGGTCGCCGGCGGAGATGTAGACGCCGTTGGTTGAGTCGCTGTCCCGGCTGTTCGGGTCGAGCTCGGAGCGGATGGCCACTCGCAGGTCGCCCTGGGCGTCGGGGATGTGGGAGGGCGGCTGGACAACGTCGGTGAGCACGCTGTCGCGGTTGTCGGCCGGGTCATCCCCGGGGGTGGCCGTGCTAATCTCGACGTCGAGCCGAAGCGAGGCGCCGGCGGGAACCGCTGTCTGCGCGACGATGTACAGCCTGCCGCTCTGGCGCGCGGCAAGGGTGCCAAGGCTCCAGCTGAGGACGGGCCCGCCCGGGCTGGCCGGCGCGGCGCTGGCGCTGACAAAGCTCACGTCCGCGGGCAGGGTCGCGCGCAGCACTACGGAGGCGGCGCCGCGGGTCAGGCCGGGGTTGCGCCGGACGATGTTGCCGTAGTCGATGGTGTACCAGAAGACGCTGCCCTGGCCGACAATGGTTGTCGGGCCGGTCGCGTCGACGAAGACGTTCGGCCGGACCACGGGGACGCTCGCGCTCGCCGTGTTGTCGGCCTGGTCGGCGGGCTGCTCGGGCGTCGCCGCGCTGATCGTCGCCATGGCGCCAAGCAGGTCGGCAGGGAAGCTGGCCGGCAGCGCGATCGGGAACGTCCGCGTGCCGGCGGCGCCGGGCGGGAGATCGCTGAGCGCACACGCGATCGTTCGGGTGGCGGCGGTATAGGCGCAGCCCGCCGGCAGTGTGCCGAGCGAGAAGCCGCCGGTTGCAAGCGTCGTCGTGAGCGTTGCGCCGCGGGCGGCTCCGCTCCCACTGTTGCGGTAGGTCGCGACGATAGTGCCGCTCGTGCCCACGGGGAAGGGCGACGGCGAGATCGTAATGCCCACGCCGGGGTTGGGGCGCTGGATCGCGGTGCTGGTGGTCGAGCTATTGTTGCCCGGGCTGTCGCCGGCCGTGCTCGTGCTGATCGTCGCCGTGTTGCTCACGCTCAGGCCCGTCGCTGTAATGTCGACGCGGGCGGCGAGCTGGACGACGCCGCTCGCGCCGGCGGCGAGGCTTGTGAAGCTACAGCGCACGAGGCGCGTGGCCGGCGTGTAGCTACACGCGTTGTTCGGGTTGGCGACAAAGCGGGTGAAGGTCAGGCCGGGCGCGAGGGTGTCGGCCAAGACGACGCCGGCGGCGGCGATACCGCCCGTGTTTGCGTAGGCCAGGCTGAAGGCCAGCTCGTCGCCGACCAGCACGGCGGCGGGCGCGCTCTTGGCGATCCCGACCTCAGGGCGCACCACGTCGGTCGCCCACGCCGCCCTGTTGTTGCTCTGGTTCGTGTCGGACGAGAATGTGGTGATGGACGCCTGGTTGAGCAGGCTCTGGCGCACGGCGCCCGCGGGGGTAAGGCTGGCCGGCGCCCTGACCCGGACGGTGAAGGTGCGGCTTTCGCCGCCGTTCATCCGGCCGATCGTCCACGTCAGGCGCTGGCCGCTGCGCGCCGGCACGGGTGCGCCGCCGGCGGAGACAAAGGTCGCGCCCGCGGGCAGGTCGTCGACCAGCACGACGTTCAGGGCGGGGAGGTTCGGGTTGAGGTTGCGCGCGGTGATCGTATAGTCGATGGTCCCGCCCACCGGCGCCTGCGCTGGCCCCGTCTTCGCCACGGACACATCGATCGCCCCGCCGATAACCCCGAAGTCAATCGTGCGGTTGATATCTTCCGCCACGGGGGTGCTCGGGTTGTCTCGCCCCAGCTCCAAGGCGACACTGTACGCCGTCGTGCCGTCGACATCGCTATCGCGGGTGTCGTCGCCGGCGTTCAAGCGGGTGGCGGTATAGCCCGCAGGGAGGCCGAAGGTGATCTTGTAGACGCCTGGCTCCAGGTTGCGAAAGCTATAACTTCCACTAGAAGCTGTTGAAACAGCCTGCGGAACTGGGACAGGACTAACTGCATCTGTACTTAAAAACGTTAGCGTTACGGAAACACCACCTACCCCCAGTTCGCCGCTGTCCTGCAACCCGTTGCCGTGCAGGGCCGGGTTGTTGTTCACGTCGTTCCATACCCGGTCACCGATCTCACCCGTGGGGGCGATCTGGGCCAGTCCGACGTTGTAGTTGCGCGTATCCGTCTCACGCATCGGCACGGCCTGCAAATCGCGCGTGACCGTATCGGGCTGGTAGGGCAGCCCGGCGGCAAACTCGATCAGGCCCCAGACCGGGTCCATGTCACTGTCGAGATCTTCGTTGCCGCCGCGACCGGGGAGGGTGATCCGCCAGCCCTGGGCCGCGAGGGTGGAGCGGCTGGCCGGCGCAACGCGGATATTGAACGGGGTGTTCGGCGGCACGGCAAATAGGTATCCGCCCTGCCCGTCGCTCGTCGCGCTGGCTAGCACTGTTGCGTCAGCCCCGCGGCCGGTGATCGCCTGGAGCGTAACGGTGGCGAAGCGTGGCTCGCTCGTGTCGAGCATGCCATTAAAGTTCACGTCCTGCCAAATCCTGCCGCCGATAATGGCGTAGCTGCAAAGCAGTTCGATGTCGCCCAGGTTGCTGGCCTTGCCGCCCGCCGGGTCGCCGGCCCCGATCAGCTGGAGAACGCTCGTGCGCTGGGGGAGGTCGCTGTTGTAGAAGCTGAGGCCGCTGGCGTTATTGCCCAGGAGGGCCGAGGAAACCACGCGCTCGACAAAGTCGGTGGGGCCGCCTTTGAGAACAGTGGCAAGGGCGCCCTGGTGGTTCTCCAAATGGGCCGGGGCAGATCCGGTGAACCGGTGGCGGTTGTCGTCGAAGTGGTCGCTCGCAGACACGGCGACACCCTCGCCCGCAGGTGGGTCGCCCGGGTCGTCGCTGCGAGCATCCATTTGGAGATGCCAGGAGCCTCCGGCGAGCCGGTAGACGAGTGTGTCGCCCTGGCTGATCGCGCTCTTGTTCTGCGCCGACCCGAGAGGTGCGTTCTTGGCGAACACCTGGTCGCCCGTGCGGTCGCGCAGGCCGAGCAGCATTTGGTAGTTGCCGCGCGAGGGCGAGACGAACTCAATGTCCGTGAGCCATGGCTGGGGGTACTCCACGATCTGGCCCACCCCGGCGGACAGGCTGTTCCGGGAAGGCATCTCGGCCAGCGTGTCGCGCCAGGGGTTCCAGCCCCCAATACGCATGGGGCGAAAGCCGCCCTCCTCCCAGATCGCGCCAAAGCTGTCGTTCGCGAAACGGTCGGCGATCTCTGGCCGCGAAAGGTCTTCGCTCAGCGACCAGGCCCAGGAGCCGTTGGCCGTGTTGTACGAGAGGACGTGGATGCGCGGCAGTAAAGATGGCGGGGTGGAGGTCCTGGCGGCCGTGTCGGTCACGCCCACGGTGAGGATCTGTGCGCCGTCCGTTACAACCGGGAAGAACTCAAGGGCGAAGGGGCGCAGGTCGGGGTCCATCGCCGGTGTGTAGCCGGAAATGAGGCTGGCGAATGGGATGGGGATAGCGCTCATCTGGCGGGCGGGGCCCCGGCTGATGTCGAAACGCTCGATCTGCCGGCTCGCCAGATTCATCACGTACAGGGTCCGGCCGTCGGGCGAAACCTCCAGATCGCCGAGGCCGGCCTTTCCGACGTCGTCGACCACGTCGACGTCGGTAGGGTCGTTCCCGCGGGTGCGCGGGTTACCGGCGCCCAAGGCAGCGACGGCGCTCCAGGCCCCGCTGGAAAGGTTGTACTCGTAGAGGCCGCCTGCGCCGGCGGGGCCGTAGCTGCTCATACGCTTCGTGAACGCGCCGATGAACAGCCGTCGCACCCCGCTGATTGCCCCGTCATCATAGGCCAGGCCGTAGACCGAGCCGAGGCCCCCGGCGACCAGACTGTTCGATTGTCCAGGGCTTTGCGCGCTCAGGTAGTCGGCGCGGCGGCCGAGGGACGAAAGGGCGTCTTTGCTCCTGTCTGTCACTCGGACGAGGGCCGGGTCGGCCGCGTCGGCCGGCCGGAAGATCGTATCGGCGAAACAGGTGGTGGCAAAGGCGTCCTCCGCGTTAAGGCAGGGCACGGCGCTGCCGAAGGAGCCGCCTTGAACCACCTGCGCCGCGCTTTGCCTTGCCGCCACTGGCAGCAACGCCGCTGCGAGCAGGAGCAGGAGCGCGCCGAGGGCTGCGACCTGGCGGTGATGGAGTGTTGAAGTGAGGCCCATGGCTTCTCCTTCCAATCGAGCGGGGCGGATGTCGATCAATTCTGATCAGCTTTTCTGGTTGTACGATTGGCTACAATAGACTTCAGGATGGCCCTCGATCCAGCACCACATCAGGAGTCCGCGCCACCATGTTCAGCCGCATCCCACCAATCATTCTGCTCGTTGGCCTCGCCCTGATCGTCTTCCTGACATCCCTTTGGGGCGAGGCCCGCGCCGTCCCTGCCGCAACTATCTACCTGCCAGGCCTCGCCTGCGGACAGAACTGCACCGGCCCGGCTCCTACCCCGACGACATCCCCCGGCGGCTACAGCCCGATCAGGCTTCAGGCGATCCAGCTGATCAACGTGGAGCGGCAGCGAGCCGGCTGCCCGGCGGCGACGATCGACGAGCGACTGATGCGGGGTGCCCAGGATTGGAGCACCTACATGCAGCGGACGGGTGACTACCGTCACGCACCAAGCAATTGGTACCCCTCCTACGGCTACCCTTACGGTGGCTTCGAAAATATCGGAGGTGACGATAGCGCCACGGGTATGGTGGATGGCTGGATGGATTCGGCTACCCATAGACGCAACCTGCTCTGGTGCTACGAGCTCACTGCTGACCCTAATGGCCCTGACTACAGACCGGGTACCACCTACGACATCGGCGTCGGCTTCGCGAACGGTTATTGGACTTTTAGCCTTGGCATTCACCCGCCGGAATAGCTCGGCAGTGGAAACAATCAGGCTCACGGTCTCGCCCGTGCCCTCTCCACTCGCCGGTCGATGGACATCAGGCTCACCACACCCCTGCTCGCTTCTCCCGCCGCACTGTCGGTATAGCGCGCCGCCATCAGGCGCACTTCGGGCGGTGCCAGGTTTGCGGGCGGGGCAGCACGGGGAGCGGCGCGGGGGGCGGGGCAGGCAATGGTGTACAACCTGCAGCCAGCTTCCGGATGTCGACCACGCCCCGCACCCCCATCCAGCAAATCCCGCCCTGAGCGCCCGGCATCTCCGCGCGCGTTCGTTGTTCCCCGCTTCCCATCGCCCAGCTCTCCTTTGCTCTCCTGCTCCTGCTTGCCGCCCCGGCGGGGCGGCGCCGGCTGTCCCTTGCAGGCTGTGTACGACAGCTACTCGTAGACCGCGAGGGCCGCGGGCCAGATTCGCCCTAGTGCCGTCCATCAGGGCCAATGTTGCGAGGCGGAGGGTACGGGGCGCTACCGGGACGATCGGCGCGATTTGACAAGGTGGCCGGCCGATGCGATAATCCGCCTTGTTGAAACAATGTTTCATTAAGCACGGAATGATAGGTGTATAGTGATGACCCGACGCCTGCTTCTGACCGCCGTTGCCCTCGCCGCCCTGGCCCTTTCTGCCTGCGGCCAGGCCCCTGCAAGCCAGCCGCAGGGCGAGGCTAGCGGCGCCGGCGGCGACAAAATCCCGGTTGTCGCCAGCACCAGCATCATCGCCGACGTCGTCGGCCAGGTCGGCGGCGACCGCGTGGAGGTGAGCACCCTGGTGCCGATCGGCGGCGACACGCACAGCTTCGAGCCAAGCCCGCAGGACGTCGCCCGCGTCGCTGCGGCCCGGCTGGTCTTCGTCAACGGCGCCGGCTACGAGTCGTTCGTCGAGCGGCTGCTCGACGGCAGCTCTGCTCAGGTTGTCGAGCTGTCGGAGGGGATTGCCTTGCGCGAGCTAGGCGAGGGCGAGGCGCACGCGGAGGGCGACGGGCACGCGGAGGGCGACGAGCACGCCGAGGGCGAGGCGCACGCCGAGGGCGAGGCGCACGCCGAGAATGAGGTGCACGCGGAGGGCGAAGGACACGCGGAGGGCGAAGGACACGCGGAGGGTGACGAGCACGGCCACGCAGATGGGCTTGACCCGCACACGTGGACGGATCCGAACAACGTCACTTACTGGACGGCGGCGATCACCGACGCCCTCGCCGGCGCCGACCCCGACAACGCCGCGGCGTACCGCGCGAACGCCGGCCGCTACAACCAGCAGCTCGCCGAGCTCGACGCCTGGATCGCCGAGCAGATCGGCCAAGTGCCCGAGGGGCGCCGGCTGCTTGTCACCGACCACGCCGTCTTCGGCTATCTGGCCGACCGCTACGGTCTGCGCCAGGTCGGCGCCATCCTGCCCGGCTTCAGCTCCGCCGCCGAGCCATCGGCCCAGGAGCTGGCCGCGCTCCAGGACCAGATCCGTGCGCTAGGCGTCCCCGCCATCTTTGTCGGCGACGTGGCCAACCAGAACCTGGCCCGGCGACTCGCCGACGACACCGGCACCCGGCTGGAACTGGTTCTGACCGAGTCGCTCACCCCTGCCGACGGGCCCGGCGCCACCTACATCGACTACATGCGCTACAACGTCCGGACGATAGCCGAGGCCCTGCGCTAGCGGTATACTCTACGCAGCGCTGTCGCAGCGGTGTGGCGGCGCGCTCGGCCTGCCCAACCCCGGCCGCGGAGTCGGCCACAAGGAGTTTCAGTATGGCTCTGCCACAAGCGGCGCTGGCCGCCGAGCCCCGCGCCCTGCCCCGCGAGCTGACGACGCCCGCGATCGAGATCGACGGGCTGTGCGTTGCCTATGACAGCGGCATGGCCCTCGACAACGTCAGCTGCAGCCTGCGCGAGGGCGAGCAGGTGGCCGTGGTCGGGCCGAACGGGGCCGGCAAAAGTAGCCTGTTCAAGGCGCTCGTCGGCCTGCTCCGCCCCAGCCGCGGCGGCGTGCGCTTCTTCGGCCAGGCCGGCGCCGCCCCCAGCAGCGTCGCCTATGTGCCGCAGCGCAGCCAGGTCGACTGGCGCTTCCCCGCCAGTGTCGCCGACGTGGTGATGATGGGCCGGGTGGGCCGGGTGGGTTTGTTCCGCCGCCCCGGCCGCCGCGACCGCGAGCTCGTCCGCGAGGCCCTCGACGCCGTCAAGCTCACGGGCCTGGCCGACCGCCAGATCGCCCAGCTTTCCGGCGGCCAGCAGCAGCGCGTCTTTCTCGCCCGCGCCCTGGCCCAGGAGGCCCGCATCCTGCTGATGGACGAGCCCCTCACCGGCCTCGACGTCCGCTCGCAGGACGACATCTTCCAGATCCTCGACGGCCTGCGCCCCCGCCGTGTGACGGTCCTCACCGCCCTCCACGACCTCCAGATCGCCGCCCGCCACTTCGACCGGGTGATGCTGCTGAACCGGCGCCTGATCGGGATCGGCGCCGCCGCCGAGGTGTTCAGCCCCAACCGCCTCGTCGAGGCCTACGGCGGCCACCTGCACCTGTCGCTCACCCGCGATGGCATCCTCACCGTCGCCGATACCTGCTGCTGTAGCGAATGACGAAGGGCGCAGCCCCCTGCGCCCCCCTCCCGCGACACCTTTTATGCTCGAACTCCTGACCGCCCCGCTGGCCTACCCGTTCCTGGTGCGCGGAATGCTCGCCGCCGTGATCGTCGGCGTCGTCTGCGCCGTGGTCGGCGTGTATGTGGTGCTGCGCGGCATGGCCTTTTTCGGCGACGCCCTGGCCCACACCATCCTCCCCGGCATCGCCGCCGGCTACCTCGTCAACGGGGGCGACCGCGGCGCGCTGTTCTGGTGGGCCCTCGCCACCGCTGTCGCCAGCTCGCTCGGCATCGGCGCGATCACCCGCGGCGCCCGCGTGAAGGAGGACACCGCCATCGGCGTGGTCTTCGCCGGGATGTTCGCCCTCGGCGTGGCCATGATCTCGACCGCCCGCAACTACAGCGTCGACCTGTCCCACTTCCTGTTCGGCGACGTGCTGGGCGTTGGCTGGGGCGATCTTGCGCGCATGACCGTTTTCGGCGGGCTGATCCTGCTCGTCGTGGTCCTGCTTTACAAAGAGCTGATGGTGCTCGCCTTCGACCCCGTCCTGGCCGTCAGCCTGCGCCTGCCGGCCCGCGCGCTGGACTACCTGCTGCTGGTTCTGATCGCCGTCGCGGTCGTCGTCTCCATCCAGACGGTCGGCGTCGCCCTGATGCTGGCGGTGCTCGTGACCCCGGCGGCCACCGCCTCGCTGCTCACCCGCAGGCTCCACTGGATGATGCTGATCGCCGCCGTTCTCGCAGCGGTGTCCGGCGTCGTCGGGCTGTACCTGTCCTTCTACCTCGGTATCGCCTCGGGCGCCGCGATCGTCCTCACCTGCACCGGCCTGTTCCTGCTCACCTGGGGCGCCACCCGCCTCGCCCAATCCCGCGCCCTCGCCCGCCCGGGCGCCGCCGCGGAGCCGAGCTAGTAGGGGACGAGCCCCACCACGCGCCGCCTGAAGGCTTCGCGCTATGGTGAGGCTCGTCCCCGCGGGCTAGGCCAGCGCGATCACCAGCCCCTCGGCGGGGGCGAGGCTGAGCGCGGCGAGGTCCACGTCGCCATCCCGGCCTGCGTGGGTCGCGCACGCGACCGTGCCCGCGGCGCCGGCGGCCCGCAGATCCACCGTGACCGGCTGGGCCCCGAAGTTGAGCGCCACCAGGAAGCGCTCCCCGCCCGCGTCGCGCAGAAAGGCGAAGACGTGGCGGTCGCCCGCGTCGAGGCTCTCGTAGTCGCCGGCGGCAAGGGCCGGGGAGGAGCGGCGCAGGGCGAGCAGCCGGCGCACCACGGCGAGCGGCGCGTCGGGGTCGGCCTGCTGCGCCTCGACGTTGATCAGGGGGTAGTCGGCGGCGAGCGGCAGCCAGGGTCGCCCGCTGGTAAAGCCGGCGCCGGCGCCCCCGTCCCACTGCATCGGCGTGCGGGCCGGGTCGCGGCTGAGGCCGGGCGTGCGGAGGCCCTGCGGGTCGACCACGAGGGCCTGCGGGATGGGCACGTCCTCCATGCCGAGCTCGTCGCCGTAGTACATCGTCGGGGTACCGCGCAGGGTCAGCAGGAGCATCTGGGCGAGGCGGGCCAGCTCCTGGCCGACGCGCGAGGCGATCCGGGGCTGGTCGTGGTTGCCGAGCACCCAGTTCGGCCAGCCGCCGGCGGGCAGGGCCGCCTCGTAGCGGTCGACCATCGCGCGCACCGTGGCGGCGCCCCACTCGCTCAGCGTGACCAGGTTGAAGTTGAAGGGCAGGTGCACCTCGTCGAGCTCGGCGCCGTAGTAGGCGGCCAGGCCCTCGGGCTCCATGTAGATCTCGCCGATCAGCACCCGCTGGTCGAACTCGTCCACCACCGCGCGCATCTCGCGGATGACCTCGTGGGCCTCCGGCTGGTCCTGGTCGTAGACGCGCATGAAGCGGTGCTGGTCGGGGTCGCCGGGCTGCCAGTTCGGGTTGGGGGGGTTGTCGGGGAAGGCGGGGTGCTTGATCACCATCCAGATCACATCGACGCGGAAGCCGTCGACGCCGCGGCGCAGCCAGAAGCGCATCGCGTCGTAGATCGCGGCGCGCACCTGGGGGTTGCGCCAGTTCAGGTCGGGCTGTTTCGGGTCGAACAGGTGGAGGTAGTACTGGCCCGTGGCCTCGTCGAGCGTCCAGGCGGGGCCGGCGAAGTTGCTGCGCCAATTGTTCGGCGGGCCGCCATCGGGGGCCGGGTCGCGCCAGATGTACCAGTCGCGGAAGGGGCTTTCGCGCGAGGAGCGGGCCGCGACGAACCAGGGGTGCTCGTCCGAGGTGTGGTTGGGCACGAGGTCGAGGATGAGCCTGAGCCCGCGGGCGTGGGCAGCTTCCAGCAGGGCGTCGAAGTCGTCCAGGGTGCCGAACAGGGGGTGAACGTCGGTGTAGTCGGCGACGTCGTAGCCGAAGTCGGCCATCGGCGAGGGGTAGATCGGCGACAGCCAGACCGCGTCGACGCCGAGCCACTGGAGGTAGTCGAGCCGGGCGGCGATGCCGCGCAGGTCGCCGACGCCGTCGCCGTCGCTGTCCTGGAAGCTGCGCGGGTAGATCTGGTAGACGACGCCGGACTGCCACCAGAGCGGAGCTTCTGCCATACCAATCCTTTACAAGCTACGCGTCGAAGACCCCGGGCTCCGGCTTGGGCTTGATCCGCTCGGCGAGCGTCTGCTCGAGGGAGCGGACCTCCCTGGCCGACAGGCCGCGGCCCGAGATCACCAGGAGCTGCCCGCTGGTCAGGGCGAGCTCGTAGACGCCGGCCACCTTGCGCCAGGAGCGGAAGTTGCCCCAGCCGAACTCGGCCCGGCCCTGCTTCGTGCTGAGCTCCACGCCGGCCGGGCGCAGCTCGTAGCGGGTGGGGAGGTAGACGGGCAGGTTCTCGTCGCGGCTGCGCCGGGTGATCGCCACCCAGCCACCGCCGGCGTAGACCAGCAGCGGGAGCCAGGCCGCCACGAGCAGCAGCGGCGGCGGGTCGGGCTGGAAGAAGGCGTAGGCGCTGAGCACGGCGGCGACAAAGGCGTACAGGTAGAAGCCCGGCCGGCTGAAGTGGCGGGTCAGGGCGTGGCGGGTGAACTCCTGGCGGCTGAGGGTGCTTTCGATGATCATGGTGTTGTTCTCGCTGGCTGGCGTGCCCCATGATACGCCTGCCGCCGTGCTATAATCGCCTGCCGCGGCTGTGCTCGCCCGCGTGTCTGAATTATATCCTACATCGCTCCGCCCCCTGGCGGGTGCTTTCCCGCGTGCGCGGCCCGGGAGTCGGCGTCGGGCGAGGGCGGCCGGGGCTGAACGGAGAACCGCATGAGCGAGGACCTGGCGATCGGGCTGGCCGACGTGCGCGCCGCCGCCGAGCGGCTGGCCGGCGTGGCCCACGTGACGCCCGTGCACACGAGCCGCACGCTGGACGAGCTGGCCGGCCGGTCGCTTTTCCTGAAGTGCGAAAGCTTCCAGCGGGCCGGCGCCTTCAAGTTCCGCGGCGCCTACAACGCGATCAGCCGGCTGAGCCTGGCCGAGCGCGAGCGCGGCGTGGTCGCCTTCAGCAGCGGCAACCACGCCCAGGGCGTGGCCCTCGCGGCCAGGCTGCTCGACGTGCCGGCGATCATCTGCATGCCCGACGACGCCCCGCCGGTCAAGCTGGCCGCCACCCGCGGCTACGGCGCCGAGGTGCGGATCTTCGAGCGCTCCACGGTGGACCGCGACACCTTCGCGCGCGCCATCGCCGAGGAGCGCGGCATGACCGTCATCCCCCCGTACGACCACCCGCACATCATGGCCGGCCAGGGCACCGCTGCCCTTGAGCTAATGGCCCAGGCGCCCGACCTCGACGCCCTGGTGATGCCGATCGGCGGCGGCGGCCTGATCTCCGGCTGTGCGGTGGCCGCCAAGGGGCTTGATCCGGCCATCCGCATCTTCGGCGTGGAGACGGAGGGCGCCGACGACGTGCACCAGTCCGTTGAGCGGGGCGAGCGGGTGACGATCGCGCCGCCCGCCACCATCGCAGACGGCATCCGCACCACCTCGCCCGGCGCGCTGACCTTTCCGGTCATCCGGCGCCACGTCGAGCGGGTGCTGGTGGTGAGCGACGAGGCGGCGCTCGCCGCGCTGCGCCTCCTGTTCCTGCGCCTCAAGCTCGTGGTCGAGCCTACCGGCGCCGTCCCCCTCGCCGCCGTCCTCGGCGGCCTGCTTCCCGCGGAGTGCCGCCGCGTCGGCGTCATCCTGTCCGGCGGCAACATCGACCCCGGCGTGCTCGCGCGGATCTGGTGAGCGAGCGGACATGGCAAAGGCCGGAGCCTTGTGGCTCCGGCCTTCTGGTTGGCGACCCCGGCGCGACTCGAACGCGCGACCTTTTCCTCCGCAGGGAAACGCTCTAATCCACTGAGCTACGGGGTCATCTCTTCACCGCTGGAGAGTATAGCACGTTCCGCGAGTTTATGCAAATCTACGAGTTGACCGCGAGTGAGCGCACCCCGTAGGAACGGTTATGATGCGTATGCTCGGCCCCGGGCGGTGGAACGACTGTGGTACAATTGAGCGAGCTTTCGCCGTGCCGCGCCCCGAGCCCCTATGCAGACCACACCCACGGCCGACCAGACACCCGCTTTCGGCGCCTGGCTACGCGCCCGTCGCCAGGAGCGCGGCCTGACCCAGGCCGCCCTCGCCGAGCTGGCCGGCTGCGCCCGCGATGTCATCCGCCAGTTCGAGGCCGGCGCCAAGCGCCCCTCGCCGCAGCTTGCCGGCCGCCTCGCCGACGCCCTTGGGATCGCGGACGAGCGCGAAGCGTTTGTCTCCTCGGCCCGGGCGGTTAGCCCGCGCGCCCCGCGCCCGGCGCCGCGCCCCGGCCCGCTCCAGCCGGCCCTGCCCCCCTTCGCCGCCACCAAGCTCCAGGCGCCCCGCCCCCGCGGCGACCTGCTGCCCCGCCCGCGCCTCGCCGACGAGCTGCGCGCCGCCCTCGGCGTCGCCCGCCTCGTCCTCGTCTCCGCCCCGCCTGGCGCCGGCAAGACGACGCTGGTGGCCCAGGCGCTTTCGAACGTCGAGCGGAGAGCGCAGAACGGAGAGCACGGCGGCGCGGTCACGAGGCCGGGCGCGTTCCGGTCGTCGCCCACTGCGCTGCGCTTCGGCTGGCTGGCCCTCGACGAGGACGACAACGACCTGGCCCGCTTTCTGGCCGCCCTGGCTGCCGCCGCCGGCGCCGTCGCCCCGGCCGCCGAGGCCCAGGCCCGCGCCGCCCTGGCCGCCGGAATCCAGGCCGCCGCCGCGCCCGCCGCCCTCGGCCGCCAGGTGGCCGGCGCGATCGCCGGTGGCCTCCTCGCCGCCGACGGCCCGGCCGTCCTTGTCCTCGACGACCTCCACGCCGTGGTCGACCCGGCGGCCCTCGCCGCCCTCGACTACCTGATCGACCACCTGCCCGCCGGGCTGACCTTGATCTTGACCACCCGTCACGACCCGCCCCTGGCCCTGGCCCGGCGCCGCGCCCGGCGCGAGCTGCTCGAGCTGCGCATGGACGACCTGCGCTTCACCGAGGCTGAGGCCGCCGCCCTGCTCAACACCCAGCGCGGCCTGCGCCTCGCCGACGCCCAGATCGCCGCCCTCTACGCCCAGACCGAGGGCTGGGTGGCCGGGATCGGCCTGCTCGCCGCCTCGCTCGAGCGGATCACCAGCGCCGCCGACCGCGAGCGCTTTCTCAGCGGCCTGGCCCACGTCGACCGCCACCTCTTCGACTACCTCGCCGAGGAGGTGCTCAACCGCCAGGACCCGTTCGTGCGCATGTTCCTGCTCGAAACAGCCATCCTCCAGGACCTGTCCCCCGAGGTCTGCGCCGCGGTCACCGGCCGCGAGGACGCCGGGGTGATCCTCGACGACCTGTACCGGCGCAACCTGTTTCTGGCGGAGATCGGCAGCGCCCAGGCCGCCGGCGAGGCCGAGCCCTCCCCCGACACGGTCTATCGCTACCACATGATCTTCCGCGACTTCCTGCGCGAGCGGCTACGCCGCGAGGCCCCCGACTGGCTGCGCCGCCTCCACCGCCGCGCCGCCAAGGTCGAGCGCCACCCGGCCCGCCAGATCCACCACACCCTGGCCGCCGAGGACTGGGCCGCCGCCGCCGAGCGGATCGCTGCCGTGGCCGAGCCCTACGCCGAGCAGGGCGCCGTCGGCACGCTGCGCGGCTGGATCAACGCCCTCCCCGAGGAGCTGCGCAGCGGCGATCCCTGGATGCTCTACTGGCAGGGCGTCTGCGCCTACCGCGAGCTCGACCTCGACGTGGCCCAGGGCCTATTCGCCCGCGCCCTGGCCGGCTTCGAGGCCCGCGGCGACGCGGCCGGCGAGGGCGAGGCCCTTGTCCAAAGCCTGATCCTGTCGGCCGCCTGGGCCGATCTGCCGCGGGCCGAGGCCCTGGCCGAGCGGGCCCTGGCCTGCCCCCTGCCCCCGCACCGCCGCGGCCGGCTCCTCGTCGCCCGGGCCCAGGGCCGCACCACCCACGGCCGCTGGGAGCAGGCCAACGCCGACCTCGACGCCGCGATCGCCCTCGCCGGCGCGCCCGGCGCCGACCCGCGCGTCGCCATCGACGTGGCCGAGGGCTTTCGCGGCGTCTTCTCCACCCTGCCCGGCGGCGTCGACCGCGCCGAGCGGCTGGCCCGCATCCTGCGCCCCCTCGCCCGCGAGCCCGACAGCCTCCCCCGGATCGACCTGCTCGAAGTCCAGATGTACGTCGGCCTGTGGCGCGGCCGCTGGGACGACGCGATCGCCGCCGCCGCCGAGCTGTACGCCACCGGCGAGCGGCTCGGCATCGCCGGCTGGGCCCGGATCACTTCGGCCTGGGTTTTGGCCCTGTGCGGCGCCATCCGCGGCGACGACGTGCTCGCCGCCCGCTACAGCAAGCTGCTCCTGCCGCCGCCCGGCGAGGACCCGTCGGCGCTCAACGCGGGCGTCAACACCATGCTCGTCGCCTGGTACGGCCGCATGCAGTGGATCGCCGGCAACCCGGAGGGCCTGCGCCTCGCCGAGGACCAGCTGCGCCAGATCGCCGCGCGCAACCCCGCCGAGTGGATCCAGGTCGTCCACGCCATGATCCGCGGCGTCCTGCTCATGCACGACCGCCGCTTCGCCGAGGCCGAGGCCCTGCTGCGCCGCGCCGCCGACAGCCAGGAGCGCGTCCACCTGACTCTGCTGATCAGCAGCGCCCGGCTGCTGCTGGCCCACCTGCTGCTCAACACCCAGCGCCCCGACGCTGCCCTGGCCGCGATGCTGCCCCACCTGCGCCTCCACGCCGCCCAGGACACGCCCGGCTTTCTGATGTGGGAAGGGCGCGCCGTGGCCGCCCCGCTGCTGCGCCTCGCCGTCGAGCGCGGCGAGGAGCCCGACTTCGCCGCCCGCGCCCTGCGCCTGATCGGCGACGAGGCCGAGGTGCCCGGCCCGGCCGCCGGCAGCCTCGTCGTCCCCGCCACGGGTGAAACGCTCACCGTGCGCGAGGTCGAGGTGCTCCAGCTGATCGCCCGCGGCGCCAGCAACCAGGCGATCGCCGACCGGCTGATCATCAGCCTCCACACCGCCAAGCGCCACGTCGCCAACATCCTGCAGAAGCTCGACGCCACCTCGCGCACCGAGGCCGCCGCCCGCGCCCACGATCTCGGCGTGGTCTAGCCCCGGCCCGGCGGCATGGCCCGTTTGGTTGCGAGTCGTACACCTAAAGGGCAACAAGTGTACAAGTCGTAACACTCGATGTACCGTTTTTTGTATCTGTGTGTACCTTCAAACGGCGGCCCCGATGTGGTCTACTACGTATGCGCCAAGCAGCAAGTGAACCACCACCGAGGAGATACGCCGTGAACACGCTCGCCAGCCTGACCGCCGCCCGCAGCCGCCTGTTCGTCGCCCTGGTCGTCGCCCTGGTCGTCGCCTTCGCACCCCACGCGGCCAACGCCCAGCCGATCCTGCGCGCCAAGGCCCAGCAGGCCACCCCCGCCGCCGCGCCCACCCTGTGGCAAACGGTCGCCAGCCAGTTCGCCGGCGCCGGCCAGCAGCTGGTGCCCGACTGGTCCGGCGTCGCCGCGCAGCTGGCCCAGCCCGCCCTGACGTTTGAGCAGGCCCAGGCCGTCGAGCAGATCGCCCCGCTGCCGCTGGTCCCCTGGCTGACGCTGCCCTAGCTCCGGCGCTCCCGGCGCTCCTCCAGGCCCCCTCCCACCGCGGGAGGGGGCTTCTGTGCGCCACGCGGCTCGCCCTGGCGCCACTCCTCCGCCAGGATCGCGAACCGCTCGTGATCGCGCCAGTCGCCGTCGATGAACAGGTAGCGCCGCGAGAAGCCCTCGTGGGCGAAGCCCAGCCGGCGCACCAGGGCCAGCGAGGCAGCGTTCCCGGGCTGGATGTTTGCCTCGACCCGGTGCAGCCGGAGGGGCCCGAAGGCGTAGTCCAGGGCCAGCCCGACCCCCTCGGCGGCGTAGCCCTGCCCCGCGAAGGGCGCCCCGATGTAGTAGCCCAGGTAGGCGTTTTGGAAGGCGCCGTAGAAGATCTGGCTGAGGATCGCGGCGCCCGTGATCGCGCCGTCAGTCGCGCGGCAGATCAGCAGGGCCGCCACGTCGTCGCGGCCGGCGCGCGCCAGAAACGCGGCGAACTGCTCGGCGCCGGCCGGCGGGCTCACCCAGGGCCGGTAGTGCTCCGCGCTGGCCCGGCTCAGGGCGACGAACTCCGCCTCGTCGGCGGGGGCGGGGAAGCGCAGGCGCACGCGATCCCCGGGGCGGTGCTGCGGGTCGGGTTTCACGGCGGGCTCCTTTGTGGCGAACGGCCTTCTGCCTCGCGCAACCGTAGGGGGAAGCGGCCCAAGTGGCAGCGCTCCCCCCTATCTTCACGCCCGGTGTACGATTTTGTCGTGGTGCTCTGGTGGTATTCGCGCCCCGAATTTAGGTGAGCGCCGGCGCCGGCAGGCCCTCCATGCGGGCGTAGCCGTGGACGATCTCAAGGATGTGGTCGACGCTCTCGACGATGAAGTAGACCGTGTGCATCTGGTACACGGCCGAGGGCGTCTCGGCGGCGCGCCGGATGTCGAAGGGGACGCGCGAGGTGTCGGGGGCGAAGGCCTTCTTCAGCTCGCCGGGGGAAGAGATCAGGCCCGCGCCGAGGGCCTTGAGCGCGCCGCCCTCGCGGATGAGGCCGAACTCGGTGGTAAACCACCACAGGCGCGAGATCTCGAGCCGCTGGCGCTCGTCGCCGTGGAAGTACAGCGGCCCGAAGGTCTGGGCGATGTCGGCGAAGCGCTTGTCGGCGAAGAAGCCGAGGTGCCCGAAGTACTCGTGGAACAGGTCGGGCATGGGGGTGAACTCGAGCTCGTGGGGGCCGCGGATGTAGTTCGTCACCGGGAAGCGGCGCTCGGCCACGTGCTCGAACCACTCGTCGGGGTTGAGGTACTCGTTCTGCGCGTCGCCCAGCGTCCAGCCCGTCAGCCGATCCAGCCGCTCGCTCACCTCGGCCGGGTCGGGCAGGCGCTGCGGGTCGAGCTGGAGCCTGGGGAAGCCGCGGAGGAAGATCTCACTCGCGTACTCGGCCATGTTGGGCCACTGCATAGCGTACAGCGCGGCCCAGACCTGGTGGTCCTGCTCCGTGTAGGTGGGCAGGGTGGGGGTGTGGCTGTGCATAACGCGCGTCTCCTTCGGGTAGCCGGCGTGCCGGCGCCTCATCGTTGAGCCGGTCGCATCGTTGCGACTCGACGGCGTTGCCGGGGATGATAGGCACACCCGTGGTCTGTGTCAAGTTTCACGGGTGTGTCGCCGTCCTGCCACCATCACAGCAGATCGCGGGCCAGGGCGATAGCGAGCGCGACGCCGAGCTCGGGCGGCTCGGCCCGTGCGGCGTTCCTCGCCGCCTCAAACGCCGGCGGCGACATGCCGGCGCGGGCCAGGGCCTCCAGGCGCGCGAAGTGGGGCCGGTTCGCCGGGGAGATGGGGGCCTGAGTCGCGGCGCGCAGGGCGTCGGCGGCGCCGAGCAGGCGCGCCCCGTCGGACGGGCGGCCGGTGGCGCCGGCCGCGGCGGCGATGCCGCTGAGGCAGAACGCCTGGCCGGTCCGGTTGCCGAGCTCGACAAAGCTGCTCAGGGCGTCGGCCAGGGCGGGCGCCGCCGCGGCGTAGTCGCCGGTCAGGGCGGCGATCAGGCCGAGGTTGGTGCGGTCGATCGCGGCCGCGTTCAGGTCGCCCCGGGCCAGGTTGCCGGCCAGGTTCTCGCTGTGCAGGCGGCGCGAGGCCGCCGCATCGCCCAGGTCGTAGAGCACGTTCGCCAGCGACTTGCGGGCGGCGGCCAGGGCGGGGGGGTCGTCCAGGCCCGTGAGCAGGGCCACCGCCTCATCGAAGTGGCCGCGGGCGCGCTCGAACTCCAGCATGTCGTGCTCCGCCTCGCCCAGGGCGAGCAGCGTGCAGGCGAGGCTGCCGGGGTCGGTGGTCGGGTCGGCGCGGCGCAGGGCCAAGGCCTGCTCGGCCATCGCCATCGCCTGCGGCCAGCCGTCGAGGGCCCCGGCAAAGGTGCTGGCCCCTTCGAGGAGCTGGGCGCGCACGCTCTGCGGGGCGCCGTGGAGCTTGAGCAGCCGCTCGGCCCACGACAGCCCCTCGCGGTAGTGGCCGCGCAGGCGCCAGAAGCGCAGCAGGGCCACCCCGAGCCGGGCCCCCCGCTCGCCGAGCCCGTGCCGGCAGGCCAGGTCCAGAGCCCCGCGCAGGTTGTCGTGCTCGCTCGCCAGCAGCTCGACCCAGCTGCGCTGGCCCTGGCCGCCCATCTCCTCGTGGCCCTGGGCCGCCAGGGCCAGGTAGTAGTCGACATAGCGCCGGATCGTCTCGTCGGCCTCGCCGCGCTCGGCCAGCCGCTCGCGGCTGAAGCGGCGCACGAGGGGGTGCAGGTCATAGCGCCCGTCGGCGGCGCGGCGCAGCAGCGACTTTTGCAGCAGCGCGGCCAGCAGCGGCAGATCCGCCCGGGCCACATAGGCGGCGGCCTCGCGGCTGAAGCCGTCGCGGAACAGCGACAGGCGGGCGAGCGCGGCCCGCTCCTCGTCGCGGAGCATGGCCCAGGAGTGGTCGAAGGCGGCGCGCATGCTGCGGTGGCGCGGCGGCAGGTCGCGGGCCTGCGAGGCGAGGATGTCGGTCGAGCGGGCCAGCTCGGCGGCGATCTCGGCCGGGTTGAGGGTGCCGACCCACGCCGCGGCCAGCTCGATCGCCAGGGGCAGCCCGCCGACCGCCCGCCCGATCCCGTCGATCGCGGCCCGCTCCTCTGGCGAGGGGGCGTAGCCGGCCCGCAGCCGGCGCGCCGCCTCCACGAACAGCTCCGCCGACGCGCCGCCGGCCGCCTCGCCGGGGCCGTCGAGGCCGGCGAGGTCGACCACCCACTCGTCGCTCAGGCTCAGCCGCTCGCGGGAAGTGGCCAGGATGCGCAGGTCTGGGGTGCGGCGCAGCAGCTCGGCGAGCAGGTTCACCGCCGCGTTGCCGCCGGTCGTGTCGTCGGAAAGCAGCTGATCCAGGTTGTCGAGCACGAGCAGGGTGTCGCGCCCGCGCAGCGCGGCGGCCAGCGGCTCGGCCGGGTCGCCGGCGGGGGGCAGGCCGACGCCGACGGCCGCGGCCAGGGTCGGCGCGAGCAGCTCGGGGCTTTCCAGTGGCGCCAGGGAGACGAAGCGGGCGCCCTGCGGCGCCAGGCGCCGGGCTGCCTCGATCGCCAGGCGCGTCTTGCCGACGCCGCCGGGCCCGGTGATCGTCACCAGACGGGCTTCGCCGCCGAGCAGCGCCTCCACCCGGGCCAGCTCGGCCTGCCGGCCGACCAGACGGATCGCGGGGACGGGCAGCGTGTGGCGGACGGGCGCTGGCGAGGGCGGCGGGGGCGGGAGCGGCGGGCCGGGCTCTGCGGCCGCGGCTTCGGGCGGCTGCGGGTCGGGGGCGAGGCCGCGAGCGAACTGGACAAAGCTGTCGCGCTCGGCGGGCGGCACCTGGAGCTGCTCGGCCAGCAGCGCGGCGATCTGCTTGGAGGGCCGGCGCTCGCCCGACTCGAGCTTCGCGACGAGCACGGCGGAGCAGCCGACCCGCCGCGCCAGCTCGGCCTGGGTCATGTCGAGCGCCCTGCGGCGCTGGCGGAGCCAATCGGTGAAGGGGAGGTTGGTGTACGTCACGTCGGTACCTGGGGCTGGACGGGGTGGAAAACCCGCCTCCATCCTACCGCATCGACGGCGCGAGCGCGCGGCGCTCGGAGCCGTAAGTTTGCCCCTGGTAGCAACCTTTATGCCCCTCCGCCGACACAAAGCCGGGGCAGGGGATCGCGCCTCCTGCCCCGGCTGATGGTCGCCCGCTGTTCGCCCCGCTACGGCCGGTCGACCGTGAAGGGGAGCGCCGCCTCGACCTTGCTGCGCAGCCCCTGGCTCACGGCGAGCCAGCGCCCGGGGAGCGCGTCTGAGGGCGCCGTCCACTGCCAGCGCACCTCGCCCCGCCCGTCTGCGATCAGCCAGGGGTTCGGGCTGTCGCGGTTGGCGCCGTCGGGCTGGTTGAGCCAGCTTCCGACCCGCTCGCCGGGGCTGAAGCCCCCCGCGACGACGGTAAAGGTGGTGCCCGGGCCGCCCCGCTCGGGGCTGATGCTGCGCGTCGGCCCGGCCGCCCCCGGGAGCACACTGAACGGGATGCGGGCCACGGCGCGGCTCGACACGCCCTGGGCCACGGCCGCCCACTCCCCCGCGGCGGCGTCGGCCGGCGACGCCCAGACCCACTCGACGGCGCCGCTCGCGTCGGCGCTGGCCTCGAAGCGCTCGTCGCTCAGCTCGCGGCTCCGCCCGTCGGGCTGGACGAGCCACGCGCCGATCCGCTCGCCGGGCGCGAAGCCGGCGGCGCGGAAGCGGAACACCGTCCCGGGCGCGCCGCTCTCCGGCTCGACCATCTGGGGAGGGGCGGCGGCGTCCGCGCCTGTCACAGTGAATGGTTCGGCGACCGTCAGGTTGCTGCGAATCCCCCGCGCCGCGCCCGTCCAGACGCCGGGGAGGGCGTCGGCCGGGATGTCGAAGCTCCAGGCGGCCACCCCGGCCTCGTCCGCGATCACGGCGGGGTAGCGCGCGTAGCTACGGCTGTTCGGGGCGGTGACCCACGGGTCGACCCGCTCCCCCGGCGTGTAGCCGGAGAAGCTGAAGTGAAAGCGCGTCCCGGCGGGCCCGGCCGCGGGCGATACGTTGTTCGCGGCGCGGGCGGCGGGCGTGGCGGGCAGGGCCAGCGCGAGCATCAGCAGCGCGCAGGCTCCGAGCAGGCGAATGGTGCGGCCCATAGGCGCGTCCTTGTCTTCGTTGTGTGGCATAGTTCTGTTCAGCGTAGCACACCTCCTGCCACGCCGGCACCCACAAGCGAAGGGCCGCGCTCCACCCAAATCCGCAGCCCCGCCTCGTCCTCAAGGCGGAGGGCCGCCGGCAGGATCGGCGGCGTTTGTTCACGCCGCGCGACGAAGCGCCGGCGCGCCGCGCTCGCTACACTGGCGTTACGAGCGCGGCGGCGCCTGGAACGTGGGGGTGGAGATCTGCCTTCCGCTTGACGCACGACGTGCTCGCGGGCCGCGAGGAGGTGGAGCATGCCGGCGCGTGCTTCGTGTCCTTCGTGCCCTCCCTGGTACGATCCTGGCCGATCTCGCCGGAGCTGTTTTAGCGCCGCGAGCCTGGGGCGATCGATGGGCGAGCGTCCGGCGATCGAAACGTGTGAGCTGAGCAAATGGTTCGGCGGCCGCGTCGCGGTCGCTGGCCTGTCGCTGCGGGTGGGGCGCGGGCAGATCATTGGCCTGGTCGGCCCCGCAGGCGCCGGCAAAACGACGGTGCTCCGCCTGCTGCTCGGCCAGCTCCGCCCAAGCGCGGGCGCCGCCTTTGTGCTCGGCCACGACGTCGCCCGGAGGCGTGGCGCGCCGGCTGGCGTGGGCGCCCTGGTTGGGGCGCCTGCTTTCGCCCCCGCGCTCACGGGGCGGGAAAACTTGCTGGCCCTTGGCCGCGCGGCAGGCCACCTCGCCCCGGGCCGGGTCGACGCGGCCCTCGCGGCGGTGGGGTTGGAGCGCGCCGGGGCGGAGCGCGCCCGCACATACACCCCGACGACGGCCCGGCGGCTCGCCATCGCGGCGGCGCTGCTCGGACAGCCTGAGCTGCTTCTGCTCGACGAGCCTGCGGCGGGCCTCGGGCGGGCGGGGGCGGCGGAGATCGGGGCGGCGCTGCGCGAGCTCAGGGGGGCGGGGCGGACGATCTTGCTCACGAGCGCCCCGTCGGAGGAGCTGGCGGCGGTGTGCGACGAGCTGGCGCTGATCCACCGGGGGCGGATGCTGACCCGGGCCCGCCCGGGCGAGCTGTGCGGCGGCGGGCTGCTGGTGGAGGCGGAGCCGCTGCCGCTGCTGCGCGCGGTGGTGCAGCGCATGGGGCTGGCCGCCTGGCCGATCAGTCCGCGGAGCCTGTCAGTCGCCCTGGACCCGGCGGAGGCCCCGCGGCTTGTCGCCGCTCTGCGCAGCGCCGGAGCGAGCATCGTGCAGGTTGCGCCGCGGCAGCTTACACTGGAAGAGCACTTCCGCGAAACGGGCCAGTGAGCGGCGCGCCGCCCCGGGCTACTCCTCGTCCCGCGCGTCGTAGTAGTCGGCGAGGCCGGCGAGCGCCATCTGGGCGAGGAAGGGCGTGACCTCGTTGCCGAGCGAGGTGCGGAAGGCGCTGTAGTCGACGGCGACCGCCTCGCGCCAGCGGCCCGCCGCGGCCAGCTCGGGGAGGAAGCGGCGGAGCTGGGCGGCGAGCTGGCGCCGGGTGTCGGGCAGGGCCACGGCGAGCACGGCGTGGCGCAGGTAGTCGGAGAACTCGGCCTGGCGCTCCTCGTCGACCACGGGGGGCTCGCCCGCCTTTGCGATCATACGCTCGACCAGCCCATCGGCGAAGTGGAGCGGGGCGAACTCGGGGCCGCGGAATAGCTCGAGGCAGAAGGCGTCGGCGGCCTGCGGGTCGCGGTGGAACTCCACGGCCAGCTTGCGGTGCTCGCGGAGCTGGCGCGCGGCCTCGGCGATTCTGGCCTGCTCGGCGTCGTCGGGGGCGCGCTCAAGCCAGGTGCCGGCGCAACGGGTGAGCCCCGCCGCGCTAGCGCCGCCGCCCGCCAGGTCCATTGTTCGCACCGATCTGCCGCGCATAGCTACTCCTTCGATCGCAGGGAAGTGCCTTTAGTATACCGCAGGTTGTGCCCTCCGATAATGTTAATCTTCACAGTTAACAACTTGACTTTGGCTTTGCAACGCGTTACAATGATGGGAGCGATTGCAGACGCGGGGCCTGAGCCCGCACGAAAAGGAGCGTCAGATGGCGCGCATCTTTACTAGCATCACCGAGCTTGTCGGCAACACGCCCCTCGTTCGGCTCAACCGCGTGAACGACAGCCAGGCGACGGTGCTGGCCAAGCTCGAGTTCTTCAACCCGGCCAGCAGCGTAAAGGACCGGATCGGGCTGGCGATGATCGAGGCGGCCGAGCGCGAGGGAAAGATCCACCCCGGCGAAACGGTGCTGGTCGAGCCGACGAGCGGCAACACCGGGATCGGCCTGGCCTTTGTGGCGGCGGCCAAGAGCTACCGCCTGATCCTGACCATGCCGGAAACGATGAGCGTGGAGCGGCGCAAGCTACTGCGCGGCTACGGCGCCGAGCTTGTGCTCACCCCTGGCGCCGAGGGTATGCGCGGCGCGATCGCGCGGGCCGAGCAGATCCTGGCCGACCTGCCGAACGGCTATATGCCGCAGCAGTTCAAGAACCCCGCCAACCCCGAGGTGCACCGCCAGACCACGGCCGAGGAGCTGTGGAACGACACCGACGGCAACATCGACATCCTGGTCGGCGGCGTCGGCACGGGTGGCACGATCACCGGCGTGGGCGAGGTGATCAAGGCCCGCAAGCCCGAGTTCAAGATCGTCGCCGTGGAGCCCGAGGCCAGCCCGGTGCTGTCCGGGGGCAAGCCCGGCCCGCACAAGATCCAGGGCATCGGGGCGGGCTTCGTGCCCGACGTGCTCAACACCGCGATCATCGACGAGATCCAGCAGGTCAGCAACGACGAGGCCTTCGAGATGGCCCGCCGCCTGGCCCGCGAGGAGGGCATCCTTGTCGGCATCTCCAGCGGCGCCGCCGCCACCGCGGCCCTGCGGGTGGCCCGCCGCCCCGAGAACGCCGGCAAGCTGATCGTCTTCGTGGTGCCCAGCAACGGCGAGCGCTACCTGTCCACCCCGCTGTACAGCGAGGAGTAGCGCTGGCCTGGCGCCCCCTCCGGCGACAAACCCGGCCCCACGTGGGGCCGGGTCTTTATTTACGGACCTTTCAGGGGGCCGCCAAAGCCCTTCGCTGCCCGCCGTGGCGGGCGTTAGCGCCGGGTTTCGTAGTACTCGCCTTCGAGGTACGGGTGGCGCTGGCGTGGCGTCTCGCCGAGGTTGAGGGTGCGGGCGGCGACCCAGCCGAGGGTGAAGGTAGGGATGGGCTGAGTGAAGGGGATCAAAGCCTCGATCGCGGCCTTGTTGCGCAGGCCACGCAGGCCGAGCTGGTCGAGGACGAGCCAGCTAATTGGCGCGGCGAAGATGTCGAGGCCGAAGTCGAGCAGGTCGAGCAGCACCACGAGGAGGAAGGGGATGTAGCGCATGGTGGTGAAGAAGTCGGCGTCGGGGGGCACGCGCAGCTGCCGCACCTTGCGCCAGATCAGGGCCAGCCCGACGGCGGCCAGGGCCAGCGCCACCCCCATCGCGATCAAGAGCCATTGCAGCAGCTCGCCCAGATTGCCCATCACGCTCCTCCGCATATGCCGGCCGCGCCCTGGCGCCGCCCCTGCCCACTGTGCAACCTTTATGCCCCGGGTCGCCGTCGCTGCTACGACGTCGGGCCGGGGCCGCGGGTTGCGCGGCGCCCGAGCCAGGCCCAGGCCAGGTAGGCAAGAATTGGCACGATCATTGCCATGATCAACGTCGAGAACTCCAGGCTCGCGCCGAAGGGCGGCTGGCCCTGGTCGAGAAACGCGAGCGGCGCGACGAGCGGATCGGTGAGGGCGTACAGCAGCGCGAAGGCCGGGTTGTCGGGCCGGGCGGCGAGCAGCCGGGCCACCAATCGGGCCAGCAGCAGCCCCGCCAGGGCCCCGGCGAGCCAGGGCAGCCAGATCCGCCCGCCCAGATGGCTCGAACGATGCATCTTTTTTGGGCCTTGAGTCGTCATACTATACACAGGGCGAAAAGCAGGTTCTACCGTCGGCCGCCAGCAAACTTTCACCAGTCTGTGACCTTCGACCTATAGCGGTGGAGCGCTCGTTCTGGTACACTAGTCGCACATCCGATCGACAATGATCTTGTGTGCAATAGGGCTGGAGCGGCGTGATTGTACCAGGGGCAACGCCGTGATCAATATTTCCACCCACCAGGGTGAGCATGCCATCGCCGATACGACCGCGCCGGTACGGCGCATCGGCCCCCGCGGCTTCAAGCTGCTGCTCGCGGGCGAGCTCCTGCTGCTCGTCGGCGTGCTGATCTGGGCCGTCTACTGGCTCACCCCGCAGAGCACGCCCTACGCCCCCTCCACCGACCTGTCGGTGGTCGTCGAGGCCGTGCGCGACCGGGTCAGCGGCGCCGTCGACGACCCGGCGATCGAGGTGCAGCCCGGCCTGCGCGTCAGCGAAAGCAACCTGCGCGGCTTCCGCCTCGGCGGGACGACCTACTTCTACTACCTGGAGGGCGCCGCCAACTTCGACCCGCTCAGCCGCGGCGACGTGGCCGACGACCAGGTCGAGATCCTCCTGCGCGACACGAGCGGCCCCCAGACCCTGGTGATCTACCGCGTGCTTTAAGACCAATACGGCCCGATAGCTGATCGAAGGGGGGCAGCAGGCAGCTGTCCCCCTTTTCGGTGCGCCGGCCGCGCCGGCCGAGGGCTACTTGGTGTCACGCTTGCCCTCGTCCCAGTCCGCCCAGTCGCGCTCTTCGGCGGCGCGGATGGCCCTGCGCTTCTGGGCCCGCCGCGACAGCGGCACCACCGCGCGCATCACCTCCCAGAGCGGCTCCTCCAGGTGCGGGTACTCGGCGAGCGCCGCCTCGACCGTGGCGTAGTCGAAGCCGCGGGCATGGAGCTCCGCGGCGATCTGCCGCGCCCCGCTTTGGTCTTCGGCCAGCAGCGCGTCGACGAGCTGAAACTCCAGGGGGAGATCTTCGGCCATGTGCCCTCCTCTCAGGCCGTAAGCAGTATCGGCCCGTCGTCGGTGATGGCGAGGGTGTGCTCGAACTGGGCCGAGCGGCGGCCGTCGGCGGTGCGGACCGTCCAGCCGTCGCGCTCAAGCCGGGTGCCGGGGCCGCCGGCGTTGACCATGGGCTCGATCGTGAAGACCATGCCGGGGAGGAGCTTGCGCGTGTTGCGCGGCTCGTCGTAGTGGAGCACCGTCGGCTCTTCGTGGAGGTTGCGGCCGAGGCCGTGGCCCGTGTACTCGCGCACCACGCTGAACCCCTCGCCCTCGGCGTAGCGCTGGATGGCCGCGCCGATGTCGCGCAGGGTGTTGCCGGCCCGGGCCTGCTCGATCCCGAGGGCCAGGGACTGCTTGGCCGTGTCGAGCAGGCGGCGGGTGTCGTCGTCGACGTCGCCGACGGGGTAGGTTTCGCAGGCGTCGCCGATCCAGCCGTTCAGCCGCAGCCCGATGTCCACGCCGATGATGTCGCCCTGGCGCAGGCGCTCCTTTTTGTTCGGGATGCCGTGGCAGATCACGTCGTTCACCGAGGCGCAGATCGTGCCGGGGAAGGGCGGGATGGGGGCGAGGCCGCGCCGGCCGGAGGGCACATAGCCCTTGTAGACCGGCTCGGCGCCGTGCTTGCGGATGAACTCCTCGGCGATCGCGTCGAGCTCGGCGGTGGTGACGCCGGGGCGCACGTGCGCGCGGAGCACCTCGAAGGTTGCGCGGACGAGCTGGCCGGCCGCGCGCAGCAGCTCGATCTGCCGGGGGGATTTCAGGGTGACGGGCATACCACACTCCTGGGCGCCGGGCGGGCAAACGCCCGCCAAACGGTCCTCCTTATTCTACCACGGCCTCCACCGCCACACCCGCCGGCACCGGCAGCGGCGGCCGCGGCAGCAGCCCGGCCCGCTCCACCACCAGCGGGATCGACTTCGTCCAGTCGACGGACATAATGTGCACGCCGGCCACGCCCTCGACGCCGAGCAGCTCGCGCACCAGCTCGGCCGCGAGCGTGATCCCCTCCGACTCCGAGTCGGCGGCGCGCTGCATGCGGTCCACGATCGCGTCGGGCATGAGTGTGCCGGGGAGGTGGTCGCGCAGGTACAGCGCCGACTTGGGGCGGCGCAGCACCATGATCCCGGCCATGATGTGGGCCTGCTGGTGCAGGCCGGCCGCGCGCACGTCGGCCATCCACGAGCGGAAGCGCTCGACGTCGAAGATCAGCTGGGTTTGGATGAACTCGGCGCCGGCCTCGACCTTTTTCTCCAGGCGCGCGGCCCGCTCGATGTTCGGGTTGGCCACGCCGCCGAGAAAGAACTGCGGGGCGTCCTTGAGCGGGGTGCCCGAGTGGAAGCAGGACTCGTCGCGCAGCTTGCGCAGCATGCGGATGAGCTGGAACGAGTTCAGGTCGAGCACATTCTTCGCCTCGGGGTGGTCGCCGATGCGCGGGTGGTCGCCGGTCATGCACAGGAAGTTGCGCACGCCGAGGGCGGCGCCGCTGAGCACGTCGGCCTGGAGGGCGATCCGGTTGCGGTGCTGGCAGGTCATCTGCACGATCGGCTCGATGCCCATCTGCCGCATGAGCACGCCGCCGCCAAGGGCCGACATGCGGGCCATGCCGCGCTGGTTGTCGGTCAGGTTGATTGCGTCGATGGAAGGGCGTAGGTTTTCGGCCAGCTCCATGAGCCGGCCGGGCGAGGCGCCCTTGGGCGGAGCGATCTCGCCGGTGACAACGATCTGGCCGGCGGCCAGGCGGCGCTGAAAGTCTGAGTACATAGCGGTGTGTGTCGGGTTCGGGTGGCGAGCGGGAGCGGGGCTTGCCGCTCAGCTCTGGTCCAATGCCTGCGTCAGGTCGTCGATCAGGTCGGCGGTGTCCTCGATGCCGCAGGAAAGCCGCACGAGGTTGTCGCGGATGCCGACGGCGAGGCGCTCCTCGCTTGTCAGCTCGTAGAAGCTCATCAGGGCCGGCTGCTCGACCAGGCTTTCCACCCCGCCGAGGCTCGGCGCGATGTAGGGCAGCCGCAGCCGGTCGATGAAGCGCGCGGTCGCCTCCAGGTCGCCCGCGATCTCGAAGGAGACGACGCCGCCAAAGCCGGCCATCTGCGCGGCGGCGACGGCGTGGTCGGGGTGGCTGGCGAGGCCGGGGTAGTGGACGCGGGCGACGCGCGGGTGCTCCTCCAGGAAGCGGGCCACGGCGAGGCCGTTGTGGTTGTGGCGCTCCATGCGCAGACCGAAGGTTTTGAGGCCGCGCAGCAGCAGGTAGGCGCTGTGCGGGTCGCAGATCCCGCCGAGCATGCCCTGGGCCTCGCGCAGCGCGCCGACGATCCCGGGCCGGCCGACGATCACGCCGGCGAGCAGGTCGTTGTGGCCGCCGAGGTACTTGGTGCAGCTGTGGACGACGAGGTCGATCCCGTGGGCCAGGGGCCGCTGGTTGAACGGCGTGGCGAAGGTCGCGTCGATGATCGTCTTGACCCGGTGGCGCCTGGCGATGGCGGCGAGGGCCGGCAGGTCGGCCACGCGCAGGTACGGGTTGGTGGGCGACTCGCTGAGCAGCACGCGCGTCTTGCCGGGGAGGATGGCCGCCTCGATGGCAGCGAGGTCGCCGGCGGGGACGACGGTGTGCTCGACGCCGAGCCGGGCGAGCATGGTGCGGACAAACTGGCGCGTCCGGCGGTAGCAGTCGTCGGCGAGCACGAGGTGGCTGCCGGCGGGGAGCATGGCCAGGAGCGCGCTGGTGATCGCGTTCATGCCGGAGGCGCAGAGCAGGGCGGCGGCGCCCGCCGGGTCCTCCAGGGCGGCGAGCTTGGCCTCGGCGGCGCGCACGGTCGGGTTGCCGTAGCGGCCGTACTCCTCGCGCTCGACGCGGCCCTCGTGGAAGTCGATCAGCTCGGCGGTGCTGGCGAAGGTGTATGTGGCGCTTTGCACGATCGGCGCGGTGACCGAGTCGTGGGCGCGGCGGCGGGGCTCGCCGCCGTGGACGGCCGCCGTCGAGGGGCCGTGGGGCGGTGGCTGCGCTGAGGGCATAAAAAACCTCTCATCGGGGGGGATGAGAGAGTCGGCGCGGCGCGGCGCGACCCGCTGCTGGGCCGCGTCGGCACTCTCCTCTCATCTGCCAGCGGTCGCTGCCGGAGTTGCCACCCTACGAATCGTGGGTTGGCGCGGTTTCGTCGGGCCGGTCCCTCCACCGCTCTGGATGAGTGCAGCGGGCTATGAAATTGCTGGCGAGTATACCAGGGCCGCCCCCCTATGTCAATCCGCCGCGCCGCGACGGTTGACACTCCCGGCCGCTGCTGCTACAATCGCCGCTTGCGTGTGCGCTTTGTGCGCCGGTTCACGAAAGCGACCGCGGCCAACCCGAGGAGTCTGCGCCGTGCTGCCCCTGGCCCGTCCCCCGCTCGCTCGCGTGCTCGCCGCTGTAGCCCTGGCCGTTCTCGGCCTTGCCGGCTGCGCCCCCCCCGAGCCGCCAGCCCGTGACCTGCCGACCCTGCCGGCGGTCCTCGACATCACGCCCGCTCCCACCCTGGACATCGACGCCACGGCCACCGCCTACGCCGGCCAGGTCCGCCCGACGGCCACCCCCGCCGCGCTCTACACCGTGCAGCCCGGCGACACCCTGAGCGACCTCGCCGAGCGCTTCGGCACCACCGTCGACGAGCTGGTGGCGGCCAACGGCCTGACCGACCCGAACGACCTCCAGCCCGGCCAGACGCTGCTGATCCCTTCCCTGATCCAAGCCCCGGCCGTTACCGCCAGCCCCGCGCCGACGGTCGACCCAGCAGTTTCCCCGTCGCCCACGCTGTCGACGCCGTAGCCGCGCCGCTCGCCCATTCTTATCTAATCCTCATCTTCTCCGCCGAAAGACTCCCTTGACACCCGATTGCGAACTTGCTATAGTGTTTGTGGCGGAGAAATCTTACAACAATGCCGTCCAGGCATAAAGGAGGTGATGCCCATGAGTGGTAGTAAGCGTATGGGTGTCACCGCTGGTGAGGCCCGCTAAGGCATCACCGAACCGGTGAGACCCCTCCTAAACGGTTTGAGCCCCTGCGCCGCAGGGGCTCTTTCCTTTTTCTATCCCCTGCTATATGCACCGTCTGATCCCCATACTCCTAGGCGTCCTCCTCGTCGCCGCCCTTGGCGGCGCCGCGCTGGCCTGGCGCGCCGCCAACCCGCCGGCTTACGCCCCGCGCGGCCCCGGGGACGTGTACCTCGCCCTCGGCGACTCGCTCGCCTTCGGCACCAGCCTCGACGACCCGGCCGCCCAGAGCTACCCCGCCCTCGTCCACGCCGCGCTGGCGGCCGGCCGCGAGATCGAGCTGGCCAACCTGTCCGTGCCCGGCGCCACCACCGGCTCGCTGATCCGCGGGCAGCTCCGCCGGGCGGTCGAGCTGATCGGCGAGCAGCGCCGGCAGGGCCGGCGGGTCAGCCCGATCACGATCGATATCGGCGGGAACGACCTGCAGGCCGCCCGCCGCGAGGACAGCGCGGGCCGGCGGGCCGCCGTCGAGCAGATCCGGGCCAACCTCGGCCGCATCCTCGACGAGCTGCGCGCCGCCGCCCCCGACGCCGATATCGCCGTGATGACCTACTACGACCCCTACGGCGGCGACCCGAGCCTGGAAAGCGCCGACGCCTACTGGGTCGTGCGCATGAACGCCGCGATCGCCGAGGAGGCGGCCCGGCGCGGGGTGGCCGTGGCCGACGGCTACGGCGCCCTCGCCGGCGGCAAGGCCTACACCCACACCTTCATCCTCCTCGGCGACATCCACGCCAACGCCCAGGGGCACCGCGCCCTCGCCGACGCGTTTCTGGCGGCCCTGGGCTACCCGTAGGGGGCGCCGCCCACGCAGCCCCCCGATTGGGGAGCGCCAGGCGATGAACCTGGTGCTGTTTTGCGTTTTCTCGCCCCGGCGGCGCGTCTCCCCGCATTCTGGCACGGGATATGCAGGCTTGGCCGCAGCGGCTGTTGCGCACCAGAAAGGAAGAGGCCATGACGGTGTATGAGGGCGGGGGCGAAGGAAGCCTGCACGGAGGCCATAACGCCGTGGAGCTGCTGCGCGAGCGGCTGGGCATACGCTACCAGGCCGGCCTGGATGAGGGGCGGGCCGAGATCGCGCGGGTGCTGGCCGGCGAGCTGAACGTCGGCCACGACGAGGCCGAGCGCATGACCCGCCAGCTGATCGACTCCGGCGAGATCCGCTTCATCCCGGGCATCGAGCGCGACGACGACCGGAACATTCCGCCGGTCGACGATTCGCGGGTCGACATGGGCGAGTATCACCGCGGCAACGCCGACGCGGGCGCCCCCGGCGTGGTGCTGCCCGAGCTGAACGACCGCGCGGGTGGCCGCGACAGTGATGCGCGCGCCGACGCCGACGGCACGCCGCTGCCGGCCGGGCTCCACCCCGGCTTCGCGGCCCCGATCGCGGCCAACAACCCGAGCGGCAGCACCCCCGGGACGGTGCCGCTCGCCGCGGGGCTGCCGTTCGACGCCGACACCGGCGACCATCTGCGGACGGGCTACTGGGACTTCGGCTCCGGCGCCGTGGGCGTGCGGCCGTCGTCCACCCGCAAAGGCCAGGTCGAGCCGCGGGGCACGTAGCCACGGCGGCCGTTCGCTCTGGCACACGATATGCAGCGTGGGGCGCCAGGGAGCAAGCGACGGCGCGAAGGTGCGCCGGAAAGGGGGATGCCATGACCGTATACGAAGGCGGTGCTCACGCCCAGGGCGGCCATGACCCGGTGGAGGTCCTGCGGAGCCGGCTCGGGGTGCGCTACCAGGCTGGGATCGACGAGGGGCGGGGCGAGATCGCGCGGGTGCTGGCCGACGAGCTGAACATCGGCCGCGACGAGGCCGAGCGCATGACCCGCCAGCTGATCGAATCCGGCGAGATCCGCTATGTCACCGACGTGGAGCGCGACGTCGACCCCAACATCCCGCCGACGGACGAAACCCAGAGCAACGTCCGCCACCGCAGCGACGACGACCGCGATCATAGCGCCGCCGGCATCGCCGACCCGGCCCTGCTCAACCGCACCTCCAGCCGCGACGACACCCTCAACGAGAATGTCGTCGTTGGCGGCGGCGGCCCGCAGACGACCGCGGCGGGCATCAACACCCCGGCCGCCGGCCCCGTGGCCGCTGGGTCGAGCGGCGCTCTCCCTGGCACCCTGCCGATCAACGTCGGCCCCGGAAGCGCCGACGGCATGGCGGACGGCGGCGGCTACTGGGACTTCGGCTCCGGCGCCGCGGGCGTGCGGCCGTCGCCCACCCGCAAGGGCCAGGTCGAGCCGCTCGGGACGTAGCGCGGCGAACCTATACGCGAGGTGGAGGGAGGGCTGCCGCCCTCCCTCTTCTTCATGCCGGCCGCTCGGCCTCGTAGACGACGCGGGGGGCGTCGGGGGGGGCGGGGGCCCACTCGGGGGTGCGGCGGGCGAGGAGGCGCAGGCCGGCGGCGTCGAGGGCGGCACGCACCTCGCCCTCCGCCCAGGCCCGCTCCAGGTGAGTCTCCTCGCCGCGCCACCAGCGGTCCAGATCGCGCACGAACCAGACGATCCGGCCGCGGGCGATCCGCTCCGCCGGCTCGTACCTGAGCCGGTTGTAGACGAGGATGCCGTCGGCGTCGTGGACGACCTGGTCGCCCTCGTCCCAGCTGCGGAACTCGTGCTCCGTGTTGAGGTCGAAGACGAGGCGCCCGCCGGGGCGGAGCAGCCGCGCGGCGCCGGCCAGGGCGAGGGCCAGGTCGTCGTCGCCAGTAAGGTAGTTCAGGCTGTCGTACAGGCAGGTGGCCAGGTCGAAGGCGCCGGGCTCCAGCTCGGGGTCAGCGGGGAGGCGGCGGATGTCGCCGGCGAGAAAGCGGATCGGCAGGGCCAGGTCGCGGGCGCGAGCGCGGGCGAGCGCGAGCATCTCAGGGGAGCGGTCCACGCCGACGACGGCCGCGCCGGCCCCGGCCATGGCGATCGCCGCGGCGCCGGTGCCGCACGCCAGGTCCAGGGCGCGGCGGGGCGGGCGGGGCATGGCGAGCAGGATGCGCACCGCGAGCTCGCGGGCGAAGGCGCCTTGGTCGATCGCGTCGTAGACGGGGGCGTAGGCGGTGTAGATCACGTTACGCGGCGAGCCGCTCCCAGTCGGCGTAGCGCTGCTGGAGCAGGGTTTCGAGCTCCGCGTACTGGGTGCCAAGGGCCGACAGCTTCTTGACGTCCTGGGCGGCGCTGGCGGCCTCGAGGTCGGCCTTGAGCTTGGCGAGCTCCTGCTCCAACAGGGCGACCTCGTTCTCCAGGGCGGCGAGGCGGCGCTTGCGCTGCTTCTCCTCGTTGGTCGGCGGCAGGCGGTCGGCCGAGGGGGTGATCGGGGTCGGCTTTTTGGCCTCGCCTGCGCCACCCGCCTGGTCGGGCCCCGCCTCCTGGCGCTTGCTGCCGGCCTCCTGGACGGCGGCGGCGTAGTCGCTGTAGCCGCCGAGGTACTCGCGGATGCGGCCGTTCTCGACGGCCCAGATCTTGTCGGCGACGGCGTCGATGAAGTAGCGGTCGTGGCTGACAAACAGGATCGAGCCGGGGTACTCCTTGAGCACGCCCTCCAGGGCCTCGCGGGCGTTGATATCGAGGTGGTTGGTCGGCTCGTCGAGCACCATCAGGTTGCCGGGGAGCAGGGTGAGCTGGGCCAGGGCCACGCGCGAGCGCTCGCCGCCGCTCAGGTCGCCCACGTGCTTGAACACATCGTCGCCGCTGAAGAGGAAGCGGCCGAGCAGGGTGCGCGCCGCCGGCTCGCCAAGGGTGGGGCTGACGCGGGTCAGCTCCTCCAGCACGGTGTTGTTCCAGTTCAGCACATCGTGGCCCTGGGCGTAGTAGCCGATCGCGACCTTGTGGCCGAGGCGGGGCGCGCCCTGGAGCGGGCGAAGCTCGCCGACGAGGTTGCGCAGCAGGGTCGTCTTGCCGCTGCCGTTCGGGCCGAGCAGGGCGACGCGCTCGCCGCGGTGCATCTCCAGGCCGTCGGCGCGCAGGAGCACGCGGGCGTCGGAGCCGGGGGCGCCGGGGTAGCCAACCACAAGGCCGTCGAGGCTGAGCACGAGCTCGCCGCTGCGCAGCTTGGTGTCGAGGAACAGCCTGAGCTTGGCCTGCTCCTTGGGGCGCTGGACGGCGCTGTCGCGCTTGAGCCGGTCGAGCCGCTTTTCGCGGCCCTTGGCCTCGCGGGCGCGCTGGCCGGCCTTGTAGCGGCGGATGAACTCTTCGGTGCGGGCGATGAACTCCTGCTGGGCCTGGAACTCCTTCATGCGCCGCTCCAGGCGCTCGGCCTTCAGCTCCAGGTACTTGTTGTAGCCGCCCGGGTAGTCCTCCAGCTCGCCGAAGGCGATCTCCAGGGTGCGCTTGGTGACCCGGTCGAGGAAGTAGCGGTCGTGGGAGATCACGATCAGCGTGCCGTGCCACTGGCGCAGGAACTGCTCCAGCCACTCCAGGGCCTGCATATCGAGGTGGTTGGTGGGCTCGTCGAGCAGGAGCAGGTCGGGGTCGGAGAGCAGGGTGGCGGCGAGGGCGGCGCGCGTCTTCTGGCCGCCGGACAGCTGGCCGAGGCGCTGGCCGAACTGGCTTTCGTTGAAGCCGAGGCCCATCAGGGTGCGCTTGATCTGCTGCTCGACGCCGTAGCCGCCGGCGTGCTCGAACCGCTCGCTCAGCTCGCCGTAGCGCTCCATCGCCTCGGCCCAGCCGGGCGCGTCGGTGTCGCCGATCACGCCCTCCAGCCGCTTCAGCTCGGCCTGGATGGCGTTGAGGTGCTCGAAGGCGGCCTCCATCTCCTGCCACAGCGTCCTGTCGGCGGGGAAGCGCACCTCCTGGGCCAGGTAGGCCACGCGGGTGCCGCGGGCGGGCGCGACCTGGCCGGAGTCAGGCGTCTCCATGCCGCCGATGATCTTGAGCAGGGTGCTCTTCCCGGCCCCGTTCACGCCGACAAGGGCCACCTTGTCGCCGCGGGCGACCTGGAAGTTCACGTCTTTGAAGATCAGCTCGGCGCCGTAATATTTTGTCAGGCCGCCGACGCTCAGCAGGGTCATCGATCCGCCTCTCGGGTTGCAACAACGAAGGCCGCACACCAACGGCCCGCAGCATTATGTCGAAGAGTCGGCCCGCTGTCAACCTGCTTGAGGCGGATGCGCGCCCGCGGGCCTGCCCACACGCCCTGCAAGATATGCTCCACGGCCTGCCCCGCCCTCAGCCGGCACCCCCGCGCCCGCCGCCCGAGCCGCCGCGGGAGGATGAGCCGCGCGATGAGGACGACGAGCCGCGCGAGGACGAGAACGAGCTGCGCGAGGATGAGCCGCGCGAGGACGACCAGTTCGAACGGCGCCGCGAGCTCGACGTGCTCCAACTGTCGTCGTCGTGCGCCTCGAAGACGGGCTCGCCATTGGCCAGGCGCCAGGCCACGTTGCCGATGACGAACAGTACGCAGAGCACCATCATGACGGCCATCACCCCGTCGGCCGGGTCGCCGGGCTCGGCGCGCTCGGGCTCGGACGCGTACACGGGGGCGGCCGGCGCCGACTGCCATGCGGGGGCGGGCGCGGCGATCAGGTCGGGGTCGAAGTCGGCGCGCAGTTCAAGGGCCTGGCCGGGGGCGAGGGGCGTGTCGCGGGTGAGGGCGATCGTCCGCGGGCCGACGTCGAGGGTGCCGTCGGCCGCCGGGAGGGACACGTTGGTCGACTCGAGCGCGGCGCCGTCGGGGAAGCGCACCGTCACGCTGGCCCGCTCGACGGGGGCGTCGCGGTCGGGGAAGACGGCCACCCACCAGATCTCGTCGGCCTCCGGGTCGGCGCGGACGGCGCCGTAGACGTCGTAGCGCAGCGTGAAGGTGCGGGCGGCGTCGCTGGTTGGCTCGTAGAACCAGGTGACGAGGGTTTCGTCGAAGCTTTCGCGCACGGCGAAGGTGCCGCGGTCCTCGGCGTAGGACTGGCGGAAAGGCCGTCCGTTCTCGCTGAGGCTGATGTTGGTGACCCGGTCGAGCCGGTCGTGGGCGATCCCGCGCAGGGCCTTGCGGAAGGGGCCGCCGGTGAAGCGGTAGGTGTAGGTTTCGGCGACGCCGAGCACGCCGTCCGGCCGGACGTCGATCTCCACGTCGATCCGCTCGTTGCTATAGCTGCGCGCCTGTGCGGCCGCGGCCGCTGGTGCGGCGAGGGCGGCGAGCAGGAGCAGGAGGGCAATGATCCGGCGCATGGCGGCTCCTTCCGCGTCAGGGCATGGGCGCCCGATCGATAGACGCGGAACAGCTACGCTCGGTTCAGGCCGGGGTTGTATTCGCCCGCCGGGCGGCGATCAGCCCCTCCAGCAGGCCGCTCAGCTCGGCGCAGTGGCGCTCCCAGGAGAAGCGGGCGGCGACGCGCTCGCGGGCTCGCCGCCCCATCGCGTGGGCGGCCGCGGGGTCGGCGAGCAGGCGTCCGATCGCGTCGGCCAGCCCGCCCACGTCGCCCTCGGCGAACAGGGCGCCCTCCTCGCCGTCGCGCACGACATCGTCCAGTGGGGGGATGCGGGCGGTGACGACGGGGAGGCCGGCCGCCATATACTCGTAGATCTTGAGCGGCGACCAGAAGAAGCCGGCGGCGCGCAGGGCGGGGTGGGGGGTGGTGGTGAAGGGGGCCACGCCGACGTCGGCGGCGGCGAGCTCGGCGGGCACGGCGGCGTAGGGGATGGCGCCGGTGAAGCGGAAGCGGCCGGGGTGGGTCGCGGCGAGAGCCTCCGCTGCGGGGCGCTCGGGGCCGTCGCCGACAAGGGTGAAGCGGGCCGGCGAGCCGCGGGCGATCAGGAGGTTCGCGGCGCGCACGAAGTCGGCGACGCCGTGCCAGGCCCGGAACGAGCCCATGAACAGTACGTTGGGCGCGGGGCCGGCCGGCCGGCGCGCGGCGGCGACCGGGGCGAGCCTGGCCACGTCAGCGCCCCAGGGGAGCTCGACGATCTTCTGGCGCGGGATCGCGGCGGGGACGGTGGTATGGAGGGGGGTGACGATCCGGTCGGCCCAGCGGCATTGGCGCAGCGCCCAGCGGCGCATCGGGCCGCCGAGGGCGTCGTCGAGGCGGCGCTTGCGCACCTCCGGCGGGTCGACGATCAGGGCGTTGACCTCGAGCAGGCTGGGCGCGCCGAGCCGGCGGGCGGCCAGGAGGCCGGCGCCGGCGAAGTTGTAGTAGCGCTCGATCACCGCGTCGGGGCGCAGCGCGGCGGCGAGGCGCATGACGGGCGCGGCGCCGAGCAGGGCCAGGGCCTTCGGCACATCCTGCTGGTGCAGGTGGAAGCCGTCGACAGACGTGGAGACCGGGCGGGCGAACGGGGCTAGGCCGGCCCAGCCCTCCCGCGAGGCAGCGAGGAGGTGCACCTCGTGGCCGAGCCGGGCCAGCCCGCGGGCGACCTCATAGGCGTGGGTGCTGCCGCCGAGGCTGCCGGGGACGGGGATGCCGGCGGCGACGTACAGGAGCCTCACAGCCGCTCGTAGCGCTCCAGGTCCATCGTGATCGCCAGGGTGCCGGGGGCGGCCCGCTTGACGAGATCCTGGGCTTTGGCCACCTGCGTGTCCTCGACGCCGACGAGCAGGGTGGTGTTGCCGCGGCGCAGAAAGCCGCCGGTGGTGGCAAGGCGGGTGACGCGGAACCCCTGCTCGACAAGGGCGTCGACGCTGGCGTCCGCGTGCGCGTCGTCGCAGACGAACACGATCAGCTTCATGGGCATGTCTCCAAAGAAGGGCCGCACGCTGCCCGAGATTATACGTGCGGCCCGGGGGGGCGTCAATCGCCCCGTCGCCACGCGGCCGGCGCGGGGCTAGGCGACGGCGCGCCGGGCCGACCGGGCCTCGGCGTAGGCCCGGTAGCCGCCGTAGTAGGCGCGCACCTTCCCGCTTTCGGTCGCCCAGATCGTGTCGGCCACCGCGTCGATGAACGCGCGGTCGTGGGAGACGAAGAGCAGGGCGCCCGCGTAGTCGTGCAGCACCGCCTCCAGGGCGGTGCAGGCCCCGATGTCGAGGTGGTTGGTCGGCTCGTCGAGCACGAGCAGCTCGGCCCGCTGGAGCGTGAGCCGGGCCAGGGCCAGGCGCGAGCGCTCGCCGCCGCTCAAGTCGCCCACCCGCTTGAGCACGTCGTCGCCCGCGAAGAGGAAGCGGGCGGCCAGGCCGCGCAGCTCGCCGTCGCCGTCGGCGGGGGCGGCCTCGCGCAGCGACTCGAGCACGGTCGCCGCCGGGCGCAGCCCCTCGTGGCCCTGGGCGTAGTAGCCGACGCGCACGCCGTGGCCGAGCCGGAACGCGCCGCCGAGGGCCGGCAGCTCGCCGACGATCGTGCGCAGCAGCGTCGTCTTGCCGCAGCCGTTCGGCCCGACAATCGCCGCGCGCTCGCCGCGCCGAAGCTCCAGGCCGTCCGCCAGCAGCAGGCGCACGCCGCCCCCATCCCGCCCGCCGTAGCCGACCGCGAGCTGCTCCAGGCGCAGGGCCACGCCGGCGCCGCGCTCGGGGCCGGCGAGCGACACGCGCAGCTGGCGCTGCTGCTTCGGCGGGTCGATCAGCCGCTCGACCGTCCCGTCGATGCGCTCCCACCCCTCCTTGAGCCGATCCAGCCGGCGCTCGCGCCCCCGGGCCTGGCCGGCGCGCGAGCCGGCCTTGTAGCGCTGGATGTAGGCCTCCTCGCGGGCTACCTGCTCCTGCTGGGCGCGGAACTGCTTGAGCTGGAGCGCGTCGCGCTCGGCCTTGAGCAGCATCGCCCGGCTGTAGGGCGCCGGGTAGTCGCCGCCCACCGTCCCGAAGGCCAGGTCGATCGTGCGCGTCGTCACCCGGTCGAGGAAGTAGCGGTCGTGCGAGACCACGATCAGCGTGCCGCCCCAGCGGGACAGAAAGCCCTCCAGCCACTCGACGGCGGCCACGTCCAGGTGGTTGGTCGGCTCGTCGAGCAGAAGCAGATCCGGCTCGGCCACCAGGGCGGCGGCGAGGGCAAGGCGGGTGCGCTGGCCGCCGCTGAGTGCGTCGGCGGGGGCGTCGATCGTGTCGGCGGCGAAGCCCAGCCCGCCGAGGGTGGCCTCGATCTGCCGCTCCAGCTCGTAGCCGCCGGCCCGCTCGAAGGCCTCGGCCTGGTCGGCGTAGCGCTCCATACGCGCCTGCCACTCGGGGTGGGCGGTGTCGCCGATGGCGTGGGCGAGGGCGGCCAGCGCGTCGCGCGCGGCGGCCAGCTCGGGGCGGGCCGCCTCCAGCACCTCACGCGGCGTCCGGCCCGGCTCGGGCCGGGCCTCCTGAGCCACGTAGGTCAGCCGGGCGCCGCGGGCGAGGTGGACCGCGCCGCCGTCTACGCCCTCCGCGCCGGCGATGATCTTGAGCAGCGTGCTCTTGCCGGCGCCGTTGACGCCCACCAGGCCGACGCGGTCGCCGCGGGCGACCTGAAAGCTCACCCCGCTGAAAATCCGCGCGGCCCCGTAGTATTTGGTCAGGCCGGACACCTGGACGAGTGACATGGCAGTGCTCCTTTGAAAACAAAAAGCCGCGGCGCAGAAGCCTGCGCCGCGGCCGAAGAGGGCTACACCCTTTACATTTTATCCATCACCCTCGCCGGGAATCAGGGCGCACTGATCCCAGGCCGTGCCGAGGGCGCAACTGGAGATAAGCGGCTTGTTCGGCGTGGGGATCATTTCGGCGTTGCTCCGGGCATGGCGTGTGTGCACCAGTCAGGGCTGCGCCACACGGCGCGGCACGCCGGCAGCGTAGCACGGCGCGGCCGGGGGCGGCATCGGCCGTTGGGCGGAGCCGGGGGCGGGCGGCGGGTCAGGGCTTCGGCGCGCGGCGCATCTCGGGGGTGGCCTGCCACTCCTCAACCGGCTCGCCGCCGGCGAGGTGACGGGCGACGATCTGCGCGGCGCGCTCGGGGGAAACGCCGGCGTAGCGGCAGGCGCCGGGCTGCACGAGCAGGTTCGGCCCGTGGTCGCAGTGGTCCTGGCAGCCGCTTGGCAGCAGCTCGATGGCGCCGAGTAGCCCCGCCTCCCAAAGAGCTGTTTCCAGCGCGTCGCGGGTGCGGGCGGCGCCGCGGGCGGTGCAGTGGGGGCCGTGGCAGAGGTAGAGTCGGTAGGATGACATAAGTAGGGGGAGAAGGGACAAGGGGAGCGACCACGCTGATTCAGGGGTGCTGCGGCGGAAAATCCCCCTGTCCCCCCGTCCCCTTGTCCCCCCGTCCCGTCACGCGCCGTAGCGGCTGAGGTAGGCGTTGGTGTCGAAGGGCTTGGGCTCGGGGCGGGGCGCCTTCTCGACGGGGGGGACGTGGTAGAGCACGCCGAGGGGCATGCGCTCGCTCTCCATCGCGTAGCGCATGGCCGCCTCCGCGTCGGTCGCGTCGTGGTCGGCGGGGATGTTGTAAACCTTCTCCTTATACACCTTGTAGGTGTCGTAGAAGGTCACGCAGGGGCTCATCGCGTGGATAAAGGCGAAGCCCTCGTGCTGCATGCCCACGCGGATCATCTCGGCCAGGGGCTTGGGCTGGCTGGAGAAGCCGCGGGCCACAAAGGTCGCGCCGCTGGAAAGGGCGATCGCGAGCGGGTGGAGCGGGCTGGCCGGGTTGCCGGCCGGGGTCGACTTGGTGACGTGGCCGTGAGGGCTGGTCGGCGAGGTCTGGCCCTTGGTGAGGCCGTAGATCTCGTTGTCCATCACGATGCAGGTGATGTTGACGTCGCGGCGGGCGCCGTGGGGCAGGTGGCCGAGGCCGATGCTGAAAAAGTCGCCGTCGCCGCCGACCGCCATCACCGTCAGGTCGGGGCGGGCTAGCTTGAGCCCGGTGGCAGCCGGCACGGCGCGGCCGTGGACGGTGTGGAGGCCATAGGCCTGGACGAAGCCGGGCAGGCGCGAGCTGCAGCCGATGCCCGACACGATCGCCAGGTCCTTCGGGTCGATCTGCAGCGCGGCGAGGGCCTGCTGGATGGCGGCCAGCACCGCGAAGTCGCCGCAGCCGGGGCACCAGATCGGCTTGAGGTCGGTCTTGTAGTCGGCGGGCTTCCGAACGACGGGCGTGATCGGAATGGTATCGCTGGTTGTCATCTGTTCTCTCCGCTGTAGCAGGCCCAGGGCGGGGGAGACCGGGGGCGAGACGCAGGCGGGGGAGGTGCTCGCGCCCCTTGTCCCCCCGTCCCCCCGTCCCCATCTCAGGCCAGGATCGGCTCGTCCATGTTCAAGAGCTGGTGGACCTTGCGCAGGATGTCGAGCCGGGTGAAGGGCAGGCCGGTGTACTGAGTGAAGGAGTGGAGCTTGACGCCGAGCTCGGCCTGCACGAGCTTCGCGAACTGGCCCAGGTAGTTGACCTCGGGGACGAGCACGATGTCGACGCTGTCGATAAAGGCCTGGATGGCCTCGACGGGCAGCGGCGATAGCATCTGGACCTGGAGCATGGAAAGCGGCACCCCTTCCTGCATGGCCAGGTGGACGGCGCCGCGGCAGGGCCCCGCGGTGGTGCCCCAGCAGAGCAGGCCGACCTGGGCCCGCTCTGGGCCGAAGTGGCGCACGTAGGAGCGGCTGGACTTGAGCGGGTCGAGCTTGCGCCAGCGCTTCTCGGTGCCGGCGATGTGGGCCTCGGGGGTGTAGGCCGGGCTGCCGTACTCGTTGTGTTCGAGGCCGGTGGCGGTGTACTGGGCGTTCGGCGTGCCGGGCAGGGCCATCGGCGAAACGTAGCTGCCGTTGACGTAGTAGCGCTTGTACTCCTTCGGCGCCAGGTCGCCCTCGGGCTGCTTGCGGTCGATCACGGGGTAGTTGGCCAGGTCGAAGGGCTCGATCGTTTCGGTGCGGAAGGAGAGCGAGTAGTCGGTGAGGACGATCACCGGCGTCTGGAACTCCTCGGCGAGGTTGAAGCCCCAGACGGCGAGGTGGAAGCACTCGGCCACCGAGGCCGGGGCGAGCACGATGCGCGGGCTGTCGCCGTGGCCGCCATAAACGGCGATGTTGAGGTCGGACTGCTCCATCTTTGTGGGCAGGCCGGTCGAGGGGCCGCCGCGCTGGGCGTCGACGACCACAAGCGGAATCTCGGCCATGCTGGCGTAGCCGATCGCCTCGCCCATGAGCGCCAGGCCGGGGCCGGCGGTCGCCGTCATGGCCTTTTTGCCGCCGTAGCTCGCGGCGACGCAGGCCATCACCGAGGCGATCTCGTCCTCGGCCTGCACGTAGCCGTCGCCGCGGCCGATCAGGATCGGAGCCACGCCCTCCATGATGTCGGAGGCGGGGGTGATCGGGTAGCCGGCGAAAAAGCCGAGGCCGGCGTGGAGCGCGCCGGCCACGATCGCCTGGTTGCCGGTCATCACCAGCCGCTGGTGCTCCTCCGTCGACTCGAGCCAGTACGAGTCGGCCTTCTGGAGCGTGTGGGCGTAGTCGACGCCGGCCCTGACCGCGGCCAGGTTGCTTTCCAGCAGGTCGGCCTTTTTGCCCAGCTTGACGCGGACGATCTCCTCGAGCTTGGTCAGGCCGATCCCAAACAGGGCCGCGGCGACGGCCAGGGCGACCACGTTCTTGCCGCGCCGGTTGCCGGCCTCCTGGGCCAGCTTGCCGATCGGCACCGGGTAGCTGACGCCGGCGAACTCGTCGGGGAGGCTGAACTCGTCCGAGTCGTAGATCAGCACCGCCTTCGGCCCCATCGCCGCGTGGTGCAGATCCCACGCCTCGCGGTTAAAGGCGAACAGCACGTCGACGTAGTCGCCCATCGAGCGCACCGGCGCCTGGGAGGCGCGGACCTGGAACATCACCGGGCCGCCTTTGATCTCGGCCGGGGTGGTGCGGAAGGTGAAGACGTGCAGCCCCGAGCGGGCGGCGGCCTGCGCCAGCATCTCGCCCGTCGCGGTGCTCCCGTCGCCGGACTCGCCGGCGACGCGGATGACCAGATCGTCCTTCTGGATCATGGAGTGGCCCCCTCGCAGTTGTCTCGACGCCGAGCTATGGGTGGTATGCGGTATAACCGGCCAGCGGAATACGCAGATCATAGCACTGCGCCGCCCGGGTTTCAATCAGGTGTTGGGCCCCGCGCCCGGTGCGATCGCTGTGCATGAGCCACGCAAGGAGGTGGGCAAGCGGCTCATCTCCACCGCCCCCGCGGCCCGCACCTGAGCTGAGGTGGCCGCGCGAGTCGTGGCGCCCGTCTTGCAAGACGGAAGGGTTGGCGATCAACCAGCAAGCGAGAGGTGAAGCGAGCCATGGCGCAAGAGGGGCAGCGGATCAGCTATGGGGAGTTCGGGCGGCGCATGATCGCCTATGCGGTGCGGCCGGAGGTGATGAAGCAAAACCTGGAGCGGGCGGTGCCCAGCGAGCAGGAGATCGTGGTCGGGCCGTCGGCGGCGCGGGTGAACGTACAGATCGCCGTCGGCGACGTGCGCGAGCTGGCGACCGGGGGCGAGGAGGTGCTGTTCGCCGTGCCGCTGTCGGTGCACCTGACCCTGGGCGTCAACCTCCTGGTCAGCGAGGTGCAGTATGCTGCCCGCGCCACCGTCACTCTGCGCATGGAAGTTCAAACCCACGACCCGCTGACGATTTTTATCGCCTGCGCCCCGGTGGCGCCTGAGGAGGTGACGGTCGAGGCGGACGAGCAAAGCGGGGTGGCCGACTTCCTCCAGCGCCTCGGCGTGATCGACGGCGCCATCCAGCAACAGATGGCCGCCGCGCTCAACGAGCAGATCGCCGCGAGCGCCGCCGACCGCACGATCGACCTGAAAAAGCTGATGGACCATGCGATGGCTGACCCCGAGGCGATGCAACGGGCGGTCAACGGCTCGTAGCGCGGCCGCCTCGGCCCGCCAAACGCTCCAGCCCGGAAGATCTTGTATGATGGTGGCTGAACAAAGGTGAAAGGCTCGACGCAGGGCGCGTCGGGGCAGATAACGGCTGCTGGCGGGCGGGGCGCGGCGTCGCCCCGGCGGCGGCGCTGCCGCGAGGAGCAGACAGCATGACGACGCCGACTATTGTGGTGCTGGAGGGCGACCAGACGGGGCAGGAGCTGCTGGAGGAGGCGCTGCGGGTGCTCAGCCCAGCGGTGACCAAGGTCGACGTGGCCTTCCAGCGCTTCGACCTGAGCCTGGAGAACCGCCGCAAGACCAAGAACGAGGTGGCGCGCGAGGCCGCGGCCGCGATGCGCGAAAGCGGGCTCGGCCTGAAGGCGGCGACGATCACGCCCGAGCTGCCCGGCGATGTGGGCAGCCCGAACGCGATCGTGCGCAAGGCGATCGACGGCACGGTGATCATTCGCACCGGCCGGCGCATCCCCGGCGTGCGCCCGGTCGGCGGCGTGTTCGCGCCGATCACCGTGGTCCGTATGGCCGTGGACGACGCCTACGGCGCGCAGGAGTGGCGCCAGGGCGACGGGCTCGACGAGTGGGCCTTTCGTACCGAGAAGATCAGCCGCCGCACCTGCCGCGCCGTGGCCGAGGTGGCTTTCCGCCACGCTCAGCGCGTCAACGGCAAGGTGTTCGGCGGGCCGAAGTACACGGTCAGCCCCGTCTACGAGGGGATGCTCAAGGAGGAGATGGACGGGGCGGCAGCGCGCTACAAGGGCATCCGCTACGACCCGCAGCTGATCGACGCCACCTACGCGCTGCTGCTGACGGCGGGCGAGCTGCCGCTGGTGATCCCCGCGCTCAACCGCGACGGCGACTGCTTGTCCGACCTGGTGATGCAGATGTTCGGCTCGATCGCCGGCGCCGAGTCGCTGCTGCTCGCCCTGGACGAGGAGTGTAACGTCAAGGTGGTGATGGCTGAGGCGCCCCACGGCACCGCGCCCAACCTGTTCGGCAAGAATGTTGCCAATCCCCTGGCGATGATCCTGGCCGGCGGCGCGCTGCTCAACTACATCGACACCAAGGCCGCCCACCTGGCCGCGCGCGCGATCGTCGAGTCCTGCCTCGAGGCCGTCTACGACGGCGTTCGCACCGCGGACCTGGGCGGCCACGCCCACACCGACGAGTTCACCAACGAGGTGATCAAGCGAGTGACTACCAAGCTTGAAGTGTGGCCGACGCTGAGCTAGGGGGGAAGCGGTTCGGGGGACAGGGGGAGCGGCCTATGGCCGCGGGGACAAGGGGACACGGGGGCGAAGGAGAGCGTTTAACCGTCGCATATGTGCTTCGCGCTAGGGGCGAAGCTGCCCCCTTGTCCCCTTGCCCTCCTGCCCCCTGCCCGCTCAGCCGAGGCGCGCCATCGAGACGACGAGCATCGCCAGGGCGCTGATCACGAGCAGCTGGGCGTTATGGCGCGTTTCCGCGGCGTCCTCGGGGAGGCCGTCAACATGGAGCATGCGGGCGAGGTACAGGCCGAACAGCCCGGCCGTCAGTCCGATCATCCCAAACATCGCAAGCAAGGGAAGGAGCGTCATATCTCACCTCCGGCCGGCGGGGGGCCGGCCGCTTGTATGCCATATAAATCCGCGACGACCGATGGGGCGGCGACCGGATCGCTCGCCGCGTGCCGTCACTGCACCCTATTGCAAGTAGCACGCCTAAAGTGCGCGGATGGTTCCACCTTCTTGCTCCGTCTTATGGTGGAGTTTCGTGGGCGAGCGCAGCAGCTCCCGGAGAGCAACCGCCCCCGCAAGGGCTGACGCGCTCGACGCTCGCGCCCCGGAAGAGGCGCCCTAAAGCCTCAACCCCGCGCTGCTATAATGCCGAAGCCTTAAGCGCCAGCAGTGTGATTTAGAAGGGAAGTTCGTATGAACGTCGCTGACCATCTCGTCGCGTTTCTCGGCGGCCTCGGCGTAAAATACGTGTTCGGCTACCCCGGCTCCCCTCTGGTTCCGCTGCTTGCGGCCATGGAGCGCCAATCCGCGGTGCAGTGGGTGCTGATGCGCCACGAAAACTCGGCCGCCCTGGCCGCCTCGGCCCAGGCGCGGCTGACCGGCCGGACCAGCGTGTGTATTGCGACGTCCGGGCCCGGGGCGCTGAACTTTGTGTGCGGGGTGATCGACGCCCATATGGACCGCGTGCCGATGCTCGCCCTGACCGGGCTGGTCTCCACCGCCAGCCTCGGCCATTGGGAGTTTCAGGACGTCAACCAGACCCGCCTGTTCGGCGCGCTGCTCGACCGCAGCGCGGAGTGTGTCCACCCGGATCAGTTCCTGGCCCTGCTGCGCAACTATGTCGGCCACGCTCAGCAGAACCAGCAGACGGTCCACCTCGGCCTGCCGTCAAACATCTTGACGGCGGAGATCGATGCCCGCACCAGCGCGTTCCATCTGGACCCGCAGCGGCTGCCGGCCCCGCTTCAGCTGATGCCGCCGCCCGACCCCGCCCTCGACGTGGTGGCCCGCGAGATCGAGCAGTACGAGCAGCCCGTGATCGTGCTCGGGCGCCGCGCCCGCGGCGCCGGCCCCGCGATCGAGGAGCTGGCCGCCCGGCTCGGCGCGCCGATCATCACCTCGCTGGACGGCAAAGGGATTGTGGACGAGTCCCACCCGAATGTCCTGGGCGTGCTGGGCATCTTTGGCTTCCCCGCCGTGGAGGCGACCACCCAGATGCTTCAGCGCGCCGACCTCATCCTCGCCTTTGGCGTGGACACGCTCAAGCCCTTCCTCACCGACACCGCCGATCTGCAACGCCGGCGGCTGATCCAGTGCGAGCTCGACCCGGCCCTCCTGACCCCGGAATATAACCGGGTTCACGCGCTGCTCGGGCCGCTCGACGCGATCGCCAAGGGCCTGCGCGACCGCATCACCCCCCGCACGGATCGGCCGGCGATCGCGGCCCTCGTCCACGAGCGCGAGGACTTTCTCGACTCGATGCACCTGGGCAGGCAGCCCGACGACCACGATCTCGCCCACCCCATGACCTTTCTGCTCCAGATCAACCACCACCTGGACGAGCGCACAATCATCACGCTCGACACCGGCGCCCACACCGTCTGGGCCGCCCAGTTCCTCCAGCTCACCAAACGCCAGCGGGTTCTGGTGAGCAGCCGCCTGGGGACGATGGGCTTCAGCCTGCCGGCCGCGATCGCGGCGCAGCTGACCGAGCCGGACCACAAAGTGATCGCGATCTGCGGCGACGGTGGGTTTCAGATGGTGGTTGGCGAGCTGGCCACGGCGGTGCAGTATCGGCTCCCGATCGTGGTGATCGTCTTCAACAACGGCGTGCTCCAGAATGTCGCGGTTCAGCAAAGCGCGTCCTACGGCACAACCATGCAGAACCCGGATTTTGTCGCCCTCGCCCGCGCCTACGGCGCGGATGGGGCGGTTGTCGACGCGGGGACCGACGTGGATGCGGTGATGCGGGCGGCGCTGGCTCCGCGCGAAACGCCCTTTCTGATCGAGCTGCGCTGCAGCCCCGATGTGATGGTGCCGATCAGCAAATGGGAGCATCTGCGCGAGCGCCTGTCTTCATAAAGACCGGCGCGCAAGAGCGGGGGCGCCGCGGAGGTGTAAGTTGAGCGATATCGACGTGCTGCGCGGCGCAAAGCTTCTAGAAGGGCTTTCCGATGCGCAGCTCCAGGGTCTGCTCGATGCGTGCCCGGTTGCGACCTACCAGCCGCAGCAGGTGGTGTTCGCCGAGCACAGCCTCGGCCGCGAGCTGTATGTTGTTCTGGCGGGCGAAGTCTCCGTCGTCGTCGATCCGTCCAGGCTCGGAACGGTCGACCAGGGTTCAGTGGATCCGCGGACGATCCACCCGCTCGGCCCGGGCGAGGCGTTCGGCGAGGTCGGCTTTCTCACCGGGCAGCCCCGCAACGCCACGATCGTCGCAGCCCGCGACGCCACCCGGCTCCTGGTCATCCCGCCTGAAACGTACAATACCGCGCTGCAAACCCAGACCATCCTGCGCAATATCGCCGTCGAGCTTTCGCGCAAGCTGCACTATAGCAACACCCGCATCCTTGAAGATACCCTCGCGACCTACTACATCAGCGTGCTGGTCGAGGAGCTTGCGACCGGCGCGTACGACTGTAGCCCAACCGCGCCCCTGCAGCAGCTCACTGTTATTCGCAACCCGGAAAGCTTCATCATCTGCGGGCCGGGGCGCCTGATCGCCGATCTGCCGGCGAAGGAGGCGATCGAGGTCGCCTTCTTTGCTGACCCGGGCACCCTACAGGCGCTCGTTGCGCCGGGCACCCCGGCTGGTCGCGTGATTATCAGTGCGCTGTTCTCGATCATTCGCACCGGCGTAATCGCGTGGCGCCCCGACGACTCACCGATCGACTTTCGGCTCGACACGGCGGACGACCGCCGGCGCGGCTGGTTGAGCGTGACGCGCGAGCTTGGCGGGAAGCCCCTACCCTTCACCGTCAGGTGGCAGCTCAAAGGCGCGCAGCTCAACCCCAACACGCGCACCGCGAGCGCCTTTCTTTTCGTCCACATCTGGAGCGACGAGCGGCTGTCAACCTCGTCGCAGGCGCGGCGCTTCATCGACAACATCGCGATGCCGGTCCAGCGCTCGGTTCTCGCCGCGCTCAAGGGCCGCGGCCAGCGCGCCCGCCCGGCCCGCGCGCTCGTCATCCACCACCGCTCGCACGAGGTGGCGCGCACCCTGCAGACGATGCAGGAGCTTGGGATTCAGATCGACTCCTTTATCGGCATCCCGTACGGCGACATCGGCTGGGACTATAGCACCATGCTCGACGAGGCCTCCGGCGGCACCTATCTGTCGCTGCGCCAGATCACGCACGCCGCGGAGCCGACGCGCTACGCCTTCGATTTCCGCCAGTCGTCGTTCCTCGACCGCAACACCGAGCTGGTCCTGGCCGCACGCTATAAGCGCCCCGAGGTCGCGGGCGACTATCTGGCCGCGATGCGGGCGCTCGCCGAATACCGGCTTGTCCGCGCGCTACAGATCTGCCGGGAGCGCGGCGAGCGGCTGGTGATCTACGAGGACGGCGGCTATCTTGCCGCAAGCATCGCCGCGATCTACGACGACCCGAGCCACCAGTCGCATGAGCTCGTGTGTCGCGCCGTCGACGAGGGCCGCATTGTCGGCCTGCTCGAGGTGACGGTCGCCGGCGAGCGCAAAAACCGCCAGATCATCGAGCAGCGCGGGGGGCGGGCGCTGCTGCCGGTCTTGTCGAACGCGCGCAGCGAGATCAAGGCGGTCTACGAAGCGCTGGGCGTCAGCGAGGCGGTTATCCAGGCGGCGGCCACAGCCCTGGGGCGGCTGGGCCTGCCCACGTTTCAAGCATCTCGGGTGGCGGTCGTCGGCGGGAACGGAGCGATCGGGACGCGTCTGGTCGAACAGCTCGCCACGATGCACAACAGCACGGCCAATATCTTCGCCGTCGATATCGCCCCACGGCCGTTCGCGCTCGCCATCGACGCCGCCCACACTCCCCACGCCGCGCACCGCCTCGCCTTCCGCCGGCTCCCGCGCTATGTCGTCTCCGACCACTGCCGGCCGATCGTGCTGGACTATCCGTTGAGCGCGCCGGTGCTCCAGCCGGACGAGCAGGCCATCGCTGCGGCGCTCCTCAAGCAGATCACCACGGGGGGCGACGCGGCGGAGGTCGCGCTGACAAACAGCTATCCGCTTGAGCCCGAGGCGAGCGCATGGCTCTGGCGCGCGGTGGCGGAGCGCTCCGGATATGCGCTGGTGGACGAAACAGCCCTGCCGGACGATGGCGGGCGGCGCTACCACCTGCGGCGCGGCGGCCAGCGGGTGACGGTTGTCCTGCTGGCCGCGGGAACAATCCTCACCTTCGCGGACAGTGCGCGGCCAATACGCGCCGGCGTCACCACGGTGATCGGATGCACCGGCTACCCGGCCTTCGGCGCCCTCCAGCTCGACGCCTTTTTTTCGCGGCCTGGACCGCCCCAGCAAGTTGACAGCCTGACCCTGATCAGTGGGTCGTCGAAGGACTACGAGTTTCGCCTGGCGATCGACCTGCTCGACCGCTTGCTGCGGCTCCAGTCGCCGGCCGCCCTCGCCGTGGACGTGCGGCTCACCTGGTTTCGTGAGCTTTACGCCGCCACGGTCTGCTTTGTCCGCGGTGAGCACTTCGCCCCGATCCGGCGCCTGCTGGAGTCGCCGCTCGACCGGCCGGCGATCGAGGAAGCGTTGGCGGCGGAGCCCGCGCTCGCGGCCGCGATCGACCTCGACCCGGCCGACGAGGAGGGGTCGCGCGAGCGTCTCGCGGACTTTCTCCAGCGTGCGCTGCGGCGGCGTATCGCGATCCGAAAGGATATCCGCCCGGATATCGGCAGCCTGTACCATGTCACTGTAGACGGGCGCGCCAAGCAGGTGGTTCTGCTTGCCGACGGCTTCGTGATCAACTTCTTCGCACGGCACGAAAAAGGCGTCAAGACCGAGTTCATCGACCCGGTGATGACCTTGCAGGTGCTGGGCCTGGTCCGACTCCTGGCCGATGCCCCGCCCGTGGGGCTGTACAAGCTCGACGCGCACCTTCAGCCCGAGGATCTGGCCACGCTCTGGGCGGCGATCGACGCGAGCTGCCGCCCGCTGGAGCTGTAAATGCCGCGCCCCAGTGCAACGCCCTCGACCGACCGGCCGGTCAAGGGCGTTATGTTTTTGCTTCTCAAGCGATAGCCACCGGCGCCTCGCCAGCGCGCGCTCGCCCCGTCAGGCTCGGCTGCCCGCCGGGGGCTTCGTCTTGCCCCGAGATCGGCCTTGTTCCTCCACTGGCCGGCCTCAGTAGCTCATGGCCAGCACCTCCTGGGCCCGGCGGCGCTGGCGCAGGCAGGCCAGCTCGGCGCTGATGTGGAAGCGCATCGGCACGCAGGCCGCCGCGACGGCGCAGATCTGCCCGCGCCTGTCGAGGCCGCCCAGGTCGAGCGCGAAGGCGGCGGCGAGGGCGTCGACCCGGCTCGCCCAGCCCGGGTCGGCCGCGAGTTCGGCGGCGAGGGCGGCTTGGAGGCGGCGCTGCTCGGCCATGCGGCGCCAGAAGGTGTCGTGGTGCCAGCGCCGCTCGGCGGCGAGGCGGGCGCCGTCGTGCCGTTGCGCGATCCAGGCGAGCAGCGCCTCGGGATCGTCGGCCGGCGGGCAGGGCGGCACGGCGCGGGAGGAGTCGCCCGCCGCGGCAACGGCCGCGGGCACGGCGGGCATCGGGGAGGGCCAGGCGGTGCTCATGATGGTTATCCACGGGCTACAACAAAGCTTGCATCTACCGTAGAGGGTCACTCCGGCCGGCGGGGGCGGTACTGGATGGCTTCTGCCAGGTGGGCGGCGCCGATCGCGTCGCAGCCGGCGAGGTCGGCGATCGTGCGGGCCAGCTTGAGCACGCGGTGGTAGCCGCGCGCCGACAGGTTGAGCTGGCGCACGGCGGCCTTCATCAAGCTTTGACCCGCGCCGTCAAGGGCGCAATGCTGGCGGATCTCGGCCGCGCCCATATCGGCGTTGGCGCCGCAGCGCGGGTGCGCGTGGAAGCGGCGGGCCTGGAGCGCGCGAGCGGCGGCCACGCGGGCGCGGATCGCCTGCGAGGGCTCGCCGAGACGGTCGCTCGACAGCTTTTCGTACTGGACGCGGGGCACCTCGACGTGAATGTCGAAGCGGTCGAGCAGCGGGCCCGAGACGCGGTTCTGGTAGCGGCTGACCAGGGCGGGCGAGCAGGTGCAGGCCCGCTCGGCGTCGCCGAACCAGCCGCATGGACAGGGATTCTGAGCCCCCACGAGCATGAAGGCGGCGGGGTAGGTGACGCTGCCGATCGCCCGGCTGAGGGTGACGACGCGGTCTTCGAGGGGCTGGCGCAGGGCGTCGAGCTTCTGGCCGAACTCGGGGAGCTCGTCGAGGAATAGCACGCCGCGATGGGCCATGCTTACCATGCCCGGGCGCAGCCGGCCGGCACCGCCGCCGACAAGGCCGGCGAGCGAGGTGGTGTGGTGCGGGGCGCAGAAGGGGCGCCGGCGTATCAGCGGCGTGTCGCGGGGGAGCTGGCCGCTCACGCTGTAGATCTTGGTCACCTCCAGGGCTTCGGCGAGCGTGAGCGGCGGTAGCACCGAGAGCAGCGCGCGGGCCATCATCGTCTTGCCGGCGCCGGGCGTGCCGCTCATGAGCACGTTGTGGCCGGCCGCGGCCGCCACCTCTAGCGCTCGCTTGACGTGCTCCTGGCCGCGGACGTCCTGAAAGTCGACTGGGAAGATGGCCTCCCCCTCCGGGCCGACGGGCCCCGGCAGGTAGGGGGGCAGGCGACGCGCGCCGGCGATGTGGGCGGCCAGGTCGGCCAGGGCACGCACCGGGACGATCTCCAGCCCCTGCACCAGCGCGGCCTCGGCCGCGTCCTCGTACGGCACGAAGAGCGTTCCGACGCCGCGGGCCCGGGCCACCGCGGCCATCGGGAGGACGCCGTCGGTGTGCCTGAGCGTGCCGTCGAGCCCCAGCTCGCCGATGAAGGCCGCGTTCTCCACGGCGCCGAGCAGCTGCTCGGAGGCGAGGAGCAGGCCGACGGCGATCGGCAGGTCGTAGGCGGGGCCGGCCTTACGCAGGTCGGCCGGGGCCAGGTTCACGGTGATCCGCTTAAGCGGAAAGGCCATGGCCGAGTTCCTGATCGCCGAGCGCACCCGCTCGCGGCTTTCCTGCACCGCCGCATCGCCCAGCCCCACCACGGTAAACGCCGGCAGCCCCGGGGCGATGTCCACCTCCACCTCGACAACCAGCCCCTCCAGACCGATCACGGCGCAGCTCAGCACCTTGGCAAGCATCTGCAGCTCCTTTGTGCCAACGGCGCCTCCCCGCGGCGCTCACTGCATATACCGCCGCCAATGGCGCGACGATTCGCCCCGGCAGCCCCGCGATTGTGACGCTACATGGCACGAGAACCGTTTACACTGAGCATGGAGTTGACTCCGTTGAACGAGGGTGGTATAATTTAGAACACAAGTTCTAAAGCACTGCGATTTAGAGCACCAGAACGCCGTACGCGAAGCCAGAGCAATTGGGAAGGGTGGAGCGATGAACAACCGCGAAATAGCGTCGGTTCTGTTCAACATATCCGTGATTCTGCGCCGACAAGGGGCCAACCCGTTTCGGGTGCGGGCCTACCGCCGGACGGCCCTGCGCATCCTGCGCATGCGCCACTCGATCGCCGAGCGCGCGGCCGCCGGCAAGCCCCTGGGCCTGCCCCGCCTCGGCGAAAGCCTGACCGCGAAGATTTACGCCCTCGCCCTCACCGGGCGCCTGCCCTTCTACGACCAGCTCTGCGACACCCTGCCGCCCGACGAGGCGCGCCTGCTCACGGTGCCCGGGATCGGCCCGACGATCGCGGAGCGGATCGCGCGCGACCTAGGCCCAACCGACGCCGACAGCCTGCGCCGCGCCGCCGCCGAGGGCAAGCTCCAGAAGGTGTGGGGTGTCGGCCCGCGCCGCACCGCCGCGATCCTCGACGCCCTCGCGGCGGCCTAGAAACATCCCCTATGCCACACCAGCACGACCTCGACGAGCTGTTCGCCGCCCTTGAGCACGAGGAGGAGGGGCTGCTCGATGCGACACTCGCGGTGGATGATCCGGCGGAAGGCGCAGACGACGCGGACCTGGCGGGCGGCTTCCGCCCAAAGCTGGCGCTCACGCCCCGCCCTTACCAGAGCGAGGCCCTGGAAGCGTGGTCGGCCAACGGCGGGCGCGGAACCGTGGTCCTTCCGACCGGCGCGGGCAAGACGCAGCTCGCGCTGATGGCGGCCGCGAAGCTCAAGCTGCGCACCCTGATCGTCGTCCCGACGATCGAGCTGCTGCACCAGTGGCGGGCCGGAGCGATCGAGCGGCTCGGCGTGCCGCCCGGCCTTGTCGGTATGCTCGGCGACGGCCACCGCGAGGTGCGCCCCGTCACTGTCAGCACCTACGCCTCGGCTTCCATGCCAGAGGCCCCGATCGGCGGCTTCGGCCTGCTCATCCTCGACGAGGCCCATCACCTGCCGGCCCCGGCCCATAGCGCGATCGTCGCCCGCAGCGGCGCGCCCTACTGTCTGGCCCTCACCGCCACCCCCGAGCGCTCCGACGGGCTGGAGTCCGAGCTGTTCCGCCTGGCCGGCCCCGTCGTCTATCGGCGCACCCCGGAGGAGCTGGCGGCCGAAGGCCACCTGGCCAAGTTCAAGCAGCGCCGCATCTACGTCGACATGGCGCCAGAGGAGGCGCTGCGCTACGGCGCCCTGATGAGCGAGTGGAAGTGGTTCCTGGCCCGCAACCGCGCCGCCCTGTCGCGCGGGGGCGACTTCTTCGGCGACCTGATCAAGCGCAGCGGCACCGACCCGGCGGCCCGCGCCGCCCTGCGCGCCCACCATGCCGCCCGCATGATCGCGCTCAACGCCGAGGCCAAGATCGCCGAAACGGAGCGGCTGCTGCTCAAGCACCAGGACGAAAAGGTGCTGGTCTTCTCCGAGTACAACCTGCTCGTCGACCGGGTGTCGCGGGCCCTGGCCCTGCCTTCGATCACCTACCGCACCCCGGCCGACGAGCGGCGCATGGCCCTGGCCCGCTTCCGCAGCGGTGCCTACTCCAAGCTCGTCGCCGGCCGCGTGCTCAACGAGGGCGTCGATGTCCCCGACGCCAGTGTCGCGATCGTGCTCAGCGGCAGCTCCGTGCCCCGCGAGCACATCCAGCGCCTCGGCCGCGTCATCCGCCCCAAGGAGCGCGAAGCCACCTTCTACGAGCTGGTCACCCGCTACACCAGCGAGGTCGGCGCGTCGCGCCGGCGGCGCCGGAACCCGGAGGGGTAGCCCGCCCGGCCGGCAACACCAGGAGCATGTATGTCCCTGAAGCTGAGCGATTTCAAGAAGACGGTGCGGGGCAATGGCGAGGCGCGCCAGATCTACCCGCACCAGATCCGCGACGACCGCTACACGGCCGCGATCGGGTACGCCCTCTCCTACTACGAGCGCATGGTCGGCCGGCGGCGGGCCGAGTTCGAGGTCGAGACGCTGCTCGAGTTCTTCGGCGACCCGAAGCTGGCCCGCGGCCTGGTTGCCTGCCTGGCCACCACCTACGCCTGGCTCAGCCCCGACCTCGCCGACGTCCTCGGCGCCGACCCGGCCCTCGCCCTGCGCCGCGCCGGGGTCGGCCGCCCCGCCGAGCTGCGCGGCCGCCTGTACACCGTGGCCAATGCCCACTTCGGCGGCTTCGTGCCCCTGGCCCGCCGCCGCGAGGCCCTGCTGGCCCTGGTCGACAGCCTCCAGGTAGACGCGGAGGGCGCCTATGAGTGGACGGCCGGCGCCCCGGCCGCTAGCGCGCCCACCGTGGCCGGTTCGCTTTCCCCCGAGCTGGTCGAGCGCGCCCTCACCCTCGACGCCGACGAGGAGCGCGTGCTGGTGCGCCAGGGCCCCACGCCCACCCCCGATGAGGTGGTGGCCCGCTACAACTACCACTCGCTGGAGACCGCCCTGTGCTACGCCGAGCGGGTCACCCTGAGCATGTCCGGCCCGATCTGGGCCATGCTGCGCAGCGCCCACAACCTGGCCCGCCGCTACCGGATCGGCTACAGCGTCGGTGACATGCCCGGCTCGCTGTTCGACGAGCGCCTGGAGCTCAGCCTGGTGGGTCGGCGCGACGCCCTGGGCGGCTGGGGGCGGGCCGGGCGCCGGCTGGCTCGGGCGGTGCTGCGGTTGCTCGCCGCCCACCCCGGCTGCGCGAGCGAGGGCCGCGCGGTTGTCCATATCGGCGGGAAGCGGGCCCTCCTCAAGCTCGACGCCCGGGCCCTGGCCGTGCTCGGCGCGAGCGCCGAGGCCGAGACAGCCGACATCGACGCCTGGGAGGACAGCGCCGCCGACGAGCTCCAGCGGGCCTGGAGCCGCGCTCAGAGCCGCGGCCGCACCGCCGGCTGGGGCCTGCGCCGCGACCCGGAGCCCCTCGTCGGCGCCGAGTCGATCGTCGTGCCCGACTTTGCCATCCGCAGCGGCGGCCGCACCGCCGCCCTCTGCCTGGCCACCGGCCGCGCCGCCGCCGAGGCCCTCGCCGAGTCGCTGGCTCGCCTCGGCCCGAGCCTCCCCGTCGTCGTGCTCGCCCCCGCCCCGGCCGCCCCGCTGCTCCGCCGCAGCCCCGCCGCCGTCATCGCCTACGGCGACACCACCGCCGAGGCCGTGCCCCAGCTCGTCCGCGCCGTCGAGAACGCCTTCGACACGCCGTCCACCCGGCCCGCCCGCTCGGCGTAGGGGCGCTTTTTACCGCGACATTCGTTGCCGGCCCGCTCACGGCGCGGCCGCCTTTCACACAAGAGGCGCGCAAGCGCAGAGGGTTTGAGGTGGCCTCATGAAGGACGCCGTGCTGCTCCGGTAAAGCATCCGCCCCACCAGGCAGCACGGCACCGTGATCGAGACCAACCCAAAGCCCCCGCCCTCAGCGCTTCTGCGGTCGCCCGCACCTCCACGCCTTTGCGGCTACCCCGCGAGCGCGGCCTTGATCGCCGCCAACGCCCCTTCCCGCGCCACCTTGGTCGGATCGCCGGCGCGCGGCTTGAGCTCCAGCTCGCCCGCAGCCAAAAGCCGCTCGCTCACCACCAGGCGTAGGGGGAGGCCGATCAGGTCGGCGTCGTTGAACTTCACGCCGGCGGTCTCGTCGCGGTCGTCGAGCAGGGGGCGCAGGCCGGCGGCGGCCAGCGCGGCGTAGAGGCGGGCGGCCTCGGCCCGCGGGCCCTCGCCCTTGCCCAAAGCGATGATGTGGACGTCCGCGGGGGCCACCGCGGCGGGCCAGACGATCCCGCGCTCGTCGTGGTGCTGCTCCAGGATGATCTGTAGCAGCCGCTCGACGCCGATCCCGTAGGAGCCCATCACCACCGGGCGGGCCGCGCCGTCCTCGGTCAGGTAGGTCGCGCCCACTGCCACGGTGAAGCGAGTGCCCAGCTTGAAGATGTGGCCGATCTCCACGCCGCGCTCCAGGGCGAGCGGCGCGCCGCAGCGGGCGCAAGGGTCGCCCGCGCGCACGGCCGCGATCTCCGCCTCCACCGTTGCCCGCCAGTCCCGCCCGTAGACCACGTCGCGCAGGTGGTAGCCGGCGCGGTTCGCCCCGGCCACCAGGGGCCCCGCCTCCACCACCGAGCGGTCGACCACGGTGAAGATGCCGGCCAGGCCCACCGGCGAGGCGTAGCCGGCCACGGCCCCAGCGGCCGCGATCTGCTCGGCGCTGGCCGGGCGCAGCTCGCTCACCCGCGCCGCCGCCCGCAGCTTCGCCTCGCTCACCTCCAGGTCGCCCCGGATCACCGCGAACAGCAGCCCGCGCTCCGGCGTGTCGAAGAAGACGGCCTTCGCCGTCGCCGACTCGGGGACGCCCAGGAAGGCCGCCAGCTCGGCGATCGTGGCGGCGCCTGGGGTAACGACCTCGCTCATGCTCGGGTGATCGTGGTGCTCCCCGTCCCCCTGTCCCCCCGCCCCCTTGTCCTCCCGCCCGCCTGCTTCCCCGTCCCCCGCGACGGCGACCTCGACGTTGGCGGCGTAGCCGCAGCTCGCGCAGATCGCCAGGGTGTCCTCGCCGGAGGGCGACAGGGCCATGTACTCGCGCGGCTCGCGGCCGCCCATCTCGCCGGCGCTGGCCTCGACGGCCACCTGCCGCACGCCGCAGCGGGCGAAGATCCGCTCGAAGGCGCCGGCCACCCGCTCGTACACGACGTCGAGGCCGGCGTCGTCGGCGTCGAGCGAGTAGGCGTCGAGCATGGTGAACTCGCGCATGCGCATCAGGCCGCCCTTGGTGCGGATCTCGTCGCGGTACTTGGTGTGCACCTGGTAGATCAGCGCCGGCAGCTGGCGGTACGAGCTGATCTCGCGGCGGGCCAGCTCGGCCACCGCCTCTTCGTGGGTCGGCGCGACGACAAGCGGGCGCCCGCCGCGGTCCTCCAGGCGCAGCATCTGGGGGCCGTACTCGGCGTAGCGCCCCGTCGCCTCCCAGAGGGCGGCCGCCTGCACCACCGGGGTGCGGAACTCCTGGGCCCCGATCGCGGCCAGCTCCTCGTGGACGATCGCCTCGATCCGCCGCGCCGCGGCCATCCCGAGGGGCAGCAGGGCGAAGCTGCCCGGGGCGAGCGCCCTGGTCAGCCCGGCCCGCAGGGCTAGCTGGTGGCCCACAAACTCGGCCTCGCCCGGCGCCTCGCGCAGCGTGCGGCCGAGCAGGTTCGACAGTCGCATAGAGTCCTCCGCTGTTCTGGGCGCGGCGCTGTGGCCGCCGGGGGTGGGCGCCGCGCCCAGCAAAAACGCCGCCCCCGAGCTTGCTGCTCAGGGACGGCGTGCCGCCGCGGTACCACCCCGCTTGGGGCGCGAGGCCCCCGCTCTGCCGCCACGGCCTGTCGGCGATGGCGCGTCCCGGTCACGGGGGACATCCGGCCTGCCTTATCCGCGGGGGCTTCGGCGGCGACGCGGCGGCGCACTGGCCGCGCTGCGGGGGTGGGTTCGGCGTGGGCCGGCGGCCGGGCTCCCACCGCCCCCGGCTCGCTGCGCGCCCTGCCACACACGTACTGGTCCCCCGTATGGCGTCGTTTGTGTATGCAGTTGCTCGCCGCACTGTAGCACAGCCGCCGCCCGCGCGTCAATCCGCCCGGCGCCCGAGAGTGAGGGTTCTAGCGGACGATGCCCAGGTCCGGGAACTCGCGCAGCTGCCGTCGCCCGTCGACGCAGACGATGTCCACCTCGGCCTCCACCGCAACCGCCCCCCGCACCTCGATCCGCTGCGCGAAGCGGGCCCGGTAGGCGGATGTGAGGGCAACCGACGTGACCACCTCGACCACGTCGCCCAGGGTTGCCGGCTGCTTGAACTTCATCGTCAGGCCGTAGACCACGAAGTTGTAGCCGTCGTGGTTCCAGTCCTGGATCGGCCGGCCCTGGGCGCCCACCCACTCTGTCCGCCCCCGCTCCAGGTACTTGAGGTAGTTGGCGTAGTAGACCACGCCGAGGCTGTCGGTGTCTTCGTAGTAGATCTTGTAGGCGACCCGGTGCTCCACATGCCCCCCTTGGCGCGTCCGCCGCGAACAACCCCCACCAGTATACCCCACCGCGATCGCGCCGACGGGGGCTGTGACGCTCCCTGTCACACCCTTCTGCTATAGTCGTGGCAAGCCCAACAACCTGCCGAGGGACAGACCGATGCCAACCAGCCTGACGACCGAGCAGGTCCTCGCCCTGGCCCCCGACACTGGTTCCGCAAGATCCGCCAAAAGCCTCGCCTCGGCCCGGGCCTGGGTTAGCGCCGGCCGCAGCGAGCGCGCCGCCTGGGGCGAGTGCCAGGGCAGCGCCAAAGATCCCTACCGCACCCAGGTCGACCTGAGCGAGCCCGCCTTTCGCTGCAGCTGCCCCAGCCGCAAGTTCCCCTGCAAGCACGGCCTCGGCCTTCTGCTCCTGCTCGCCGCCGAGCCCGCCGCCCTCCCCCCGGCCGAGCCGCCCCCCTGGGTGGCGGAGTGGCTGGCCACGCGCGACCGCAGCACCCAGCGCCGGGCCGAACCGCGCGAGGCCGCCGACGAGACACCCGCGGCCGCCCAGCGCCGCGCCGCCGCGCAGGCCCGCAGCGCCGAGAAGCGCCTGTCCAAGGTGGAGGCGGGCGTGGACGAGCTCGACCGCTGGCTGCGCGACCAGCTGCGGGGCGGCCTCGCCGCGCTCCAGGCCCGCTCGCCCGGCGCCTTCGACGCCCTCGCCGCCCGCATGGTCGACGCCCAGGCCCCCGGCCTGGCCCGCCGCCTGCGCGAGGCCGCCGGCGCCGCCGTCTCCGGCCCCGGCTGGCAGGAGCGGCTGCTGGAGCAGCTCGCCGCCCTGCACCTGCTCGTCTGCGCCCACCGCAGGCTGGCCGAGCTGCCCCCCGAGACGCAGGCCGACGTCAGGGCCGCGATCGGCTTCACCCAGAGCCAGGAGGAGCTCTTGGCCCAGCCCGGCCTCCGCGACCGCTGGTTTGTCCTCGGTCAGCGCGTCGAGGAGGATGGGCGCCTCCAAACGCAGCGCACCTGGCTGATCGGCAGCGCGAGCGCCCGCCCTGCCCTCGTGCTCGACTTCGGCGCCGGCGCCCAGCCCCTCGACCGCAGCCTCGTGCCCGGCACGGTCCTCGACGCCGAGCTGGTCTTTTTCCCCGGCGCCGCGCCGCTGCGCGCACTCGTGCGCCAGCGCCACGCCCCGCCCGAGCCCGGCCGCGCCCTCCCCGCCGCCGACATCGCCGCCGCCACGGCGCCCTACGCCGCCGCTCTCGCCCGCAACCCCTGGATCGAGCGCTTCCCGCTCTGCGTCGGCCCCGCCGGGCTCGCCCGCGCCGAGGGCGACGGCGAGCGCTGGCTGCTCGTGGACGAGGCCGGCCGCGCCCTGCCGATCGCGGCGCCGTTCGCCGGCGCCTGGGGCCTCCTCGCCCGCAGCGGCGGGCGCCCGCTCGCCCTTTGCGGCGAGTGGGACGGAAATATGCTCACTCCCCTCGGCGCGCTGATCGAGCGCCGCTATGTCGCCCTGAGGGCAGACCAATGACCGCGCCCGATTCGCTCTGGACAACCCTCGCCGCCCTCGCCGTTGTCGGCACCGAGCGCCGCCCCGCCCAGCCGCTGCGCGCCGACGGCCCGCTCGGCGCGCTGCTCGGCGCCCTCGACCCGGCCGACGCCGAGGGCGGGCTGCTGGCCGCCGCCGCGGCCGTCGCCCTCCAGCGGCGCGCCGGCCGCCTCCCCGACCCGGGGCCCGCCCGGCCGCCCGCCCCCTGCCTGCCCGAGCAGGCCCCCCCCTGCCCGCCCGGCGCCGCAAGGCACCTCGGCACGATGCTGAGCGGCGTTCACAACCAGGCCCTGCCCGAGTGGCTCCACGCGCTGGCCGCCTCGGGCCGCCTGGCCCCGCCGCCTCATCTCCCGGCCCTGCTCGCGCTGGGCCGCGTGGAGGCCGCTTTCCAGCCGCTCATCCTGCCCGTGCTCGGCCGGCGCGGGCGCTGGCTGGCCGCCCTCAACCCCGAGTGGGCCTACGCGGCCGAGCTGCCCGCCGGCGCCGCGGACGATGGGCCCGCCGCCCTCGCCGAGCGCTGGGAGACGAGCAACCGCCAGGCGCGGCTCGCGCTGCTCCAGCGGCTCCGGGCCGCCGACCCCGATAGTGCGCGCGCACTGCTCGAGGCGACGTGGCGGTCGGACCGCGCCGATGAGCGGGCCGCGCATGTGGCCGGCCTCGCCGTTGGCCTGAGCATGGCCGACGAGCCGTTTCTGGAGGCGGCCCTCGACGACCGCGGCGCGACGGTGCGCGCGGCCGCCGCCGACCTCCTCGCCCGCCTGCCCGCCTCGCGGCTGGCCGCCCGCATGGCCGCGCGCGCCGCGCCGCTGCTGCGCTGGTCGCCCGGCGAGGCTTCCCGGTTGCTCGGGCTGCGGCCGGGCCGGCCCCCGCGGATCGAGCTGGCGCTGCCCGACGGCCTCGATAAGGCGGCCCAGCGCGACGGCGTCGAGCTGAAGAGCCGCCACTCCGGCCTGGGCGAGCGGGCCTGGTGGCTCGCCCAGATCGTCGGGTGCGCACCGCCGGCAATCTGGCCCGCGGCGTTCGGCGCGCCGCCCGCGGCGATCGTGCGGGCCGAGATCGACGAGCAGTGGCGCGAGCTCGTGCTCGGCGCCTGGGCCGAGGCCGCCCTGCGCTACCGCGACGAGGAGTGGGCCGAGGCGCTGCTCGCGCTCGCGCTGGACGGGAAGGCCCCCGGCCTCAACCTCCCCCGCCTGATCGCCCTGCTCCCGGCAGCGCGCCAGGAGCGGGCCATCCTCGCGCTGCTGCGTGACCACCCCGCCCCACTTAGCACAGGCCACCCGGCCCTGGAGCTGCTGCGGGGCTACGGCCAGCCCTGGAGCCGCGAGCTCGGCCTCGCCGTGCTCGACAGCCTGCGCCGCCGGCTCCGCGCGCGCGACCGGGCCAGGCTGTCCACCGACTGGCACCTGCGCGCGGCGCTCGAAACGTTCGCCCGCGCGCTCCCGCCCGAGCTGGCGCGCGAGGCGGCAACCATCTGGGAAGGCGCGCGCGACGACCTGCCATACTGGGGCGAGGCGATCGAGCGCTTCGCAGGGCTGGTCGCGTTTCGCCGCGAGATGCGCGCCGCGCTCGCCGAGGCGGGGGGCGAGGCGCCCGGGGGGACGACAAACGACGAACAGGAGCACCCATGACCGCGACCATCCTCCGCGAGCACGCCGAGCAGCAGTACGCCGCCGAGCTGAGCGCCCTGGCCGAGCACGACGCCCGCCCGCGCCCGCCGCGCTGGCGGCTGTCGCCCTGGGCCGTGACAACCTACCTGCTCGGCGGCCAGCTCCCCGACGGCCGCGCCATCACGCCCAAGTACATCGGCAGCCGGCGGCTGATCGAGATCGCCGTCGCCACCCTCGCCACCGACCGCGGCCTGCTCCTGATCGGCGTGCCCGGCACGGCCAAGAGCTGGGTCTCCGAGCACCTCGCGGCGGCGATCTCCGGCGACTCGACCATGCTCGTCCAGGGCACGGCCGGCACCAGCGAGGAGGCCATCCGCTACGGCTGGAACTACGCCCGGCTCCTCGCCGACGGCCCGAGCCCCGCCGCCCTCGTCGCCAGCCCGCTCATGCGCGCCATGCAGGATGGCAAGATCGCCCGCATCGAGGAGCTGACCCGCATCCCCTCCGATGTCCAGGACACGCTGATCACCGTCCTGTCGGAGAAGACGCTCCCCATCCCAGAGCTGAACGGCGAGGTCCAGGCCGTCAAGGGCTTCAACGTGATCGCCACCGCCAACGACCGCGACCGCGGCGTGAACGAGCTGTCTAGCGCGCTCAAGCGCCGCTTCAACACCGTGGTGCTGCCACTCCCCGACAGCATCGACGAGGAGGTGGAGATCGTCCAGCGCCGCGTCGCCAGCCTCGGCCGCGCCCTTGAGTTGCCCGCCGAGCCGCCCGCCCTGGAGGAGATCCGCCGGATCGTGACTGTCTTCCGCGAGCTGCGCGCCGGCGCGACCCTCGACGGCAGAACCAAGCTCAAGTCGCCGAGCGGCACCCTCAGCACCGCCGAGGCGATCTCGGTGGTCAATAGCGGCCTCGCCCTCGCGGCCCACTTCGGCGACGGCGTGCTCCGCGCGGGCGACGTCGCCTCAAGCCTCGTCGGCGCCGTCATCAAAGACCCGGTGCAGGACCGGGTCGTCTGGCAGGAGTACCTGGAAACCGTGGTGAAGGAGCGCAGCGGCTGGAAGGACCTGTACCGGGCGTGCCGCGAGCTCGGGGGCTAAGTATGGCTGCAACGCCGACCGCCGACCACGCCGCCGACGTCCACCTGTTCGGCATCCGCCACCACGGCCCCGGCTCGGCCCGCTCGCTGCGGCGGGCCCTGGAGGGGCTGCGGCCCGACCTGCTGCTGGTCGAGGGCCCGCCCGACGCCGACTCGGTGCTGCCCCTCCTCGCCCACGCGGAGATGCGCCCGCCCGCCGCCATCCTCGTGTATGTGCCCGGCGAGCCGCGCCGCGCCGTTTTCTACCCGTTCGCCGCCTTCTCGCCCGAGTGGCAGGCGATCCACTACGCGATCGCCAGCGGCGTCCCCGCCCGCTTCATGGATCTGCCTCACTGGCACCAGCTCGCCCTCGATGACCCCCAGACAAACGCGCCAGACGCCGGCCCGCTGCCCCAGCCCGACGACGCCAGCGGAGGCGCGGCCGCGGACGACGAGCCCGACCTGCTCGCGCTGCTCGCCCACCCCGCCCGCGACCCGCTCGGCTGGCTGGCCCGGGCGGCCGGCTACAGCGACGGCGAGCGCTGGTGGGAGCACATGGTCGAGCAGCGCCGCGACGACGCCGGCCTTTTCACGGCCATCCTGGAGGCGATGGCGGCGCTCCGCGAGGAGGCCGAGGCCCTCGACGCCACGGCCGCCCCGCCGCCCCCTCACCGCCGGCACGAGGACCGGCGCGAGGCCTGGATGCGCCAGGCGATCCGGGTCGCCCGCCGCGAGGGCTTCCGGCGCATCGCCGTTGTTTGCGGCGCATGGCACGCCCCCGCGCTGCGTGACCTCGGCGACGAGAAGCGCGACGTCGCCCTGCTCAAGGGCCTGCCGAAGGTGAAGACCAGCGCCACCTGGGCGCCCTGGACGTACGGCCGGCTGTCGTTCGAGAGCGGCTACGGCGCGGGTGTGACCTCGCCCGGCTGGTACGACCACCTCTGGCACCACCCCGATGGCGGCGCCACGCGCTGGATGGCCCGCGTCGCTCACCTCCTGCGCGCCGAAGACCTCGACGCCTCGGCCGCCCACGTGATCGAGGCGGTGCGGCTGAGCGAGGCCCTGGCCGCCATGCGCGGCCACCCGCTGCCCGGCCTCCCCGAGCTGAACGACGCCTGCCGCGCCGTCTTCTGCTTCGGCGGCGACGCGCCGATGCGCCTCATCCACGAGCGGCTGATCGTCGGCGAGCGCCTCGGCGCCGTTCCCGACGAGACTCCGGCCGTGCCGCTCCAGCAGGACCTCGCCCGCGAGCAGCGTCGGCTCCGCCTGCCTCCGGAGGCCCAGTGGAAGCAGTACGACCTCGATCTGCGCAAGCCCACCGACCTGGAGCGCAGCCACCTGCTCCGCCGCCTCAACCTGCTCGGCGTCGGCTGGGGCGCCCTGCAAGGCTCGTCGGGCACCGGCACGTTTCGCGAAAGCTGGCGCCTCCAGTGGGAACCCGAGTTCGCCGTCTCCCTGATCGAGGCGGCGGCCTGGGGCAACACCGTCCGCGACGCCGCCGCCACCCGCGCCCTGGCCGTGGCCGACGCGGCCGACGCGCTGCCGCCGCTCGTCGCCGTGGTCAATCAGGTGCTCCTGGCGGACCTGCCCGATTCCGTGGCCGCCCTCATGGAGCGGCTGCAGGAGCGCTCGGCGCGCATCGGCGACGTGGGCCAGCTCATGGACGCCCTGGTGCAGGAGGACCGCTCGACGCGCGCCAGCCTGGTCAATAGCCTGCGCTACGGCAACGTCCGCCAGACCGACGGCGTGCTGGTCAGCCGGGTGGTCGATGGCCTGGTGGTGCGGATCTGCGTCGGGCTGCCGGGCGCCTGCGCCTCGCTCGACGACGATGCGGCTGCGGCGATGTTCGCCCGCATCGTCGGCGTCGACGCCGCGCTGCGCCTGCTCCAGAACGCCGAGCACCTGGCCGCCTGGCACGCTGCCCTCCGCCGCGTGGCCGACCTGGGCGGCGCGCACGGGCTGGTGGCGGGCCGCTGCTGCCGCATCCTGCTCGACGCGGGTCGGCTCGACGCGGACGAGGCCGGGCGCCGCCTCGGCCTGGCCCTCTCGACCGCCGCCGACCCCGCCCAGGCCGCCGCGTGGGTCGAGGGCCGGCTCAAGAACAGCGGCCTGATCCTGCTCCACGACGGCGGGCTCTGGTCCATCCTCGACCGCTGGGTGGCGGGCCTCAGCCCCGAGATCTTCCCGCAGCTGCTGCCGCTCCTGCGGCGCACCTTCGCCACCTTCCCCGTCGGCGAGCGCCGCCAGCTCGGCGAGCGCGCCCGGGTGGGGGCGCCCGGCGCCGGGCCGGCGCCTGGGGCCGGTGGCGCGCGGGGCGGCCAGCCCGACTTCGACCAGGAGCGGGCCGACGCGGTGCTGCCGCTGGTGGCGCGGCTGCTCGGCCTCAAGGTGACATAAATGACGAACGAGCACACGGACACGGAGCGGCTCAAGCGCTGGCGGCTGATCCTTGGCGGCGGGCCGGCCGACGGCATCGGGGTCGAGCTGGCCGGCGCGGACGCGGCGATGGACGGGGCGCTGCAGGCGCTCTATGACCCCGAGCGGCGCGGCGGCCTGGGCGGGTCGTCGCCCAACGTCGCCCGCTGGCTCGGCGACATCCGCACCTATTTTCCCACCCCGGTGGTGCAGGTGATGCAGCGCGACGCGCTGGAGCGGCTCGACCTGCGGCGCATGCTGCTGGAGCCCGAGCTGCTGGCCACCGTCGAGCCGGACGTCCACCTGATCGGGAGCCTGCTGGCGCTGCGCGGCGTGATCCCCGAAAAGACGAAGGAGACGGCGCGGACGGTGGTCCGCCGCGTCGTCGAGCAGCTGACGCGGAAGCTGGCGGCGCCCACCCGGCAGGCGGTACTCGGCAGCCTCAACCGCGCCGCCCGCAACCGCCGGCCGCGCCACAGCGAGATCGACTGGAACCGCACCATCCGGGCCAACCTGCGCCACTACCAGCCCAAGTACCGGACGATCGTGCCCGAGACGCGGATCGGCTACGGGCGCAAGCGCAGCTCGCTGCGCGACATCATCCTGTGCGTGGACCAGAGCGGCTCGATGGCCGCCTCCGTCGTCTACGCCGGGGTGTTCGGGGCCGTGCTCGCCTCGCTGCCCGCCGTCGACACTCGCATGGTCGTCTTCGACACCAGCGTTGTCGACCTGTCCGACGACCTGCACGACCCGGTGGACCTGCTGTTCGGCGTGCAGCTCGGCGGCGGCACCGACATCAACCGCGCCCTCGGCTTCTGCCAGGGGCTGGTGCGCCGGCCACGCGAAACGATCCTCGTCCTGATCAGCGACCTGTACGAGGGCGGCAACGGCGAGGAGATGCTCAAGCGCGCCGCCGCCATCGTCGCCTCGGGTGTGCAGATGGTGGCCCTGCTGGCTCTCAGCGACAACGGCGCCCCCGGCTACGACCACCGCAACGCCGAGGCCCTCGCCGCCCTCGGGGTGCCCTCGTTCGCCTGCACCCCCGACCTGTTCCCCGACCTGATGGCGGCCGCGATCAACCGCCAGGACCTCGCTGCGTGGGCCGCCAGCCACGACATCGCCGCCGCCCGGCCCGCCGCGAGGTAGCGCGCCGTTCCACGCCGAACCTGCGCTACCCGAGGACGGCTGCGGTCGGCGCGCCGAGGGCGGCCCCCGGGCGGACCCCCGCTCGCAGAACGAGCCGGTAGGCCACCTCGAAGCCGGCGTAGGGCGGGAGGCCCGCCTGCGGGTGCCCCTGCTCGGCGATGATCGCGTCGCCGAAGAGGTGCGCGGCGATCGCGCGCGGGTCGTCGGCCGCGCTGGCAGCGCCGACCACCTCCTCGGCGTAGGCCAGCTCCTCGGCGTCGAGCGGCGCGCCCGCCGGCGGGTCGGGGAGGGCGCGCCACTCCGAGCGGCCATAACTGTTCGCCGGCACCCGGCTGTAGTCGCCGGCGCCGTACAGCGCCGCGACTGCCCGCAGGTCCGCGGGCCACTCCGCGGGGGCGACGTGGGCGGCCAGCCAGGGCGCAGGCAGCGCCGGAAAAAGCTCGGCCACAAGCGCTGCCGCCAGCCCCTCCGCCGCCAGCGCGTCAGCGAGGGTGTAGCGCTTCGCCGCGCCCGTGGCGGCCCAGCGCACTCCAAGCGCGAAGGCCCGCACCAGGGCGGGCCCGAGGCGGCCAAGATTCCCCGCGCTCGGCCACACCGTCGCGCCGACCCGCCCCGCCTCGCCGAGCGCGCTCAGCCCGCCGTTGCGGACCATCAGGTTGCGGTTCGACGGGTCAGCCGGGACGATCGCCAGCCGCAGGCCGCCCGGGCGCAGCCCGGGGTCGACCGTGGCCGCCGCGCGGGCCAGGGCGGCGGCCGCCTGCGCCTCGGCCCCCGCCGCCGCCAGCTCGTCGAGGGCCCACGCCGAGGCGCGGATCTTCCGCGACGGGCTGAACAGCCCAAACATCTGCTGGGCCACTCGCCAGTCGTAGCCGTCGCGCATCGCGGCCTCCATCGCCTGGAAGGGCGGGAAGGCTTTGGCCGCCCGCATCGCGCCGGGCTCCCGCGCCGTCAGCACGGTGGCCTCGACCCGGGCCAGCCGCGCGCGAGGGTGGGCCGCCGAGCGGAGCAGGGCGGCCAGCTCCGCGGCGATGGGGTCCGCGACCACCTCCACTTATCTCCCCCTTTTCTTGTGTCAGTGTTGGCGCAGAAACGCGCGCAGCGTTTCGACGAAGCGCTCCGGCTGGTCGTACATGATGAAGTGGCCGCTGTCAGGGAAGGGGACGTGCTCGCAGGAGCGCAGGTGCCCCGTAAAGGTGGCCAGCCCTGGGCCAAGGTCGGCGCCGGGGCGCATCGGCCGGGCCGTGAGCAGCAGCGTCGGGCAGCCGATCCGGGCCACCACGTCCGGCGCCTCGCACAGGTAGCCCATCGCCCCGGTGTGGCGGTACAGGTTCAGGTCGAACCGGGCCAGCCCCTCCACAAAGCCGACGTAGTCGGCCGGGTCCCACTCTGGCGTGCCGGGCGGCAGCAGCCGACGCGCGGCGGCCAGGCGCTCGGTGTGGGGCAGGTCGCCCAGCGAGCGCAGGGTCGCGAAGAGCGCCGTGGCCCAGGGCGGCGGGTTGTCGATGTCGAAGGCCAGCATCGCGGCGACGTTCGCCAGGGCCGGGTCGACCAGCGCGAGCGCGCGCAGGGGCCTGGCCGCGCCCAGCCGCCCGGCGATGTCGGCGCCCATCGAGTGGCCGACGACCGCCGGCTGCCCGAGGCCGAGCGCGTCGATCACGGCGGCCACGTCGGCCACCATCATGTCGGCCGAGAGGGTGTCGCCCACCCGCGCTGATGCGCCGTGGCCGCGCAGGTCCGGCATGACCACGTCGTAGTCGGCCTGCATAGCCTGGGCGGTGCGCAGCCACATCATCCCCGCGGCCTGCACGCCGTGGAGCAGCAGCAGGGCCGGCTTCGCGCCGCCGGTGCGCGTGAAATGGATCGCCGCCCCGTCGGGCGCCCGCACGGTGCCGCATTCCCAGTGGGCGGGGGTGAGCTCGGCCAGGGCGGGGTAGCGCGCGGCGGGCTGCTCGGGAAACGGGTGCATCAACGGTTCCTCCTCAGGTACAGGTCGAGCGCGGCCCGCATGAGCTGCTCCAGATCACGGTCGGCCATGCGGTAGGCCGCGGGCACGGCGTCGCTCTCCCACATGCGCCGCAGCCCGCCGATCGTCTCGGCGTCGCCGGCGGTGAACTGCTCCAGGTAGCCCGCCATCGTCGCCGCGAGCCGTTGGAGCCGGTCGTCGTCGGGGGGGAGGTGGCGCAGCGCGGCGAAGCCGGCGATCAGCTCCTCCCAGTCGCGCGTGAACTGCGCCAGCTCCTCGGTTGAGTACTGGGTGCGGCGCGCGGCGATCCCGGCCCAGGCCTCGTCGGTGTAGAAGTCGCGGGCCCAGCGCGCCTCGGCCGGGGCGCTCACGGCGCGGATCACGGCCGCCACCCGGTCGCTCCCCAGCAGCCCGGCCTCCAGCTCGGGGCTCGCCAGGGCCTGCTCCAGCGCGGCCGACGCCTCGCGCAGCTCGGCGAGCTGGCTGTCGATGGCGGCTTTTTGCAGCCGCAGGGCCGTCCGCAGATCGTACTCTGGGCGCTCCAGCAGCCCCTTGATCTCGTCGAGCTTGAAGCCCATCCACTTCAAGGTGAGGATCTGCTGGAGCCGCAGCAGGTCGCGCCGGGCGTACAGCCTGTGGCCGCCCTCGCTCGTCTGCGCCGGCCGCAGCAGGCCGATCCGGTCGTAGTACTGCAGCGCGCGGACCGTCACGCCCGCCAGCTGCGCGAACTCGGCTACGCGGTAGAGCACGCTCATCCGCCCCTCCGTTCCTTTCGGGCGTAGCATACGCTATGACGCAACGTCAGGATCAAGGGGCGGATGGTTGAGATCGGGTTAGAATACAAAGGGGTGGCCTGGGGCGGCCTTCGCGTGGGGCCGCCCCGGCGCGGTTACTCGGCGAGGATCGTCTCGATCGTCGCGAGCTCGTCGGTGGAAAGGGGCCCGGCCCGCAGCGCCCCGGCCGCATCCTCGACCTGCTCGGGGCGGCTGGCGCCGATCAGCGCCGAGGTCACCGTCGGGTCGCGCAGCACCCAGGCCAGGGCGAGCTGCGACAGCTTCTGTCCGCGGGCCTGGGCCAGCTCGTTCAGCCGCTGCACCTTGGCGATCTTCTCGCCAGTGATCTGCTCGGGGCGCAGAAAGCCGTGGGGCTTGGAGGCGCGCGAGCCTGTCGGCACGCCCGCGAGGTACTTGTCGGTCAGCAGGCCCTGGGCCAGCGGGGAAAAGACGATGCAGCCCATCCCCTCGTCGCGCAGCGCCGCCAGCAGGTCGCCCTCGATCCAGCGGTTGAACATGCTGTAGCTCGGCTGGTGGATCAGGCAGGGCGTGCCGAGCTCCCGCAGGATGCGCGCCGCGGCCCGGGTCCTGTCCGCGGGGTAGTTCGAGATCCCTACGTACAGCGCCTTGCCGCTGCGCACGATCTGGTCCAGCGCGCCCATCGTTTCTTCGAGCGGTGTCTCGGGGTCGGGCCGGTGGTGGTAGAAGATGTCGACGTAGTCCAGCCCCATACGGCGCAGGCTCTGGTCCAGGCTGGCGACGAGGTATTTGCGCGAGCCCCAGTCGCCGTACGGGCCGGGCCACATCCCGTAGCCGGCCTTGGAGGAGATGATCAGCTCGTCGCGGTAGGGCCGCAGGTCGTCGCGCAGGATGCGCCCGAAAGTATCCTCGGCCGAGCCGGGGGGCGGGCCGTAGTTGTTGGCCAGGTCGAAGTGGGTGATGCCCAGGTCGAAGGCCCGCCGCAGCATCGCCCGCGCATCCTCCTCCCGGTCCACCCCGCCGAAGTTGTGCCACAGCCCCAGCGAGATCGCGGGCAGCCGCAGCCCGCTGCGCCCGCAGCGGGGGAATGCCATCTGCTCGTACCGGTCCGGCGCGGCCAGGTACATCGTGCTCCCTTTCTCCTTAGCGCGCGGCGGTGGGATCGGCCGCCTCCTGGCTGCGGCCCGTCAGTCCTGTCTCGCCCCCCGGCCTGCCCCTCTGCCCGACCTCCGACTGGCGCAGGCATGGCCGCGACACCGGCGCGCCCGGCGCGAGCGCGATCGCCTCGTCGCGGTGGTTGATCGTCAGGCCGTCGCCCTCCAGCAGCAGGTAGGTCGCCGTGCCGTCCGCGATCGCCACCTCCAGCAGTTGGCCGCCCACGCTCAGCCGGAAGCGCAGCCGGGCCAGCAGGTCGGTCGGGGTGAAGCACAGCTTCCCGTCGTTGTCGCGCAGCCCGGCGATCCCGTACACCAATGCCATCCAGGTGCCGCCCGCCGAGGCGACGTGGACGCCGTCGTTGACGTTGCCCGACACGTCGCCCAGGTCCATCAGCACCGCGTAGCGCAGGTACTCCAGGGCCGCGTCGTGGTAGCCGGCCTCGGCGGCGATAATGCTCTGGATGCTGGCCGACAGCGACGAGTCGCCCGTGGTGAGCGGGTCGTAGTAGTCGAAGTTGCGCCGCTTCTGCTCCGGCGTGAACTCCGGGCTGAGCAGAAACATCGCCAGCACGATGTCGGCCTGCTTGAGCACCTGGTGCCGGTAGATCACCAGCGGGTGGTAGTGCAGCAGCAGCGGGTAGTGGTCCGGCGGGGTTGTTTCAAAGGGCCACACCTCGCGGTCCAGAAAGCTATCGTCCTGCGGGTGGATGCCCAGCCGCTCGTCGAACGGGATGTACATCGCGTCGGCCGCGCGGTGCCACCCGTCGGCCTCCTCCGGCGCGAGCTGGGTCCGGTGGACGAGCCGCGCCAGCTGCGCGGGCGCCTCGGCCCGCAGCCGCTCGACCACCTCGGCGGCGTAGCGCAGGTGGTTGCGCGCCATCAAGTTGGTGTAGGTGTTGTTGTTCACCACCGTCGTGTACTCGTCCGGCCCGGTCACGCTGTGGATGCAGAACTGCCCGTTCTGGCGCTCGGAGAAAAAGCCCAGGTCGTACCACAGCCGCGCCGTCTCCACCAGGATCTCGGCGCCCTGCTCGTGCAGAAACTCCTCGTCGCCCGTCGCCTCCACATACTTGCGGATGGCGTGGGCCACCGCCGCGTTGATGTGGTACTGCGCCGTCCCCGAGGCGTAGTTCGCCGAGGCCTCGTCGCCGTTGATCGTGCGCCACGGGTAGAGCGCCCCGCGCTGGCTCATCTGGCGGGCCCGCTGCCGCGCCTGGTCCAGGATCTGGTAGCGGTAGCGCAGGATGTTCAGCGCCAGCCGCGGCGAGGTGTAGACCAGGAAGGGCAGCATGTAGGTGTCCATGTCCCAGAAGTAGTGCCCCTCATAGGCCTGCGCCGTCAGCCCCTTCGCCGGGACGCCGCTGCGGTCCGCCCGCCCCGCCGCCTGGATCAGCTGGAACAGGTTCCAGCGCATCGCCTGCTGGGCCCGTGGGTGCAGCCCCTCCAGCTCGATGTCGCTGCGGGCCCAGAAGTCGTCCAGGTAGGCCCGCTGGTCGGCGAGCAGCCGGCCCACCCCGTTCGCCACCACCCGGTCGAGCGTCCGCGCCGCCCGCGCCCGCAGCTCGCCCGTCTTGTCCGTGCGCGAGCTGTGGTAGGTGATAAACTTGGTCAGGGTGATGCTTTGCCCCGGCTCCGCGTCGACCGAGTACAGGATCGCGCCGACCCCGTCCTCGCAGCGGGCCGTGCTCGACCAGCGGCAGGCCGACTCCAGCACATGGTCGACGCCGCAGGCCAGCGACATGCCGCTGTTCGTCGTCACGTACGAAAGCAGCAGCCGCTGGCCCTCCGCCTCGGACTCGCGCGCCCGCAGCACGTCGCGCTCCAGGGCCCTGGCCTGCCGCGGGTCGTCGCTCTCGGGGGTCAGCGGCGGGTGCTTGGCCACCTCCGACGAGATCGTCAGCGCCGCCCGGTCGCGGAACACCGTCACCTTGTAGACGATCGCCGCGACGTGCTTCTCGTGGAACGAGACGAGCCGGCGCGACTGGACGAGCACGCGCCGGCCCGACGGGGTTTCCCACAGCACCTGCCGCTCCAGCAGGCCGCGGCGCAGGTCGAGCACCCGGCGGAAATGGTGGATCGTCGCGCTGGCCAGGTCGAATGGCTCGTCGTCGATGTACAGCCGGATCACCTGGCTGTCCGGCACGTTCACGATCGTCTGGCCGTGGGTGGCGTAGCCATACGCCGACTCGCCGTACGGAATCGCCCACGACTCGTAGAAGCCGTTGATAAAGGTGCCGTGCTGGTGGGCCGGGGTGCCCTCCTCGAAGGTGCCGCGCATGCCCAGGTAGCCGTTCGCGGTCGCGAACAGCGTTTCATCCTGCGGGATGCGGGCGGGGACGAACTGGCGCTGCTCGATGCGCCAGTTGTCGATCGGGTAGGCGAACTCCGGCGGCAGCGACAGCTTGCGCGCGATCATTCCGTCCCCTCCTTCAATTACGGGCCGGGCCTAGACTGGGCCGGCGGCGGCGGCCAGGCGCCCGACGTGGTAGAGGAACAGCTGGATCTCCTCCTGGGCGTCGGCCGTGGCCTGAGCCACCGCCGGGTCCTCCGCGCCGCCCTCGGCCCGCGCCCATGCGGCGAGCCGGTCGAGCTGGACGTCCATCACGCTCACCAGCGCCCGCTGTGCCGCCTCTGCCTGCAAGTCGAGGGCCAGCCCGGCCGTCCGGTCGCGCACCGCGGCCAGTTGCCCCAGCAAGGGCGCCGCCGCGCTCGCGCCCGCCGCCGCCCGGATCTCTGGCTCCAGCGCCCGGCGCAGCGCCTGCCACTGCGCGAAGGCTTCGCGCAGGCTGCGCAGCGCGGCGAGCAGCTCGCTCTGCGATCGGTCGCTCACGGCCACCCCCGCCTAGCGCGGCGCCTCCAGCGCCGCCACCTCGTCCGGCGTCAGGCCTAGCTCGGTCGCGCCCAGCAGCTCCCCGAGCTGCTCCACGCTCGTCGCGCTCACGATCGGGGCGGTGACGGACGGCCGCTGGAGCTGCCAGGCCAGCGCCACCTGCGAGGGCTTGGCCCCGCGCGCCTCCGCCACCCCGAGCAGCGCGTCGAGCACCGCCCAGCCCCGCTCGTGCATGTAGCGCTGGCGCACCGAGCCCGCCCGCGCCGACGTGGGGGCCGCCCCGTCGCGCCGGTACTTGCCGGAAAGAAAGCCCCCCGCCAGCGCCGAGTAGCTGATCACCCCCAGGCCCAGGGCCCGGCAGGCCGGCTCCAGCTCGCGCTCGAACTCGTCGCGGTCCACCAGGTTGTACTTGGGCTGCAGCGACACGTAGGGCGCGTAGCCGCCCCGGTCGCTCGCCCACAAGGCTTGCACCAGCCGCCACGCGCTGTAGTTCGAGGCGCCGATGTAGCGCACCTTGCCCTGCCGCACCAGATCGTCGAAGGCGCGCAGCGTCTCCTCCAGCGGCGTCTCCTGGTCGTCCCAGTGGGCCTGGTACAGGTCGATGTAGTCGGTCTGCAGGCGGCGCAGCGAGTCCTCCACCGCGGCCATGATGTGCTGCCGCGACAGGCCCTTCTCGTTCGGCCCCTCGCCCATCGCCGAGCCCGCCTTGGTGGCGATCACCACCCGGCCGCGGTTGCCGCGCGCCCGCATCCAGCGCCCCAGGATCGCCTCCGACTCGCCGCCCTGGTTGCCCTCCACCCAGCGCGAATACACGTCCGCGCTGTCGATGAAGTTGCCCCCCGCGTCCGCGTATGCGTCCAGCACCTGCTGCGACGTCCGCTCGTCCGCCGTCCACCCGAACACATTCCCGCCCAGGCAGATCGGCGCCACCTGCAGCCCGGACCGTCCCAGCCGTCGCATCTGCATCGGTCGTGCTCCACAAAAAAGGGCCAGCGTTCCAGAAGGTGCCCGCGCGAGCCGTTACGCCGCCTGCACCGGCAGGTAGTCGCGCCCCGCCCCGGGGAAGCGCTCGCTCTGGCCGGGATGGGCCGCGCCGGGCCCCTCGCCCGCCGCCGGTGCCGGGGGCGCCAGGCCGAGCGGGGGGAAGCCGTCGGCCCTTGGCCGCCGCGCCGTCGTCACCAGGGCGATCGTCGGGCGCCGGGCGAGCTCCCGCAGCGACACCGGCGGCGGGTTGCCGAACAACAGCACCAGGACGACAAACATCTTGCTGATGGCCCGAACCAGGCTGTCCATAACCGTTCTCCTCGTGCAAAACCGCCTGTATCGTACCACCAGCCGGCCCCCGGCGCATGGCCGGGGCCGACCCTCGCCGTCGGCCCACGCCTTGGCACGGAGTGTGCTGCAAGGCGCGGCACAGCATCGCCGCGCCGGCGTGAGCGCGGGCTTCCGTGAGTGGAGTGCTGAAAGGAGCGCCCAATGGTGGACGCAAGCGCGATTCAGGAGCACATGGCGGTGGTCGGCTCGGACGGCGAGCACGTCGGCGTGGTCGATAAGGTCGAGAACGACCAGATCAAGCTCACCCGCAACGACCCCGAGGCCAACGGCCAGCACCACTATATCCCGCTGAGCTGGGTGGACGCCGTCGAGGGCGCCGTGCGCCTGAGCGTCGATAGCCAGCAGGCCAAGAGTGAGTGGCAGAGCGAGGCCGGGCACGAGGCCGGCGTCGAGGATGGCACCGGCCACGATCCCTTCGCCGAGAACCGCGAGCGCGCCGCCGGCGGCGAGGTGTTCTAGCCGGAGCCGTGGAGCAAAAGGCGGCGCCCGCCGCGGCTACTCTTTCCGCCGGGCGCCGATGTCGCGCACGATCATTGTCAGGCCTGTCTGGCGGCCCTTCGTCAGCCGGGCCTCCCGCTGGTACATCGCCTCGCCCGCGCTCTGCGCCATCCCCTCGTCCCGCCGCCGCCGCCCCGTCCAGCGCAGCACGTCGACCAGGGCCACCACGCTGACCACCACGATCAGCCCGAGCACGATCCCTCCCACCACCACCAGGGCCATAGCTATACCTGCCTGATGAACCCGCGCCCCCCGGGCGCCTTTATTGCCCGCGCCATCATGCTGGCGGGGCGCACAGTATAGCAGAGATCGCTGCCCCTCCGCCCCGCCCTATCCCCCGTTCCAGTCTCCGCTGGTTACAATTCGGCGCTACACTACCCCCACCGGAGTCATCGAGCCTGGGCCGCGCAACCTTTGCGCCGGCCGGCCGTATCGTCTGGTGGGCGGGGCCGCTTGGCCGCGCCACCCATCGGGGAGGAAAAGCGCCTATGACCGCCGTCACCCTCGGTCTCATCGTCGGCCTTGTCGGCTGGTTCCTCGTTCGCTATATCCTGCTCAGCTTCTACACCGTCGACCAGAACGAGCGCGCTGTCAAAACGGTCTTCGGCCGCGCCGAGCGGCTGCCCGCCGCCGCCGACGCCGACGACCCCTTCGCCGAGTACCTGCGCCCCGAGGAGCGCGACCGCTACCGCTATCCGCAGCTGCGCGTCATCCCCCCCGGCGGCCCCTACTTCAAATGGCCCTGGGAGCGGATCTACAAGGTTTCCATCGCCACCCAGACGATCAACATGGCCGTCGACCTGGAGGACCCCCGCGCCAACAACGGCGGCACCACCCTCGAGGCCGTCACCAAGGACCAGCTCAACGTCGGCCTCAAGGGCCAGATCCGCTACCGCGTGTCCGAGCGCCACCTGTACCCCTACCTCTTTGGGGTCAAAAATCCGACCGTCCACGTCATGGCCTACTTCGTCTCCATCCTCCGCGAGCGCATTGCCAACTTCGAGGCCCCGCCGGCCCCCCCGAGTGTCCTCGCCTCCCAGCCCGCCGACGCCAGCGCTGTCTCCGGCGTCTCGATCAACGACCTGCGCAAAAACCTGCGCGACCTGAACGAGCACATGGACCGCGAGTGCTTGTCCTCCGCCGTCCGCTACGGCATCATCCTCGACGCCTCGCTGATCACCGAGATCGACGCCCCGACCGACGTCGAGTCAGCCATGGCCGCGATCAACACCGCCCACAACCAGGTCTCCTCCGACATCAGCCTGGCCCAGGCCGCCGCCGACCAGAAGATCGTCCAGTCCAAGCGCGCCGTCGAGATCGAGACGCTGAAGGCCCAGGCCGAGGTCGAGCCGCTCCTGGCCCTCGCCGAGCAGCTCCACGCCCTCCGCGCCAGCGGCCCCTCCGCCCTCGAGTCCTACCTGCGTAACGTGCGGCTCGGGCTGTTCCGCCAGGCCGATCGGGTGATCATGGAGGTGGAGCGATGAGCTTTCTGATTACCTTTGTCGCCACGGCCGTCATCACCTTCGTGCTCGCCTTCGTGCTCGTGCCGCTCCTGATCGGCCTCGGGCAGCTGTTCGGGATCTACACCGTCGTGCGCGAGGGCACCTGCCACGTCTACACCCTGTTCGGCAGCGTCGTCGGCGTGCTGAATGAGCCCGGCCTCCACTTCCTGCCCGCCCGGCTCGGCGTGAGCGCCTTTATCGTCAACTTCTTTGGCCGCTGCGCCGTGCTCGACATGCGGCTGGACCAGCGCTACCTCCGCTCGCAGCCCGTCAACTCCGAGGAGGGCGCCCCTATGGGCATCGGCGTCTGGTACGAGATGGGGATCAGCGACCCCGTCGCCTACCTGTTCAAGAACGCCGACCCCCAGGGCTCCCTGGCCGCCAACGTCAGCAACGCCGTCGTGCGCGCCCTCAGCAACATGCCCCTCGCCGAGATGCTGGAAAGCCGCCATGGCATGAGCCAGGCCGTCCGCGCCGAGGTGTCACCCAAGTCGATCGAGTGGGGCTACCGGCTCGGCTCGGTCTACATCCGCAAGGTCCACTTCCGCGACGGCGGCATGACCCGCCAGATCGAGGCCAAGGTGGTCAACCGCCTGCGCCAGGTCACCTCCGCGATCAAGCAGGACGGCGCCAACCAGGTCAGCGTGATCACCAGCACCGCCGAGCGCCAGGCCGCGATCGCCTTTGCCAAGGCCCAGGCCATCCGCCCCCAGATCCTCGGCCAGGCCCTCCACCAGATCAGCGCCGACAAGGAGGTCGCCGACACGCTGTTCGCCATCCTGGAGATGCAGAACATCACCGAGAGCGGCGCCCGCGTCACCTTTATCCCCCGCGAAAAGGAGCTCCTCCCCGAGCTCCTCGCCGCCGGCCCCCGCCCGCTCGACGCCTGACGGCCGCCCGGCAAACCAGCGGGGGTTGGCGATCGGGGCTTTGCAGCCCGCGCCGATCGCCAACCCCCGCCCCCCTCACCCCCGCCGCACCTCCTGCAGCACCCAGCTGTTGCCGTCCGGGTCGCTGAAGTCGGCGAACGACGCGTAGGGCTGGTGCTGCGGGTCGGCCCCTTCCTGCCAGGCCCCGTCCGCGAAGTGCCGGATCGGGCTCACCCCGACCCCGCGCCCCACCAGCTCGGCCCGCGCCGCCTCGATGTCCTCGACCACCAGGTGCAGCCCCTGCACCGAGCCGGGCGGGGTCTTGATCAGCCCCGTCCCGACTGTGATCGAGCAGCCCGACCCTCGCGGCGTCAGCTGCACCACCCGAAACCCCTCGGCCGGGCTGCTGTCGACGTCGAGCGTGAACCCAACCTGCTCGGCGTAAAAGGCCTTCGCCCGGTCGACATCCGCCACCGGGAGCACGATCAGTTCGAGCCGGTAGTCCATACTGCTGCCTCCTGTCGTGGAATGCTTGGCCTCTGCCTCCGGCGAACGCCCGCCGGCATGAGCTAGTCGCTCGTGCCCCGCGCGGATCGACACCGCGCCGATCGCCGGATCGTCTCGGCGCACGAAGAATGGGTGTATACTCACAGCTACGAGTGACGGACGAGCGATTGGAGACTGTGTGGATGTGGGGCCGCGCGCCGGCAGCCGCGCGCCGCGCCGACCCCGCGGAGGAGCATGTATGTCCGACCCGCCCTCTGAGCCGGAGGAGCCGATCGCGCCCCCCGCGCCGTCCCCCGAGCCCGAGCGTCCGGCCGCCCCGCCCGAGGCCGGCACGGTGCGCTGGTACGACCCGGCCAAACGCTACGGCCTCCTCGTCCGCGCCGATGGCTCGACCCTGTTTATCCCGCCCTATGGCCTCGCGGAGGGCCAGGGGCCCCTGGGCAGCGAGCAGCCTGTCACCTACGTCGTCCGCGAGAACAAGCGCGGCACCTACGCCGCCGAGGTTCGCGCGACGGGGCCGGCCGCCCCCAACCTGAGCGACACGATCCGCCAGATCGCGGCCCTCCTCGGCGAAACGGAGCAGAAGCCCCGGAGTCAGATCCGGCGTATCGTGCGGCACCTTGGCCCCGACGCCGCCCGCGGCTATGTGGCCGAGGCCCAGCGCGTCGAGGCCGCCGGCGGCATGATGCTCCCCGACGGCTCGCGCCGGCGCACCCTCGGCGGCGTCTTCTTCACGCTCGTGCGCGACGCGCTGTCGCCCGAAGAGCGCGAGCAGGTGTTCCCCCCCGTCTTCGTGCGCAAGCCGAAGCCGGCCACCCCCCGCGAGCCCGCCCCGCCCCCGCCGCCGCCCCCGCCCCCCTTCGGCTGGGACGACCGGCTCGACCCGATCGCGGCCATCAAGCCCCAGAGCGGAAAGGCGACAACGGTGAAGGTTACCCTGATCGGACGGCCCGCCGCCGTCGACGAGCGGCCCCAGCTCACCATGCTCACGTTCACCCAGGCCGGCCCGCTCCCGCCCCTGCCGAAGGGCCTGCCCGTGCCCAACCCCGTCCCCCCGACGACCTACAGCGTGTATATCGGCGCCAAACAATGGCGCCAGGTCGCCGAAGCCCTGCACAACCCCGAGGATGTGCTGATCGTCGAGGGCGTCCAGGTGTTGGACCAGCCCACCGGCACCATCGCCGTCTTCGCCACCAAGACTACCACAAAGCTCATCCAGCAGGCCAGCCGCCAGCCCAGGCCCCCCGCCGAAGGGTGATAGCTCCTTCGAGCGATGCTTCCGGCACGGCCCTTGCCTATACTGAGAACAGACAAGCGCGGCCCAACCGCCGCCCCAGCCCCCACTTTCACGGTCGCCCTTCCCGGGCGGCCGTTTCTGCGTCGCCGGGGCCTACCCCGGGAGAGGACTCACAGCGGATAGCAGCGCCGCACCGCCAGTGCTATGCTCAGGGGTGACCGGCAGCCGCCCCTGTCGCCCGGACATCGCTCGCCCCCGCCAGGCTACCACGCAGCAGACCATGCGCCACAGCGCCCATCACGACCCGTTTCACCTCGCATCACACTACCCAATCGTGCGGTCGCTCGCGCCTGCCATCGACGCCGCGACCTTTTCCGCAAGGAGCGGCGGATGAACACCTTCAACAACCTCAGTATCCGCACCAAGCTGCTCGGCAAGTCGTTCCTCATCCTCGCCATGATGGCCGTCGTGTCGATCGTGGTGTATGTGAGCCTTTCCGGTACGGAGTACCGCGAGGCCGAAGTCAAGCGCTCGTTCCAGGTCATCAGCAACGCGAACGAGGTGTTGTACCTCCTGATCAACAACCAGAGCGCCACGCGCGGCTTTCTGATCACCGGGAACGACCAGTACCTCCAAACCATCGCCGACAACTGGGCCAGCTACAAAACCCTCATGGACGAGCTGAATACGCTCGTGCTCAACGATGCCCAGCGCGATCTGCTGGCCAAGATCGACCCGGCGGTGCAGCGCTGGCGCACCGACGTGCTGGAGGCCTGCACGGCCCTCCGGCGCGATGTCGAGGCCGGCACGGGGACGATGGACCAGGTCGTGGCCCTGCTGGAGGCGCCGACCACGGCAAGCACCCGCGAGGCCATGCTCCAGTCGGTCGAGGACCTGCGCGCCGGCGAGATAATGCTGTTGGAGGCCCGCCAGGCCGACTCGGCGGCGTCGTTCCAGGGCCTGTACCTGACTCTGATCGGCGGCACGGCCCTGTCCATCCTGTTGGGCACCGTCGCCTCGCTCTTCGTCGCCGGCTCGATCGTCGGCCGGCTCGGCCTCGTCACCCGCGCCGCCGCGGGCATGGCCGCGGGCCGCCTCGACGACCGGTACGAGCTGCCCGCCGGCAAGGACGAGGTGGGCCAGCTCGCCGCGGCCTTCAGCCACATGGCGACCACGATCCGCGGGCACATTGCCGAGCAGCAGCAGGCCAACGCCGAGCTGCGCGCCGCCAGCGACACAAAGGTCGCCAAGGCGTACCTGGAGCAGGTGGTCCGCAGCTACTCCATGTTCGCCGACGAGGTGGCCCGCGGCAACCTGTCCGCCCGTCTGTCCGGCATCCAGGGCGACGACGAGCTGGCCGCCCTCGGGCGGGCCCTCAACACCATGGTCGAGGGTCTCCACCGCATCACCGGCCAGACGCAGCAGGCCGCCGCCAACATCGCCGCCGCCGCCGCCGAGATCCTGGCCGCGACCACCCAGCAGGCCGCCTCCGCCGCCGAGCAGTCTGCCGCCCTGACCCAGACCACGACCACGATCGACGAGGTCAAGGCGATCGCGCTCCAGACCGCCCAGCAGGCGGCTCAGGTCGCCCACGACAGCCAGGTCGCCCTCGGGCTTGCCCGCGACGGCACCCAGTCGGTGGAGGAGACGGTCAGCGGGATGGGCCAGATCCGCACCCGGGTCGAGTCGATCGCCCAGACCATCCTCGCCCTCGCCGAGCAGACCCAGGCCATCGGCGCG